>Ga0209499_1000428_pt1 | contig 31158 bp, 58 predicted proteins | sample C_130208_EF_Meta_FD_187306 | JGI IMG/M metagenome (GOLD analysis project Ga0209499, IMG submission 187306) | Freshwater microbial communities from Lake Croche, Canada to study carbon cycling - C_130208_EF_MetaG (SPAdes) (version 2) | ecosystem: Environmental > Aquatic > Freshwater > Lake... | reverse complement strand
AATTTAATGCAAAATAATTAAATTGATTTATTTTTATAATTTATAATCATTATAAATAAGAAAACTAAAGTTATACATATAAAATAAATAAATAAAATTAAAGTTATAGATATAAATAGTCCCAAATAATCAGAAAATTAGGGACAAAAAAAACCACCTCAAAAGAAGTGGTCAGTTAATCAGTAAAGGATTTGAACCCTTATCCAGTAATATAAAATTACTATGTTTCCCTTGTCGGTATTTATTCCCGATTACACCAAAAGATTAACTTAACTTGTGAGCAAACATTTTTATTATAGTAGTAGGTTTAATAAATTTACAAATCAAACGTAAAAAAAAACCTGCGTTTGTTGTTGAAGGACTTGAAGCATATTCTGTAGCTGCTCCATCTAATAAGTTCTTAATAGGTTCTGGAATGTTGTTCATATTAATTAAATTAGGTTGTTAAATTTTAAAAAATTCATATAACTTGAATTGCTTATTTCGTAAGTGTATTCACAATCACCGCACTCCATTAGTCTTTTAATTGTACCCATTGAAGTAACATTATTTTTTAGTAATACTGGATGATCACCACCACAAGTAGGACAACTATATTTTAGGTTATTATTTAATACTCCTACGTGTGTGTTAGTTTTCATATAATTAAGCATTGTTAAAAATACATCTTCCAATACTACTATATCGCCATTACAATAATTTACCATTTCATCCATTGCTTCTGCATCGCCTTTCATAACCTTTACCCACATATCAAAACCACTATGTGAAATCTTTGCTCCAACGCCTAAAAATTTAGCTATATAATCTAATTTATTAGAATTAAAATTAAACCCGCTTTTAGCTTTCTTTAATGTGTCTAAAGTTCTATAATTTGGTAACATTGGAACTCTGTGATAAATACAACGTGTTCTTATCCATTTAATGTCAAATCTATCTCCGTTGTGTGCTATTAGTTCATCTGCTTCATTAGCAACTTTTACAAAGTCAATAAGCATTTGTTTATCGCATTGGTTTTCATCCCATTTTAAACTATAAATCTTATCTTCATTTTCCCATTTATAAGATATACAAATAATTTTTCTTTCGTCAATAATGTTATCTGGAGTAATAGATAAATTGTAACCTATTCTCCAGCTATAAACTATATTAGGACTTGTTTCAATATCAAAAAATAAACGTTTGATTGTATATTGTCTATCACGCATACGCAAAAGTTCCCTTTCTTCTGCTATTGATATTCTATATTTGTTGTGGGAGTTGCGTTGGAAATTAAATTTTTTTACTTCTAAGTCTGTAAGTCTGTATCTTCTTTCCTTATTTGGCATCTATTCGATTGTTATGGTTACTTTTCCAACTTTTAACGCTGATTCTAATTTAGGATAAAATTTTGCTATTGCATCACGTGATCCGCCGATAAAATCTTGTCCTCTTGTAGTTCCTAAAAGCAAACAACCCTCTGTATCTTCCGCTTTATTTCCACTATGTATTCTTACACCTGCATAATCTGGAACGTTTAACAACAAAGGCATCATTTTCTTAAATCTGTTACTCATTGTCATTACTAACTCATAAGTTCCTTTAGGTATTGCAGTTTTACCAAAAACTTTTTCTTTACGTTCTACATCTTCAAGTGTATAACATTCAAATTTACCATCAATAGATAATTCACCTATTGTAGATTTGTCTGTTTTGTGAAGTCTTTTAAGAATTATTTTCATTGTTTTGTTTTTTTTCCATTAAATACCACCTACGCAAAGTATATCCTATAGCTAAAAGCAAAGATATTATTTTAAGTGTTACTTCAACATTTGTAAACGAAAAAAATAATACAAACAAATTTAAACACCAAAGTTTAAAATCTTCTAAATTATGATACATCTGAATTGGTTTTTTTAGAGTTCCCAAAATAATAACCAATAACAGAACCCATTAATCCAACTACAGCTATTTTAACATCGTTTTCTGCTCCGTTCCATCCTAAAATATATAAACCAACGCTTATAATAATTAATGCAATTACGCCTTGTATATTTGCTTTTTGTATCATAACCAAAATGAGTGCTTAGGATTATTAACTATTATTTCATTTTCTCCAAATTCAATATCTTGTTCAGACATAACATCATAGTGATAACCATCTGTAAATATTGGAGCTATTTCTTCTGTAGGTTGATTAATGCAGATTAATCCTATTTCTACAATAGCTTTAATTCCTTCTCCAAAATATAAAACTTCTTCTTTATCTATTATTTGTTTAACATAAACATTTTTTAATAGTAAATCCGCTATTGCAGTTTCTTTATCTGCGTATTTCAATTTGTAAATATTCATAATATTATGCAGTTAAATTTATACATTCTGTATCTGTTAAAGGAGCAGGAAATAAATAAATTCCTTTTATATATTTAGGTACATAACATAAATATGCACTCAAAAATTCTAAAGCTGTAGAAGTAAAAGTAGTTGCAGTAACTTGTTTAGTTCCATTTACAAAAACATCCATTGTAGATCCATTCCAATTAAAAACAACTTTAATTGTATTAGTAGTTGTAGTATATAAAGAAGTTAAAGTTCCAGCTATTTTTTTATTAATAACTAATCTACCAGTTCCTGTATTAATAACTCCAAAACTATTAGAAGGTGCTGTTGCACTATCACCAATATAAAGTCCAGTTCCTGAATTATCTCTTGTTAAAGATAAATTATTATTTATTTCAAGATACCAAGCACCTCCAGAACTTGTTATTAATCCATTTGTATAAATATTACTTCTTAAAAATTGATCAGCATTTCTTGTTACAGTTGAACCTGTTGTAGGAATTACACTTGTTGGATAAGCTCCTTCTTCAATTTGCAGTCCATAAACTTCTGTAGTATTTGCAACATCTGTTCTAAATTGAGCAGTAAATATTGAAGTAGTTGATGCAGTTAAAGTTACTGAATATCTTTTCCATTGAGAAGATAAATCATTAATATATACAGTTGTAGTATTAATTCCAAATATTTCAATTAAAGCATTATTTGTTGAAATAGTTCCTGAAGTTAATTTTATATAAATAGAAAATGTATAAGTTTTACCTGAAGTTAAGGTATAAGTATTTCTAATTGCTTGATTATAAATTCCTGAATTAACAAGTTTAGTTGAATTTTTTGTACCATCGGGAGATATTCCAAAATTTAAAGTTCTAGTAAGACCAATAAGAATCCAATCTGCACCTAAATAATTTGTATTTATATTTGTTCTTTGTGGTTCTAATAATAAATTAGGACAACCTCCAACTGTATCATAGTTTAATCTAGGAACATTTAAACGATCCGTAGTATTAAAATAATCTTTTGCAACCGTTCCAAAAACTACTTGAAATCCATAAATATAAACTGAATTTTCACTTCCTGCTGTAACTGTATAAGATTCTGTTCTAGTTGAAGTTGATGCAGGAATTAAAGATAATTGAAAACCACTTGCACCTGTAGCAGTAGCAACTGCTGTTGCAGTAATTCTAATCCATCCATTACTAATTATAGAAATATCACTTGAAGTTATTGAAGCTCCTATAGTTCCCTTTGTTAAAGTTTGTAAATCAAAATTAACATAAGCATTAGAACCAAAACCTGCAATAAAAAAAGGTAATTGAACATATCTATTAGCTGAACTTGTAGGCTGTTTTAAATAACAACTCATTGTGTATGAAGATCCAACTACAGGATTAAAAGAACCTACATTTTCGTGTATATGATGCGAATTAGTTCCTGCAACTTCTGTTAATGTACTTGCATTAACTGCTCCTGTAATTGATGCTATAGTGTTAGAAGTTACTGCAACTAAAGATTTATTATAATAAGCACTAGTAAAAACATTACTATTACTCATTAAATTATAAGGAGCATTTTCAATTAATAAATTATCATTGTTTAAAGTTCCTCTTGCATTAGTTCCTCTTGTAAAAGTTAAATCTCCATTACCATTAGCAGGAATAACAGAATAAACTTTACTTTCTTTAATAGCGTTTGGAGTCATTACCAAACTTGCTTTAGTTAATAAACTCATTAGATATTATTTAAGTTTGTTAATGTTGTAGTCTGACAAGTTTCTGCAGAATAAGTTCCTAAATCTGCTAAAATTCTAGTTTTAAAATCAGAAATCAATAAAACCGAAATATTACCTATAATATCAGTCTCACTAGAGTAACTTGTAAAATAAGATTTACCCCAACTAATGGAATTGTTAATTGCACCTTGTCCCCATCCTATATTATTATTTGCTGCTCCTTCTCCCCAGTCAATGCTATTTGCCATTATTATTTATTTTAAATGGTTTATTTTTTTCTAATTTTATTAAAAATTTCTTTAACTTTTTTTCGTTCTCTAAGTGAGAAATTAATTTCATTTTTCTAATTATAATATCCATCCTGTAAAATTTGCTTCTGAATCTGGAAACATATCACCGTTACTATTCAAATTATATTCCGGAAATTTAGATTGATTAAAACTCATATAATCAATAAATCTTGTAGTGTAATGATTTGCTACGCTTCTTTCCTTTTCAACTAAATAATCAATCTCTGACTTATCTACAGAAGTAGCACTTTCTGAAGTATGTTTAAATACTCCTTTATTAGCTATTGTATAAGCACTAAAAGGTAAAAACTCAACCATTGACCAATGTATTAACATAGGTTTAATATAGTCGCTTAAAAGGTCTTTATAAGTTTGAGTTAAGTTATTTGCTACAATACCATCATTAAACTTTTTAAATAGTTTAGAACCTAAATAATTTTGTAAATGTATATCTTGAGCAATAGCAATATATTGAATAAATTTATCTGTGTCAATATTACCATTTAATGCGGTAAATTTTACTATATCATCTCTTGTAATAAAAAGTGCCTTTGCCATTATTGAAATCTTTTATTAGTTGGTAAAAATCCATTGTAAGGCATATCTTTAGGAGCAGTATAAACTAATTTGTCATTAGTTGGTAAAATTTCACCTTCTTTACGTGCTTTTGATGCAGTTATTTCTTCTGCTAATGGTGAATTAACATCTGCTTTCCTTCTATAAGTTTCACGTGTCCAAAAATGATGACAATCACCACCACCTTTATATAAAAATATATCGTAAGTATCAATTCCTTTAGGTCCCCATCCTTCATTAACTGCTTGATTACTCATTGCAATAATATCTTCTTTACGATATAATTTATTAGCACCAATCATTTTATTACAAAATTCACGAGAATTACTACTTAGATTACCAGTATATCTATAACGGCTTTTAAATAATTCACCATCTTGTTCACTTTTTGAATTAGGTCTTGCAGTTCCACTACTTACAAACTCATAAACTTTACTTAATAAAGATTTTTTAGGATTGTTTAAGGCTTCTATTTGTGCATCTAAAGAAGCTTCTTCATCATAGTTAACTTTTCTACTATCTACTAATTCCCATTCATCTAAATTAATATCTTCACCATATTTTGATAAGTCAATTTCTTGTGAACTCATTTGTGTTTGTGCATCAACAGTTTTAGTTAATTCTCCATCAACATCAAGTGGTTGTAATTGGCTAAACTTTAAATCTAAGCTAATTTCATTAAACGCTAAAACTTTATCTAAAGCATCGCAAATTAATTCTTGAAATGGTCTAATAACCATATTTTCAAATAAAATATAACTATTTTTTAATTCGTCAGCATTTGCAGAAAATCCGGTAGTAGTTGCAATTCCAAAAAGTAAAGGACTTGTAACATTATGAGATAACATAATTTTTGCTAAACATTCATCTGATAAATATTTATAATGCTCTGGAGCATCATTTAAAGGAATATCATCTACAGTAGTTTTTTTAGTTTCATCACTATTAAAAGCTATAATTACCTTTTTACCTTTTGATCCTGTTAAAGTAGATTTTACTTTATTTTGTATAATTGTTTGTTGCTCTTCTGTAGGAACTCCATTGTTAAAGTTTACTATTTTAGTTCCAGAAAATCCGTTTTGAACTTCATTAATTAAATAGTTACTTATTTCTTCTTCTAAAGCAGCATAACTAACTCCTCCTAAATAATCTACGTTAGAATAATACTTTTGCCCTATAGTATAATTACCTACTCTTAAAACCTCTAATTTATCGCCTTTAGTTCCGTAACCAAATAATGGTATTCTTTTAGGTTGAAACTTTTTTGTGTCTTGCCAGTTATCACAATAATAAATAGCTTCAACTAATCCATCCTTATTACATTTTTCTGAACGTACTAAATTAGTAGGTAAATGTTCAACTCTTACAATTTTATCTTTTTTCTCGTTGTAGATTAATTGCAAATTAAATTCGCCTAATAATTTTAAATCCTTTGTTATTTTTCTTAAAGTATCTTTAGAAAATAACATTTTCATTTGTGCATATTCATTCGGCTTTCTACTAGCATCATTTGCTGTTAAACCTTTGCCGTAAATTAATTTAGTAATGTTATTAATTACAGCATTGTTTGTAGTAGAACCATTATAACGGTCTATTAAAAATTGATAATAATTATTATCTTCTCCAAAGTCTACCCATTCATCACGCTTATTTTCGCTTATTTTAGGTGCTTGGTAATCTGCTAATTGTATAAAGTGTATATTACTCATAAATTACATATTCGTTGGTCGTAGTGTTTGCTACATAATCACCATTATTAATTGTATAATCTTTTATAACTTGATTTGTACACATAATTTTTTCTCTAAATAAAGGAACTCCATTTGCATCAAAACAATTTAAAATGTAAGTGTGTCCGTCAATTAAAAAACTAAAAGTTCTGTTAGATGCAAATTTAACATAATACAATTCAGTTACTAAAGTAGGATTATTTATTGTTGTTGCAGTGTTTGTTAATTCATCAGTAAATACCATTGAAGCTATATTTGTACTTCTTGGCATAAACTTAAAATTTTGTGTATAAGTGAAATCTTTTAAAATTATCATACTTATATAACGTAAATGTTATGATTTTGTTTTTAATAAAAAAACCCCACTATTAAAGTGAGGTTTAAAAACAATATGAAAAAACAATTATGAACCAGATATAACTGTAAATCCTGCAGTAGCTAAAGATACTCCAATAAAGTTAGCAGGAACTTTTTCCATTCCTTTAAACTCTAAAGTGTAACCTGAAGCATCACCTAAATTTGTGCCTGAAGTAATATTTCCAGTCGTAAGCTCCATTCCATACTCTAAACCACAAAGAAATAAATTTCCGTTATTCATTTCAACAATTACTTGTGGACGTCCATAAGCTAAAAGTTTTATTTGTTTGTGATCTACAGCAGTTAATTTTTTTAAGTTTAGTTTTAAACTTTGCTCAAAAAAAGTAGTTCCATTCTCTCTTGAAGAAGTAATAGTTTGGTCTAAACTATTTGTACCTTTCAATTCGTATTTATAAGCACTTAACGAGCTTCCTGTTACTGAATCAATAACATCTGTATTTGTAGCATTATAAGTAACTCCTGTAATTTTACCAAAGTTTACAAAATAACACGCTTTTAATCCTGAAACTGAATCCTTACAAGGTTCAATTCTTCCTAATGAGATATCGCAAGCCATAGTATATTTTTTTAATGATTAATAATAAAAAAGGTGGGGTTTATTGCACCACCTTTTTTTTAACTATTTTTGCTATTAGTTAGCAGAGTTTGTAATACCATAAGTAGTGATATCTTCGATTGCAGCATATTGAACACCTGCAGCCATTCTCATTACAACTCTTACATTGTTGCTTCCGTCAGTTTCTGACATATCAATTATTCTTACTTCTTGCAAATCAGAATTTAAAGAAAGTCCAAAAAACAAGTTAGATTTTGTAGTTGCTACTGCTTGAGTTGCATTTAATCCAGTAGCAACAAATATTTTAACTCCATCAAAAGTTAAACTACCGTTGTTATACCATTGTGTACCCATTGCATTAGTACCATTAGCACCTAATCCACTTGCACCAAAACCGCCTAAAGCACGGACATATGCTCTTGCAGTAGCTTGAGAAATGTATAAATACAAATCTTCTTTTCCGTACAATGTTGCAGGAATAGCATCAACTATTTTCCCAAGTTCAGCGATAACTGTTGAAGCAGAAGTAATATTAGTTGAAGTAGCAGCAATTTCTTGTGCAGTAGGTAATCCAGCATCAGCAGCAATTTTAGTTACAAAACCATCAAATTGTCCGCTTGTTCCTGTAGCACCATTCCAAATAGCAACTTCATTTTGAGCTGCAACTTTAGAAGCTACGTATCCAATTAGGTATTCTTGAAAAGATGGAGGCAAAGTATCAAAAGATGAATAACCTTGCTCAATTCCTTGCCATGTGCTATGAAACGTAGTTTTACAAAGTTGTAAATTCACTTGTAGATCCTTTACAGTCAATACTCTTTCAGTCAATGTAACTGTAGAAGTAGAAGTAAAATCACAAGTAGCGTCTTTTAATAATCCATCAGTACCAATTTTTTGTAATACTTGTTTGTATTTTATGTTTGGTAATACTTCAACACCACCATTTTCGATAGTTGGAGAAGATAATAATGCAGCTGCAACGTATTTTTTTGCAAATTCGCCAGCATAAGTAGTAGTTAATGAAACAGTAGTAGCCATTTTTTAAATTTTAATTTAGTTAGTTTTAAATAATTTTGCGAAAACTACATCTTCTGTAGTTCTTTCTCTTTTTGCTCCAAATTGGAACGATTCTTTTGTAATTACATTTTCAGGATTGTGTGAAATTGGAGCTGCTGCAGGTGCATTGCTTGCTAATTCAACTTTCAATCTTTCAACCTCTGCTTGTAATTCTGTAGTTTTTTCAACCAAAGCAAAAAAAGTTTCTTTACTTACAGTTTCAACTACTTTTTTAGCTGTTGCTTCTGCCATTACTGGCTCTGTAGCTTCTGCTGCTGGATGATTCATCTCAGGCATTGCTTCTTCTATAGCTTCTGGAGCAATAGATGAAATAATACCTTCAACTTCAACCACAATTACTTCTCCTGCTGCTGTAGTATATTCACCAACTGGCATTGGAATAACACCATCTGGAGTTACTATACCTACTGAATATTCAGGAGCAAACTCTTCCGCTTCAATGGTAGTAACACCATCCATTAGCGTTTGTTGTGCAAGCTTAACTTCCATAGAAAGTAAATGCTTCACGTTGTTAAGGACATTTTTGTACATATTTAATTAATTAGTAATTACTCTTTCAATATTAGTATTAACAACTACGCTTGTAGATTGTTCAACTAATGATCCAACTCCTTGTGCATCTAACTCACCAGTGCAACATTCTTTTTTGTAAGTGCCATCTTTACAAAGGCAACCTCTTTTACCGCCTTTAGGACTTGTTATTTTAGTTCCCATTTAATAACTCTTTTAGTTGTTCAATTATCTTTTTGTTATTAGAAGTCATTTGTACTTTATCTGCAAAATAACCTTCAATAGAAAATCCTTTAATTTCTCCTGCTTTTACTTTTTGCCAAATATCCTCGTTATTACATTTCATTGAAATCATCCAAGTTCCTATTGGCAAACTAAAACCATATTTTACAGACTTATCATTAACTGCATCATCAATAATCCAAGATTCAACTACAGACATATCATTTATAGTTTTGTCGTGCATTAATGTTGCATTATTTTGATTGCCATTTATTAAAAATAATTCACTTGCTTGTTTAATTGTATCTTTAGAAAAATATACATAAAACTCTTCTTTGCCATTTTTACGATAAATTTGTTTATTAGGAACTAAAGCAGCACCCATTAAAATTCTTTTATCTGTGTCAACCTCTGCAAGTTTAACTTCGTGTTGTTCTTTTAATGCAATAAAATTTTCTTCTGTAGCAGGTCTATCTACAACGCTTATTGCATCAACTCCATCTGTTTCTTTGTTTAGTACTAATTCATAAATTTGCATATCTATATAACGTTATTTATTTATTTTGTTTCTAAATAGGACTTAACTAATTGATTATTAACCTAATGTAGCGTTAGAAACTATATTTCTATTTAGTCCTTGTTGCGTTGTAACTTCTCCTGCTGTAACATAAGTTTTTATTGGTGGCATACCTTGATTATTTAAAACATTTGCTACTTGATTAACTCCACTATTACCTACTACGTTAAAAGAAGGAGCAGCAGGTGCAGACATAGCAGGAGCTGAACCTCCACCACCACCAGCATCTCCACCACTTGAAAGTAATCTTTTTGCTTTAGCTATATTTGATAAAATTGTTGCAGAACCACTTGCGTAAAATGCTATTTTAGTTGCTAAATAAGTTGCTGGAGCAGCGGGACCCGCAAGAGAAGCAGCACCTGCTGCACTTGCTTCAGTTCCTGCCATCATTTTAGAAAATGCTACTGCACTATCAACACCTATTTGTACTAATGCTAATGCTTTCATAGCAGTTTGTCCAGACTTACCTTTTGCAATTCCTATATCTTGAATACTTGCCAAAACATCTTCACCACTTTTTGCAATAGATCCAACAGCATTTGCAACATTTTGAAAATCTTCTATTTTTTGTAAAAATGCTTGTTGTCGTCTTTGTTTTTGTGCTTCTTCACTATCATAAGTAATTTGATCAATGTGAAGTTGCCATTGTTGATATTCATCTAAAATCTGTTGGTTATTATTTTTAATTAAATCTCTTTGAGCTTGATTTTTAGTATCTAAATTTTTAATTTCAGTTAAATCAATTTCAATATTATCATCTAATAATTTTTTTTTGTATTTTTTTGTTAATTCATTAAATGCTTTTAATTTTTCTTCTTCAGTTAATTCAGAATCTTTTTTTGATTTTTTATCAAGAGCATCTTGTTTTTCTTTAGCTTTCCTTTTTTCTTCTGCTCTTTTATTTGCTTCTTCTATTTCTGTTTTAGTCATTTCTTTAGTTCCACTATTGAACCTTTTAATAGTTTCATCATAGTTTTTACTAAAATCATTTACAGAACTTTTAGCATCCTTCCAAGCACCACTGAAATCACCTTTAATTAACTTACCTATTGCAGAACCTAAAGCACCCAAAGATTGAAATACTGCAGAAACTGAAGCATAAACTACTCCAAAGGCATTGCTTACCATAGGTAAAGCAGAAATTGCTAAATCTACAAGCGTATTAAATAAAGGTTCAACTACTGCAAATATTCCATTAAATATTTTCTCTAATCCATTTAATAAAGGCTGTAGTTTCTTTTGTGCTTTTTCATTATCGTTAAATGCTGCTGCTAAACTTGCAACTAATCCAACTACTAAACCAATTCCAGTAGCTTTTAAAGCACCGCCAAATGATTGTGTAGAAACTTTTAATTTATTTAAAGATTCTCCTAATAATCCAACGGGTCCTCCAGCAGCTGCAAGGCTATCAATCCAATCACTAGATTTATTTTTAGCAGATTTAATTTTGTCCTCTAAGTCATCAATTTGATTGTAAAGTTTCTTAAATTCTTCAGTACCTACATCAACACCTTTTAATTCTCTTTTAAGTGCTTTTAATTGACCTATTGAACCTTCAATATTACTATTTACATTTAAATTTATTTCTTTCTCGATTGCCATTTTATAAGTCTTTTTAGTTGTTTAGCTCCTAATTTAAATGAAGTAGGTAATTCATATTTACCTTTAGCAATTTCTATATTTTCAGAAATTCCATAATGATCGTGCAACTGCAATAGTTGTAATATATTTTTAAGCATCTTGTATAATGTTTATGTATTGTTTTATATCTGGATTATGATAAGCAATTTCTATTTGTTTAAATGCAATATCTCCTGTAGTATTTGCATCTATAGGAACTGTAAATGTTGCATCTGTATAATTATCAGGTGCAAAATATCCAGTGACATAATTTGTAACATCATAATATCCAGCATTTAATTTTAAAATAGTTACTTCTAAATCTTGTGCTGTATTATCAATATTAAAAATAGATTTTAAAGCAAATCTTCCAGTCCCTATTATTGGCAATTCTCTAAAATCACTTATTAATTCAAAATCAACTTCTCCTGTAGTTAGATCAGTTGTAAAAGTGTTTATAATATATTTTTTATCTTTATAAATTATTTTATCATTTAATTTAATATCTGATAACATTGGAATAGGAATAATTGCTTTTAATTTTATAATTCGGCAGCGTATGTTATAAAGTGCCGAAATATAGTTTTGATACCATAAATTAAATAAAGAATTATTTGTAGTTCTATTTATATTCCAGCTAGATATTTCTTCATTAAAATTTAAAGAAGCTATATCGTTATTTATAAATAATTCATTTGAAAACCTCATATAATTATAAATATTTATATATCCACTTCCAGTAAATAATTTAATTGGAGTATCAAGTAATGTTTCATAAGAACTTCTATACATAAGTATAGGTTTTGGCTTATATGGTTTTAAATCTTTATCTACTAAAGTTGTAGTTTGAAATCTTTCTCCTGCAGTTCTTTCCCACATTACATCTTCAAAAGGTGATTTAATTTCATAAGTTGCACTTTCATTTGTTAAATTATCTTCATATATTAAATCTCCATAATCAAACCCACGATTAAAAGTATTTCTAAAATAATTATTTATTATATTTTCAGATTTTTCGTGACTAAAGGATAATTTTTTAAATAATTTAGTACGTTCTAAATCTACACTATCATTAATTACATAATTATTTATATCTATATATTTACCATAAGAATAGAAAAACTCCAAAGGTTCTAAATTAAATGTATTATCTGAAGTTGCAGTAATTGTTAAATTAAATAGTTTTATAATTCCATTAAAAAAATCAACTATTTTCATATCAGGAACATAGTCTACTATATTAATAGTTGTAGTTGTAGATTGTGAATCACTATAAGCATTACCTGATTCAAAATATGTAGCACTTCCATATTGTCCACCTGCTTTTAATAAATATAAATTAGTTGTAAAAGTTAATGGATAAATACTTTCAATTTCAAAATAATAATTTTTATTAATATTACCATTTAAATTATAAATAAAATTTAAAATTTGATTTTCTGTATATCCTAATAAATTATCAAAAACTTTTTCAGTAACTCCAGTATCTGAATTTATTACTTTTAATCTATATGTAATTGTATTATCTGTTGGAGTAATTCTTAATATTAATAATAAAGAATCAGAAATAGTAATTCCGTTTGATTTTTTTAAATTAACATTTAAAATATCTGTACTTAAATTTAAATCTTGCATAAAACCTGTTTTAGTTTTAAAATCAATTTTAACAGGTGCAGTATAAGTATTTAATTTTTCTACATTTTTGCAATATAAATATAATTCGTACCAATAAGAAGTAATAAACAAAGTACTTGTAAATGTTATTCCATATTTATTTGAAATAAAATCAAATACTCTACTAACAGGTATTGCAGGAAATAAATCAGTATAAACTATAGATCTTTTTGCACTATCTCCAACTGTAATATCAAATTCACCATTATCTTTATATGTATATTTATGTTGATTTCCAACTAAAGGATAATAAACTCCATCAGTATTTGTACCATCAATTCTATCTTTAATATCTGTAGCAGTATAAGAGTGATTTAAAGAATTATAATTTAAACAACTTAATTTATCCTCTTTAAATAAATCTTTTAACTGTTTAACCTTTCCGTAAAATGTAATTGAGTAACTTTCAATTCTATTATTTTTCTCGTTACATTTTTCAATCTGTATTTGACCTTTTTTAAATGGAATAGTATTTAATTCGATTATTGCATCATATCTAATACGTTGATCAAAACCATCATTAACTCCGCTTTCATTCCAGTAATTAAATATTAAATTATTATTCTTTGAAGCAGGAATAGTAAATGATTGTGTGTAGTCTGTAAATACTTTAGATAAATCATTAATATTTTGCACAGAAGAAGTAAGAGATATTTTTTCATCTTTAAATAAATCAATTCTTTTAAACTCCGTTCCTATTTTTATATAAATTTCTACGCTTGTCATTATACTACGTTATTTATTAAACTACTTGCAACTTCAAACTCTAATTCGTAATTAATTACTTTCTCATTTAAATGTGTTTTAAATAGCTGTGAACTACTTTTTAAAATAACTGCTTTAGTAACTGTAGTTCCATCTTCATCGTATGTTAAAAGCAAGTTTTCACTTAACATTATATCTTGTATGTTTTCGTTTTCTACTTCATTAATCCATCCGGAATTACATTTAATAGTTTTAGTTCCGTTTTTATTGTAAATTCTTTTTTGACCTAAAAAGGCGTTATAAGTTGGATAAACATCTTCAAAAGTATTAGTGTTATATTCTGAACTTTTAACTTCTATAGATTGAGTTGAATTTTTAAAGAAATACATTGATTGCTTACCTCCTAATCTATTTATAAAATCTAATTTTATAGGATTGTATTTTGATTCACAAAGATTTACTAAATTTTGTTCATAAACTTTTATTTTTGTTCCTCCACCATTTCTATAAACATAAATTGTAAATTTATTTTTTTCAGCATAAGCACTTGCATTATGTGTTAATGGTAATCTTAAAAAATTAAAAGAATCATTATTTGCAATATCAAAAGAATTAGTAGTAGCACCATTACTTATTTCATAAAAAAATACATCATTACTATCTTGAAAATCAAATGCAAAATCAGCAGTAGGATAAGTCAAAGTTCTATCGTAATTTATTGGATAATTAACTTGTTTTAATAATGGAATAAAATTACCATTTTGTAAATAGTTTGGATTATTATAATCAGAATAACCATTTGTAGCAACTAATAATGAAGGTAAATCATCAGTAGTAGGAATATAATCAATTCCATTTTCAGTATAATAAGCAGTTATATCTACAACAACACTAAATGAATTTTCATCAATAGTATTTAATAAATCATAAACATAAGGACTAATATTATAAGAATTTATATAATTAGTTGCTGAAAATCTTTTTTTATCAATAGTATAAGTTTTTAATAAATTAGCTAATTGAGAATAAATATTTATAACTAATCTTGTTGCTACTTGTGCATTACTACCATTTACTTTTAATATATACGGACTTCTTGCGTTAAATCTTTGCATTATTTTATATCTTTTAGTGTGTATTGCATTAAATCTTCAACATCCAATGCAAATTGATTAATTAAATCTTCGTCAATGTATTTTTTATATCCTGCTTCAAATGGTTTTGTAAAAAATAAACTTGGTCTTAATCCTTGTAATGCTATGCTTTTAGCTAATGCAAATTTTATACCTTGTCTACTTTTAAATTTTCCACTTTTACCTCTTGGTGCTAATCCTTTTCTTACTACCCAATTATCTAATGCTTTAGTTGAAATCATTTTACTTTTAAAGCTAAATGGACTATTTGGAGCTTTTTGAACTCCTCCTTTTATTCCTGAAGGATTAGAACCTTTTACTCCTTTATCGTGAAATTGTCCATACATAGACATATTAAAAGCTAATTGAAAACTATTAGGAGAAACTTTTACATCACCTTTAAAACTATTTTTTAATTTTCCAGTACTATTATACGAACCATATTTACCTCCTTTATCTAAATTTTTTTTAGATTCAGAAATTACATAATCTCTAAATTTTTCAAGTGTTTTTTGCGTGTGTTCTAAATTAACCATTTAGCAGATTGTCATATCGTTATTACTTTCAATTCCAAATGTTAAAGTCCAGCCTACAATTTTATTTTCAAACCTATCGCTAAATGCTTCAAAGTTTGCAGTTCCATTTAGTCTATAGTTTTTATCGTATAAATTACCTCTGCGTAAAGAAGTTAAAAACCTATTAGCTAATTCAAATTGAGCATTAAATATATCTGCTTCATTATCATTATCAAAAAATAAATCGTAAGGATTTGCTTTTGATATATCACAAACATCCATAAATAAAACTGAAACATTAAAAATATTTGTGTTTCCTGATTCAGATTGTGCTACAGTATTTACTACTATATGAGCTAAAGGGAATATAGTAGGTTTATTTATATCAATATTAAATATATCTCCTTGTGAAACGTTATTTATAATAGCATCTCTTAATAGTTCATCTCTAATATCTTCTGTAATCTTGTAGTAATTATTCATTTTTTTTGAGCATTGATTGTTCTATTTCTATTTTTTCCTTTTCAAATGTTAGGAACGTGAGTGCTGTAATAAGTTGAAGTTTTGAAATTTCATCAAATCTTCTAACATCAGCTTGAGCGAGAGCATAGAAAGATGAATACCATCCCCACTTAACTCCGAATTGTGCTTGTCGATTAAAGCTTTCACTTGAGGATTCTGCTCCAAATAATTCATTGAACTGATTAGTAATTCGTTGCTTAAATTGTAAAAAAAAACCATTGCACCAAAAACTACATCCATTGGCATCGACTTCATTACATCGCAGTAGGTTATACTTCCGTTGTAATCTTGTATGCTATATTTATCTCTAAACTTATCAATTATAGGTCTATATAAAACCGCCATTGCATTGTGCAATTTATCCATTTTACCAAAGTAATTATCTAAGTCAGTAAATTCACCTAAACTTATTTCGTCTAAGTTTGGAATAAATCCAAAATTAGTATCTGCCAATTTGAATATAGTTTGTAATTTATATTCTTTAGCAAACATTTCATTTATACTTGCAGTTATTTCTGTTACATCTTTTAAGGACATATTAGAAGCTATCTCTAAAGAAACACCACAAAATATCTCCAGCATTTTTAACTGCAAGAAATTATTATCCTCGTTCTTTTCTGCTATTGATATAAACCTTTGGTATTGCTCCAAGGTTATTTCATTTAAAGAAGTCGGAATTGAAATTTTAATTTTCATAATTATATAACGTATTTAATTGTTTTTTGTATTACACTAATAAATAAAATAGTTTCCTTTATTTTTATTTATTCCTATTGTTTCCATTTCGTGATATCTCCACGCATCAATAGCGTGATTATAATCATCAATAGGTTTATTTAGTTTCTCACCTGTCTTTTTATCTTTATCCCAAGCATATCTCCTTAATTCTTTTATTAAGTTTATACTTGAATTAGTAATTAAATATTCATTTTGTTGTATTGTTTGGATACCAAACATAATACTATCCGCTCCTTTAGTAACTGGATAAGCATTTACTCCGTAGCTTTTTAATTCATCTATTGATTTTGGTTCTGCACTATCACAATAACAAGGTTCTTTTGTATTTATGTATTTAGATATTTGACTATTTGATAATCCTTTATTATAACATATTTCATTTATAATCCTTTGCCCATTGTATAAATATACTTCTATAATTGAAGTAGGATCATTTGTATAACCAAAGTCCAATCCATAACCTAAAAGTCTTGCATCATTTGGTATTATATCTATTGTTTTCCAATTATTAAATATAACACCCTCTAATGTTCCTATTTGACCTAATCCATAAACATTCCACCAGTTATCCCAATAGCTTGAAGTTTTAGCTTTTTCTTTTGCCTTTTCAATTTCTTTTACTATTGCAGGATCAAGTGCTTCATTATCTTTATAAGTTAATATAACAAAGTCTGAATTATCATCTTGCATTAATTCAGTATGAACCCAAAATTGATTTGTCGGATTGTAATCTAAATAAATAAATTTCTTTGTACGAATTGCTAACTGCTGGTAACTTTCAAAAGTAATATTATTACACTCGTTTATAAAAAGTATATCACGTCTTGCACCTCTTAATTTATCAGGCATATCAGCACTAAAAAATTCAATATAACTTCCGTTATTAAACCTATAAGTTAAATTTGATTTATTAAAATTGTTTGGATTAAAGTTATTAGTCCATTCCATTATCTTAATAAAGTCTTTCATTGCTCCACGCTTTAAATGTGGTATGCTTTCAGATACTATTGATATTTCAGAGTTTGGTTTTTGTATTGCATAATCAATTAAGAAAGGAAGGATTGTAAAGGTTTTTGAACTACTTGTTCCACCTTGTACAATCCTTATTCTTTTTTTTAGTTTTGATATTTTACTTTGAGCAGTTGTTTTAATCAACATCCAAATCTATATTTTTAAATATTGGTTTTTCTACTTCTTCAATAGCTGTATGCGTCATAGATAATTTTCTTAATTCCTCAGGTGAAGCTATTAATTTCATTAGTGCCATTTGCAAAGCTGGAGCGTTTGAAGTGTACCATTTAGAACGCATTGATACTTTTAATTCCGTTCTATTTTTATTTAATAAATCTTTTAGCTCGTCCGATTGTTCTAATTTCCATTCATAAAATGTACTTTTAGCAATAGGTAAAAATGCAATTATATCGTCAATAAAAAACAATTTATGTTTTATTATTGCTTCTTTTGCCTGTTCAAATATTTTAGTTTTGTCGTATGCCATCGTAATTAAAATTAAATCCTTTTGCGCTTTTTTGTTTGCCTTGACAACATCTTAATATTAAATCTCTTTTAATATTTAATTTTTTACTAGCATCAGTTACTGATAAAAAAGTATTAATTGTATTATTCTCTTGTGATTGTATTACTTTCATATTTTATTCCGTTTCTTTTTATTTCTAATGTTGGATCAAGTTTAATCATTCTATCTACTATTACTTGGCAGTATTTAGGATCAAGTTCCATTCCGTAGCATTTACGTTTAAGTTGATGTGATGCTACCATTGTTGAACCGCTACCCAAAAAACCATCTGCAACAAGTTCATTTTCTTTTGAACTGTTTTTAATTAGCGGTGCTAATAATAAAATTGGTTTCATTGTTGGATGTTCTGCATTCCTAAATGGTTTGTCGCAGTTTATTATTGTTGTTTTGTTTTTGTCGCTCATTATTTCAGTGAGCATATTTTTCATTTGATCTTTGGTTAATTTTTTAATATCAATTTTATCTTCTATAACTGTTGTGTGTGTTCTTTCGTTTGTAAAGTAATGCGCTGCTCCTTCTTTCCAACCATAAAGACAAGGTTCGTGTTTCCATTGATAATCTTGTCTTCCCATTACCATTGAATTTTTTACCCAAATCAAACATTGTTTAACCATTATTCCAGCATCTTTCATTGCTTGTCTAAAATTTGCACCTTCACTATCTGCGTGCCAAACATACCAAGCACCGCCTTTTTTAGTGTAACTTCCTAATGCGGTGTAAAAATCATATAAAAATTGATAAAATTCGCTATTTGACATATTATCATTATCAATAGTAAGCGATTCTTTTGTTTTACCTACATAAGCAACGTTATAAGGCGGATCAGTCATTACCATATCCGAAAGTTTACCGTTCATTAATTTTTCCCAAGTATCCATTTCAGTACTTGATCCGCATAATAATCTATGTTCTCCTATTTCAAATAAATCACCTAATACAATATTAGTTTCTATTTCATTTGGAATTTCAAAATCATCTTCTTCTGGTTCTGCTTCAATAATATTTTCATTTTCAAATGATGGAATATCTAATCCCCAAGCTTCTAATTGTTTGCTATCCCATTCATTAGCTAACATATCCCAATCCCACTCGCCACCGCTTGTGTTATCTTTAATTAAAAACTCCCTTTGCTGTTCCTCTGTTAAGTCTGTAACTATAACTGGTATTTCTTTTAAACCTGCTTCTTTACAAGCCTTAAAACGCATATTACCACCAAGTATAATCATATCTTGATTAACTACTATTGGTCTAATATTTAACATCTCAGGAAAGTCTTTAATAGACTGTACTAACTTTTTAAACTTATCATCCTTTATAATTCTTGGATTATTAGGATTTAATTTAATTTGATTTATTTTTAATACTTCCATAGTTTAAATATGCTTTCCAATGCTTCCTAATTGATTTAAGACATCGTTATTGTTATCGTAGTGCGTTTGTATCTTTAATGCTTTTATCTTCTCTATTTTAGCTTCGTTTGATCCTGTTGCGTAAATATGATTAAAAGGTATTCCTATCTCTCTTGCTTTATCAATCATTCCTGTTTTAGAACTACGAGCTGATATAATATACAAAGTATTATTTACTATTAATTCTTTTGCAAGTTTAGTTCCTTTTTTAGTTGACAAAGTACCATCGTAATCAAAACTAATCTTTTGGTTAGTATTTAATTTAGTTTCAAAAGCAGTTGTGCAAATAGCAGTGCGTTTATCTTTTGAGTATTCTGCTACCATTACAGGGTTAGACATACATCGCTGTAAGAATTCCTTTTTAGGTTCGTTTGCTTTAGGCTTTGGTATTGGCATCTTCTATTTCTTTAATTTTAATATTTAAATAACTATATACATCTTCCATATTATTAAAATTAATTTGATTAAGAAAATCAGACCAAATAGCAATATCTTTTACTGTTACTTTATCTAAAATTTTAAAAGGAATATAATCTAAACAAATTTGATTATACCAATTTTTATTTTTATTCATTATCTTCTTCTTTATGTGTATCGTAAACTTTTCTTAATTCATTAACTCTATCTCTCCAACATGAAGCACAATTACTATGTTCTAATTTAGTTCCAAATACTTGTAAGTAAATATCACTTAACTCATACTGTTGATTAATTGTAAGTTCATTAATTGTTTTTTTACTAAACAAATTTACTAAATAGTTGTAGTTATTTTCTGTTAGACAGTTTGGTTTAACGTATGGAAATAAACGGTTTAATGTTTCTTTACGTGCATCGCAATTACAATCCCATCCTGTCAATTCGCTTACTTTTTCTACTACTGCTTTAATTCCTGTAGCTTCTGTGATTCTTTCTAATGTATCACCTAATCCTAATGATTTTTTTACTCTAGTTTTTGCCATTCTTTTTTAATTTTTAAATTACAATTTTGTATTGTTTTGAAAATTGTACTTAAACTTATTCCTGTTTCCTCTGCTATTTTTCGCATTGACATTTTATTATCATAATACAAAAAAAATACTTCTTTATCAAACCAGTGGAAATCATTAACTAAATTTAATACTTCGTTGTGTTCTTCTATTTCTGTTATTATATTTACTTCATCTATAGAAACTTTTATTATCTGCTTTTGCTTTCTGTGAAGATCCATTGATAAACTTCGCAAGGTCAAATAAAAATATGCTTCGTTTACTGTTTCTTTTTCAAGGCATTTTAAATAAGCTTCTTGGACAACATCCTCTGCAAAATCGGTTATTCCAAATTGCTTAACTGTATTTATCCATCTTTGATGCTGTTTACAAATTTCTTTCAATTATTTGCATATTATAAAATGTTAAGTAATCTTTTGCAATTTGGTGAGCTTGTTTTAATTTTCTAATTTCTTCAAAGGTATTTACTTTAATATTTACTTCGACATTTTTAGTATAAAAAATATATAACTGCACTATGCAAATCATACTTTCTAAACTATCCATTTATAATTTTACGATATAAACTATTAATTCTTTCAGAATTTACTCCTCTGTTATAATAAAATTTCATTACCCTTTTAATTCTTACTATATTACTAAACCTTTGTACTTTCATCTGAAAATAATTTATGTGTGTCTATTCCTGTAAATCTACCAATAAGATTCCTTAATTCATCTCCTAAATTTTTAGCCATTAATTCGCTATCTTTATTAGACATCTTTTCTTTTGTTTGTAATTCAAACATTTTATCAGAAATTGCTGATTGAAATATAAATATAGCTGCTCTAAATCCTTCGTTTGTATATTCAGGTTTTAATGTTATATTATCTAATAATGTATTTTCAATTTCTTCTAATATCGGACTTAATTCTTTACCTATTGCCATATTTATATAACGTTTAATTTATTATTTTGTTTTTATTATTATAGTTTGTTTTCTTGTTTCGCATCCCATTTTATGAACTCCATCAGTTTGATGACATTTAGGACAATAATTATCCTGTACGCATTTTGGATAAGTACAGTAATCTAAATTGCATATTTCACCATCACGTTTTACTCCGCCTAATTTACATTTGATAGAGTCAATACCATTACTCCAAAAGTATGAGCAATTTATTTCATCATCCTCACAAGTAAAATCTGCATATGCTTGTCTTAACTTGCTTGGTGTTGCAGTAAATCTATAACAATAATCTTTAGATTTGCAAAATTGATTTGTACACATTGATATATCTGCCATATTAACTACCTTTTTTAATTAAATAATACCATAACCATATTAATTTACTTCTTAAAAATTCATAAGCCAAAACTATTAATAAATAATTCATAATTTGTAAGTTACATAGTAATAATCAAAATGCTTTTTAAAATTAATCCATTCACCATAAGTAATAATTTTTTCAAAACTAATAAAAGTTTTCTTATGTGTTGCAACTAATCGCAAATTTGTGTCTGGAGCTAATGCGTAAATGTTATTCTTTGCCATATTCTTTAATTTTAATATCGTATTGAAGTTTTTTAGCAATTAACTCTTCTTTAGTGTACTTATAAACTCTGTTTATATCGCAAATATTATCTAAATTAGTAACATAATCAATTCCATATCTTGCAATTAAACCCTTTCTAAAGTTTAATTCGTTTCCGTTCATAAACCTATTACATTTTCTGCATTGTTTATGGCAATTATTTTCGTTAAATATTAATCCAGAATAAACTTCTGCTTTGTAAAAATGACCTCCATCAAATACATCTGCAGTAGAACTGTTGCAAGATATACAATTTTTATCACTATCACGTAATCTAATCCACTTTTGAAACGATTTTCTTGCATCTGCTTTATATTCTCCTATTGTTTTAAGTTTTGCTCTCAAATCGCTTTTAAATGCTTTATCTTTATCTGACTTAACTTTTAAGTTAATTTTATTAAATATAATTTTACCAGCATCAGAGTTAAAAAGAAAATCAGATAAGCAGGATGAACATAAACCAAATGTACGATACAAAGTTAATTTACCACAACCTTTAACCATTCGTGCTTTATTAATTCCTTTGCAAGGTTTTTCTTTAACTATCACAACTTTTCTATTTCTTCTTTAACTGCTTGATAAAACCATTGATCAGATTGATAAATATCTAAACTTAATATTTCTTCTACTGCTATTAAAGCAAATTGTTTGGCAATATGTATGTTAATCCATTCTTTAGTATTATTGTCTATTCTAAGAAATTTCAATACTAATTCTTCTGCTTTTTCTTTTGCTATCATAATTCTAATGTTAAATGTTCATTTGGTAAAGGAGCTGTTATATTAAACCACTCCTGTAAAAATTCTCTAATTTGTAAATGATATTCCTCTTGCTGCGTTGTTGTATTTTCTGTTGTTGATTTTGGTAATTTAATTATTTGCCCTGTTTCTTCATTTACTTTTTCAATTACGTTAAATTGTATTTTGTAAAATTCATGCACTTTTTCAATATTCCAAATTTCACCCCATTCATTTTTTATTGCTTGTTGCGTAATTGGATAAAGCACCGCCCAAAGATAACTATTTTGTGGATTGCTCCTTTTATTTTTTGGTTTTTCAAATGTAATTAATATTTCTTTACCCTCAAAACTTTTAATAGCATCGGTTATTAAAGTTCTATTACGTTTTAATGATCCATTTTGCACTAAAGATTTAATTTGAATTTTCATATTAAATTAAAATTTTCCCAATCTTCTAAACTCCATTTGTTTATCTGCTTATTCCAAAGTTCGTGCTTTAAATCTTTACGCAAGGTATTAATAATTTCTTCAACTGTAAAAGTTTTTTTAATTTTAATCTTACTTTGCTTTAATTCTTTTTGATGCTTTAATATTACCCTTCTATTTTTATGATATAGATTTGCTTCTTCTTTTGTCATAATTTTTATTTATTAATTAATCTGTACATCCTCCAGAATTACAACTTGATCCTCCACCAAATATAAAATCTGTTTGTAATCCTATTTTTTTTATATTAAAGTAAGAAGTGCCTTGTTTCCATTTTCTTCGTGTTGCTTCTTGTTCTGCAAACCATTGCATTTTTAATGGTTCATCATCCCAATTTTTACGAAGTTGTTGTTTAGGTTTATGGAAGCATCCAACACAATTACTATCTTGTGGAAAATCTAATTTTGTAGACAAACTCCAAAGGTAAATTTGATAATGATCTATTTTATCATTTACTAAAGGATATTCTAATTCTCTATATTTTTCTATTATCCATTTATTACGACCATTTTTAGAATATCCATTGTGAAACTGAAAATCTGTATTGTCATAATTAACTCTATTTTCTTCATCGTATCTAATTCCTAAACGAGTTAAAACAATTTCTTTTATTTCATTACGGCAAAATTCTGCAATAGGTTTAATTTTCATTTGAGTTGTACAAAATCTTGTACGTTGATTCGGCAAAAATCCTTTAGATATTATTTTTTCAAATGTATCTCCAGTTAACCAAGTTATTTTAGATCCTATTACTTGTTCTAAATCTAAAACTACTTTTAAAGTTTTATCGTTTTCAGCTGTAGCAATAAAATCCATTCCTATTTTATCTGAAACTAATTGAACTATTTTTTTATCTTTAGGTGTACATCTAACATCTTCAATTCTTACAAGTGAAAATATATTATAATTAGCCGAATAATGTTTAGCTAAATAACTTGAAGTTTTACCTCCTGAAATACTATTTACTGTTTTCATAGCCATTCGTTTGAGTTTTCATTAACTTGTATTGGTAACCAATTTTCATCTACAGATATTGCAAATGGATCTATTGCTTTTCCCCTTCTTCTAGTTTGTTTTATACTTGAAAATTTGCCTTCATCTTTAATTACTAAAACGCTTTCGCATTTTTGACCAATAACAGTTCCCAAATGCCCTCTTGCTTTTTCGCTATTTGGATTTAAGTGTAATATTCCCATAATATGTGATTTACTTATAGATGAATATTTCATTAGCTCCTGCACAAACTCTGTAGATTCTATATTATCATTAAAGTTTTTAATAAAATCAACGTAACCATCTAAACAAACTACGCCTAATTTATTTCTATATTCTGATTCCATAAATAGCCATTGTAAATATTGCCTTCTTTCAGTTGATGAATATTCTCTAAGTTTAACCGAAATAAATCTATCTGAATATTTAGGAGTATCTATACCTCCAACCATTTGTGGAACTCTATTAGCAACCATCCAAGCATCATAATCATCTTGCTCACTATCTATATCAATAATATATTTATCTTCTAAATTATGTCCTTTAATTAAATCGGAATATCTATAAGAATTACCTCCTTGAATACATCCAAGTATTAAAGATTTTAACCAAGTTTTACGGCTTTTTTCTTCTCCAGCTATCATTGATATATTCCCATAAGTTCCAAATCTTAAAGGATAATTAACACCTTTGTATTGTTGATTATCAAAACCAAATGAAATTGCTAAAGGTGGATGCTTAGGTTTAACGCTTAAATCTACTACAGACTTTTTATGAATTAAACTAAAATCAATTAATTCTGGAGTATTTATTTCTTGCTGTATTATTTTAATTTCTTCAAACATCTTTTTATTTTATTTTTTAGTCGTTTGTTTTCACTTTTTATAAAACCAATTTCAAATTTTAATTTTATATTTTCAATTTCCAAAATATTAAATTGAATTATATTATTTTTAATATCCATAATTATTTGTTTTTAAATTCGTTTAGTGCAAATGTAATCATTGCGTTAAGATTTTGTTCAGTTTCTAAAAAATCCCAAGTTTGACAAACATCGTTAAACTCAACTGGATTAATTTCGGATGCTAATTTAGAATTAAATTTTATATTTTCGTTACTATATGGATTTTTCATTCCTTTATTACTAAAATAGTCTTTAATTTCAACTACGTTTACATCCTGCCTTGCGTGTTCGTATAAACTAACTAAACTCATTTTTAATATTTTGTTTACGTTTTTTTGTGCAAGGTTTAAATTAGAAGTTAATCTTAATTGCGTGATAAAATTCATTACATAAAGCTTTGCAAATAACTCATTATTGTTAATTTCTTCTTTTGTAGTTTGATTTATAAACTTAATAACCTCATTTAACGCATTTACATCGCTTGTGTTGGGTTTATTTTGGTTTTTAATAGTGTAGCTTAGTCTATTAATACTTTGTCCTATATTCATAATTTATTTATTAAATAATTAATTTCCTCTGGAGTTTCTTTAATATAATATCTTTCTTCAATACAAGATAAAATAGTATAATTATCATTAAAAGATTCTAACCAATCAGTATCTTTAATTTGTTTTAATATAAATGAATTTATATTTAATGTATTTATATAAATAATATCATTATCAGTTGTTGTTAATTTTATAATTTTAATCATAATTTTTATTTATTAAAAAGTTGTTGTTTTTCGTGAAAGCAAGTATTATATAATTCAAGGTTTTCTAAAAAGTGTTTAGGTCTTATTCTATTTGTTGGATAAATATTTTTTTGTTTATAAAAACCACTTAGTGCATCAATAAAATATTGTTTATCATAAATTTTATTTTGATTATTTAATAAACTTCTTTCTACTGATTGAAGTGATTGTAAATTTGTAGTCATTTGATCAAAATGATTTCTACATTTATTAAATAATTCCAAAAATTCTTTTTCTTCTAATATATAAATATCATTAACATTAACATTATCATTTACATTATCAGCGATAAATTTATGTGTTTTTATCGCATTAGCGATATTTTCATCGCTTACCGATATTTTTCTATTTAATGCTTTAATTTCTGCTTCTTCTAATGTAATTGTATTATTTTCAACTAATAAAAATAAATCATTATTCCAACGTTTTAAATTACCTAATTTACCTTGATAAGATTTTTCTTCAATAACTTTTTCATACTTTTTTAAATCTAATTTCAAAACTGCTTTTAAAGGTTCAAAAACTATTTCTGTAATTCTATCAGGTGCTACTGGTTCACGATCATTTACATACCTAAATAAATGTTTAATTAATTTTCCTGCTTCTTCATCTGTTAAATTTTCAAATGTTTGTTCCCAATTTGAATAAACTAAAAATGAATTTTTGTCTTTTGCCATATCTTATTAAAAGTTAATGCCCTACTACAAGCGGGGGATGTCGCAAGTAATAAGGCATTTATAATATTTTTTAGTAGCATCCCCTCTACATCAGCAAATATAGTTCTTTTTATTTTATAAAAAACATAAAATGTAAAAACTTCCTAAATTAATAGGAAGTTTTTTTTAGTTCCTAAAATGGTAAATCATTATGATCTTCTTCTTTTGAAGGACTTTCTACTTCTTGACCTCCAGTCATAGTTAATTTATATTCATCTGAATTAATCATTTTGTTTCTCATAAATTCAGGTAAAGAATCAAATTTATCAGTATCAAAATTTTCATAAGTAAAAACAAATGCAGGATTAATTGATTCAGGACAAACAAATCCTTTAGGCATTGCAGAAACTGAACCTATTTCAGCATAAATACCTGATCCATCTTTTTTAGTTTTATGAGTTATATTTAACATACAAGGAGCACCAACTAATTTTTCAATGTCAAATGCTTTAGCTTCTTCATCTGTAAAATCTTTACCTCTCCAATTTTTTAAAAAACCTCTTAAAGTTGCTTTTTCATGTAATGATAAAGTAAATTCTTTACTAATAACTTGTGGCTGCTCTCCTTTTTCTTCTTTAAAAACTTTTAATTCTGTAGGTAACTCCCAAGTAATACGAACTTTATTTAATTTTTTTAAAGTTCCTAAAATGTTTTCTTCAATAGTTCCTAAATGAACCATAGAATAACAACGTGCTGGATAGTTTCCAGTTGCTATTGGTTCAAAACTTGTACTTCCATTTGATGTTGCAATAATTGCCATAATTTTAATATTTAAGTGTTAATAATTTATAATTTAATAGGTTATAGCCAAACTTGATTTTCTTGGCGTTGTTGAAACTTTAGGAACATCATTGCCGTATGCATCAATTACGTCTTGTTTAAGAGCAAGTTTTAATAATTCCGCCCTTGCATCTAAATCAGCTTTTAATTGCTGGTAAATAGGATCATCTAAATAGTTAATTGTGTCGCCACCATTTCTATAAGTTCCTTTAAGTCCATAAGCTTCAAAGTTTTCTAAAGGAATAACTTTTAGTAGTTCAGTTGTAATAACATCCAGTGCTTCAGATAATCTTTTAGCTTGTGCTAATAATTCTATTTTATCACTTTCACCTTTATCAAGTAAATTAGTAATAAATTGTTTTGAAGAAGTTTGTACTTCTTTTTTTGTTGGTAAGAAATTAGATACTTCTATTTCTTGCATTCCCATTAATTCAAATAATCCTTTTGATGCTCCCATAATATTGTTTTTAAAAAATATCCCGACTAAAATCCAATAGGTCAGTATTGGCATAGTCGGGATTATTAATGTTTTTTATAAATATCCTGACCGATATTGTTATGCAAATATAATACTTTTTTAATTAAATGCAAATTAATTGCAATTTATTTTACTTTCAAAGATTAAATAGTTTTCGCTGTATTTTATTCCGTTGCCAAAAGAGTCTCCAATTATTCTGCTTACTGTAGGAACTGAACATTTAACAATTAAACTAATCTTTTCCATATTTACAAATCCATTGTAGTAAAGTTTTAAAACTTCATCTTCTTGATCCTTAGTTATTTTTTTTGTGTTCATCGTCAAAATAATTAAAAGCTATTAATGTTAAAACTACTAATGTAAGTATTATAGTTATCTGTATCATTTTTTATCTGTTTTATTGATTAATATTTCAGTACACAATATGCAAATTGCTCCAGTTGCAAATCCAATTCCGTAAGTTATAAAGTACCACATAATTAATAAATAAAGTCGTAAGTTCTACTCCAGTTAGTATTCTTAATATCTTGCAACATAACCTCGCATTTATCTAAAGTTTTTTTACTTAAGTAGCTTTTTCTGCCATCTTGTGATAAACATAAACTTCTCTCTTGTGCTATTGCCCAACGTTCATAAACGCTTAATTGTGTATATCGCATTATATCTGCTTCGTATTTCAATATTTCTGTAAATTCTAAAAATGTAATCATAATATTATTTGTTTTTAAATTGTTCAATAAATTCTTCAAATGAAATCCAATTTGTAGATATAGTTCCAAATGCTATCTCCATATCTTCCTCACTATAACTTCTTTCTTGTTGCCATTTAGCACCTTCTTCAAAAGAAGCATAATCAAAAAGTACATAATCAGATGAATCAACTATTTTATTAAATGCTTCTTCAAGTGTTTCTTTTTTCATAATCTTATTTATCTATGTGAATTAAAAAACTAATCTTTTTTGTTATTGTTGGATAAGTTTTAATAAGCCATAATGATAGTTCATCTTTTTCTGAATTATCAATGTGAAATTCTGCATAAGTATTTATCTTATGCCCATCAAATACTTCACTGCTTTGTAAGTGTTCAGATATTTCTGATAACTTAATTACTGACCTTGTTATTTTTTTCATAATCTTTATTGTTTTTTAAATTCAACATTAATAACACCATTACTTTTTAGTGTTAATTTTTTAATTCTAACAGCTTCTAATTCATCTTTACAAGAAATAAAAGTTCTTGTTTCAATGTTATTATTATCTGTAACAATAAATTCATAAATTATTTGTTTCATAATATTATTTGTTAGGTTCTTGTTTAACATCTTCATAGTGATTAAATACTTCTAATATTGTTCTTTCTTCAATTCCTTCAATTTTCAACGCTAACTCGATAGCATTTCTAATTTGATACGCATAATGAAAATCATTTAAGTCAATTGTAACTTTAGGATGATTCTCATTTCTTTTTATTACTATTTTCATAATCTTATTTGTTTTTAAATTGTTTAATAAATTGTTCAAATGAAATCCAATTTGTAGATATAGTTCCAAATGCTATCTCCATATCTTCCTCACTATAACTTCTTTCTTGTTGCCATTTAGCACCAAAGTTTATTGCTGATATTATATCGTGTCTACAATATTCATTATCATTTGTTGAAGGGCATCTATATGGTTCTGCATATATTTCAGCAACTTCTTCAAGTGTTTCTTGTTTAGGTTCTTCATACAATCCCAATTCTTCATCTGATTTCATTATATCAATTATATGTTGTTTAGGTTCTTCTCCGCAATCACAAGTTATAGTGTGTCCGCAGTAACATTTTATTTTTTCTTTCATAATTTTTCAAAATTTATTACTTCTAAGTTATTAATTAAATCCTGTTCTAAAAGTGAAATTAATCTATTATCACTTTGTCCTTTAGCTTCTATTCTTGTAAATGCTTCCATCATTTGCTCGTTATTTGCTATGTTTCCACCTAAAGCAGCAAACCAGTCTTGAAATTGCTCACATTCTTTTATCCATTCTTCCATAATTATTTTAATTTATTGATTATACTATTAATTTTGTTTTCGTAATACGTTTGATCTGTTTGCTTAGCTAAATCGTAAATGAATTTTAAGTCGATTATAGCAACTCTAATTTTATTTTCTAACTCTTTTACATATTCAGTAGCTTCGTCGCTCTGGTCGTCTTGTGATAGCCAAAAATTATCTGATGCACTTGGACTGTAGTCGTATTCTTCTGTAGGATCGTTTTTATACTTTGTCATTTTTATAGTCTTTACAAATTATGTCTATTTCTTTTCTTATTTCTGGGAACGCTATTAAAGGTAAATACTGATGAAATCGTTTTAACTCTGTTTGCTCCTTCCATTTTTTAGGTCTGCCTACTGGATTTTTATTGTTCATTTTTAAAAGATTTACCGCACATTTGGCAGTGGTTAATTTCAAATTCTAGGTGAAAGTGTTCTTGTCTTAATTTATAATATCTTTCAATATCGTGAAAGTATCTACTTGCTTCTTTTAAACTTATAGTAGTATTTCTATTTTCTAAACTTTCCATTTTTTTTTCAAGACTTTTTAGTTTTGCTTTTGATGTCATACTCTTGCTAATTGTGTTATTAAATAAATTGCTACTAAAAATGCAAATGTTAATTGCGGTTTGCGATGTTGTAAAAAGTGTTTCATAATTTTAGTTTTTAAAGTTTTATAGGGCAAATTTAATAATAATAATTTAATGCACAATAATTAAATTGATTTATTTTTATAATTTATAATCATTATAAATAAGAAAACTAAAGTTATACATATAAAATAAATAAATAAAATTAAAGTTATAGATATAAATAGTCCCAAATAATCAGAAAAATAGGGAAAAAAAAAA
>Ga0209499_1000427_pt1 | contig 31201 bp, 29 predicted proteins | sample C_130208_EF_Meta_FD_187306 | JGI IMG/M metagenome (GOLD analysis project Ga0209499, IMG submission 187306) | Freshwater microbial communities from Lake Croche, Canada to study carbon cycling - C_130208_EF_MetaG (SPAdes) (version 2) | ecosystem: Environmental > Aquatic > Freshwater > Lake... | reverse complement strand
ATTGTGGTGGATACGCCCATACGCCCGATGCTTTAGAGCAAGTGCTCAAATCACTTCGCGCACAATTAACGGCTAGTGCAGAACTGACATGTGTCTTGGGTTGTGGTGGTGATAGAGATCAAGGTAAACGTCCATTAATGGGTAAAGTGGCTGCTGCCCTTGCGAGCCGCGTGATTGTAACTTCTGATAATCCGCGCAACGAATCAGCCACAAGCATTATTCGTGCGGTCATGGCTGGCGCTGGCAATAAAGCCACTAGCATTGAGGGTCGTGCCGATGCTATTAAACAAGCCATCAAAACAGCGAAAAAAGGGGATGTGGTGCTCATCGCTGGCAAAGGCCATGAAGACTACCAAGAGATTGCTGGTGTGAAATATCCATTTAGCGATATTCAAGTAGCGCAAGAAGCCTTGCAGGAGATCGCAGCATGATGCGCTTATCTGAAGTGGCTTTGGCAACCCATGGTCAATTGATGGGTGCTGATGTTAAGTTTTTCAGCGTGGGCACTGATAGTCGTGAGATCAAAAAAGGTCAGCTATTTGTGGCGCTAAAAGGTGAAAACTTTGATGGCCATGCATATGCCGCGCAAAGTCTAGAACAAGGCGCATCGGCAGTTTTGGTCTCTAAGACATCAGATGTCAGTCCAGCTGTTGTTGTAAAAGATACGCGCTTGGCACTTGGTGAATTAGCTGCCTACTGGCGCCAAAAATTTTTGATGCCTGTGGTTGCAATCACTGGCAGCAATGGCAAAACGACAGTGAAAGAAATGCTTGCTGCGATTTTGAGGGCAGCAACAGGCAGTGATGACAGCGTATTAGCCACCCAAGGCAACTTTAATAATGACATTGGCTTGCCGCTGACGATGCTTAATCTTCGCGATCAACATCATTACGCAGTATTAGAGATGGGCATGAACCATGCGGGTGAGATTTCCTATTTGACAGGATTAGCAAAGCCAAATGTAGCTTTGGTAAATAACGCTGGTACAGCGCATATCGGTGAACTTGGCAGTATTGAAGCGATTGCGAATGCAAAAGGCGAGATTTTTGAAGGTTTAGCTGATGGTGGTATAGCCATTATTAATGCAGATGATGTGTTTGCTGATTTGTGGAAAAAATTAGCAAGCAATCATCAGCACATTACCTTCGCTTTGAATACAAAAGCAGACGTGACTGCAACATATGCGCTTCGCCTAGTAGATAGCCATATTGAATTGCGCACAACTGTTGGCAATATCTCATTTACTTTGCCCGCACCGGGCTTGCACAACGTACGCAATGCTTTAGCGGCTGCTTCTGCAGCGCTAGCTTTGAATGTCTCTCTCGAGCATATTGCGGAAGGGTTAAGCCAATTTGCAGGGGCAAAAGGTCGCTTACAAGCTAAGCAAGGTCTAGCTGGTGCCAAAGTGATCGATGATACCTATAACGCCAACCCCTCATCAATGAAAGCCGCGCTTGACGTGCTTAGTGCAAGCCAAGGTCAGCGTGTTTTTGTGATGGGTGATATGGCGGAGTTAGGCAACGATGAAATAAGTATGCATGAGGAACTTGGTCGTTATGCAAAAGAGGCGGGCATCGAGAAGCTCTTCGTACTTGGCAATTTAAGTCAACACACAGCCAAAGCGTTCGGTACAGATGCGGTCCATTTTGAAACGGTAGAAGCTTTGACTAAAAGCCTTATAAGCATCATGGATGCTAAAACAACGGTGTTGGTAAAAGGCTCACGCTCAATGCGTATGGAGCGAGTGGTCAATGTGATTCAAGTAGCACAAACGAATAATAACGGGGGAAAACACTAATGTTGCTAGAACTTGCTCGCTGGTTAGCGCACGATATTCGCGGCTTTAATGTATTTAACTACATCACGCTTCGTGCGGTTTTAGCAACGATGACTGCTTTGGCAATTTCATTTGTCGTTGGCCCGAAACTGATTCGCAAATTAACAGAATATAAGGTTGGTCAATCTGTGCGTGATGACGGTCCACAAACCCACTTAGTTAAGGCGGGTACGCCAACGATGGGCGGGGCATTGATTTTAGTGGCGATTGCGATCTCCACTTTGCTTTGGGCAGATTTGAGCAACCGATATGTTTGGGTGGTGCTATTCACGACCTTAGGTTTTGGCGTCATTGGCTTCGTGGATGATTGGCGCAAGGTGGTTTATCGCAACCCTAAAGGCTTGTCAGCTAAAGCGAAATACTTTTGGCAGTCAGCCATTGGTTTTGGGGTGGCTGTTTATTTAGTCCAAACAGCGGTTCTGCCTGCGGAGACCACATTGTATGTGCCATTTTTCAAACATCTCGTTTTCCCAATGAGTTCTATCGCTTTTGTAGTGCTCACCTATTTAGTGTTGGTGGGTAGCAGTAATGCAGTGAACTTGACCGATGGTTTGGATGGCTTGGCTATTATGCCAACACTCATGATTTCTGCTGCATTGGCAATTTTTGCTTACGTGACTGGTCACATTTTCTTCTCGAAATATCTTGGTATTCCTTATGTACCAGGCGCAGGTGAATTGATGGTGTTTTGTGCAGCAATGTCAGGTGCGGGACTAGGATTTTTATGGTTTAACGCATACCCAGCAGAAGTGTTTATGGGAGATGTTGGTGCTTTGGCTTTGGGTGCCTCACTAGGTGCGGTGGCAGTGATTGTTAGACAAGAAATCATCTTGTTTGTGATGGGCGGCGTTTTTGTTGTCGAGACATTGTCTGTTGCCATTCAAGTTAGTTATTTCCGATATACCAAAAAGAAATTTGGCGAAGGTCGACGCATCTTTTTGATGGCGCCTCTGCATCATCACTACGAACAAAAGGGCTGGAAAGAAACGCAAGTGGTCGTCCGTTTCTGGATTATTACCATGATGTTAGTGTTAGTTGGATTGGCAAGTTTAAAAATACGATGAAACTAGAATTACAAGACAAACAGGTGTTAGTGCTTGGCCTCGGTGACACGGGGCTTTCGGCATTGCGTTGGCTTCATCGTCAAGGCGCACGCTTGTCTGTGGCTGATACTCGTGAAAACCCACCTGGGGTGGCGACGCTTCAAGCGGAATTGCCAAGTGTGAAATTACATACCGGCGCGTTTGCTGAAGCGGTGTTTAACCATGCAGAAATTATCGTCATTAGCCCAGGCGTACCAATGGCTGAGCCTTTGGTGCAAGCAGCGATTCAGCGCGGTGTGCCCGTGCTTGGTGACGTTGAATTATTTGCGCAATACAAACCTGCTAGTGCAAAAGTCATTGCAATCACTGGATCTAACGGCAAAAGCACTGTGACAACTTTGGTGGGTGAGATGTGCAAAGCCGCTGGCTTGAAAACAGTCGTCGCTGGGAATATCGGTTTGCCAGTATTAGATACGCTTATCGGCGATGAGGCTGATGTTTATGTACCCGATGTTTATGTAATAGAACTTTCAAGTTTTCAGTTGGAAACAACTTCAAGCTTAAATGCCGATGCTGCGACTGTCCTTAATATCAGCGAAGATCACATGGACCGTTATCAAGGCCTTGATGACTATGCACAAGCAAAAGCCCGTGTGTTTTTCGGTCAGGGTGTGCAAGTGCTTAACCGTCATGATGCTTGGAGTATGGGCATGGCTTTGCCAAGTCGCGATATTGTGACATTTGGGCTGGATCAAGCTTCGAGTGACTGTGATTTTGGCTTATCTACACAAGCAAACATTACCCAATTAATGCATGGTTCAGAAGCAATCTTGGCAACAACTGAAATGAAAATTGCAGGTTTGCATAACGCGGTAAATGCTTTGGCAGCGATGGCTTTGTGTGAAGTCATTGGTGTTCCACAAATCTCAATGGTTAAAGCTTTGCGTGAATATAAGGGTTTGTCGCATCGCGTGGAATGGGTCGCTGATATTGGTCATGTGGATTTTTATGATGATTCAAAAGGTACTAACGTTGGCGCGACCTATGCTGCGCTTCAAGGTTTAGTAGGCCCAAATGATAGCAAGAAAATTGTATTAATTGCGGGTGGTGATGGCAAAGGTCAAGACTTCTCACCACTTGCTGAGATTGTCGAAAAAAATGCCCGTGCAGTGGTGTTGATTGGCCATGATGCAGCGCAGATTGAAACTGCATTGAGCGGAACAAAAGTAGTTTTAATGAAGGCCGAGAGTTTGGAAGCCGCTGTGAAAACGGCATATGACTTAGCCAAAGCGGGCGATGCAGTATTGCTATCTCCAGCTTGCGCTAGTTTCGATATGTTCCGCAATTATATGCATCGAGCAGAAGTGTTTGTGCAAAGCGTTAAAGACCTTGCCGCTGAGGAGGCCGCCGCATGATGCCGATGCTAAATAATCGCAACAAAATCACAGGTGAAAGCTACGACCAAGCTTTGCTTTGGGTCACTTTGATTTTGCTCGCATTTGGCATGGTCATGGTTTATTCAGCTTCAATTTCATGGGCGGAAGGTAAGTCGCTGACGCACCATCAAGCTTCTTATTATTTAGTGCGTCATGCGGGGTTTCTGATCGTCGGTCTTTTGTTTGCTGGCGTGGCTTTTCAAGTGCCAACACGTATTTGGCAAAAGTATGCGACACCATTATTTTTAATTGGTCTAGGCATGCTTATTTTGGTCTTAGTACCCGGAATCGGACATAAAGTTTTAGGCAGTCGGCGCTGGATTAAGTTGGTGTTATTTCAGATTCAGCCATCTGAGATGATGAAATTTTTGGCGGCGGTATACGTAGCGGATTACACCACTCGAAAAGCTGCGCTAATGCACAGTTTCAAACAGGGTTTCTTACCTATGTTGGGCGTCATGTTGTTCGTAGCCCTTTTGTTGTTGCAAGAGCCTGACTTTGGTGCATTCGTTGTGATCGCCTCAATCTCGATTGCTATTTTGTGGTTGGGAGGGATCAATTTAAGAATCTTTGGTGGACTTCTTGTGTTGCTGGTGATTGGTTTCATCATTTTGATTTTGACTTCGCCATATCGCCTGCAACGGATCGTCGGATACATGGATCCTTGGGCTGACCCATTCGGAAAAGGATATCAACTCACCCATGCATTAATTGCATTTGGTCGTGGTGAATGGCTAGGGGTTGGATTAGGCGGCAGTGTTGAAAAGTTGATGTACTTACCAGAAGCGCATACCGACTTTTTGCTCGCGGTAATTGCTGAAGAATTAGGCTTTATAGGCGTTGCTGCATTAGTAGCATTATTTGTATGGATAGTCGTGCGCTCTTTCAAAATCGCCAAAGAATCCGACAGTAATGAACAGTATTTCTCAGCCTTGCTAGCGCAAGGTATTGGGGTTTGGATTGGCGTGCAAAGCATTATCAATATGGGCGTGAATATGGGCTTGTTGCCAACCAAAGGCTTAACGTTGCCGCTGCTCTCATTTGGCGGCACGGGAATTTTGGCAAATTGCGTAGCGATGGCAGTCTTGCTCCGTATTGATTGGGAAAATAAGCGTCTGTTTAAGGGTATTCAAGTATGAGTACCAAAACACTAATGGTGATGGCAGGCGGTACAGGTGGACATGTTTATCCAGCGATGGCCGTGGCTGACTATTTGAAAGCCCAAGGCTGGAATGTAGTTTGGCTTGCCACAGAAGGCGGCATGGAAAATCGCTTAATTGAAGGCAAAGGCTACCAAAAAGCCATGATGACCATGCAAGGCGTACGTGGTAAAGGTTTGTTGGGATGGGTGTTGTTGCCGATTAAATTGGCTAAAGCTCTTGGCCAAAGCTATCAGGCAATGCGCCAATATCAGCCAAATGTGGTGATTGGCATGGGTGGTTTTGCAGCATTTCCTGGAGGCTTAATGGCTCGGCTACTAGGTAAGGCATTGGTGATCCATGAGCAAAATTCAGTGGCTGGGTTAACCAATAAATTGATGGCAAAAATTGCTACCCGGGTATTAGCGGCTTTTCCGAATGCGTTGAACAAAGCCAATGTAATTGGCAATCCAGTTCGTGCAGATATTGCTGAATTGGCTGAGCCGGAAATTCGTTTCGGTATGCATAAGGGCGCGTTAAGAGTTTTGGTGGTGGGTGGAAGTTTGGGTGCGCAAGCTTTAAACGACCTAATTCCAGAAGCTTTGGCTGCTATGCCTGCAGAGGCAAGACCTCATGTCATTCACCAAGCCGGTGTTAAGCATATTGAGGCATTGCAAAGTAATTATGCAAAACAGGGTGTAGATGCTGATTGCCGAGCATTTATTGAAAACATGGCGGATATGTACGCTTGGGCGGATTTTGTGATTTGTCGTGCAGGTGCGATGACAGTGGCTGAACTATCAGCCGTTGGATTGGGTAGCTTGTTAGTGCCATTTCCCTTTGCAGTGGATGACCATCAAACTACAAATGCAGCTTATTTAGCTGAGCATGAAGCCGCATTTCTAGTTCAACAAAAAGCATTAACAGTAGAAAAATTAGTGAATATTTTGACGACACTGACACGTAAAAATTGTTTAAGCATGGCCAATAAGGCGCGCGCTTTAGGTAAGCCAACAGCCACGGCTGATGTTGCCCGTGTTTGCATGGAGGTGGCGCTGTGAAACACAAAGTGAAAAATATTCATTTCATCGGTATCGGTGGCTCCGGAATGAGCGGTATTGCTGAAGTATTGGTGAACTTAGGCTTCAACGTGACCGGCTCTGACTTGGCAAGTAATAGTGTGACCACAAGGCTAAAAGCAGCTGGCGCAACTGTGTACCAAGGCCATCAAAAAGAGAATTTGACGGATGCTGATGTGGTCGTGGTTTCTAGTGCAGTGAATGAAGCTAATCCAGAAGTGAAAGAAGCCCGTGCACGCGGTATTCCCGTGGTGCCACGTGCCTTAATGTTGGCTGAGTTGATGCGCTTTAGACAGGGAATCGCCGTAGCTGGTACGCATGGTAAAACGACAACGACAAGTTTGATTGCCAGCATCTTGGCTGAAGCAGGGATGGATCCAACTTATGTAATTGGCGGCAAATTAGAATCAGCAAATGCAAACGCTAAATTAGGTACCGGTGAATACATCGTCGCTGAGGCAGACGAATCTGACGCCTCTTTCTTGCATCTAACACCTGTTATGGCGGTGGTCACCAATATCGACGCTGACCACATGGACACTTATGAGCATAGTTTCGACAAGCTAAAAACGGCATTTGTGGACTTTGTTCAGCAATTGCCGTTTTGGGGCATGGCTGTGGTGTGTGTGGACGATGCCAATATCCGCGAAATTTTACCTCGCATCACCAAGCCAGTCATGACTTATGGCTTTAGCGAGGCAGCCCGCGTTAGAGCGATTAATGTTGTCGCAGACAATGGTCAAATGCGATTTACCTTACAACGTATTAATGGGGTGACGACAGAGTTTGATGTGACCTTGAATTTACCAGGAAAACATTATGTGCTAAATGCCTTGGCAGCCATTGCGATTGCCAGTGAGCTCAATGTGCCGGACGAGGCAATGATTAAAGCGCTGAAAGAGTTTAAAGGGGTCGGCCGTCGCTTTGAACGATATGGTGAAGTGAAAGCGCCGGTAGGTGGCACATTCACTTTGATTGATGATTACGGCCATCATCCCGTAGAAATGCAAGCCGTGATTGCGGCGGCGCGCGGTGCATTCCCTGATCGCCGCTTGGTGTTAGCTTTTCAGCCACATCGTTACACCAGAACGCGTGATTGTTTTGAAGACTTTGTAAAAGTGCTTTCAAGTGCAGATGCCGTTTTGCTTACAGAAGTTTACTCAGCGGGCGAGGCGCCGATTGTGGCGGCAGATGGCCGATCATTAGTTCGGGCAGTGCGTGTGGCGGGCAAAGTAGAACCGCTCTTTGTAGAGACGACCGCTGAATTGCCACAAGCCATCGTGAACACTGTTCAAGGCGATGATGTGGTGATCGTGATGGGGGCAGGTTCAATTGGACAAGTGGCAAGTCTAACAAGGGATTTATGCAAGTGATGGCACAAGCCCAAGCACAAGGAAGTTTGTTGTTGAACGAGTCTATGACCCGCTACAACAGCTGGCGCGTGGGCGGTAAAGCGGATCGTTTATACATTCCTTCGAGTTTGGATGATTTAAGTGTGTTCTTACAAAGTGTAGATGCTAATGAATCTGTGCACTTTGTGGGCTTGGGTTCGAATTTGTTAGTAAGAGACGCGGGTGTGCGCGGCACGGTGGTGGTGCTCCATAACGCGCTTAACACTTTGCAAATGGAAGGTAATTTGGTTTATGCCGATGCTGGTGTGACGTGTGCCAAGTTGGCCAGATTTACCGCAAAACAAGGCAAACAAGGTGGCGAGTTTTGGGCTGGTATTCCTGGTACGGTGGGTGGCGCTTTGGCAATGAATGCAGGGTGTTATGGCGGAGAAACTTGGGATAGTGTTAAGCGCGTACTGACAGTTGATGCAAATGGCGTTGTACATGAACGTGATGCGGCTGAGTTCGTTGCGACCTATCGCCATGTGGCAATGCCAGTAGCGAAAGAATGGTTTGTCGGTGCTTGGTTTGAGTTGCCAGTGGGCGATGCTGAAGAGTCTGAGCAAAAGATTAAAGCCTTGCTCGCAAAAAGATTGGCGACACAGCCGCTTAATTTGCCTAGTGCAGGCTCAACCTTCCGCAATCCAGAAGGCGATTATGCGGCACGTTTGGTTGAGGCTTGTGGCTTAAAAGGTCACAAAATTGGCGGCGCACAAGTTTCGGACAAGCACGCGAATTTTATAGTGAATTTGGGCGATGCAAGTGCAGAGGATATTGAGCAATTAATTGTATTGATGAGTGAAGCGGTCAAAGAAAAATTTGGAATTAGCTTGCATCAAGAGGTGCATGTGTTGGGCGATAGAGTGAGTGGAAAAGCATGAGTAATTCATTGGGAAAAATAGCGGTTTTATTGGGTGGAAAATCAGGTGAGCGTGAAGTTTCGCTTAAGAGCGGCTCGGCTGTATTAGCCGCATTGCAAGGGCAAGGCTTTGATGCGGAGGCATTTGATCCAGCGACTCGTCCATTGCATGACTTAGAACAATATGACGCGGCTTTTATTTCGCTGCATGGTCGCTTTGGTGAAGACGGTACCATGCAAGGCGCCTTGGAGTTGTTCGGCATTCCATATACAGGCTCTGGCGTGATGGCTTCAGCCATCGGCATGGATAAATGGCGTACTAAGTTAATTTGGTATGCAGCAGGGGTGACAACGCCGGCGTTCGAAGTCGTGAATGCAGATTCAGACTTTGCTGCCATTGAGAAAAAACTCGGTTTGCCATTATTTGTAAAACCAGCTAACGAAGGTTCAAGCATCGGAATTAGCAAGGTAAAAGTAGCGGGGGATTTAAAAGCAGCTTATGAGTTGGCCGCTAAATCAGATCCGCTGGTGATTGCAGAACAGTTTGTGGGCGGTGGCGAATACACAGTAGGTATTTTGGGCGATCAAGTACTACCAATTGTACGCATCGTGCCAGCCAATGAATTTTACGATTTTGAAGCGAAATATTTACGTGATGACACCCAGTATTTATGCCCGTGTGGTTTGCCAGCAGCGCAAGAAGCCAAGATACAAGCAGAAGCTTTGCAAGCATTTAAAGCGATTGGTGGCACAGGCTGGGGACGTGTGGATTTCTTAATGGATGAGGCTGGCAAACATTACTTTTTGGAAGTGAATACCAGCCCTGGCATGACAGACCACAGCTTAGTGCCGATGGCGGCAAAAGCGGCAGGCATTTCATTTGCTGAATTAGTAAAACGTATTTTGAATTTGGCGATAGCGCAGCACGGAGCTAAAACACGTGTGGGATAAACCCAACATGTTGAATTGGATTGCAAATGCGTTATTTGCATTCGCATTCGTATTATTTATTTACGGGTCAGTTTATGTCCTTGTGCATTTGCCTATATTTCCACTCAATGAAGTGCGAGTAGAAGGCGAACTAAAGCATGTGACTAGGGAGCAGGTGAAGTTGATTGCAAGCCGTTATCTACAAGGTAATTTTTTTACCGTAGATTTAGTGCGGACGCGCCAAGCATTTGAGAAGCTTCCTTGGGCGAGAAGTGTCAGCGTGAGAAGGCGTTGGCCAAATCGTCTAGAAGTTGTCATTGAGGAGCATCAAGCATTAGCGCGGTGGGGAAATATTGCGTTAGTGAATACGCATGGCGAGTTGTTTCATGCGGCCTCAGATGCTGATTTGCCTGTGTTCTATGGCCCAGGCGATGGCGTAAAAGAAGTGGCTGAGCATTATGGTGAGTTTGGTGAATTAATTTTGCCAGCGAAAATGAAGCTGACTGAAGTAACTTTGACGCCAAGACGCTCTTGGCAGGTAACAACGAATACGGGCATGGTGATTTCACTCGGCCGCGAAAAAATGGACATGCGCCTTGCTCGCTTTATGCAGGTTTATAGCAAGACTTACGCGGGTTTGAAAGGTGATTTGAAATATGTGGATTTGCGTTATCCAAGTGGATTTGCAGTGCGCAGTCCGATGGCATTAGCAGCATTTAAGTCAGTGGCAGTTGCCGCTGAGCCTAAAGAGCAAAGCCAAAATCGCGGTAAGAATGAAGTTAAAAAAGCGCCAGCAAAAAACGAACAAGGCAAGAAAAACATGAAGAAAAATGAAGCGAAGAAAGCTAAGGCCTAATTGACATGACCATGATAACGATGATTAAACGAGAATTAAGAAAAGTGGAGAAACGCGATGAGTAGAGCTAAAGAAGAGAAAAACCTCATTATTGGCTTAGATATTGGGACATCTAAAGTTGTCGCAATCGTGGCAGAACTGATGGCCGACGGCAGTATGAATGTGATCGGCCTTGGGCAGCACGTTTCACGCGGCTTAAAAAAGGGTGTCGTGATCAACATCGATTCCACTGTGAATGCGATTCAGCGTGCGATTGAAGAGGCCGAGCTGATGGCTGATTGCACTATTAAGAACGTATTTACAGGGATAGCTGGTAGCCATGTGCAAAGTATTAATGCACGTGGCATGGTCAAGATTAAAGATGCTGAAGTGACGCAGGCCGATGTGGCGCGGGTAATTGAAACTGCTCAAGCGATTGCCTTGCCTTCAGATCAGCAGATTTTACATATTCTTACACAAGAATACATTATTGATGGTCAAGAAGATGTGCGTGAGCCGCTTGGCATGAGCGGTATGAAGTTGGAAGTGAAAGTGCATATTGTGACTGGCGCTGTGGCTGCCGCACAAAACATCGTGAAGAGTATTAAGCGTTGCGGTTTAGAAGTGACGGATTTGATTCTTCAGCCTTTAGCTTCTAGCGAAGCGGTGCTCACAGAAGATGAAAAAGAGCTAGGGGTATGCCTAGTGGACATTGGCGGCGGTACCACAGACATTGCTGTCTTCAAGCAAGGTGCGATTCGTCATACCGCAGTGATTCCAATTGCGGGTGATCAAATCACCAATGACGTTGCAGTGGCACTTAGAACGCCAACGCAATCCGCTGAAGACATCAAGATTAAACATGGTTGCGCTTTACGTCAGCTGGCAGATCCGCGTGAAGTGGTAGAAGTACAAGGCACAGACGGCAGAGAATCCCGTCAGCTTTCAGTCCAAACACTAGCTGAGGTGATTGAACCACGGGTTGTTGAGTTGTACGAGTTTGTATTGGCTGAGTTACGTCGCAGTGGATTAGAAGAAATGATCGCTTCAGGCATCGTGATTACAGGCGGTTCAGCAATGATGAAGGGTATGGTCGAATTAGGTGAAGAAATCTTCCATATGCCGGTTCGCATGGGTTTGCCAAGGTATGTGGGTGGTTTATCAGAAGTGGTGAGTAATCCACGTTACGCAACTGGTGTTGGCTTGTTGTTAATTGGTAAGCGCCAAGTGGCTCAGCAGATACAAGTTGGTTTAGATGCAAATTCATTCGGTCGGATTCTTGAACGAATGAAAAGTTGGTTTCAGGGTAATTTTTAGTTGTAGGTAGTAGAAGTGGTAATAAAGGCAGAAGTAATTTAGTTAAGGCAGATCTCAAGGAGAAATACAATGTTTGAAATTATGGATAATGAAAACCAAGAAGCCGTTATTAAGGTGATTGGTGTGGGTGGTTGCGGCGGAAACGCTGTTGAACACATGATCGCAAAAAATGTTGGCGGCGTAGAGTTTATTTGCGCGAATACCGACATGCAAGCGCTGAAAAAAAGCCAAGCGAAAACCGTACTGCAAATTGGCATGGGTATTACTAAAGGCTTGGGTGCTGGCGCTAAACCTGAAATTGGTCGCGAAGCTGCTTTAGAGGACCGTGACCGCATCGCTGAAATCATTGATGGTGCTGATATGTTGTTTATCACGGCTGGTATGGGTGGTGGTACTGGTACTGGTGCAGCTCCTATCGTTGCTGAAGTTGCGAAAGAAATGGGCATTTTGACTGTTGCAGTCGTGACTAAACCGTTCGCATTTGAAGGTAAGCGCGGCAAAGTCGCAACAGATGGTTTGGAAGAACTTTCTAAGCACGTTGACTCTCTGATTATTATCCCCAATGACAAGTTGATGGAAGTGTTAGGCGATGATGTGACATTTACCGATGCATTTAAAGCAGCGAACGATGTACTTCATAACGCAGTTTCAGGCATTGCCGAAATCATTAATTGCCCAGGCTTGGTCAACGTCGACTTTGCTGACGTACGCACCGTGATGTCAGAAATGGGCATGGCGATGATGGGATCTGCTGTCGCTACGGGTACAGACCGTGCGGTATTGGCAGCTGAACAAGCAGTGGCAAGTCCATTACTTGAGAACGTTAACTTAGCAAATGCGCGCGGTGTTTTGGTGAACATTACTGCAAGTCACTCTTTCAAAATGAAAGAGTATTACGATGTAATGAATACGATTCGTTCATTCACTGCAGATGAAGCAACCGTGATTGTGGGTAACGTATTTGATGAGAGTATGGGTGATGGATTGCGCGTAACCATGGTTGCAACTGGCTTGAACGGTGTTAGCGCACAACAAAAACCAAAACTTGTGATGGCTCCGCAAGTGGTACGTGATGGTACAACTAACCAACCGATCTATACTGGTGCTGGCAATGTTGGCTATATGGACGATGATGAGCCGGCTGTTTTTACACAAAATAGTGGTCGTCGTGCTCAAGTAGATGCGATGAAAAAAGATGGGATTGAAGAGTACGATATCCCAGCATTTTTACGTAAACAAGCAGATTAATTGAGTAGATTAATCTGCTTGTTTAATCGCTAGCCCAGCTTTAGAAATGGCGCTCGTTAACGAGTGAGTGCGGCATTTATGCTATGCTTTTAGTAGGACAGCTAGTCTTTATTGAGAAGGTTTCTTAGTTTAAGAAACCGTAAAAAGATTTTTTAGGTTTAGTTAAGGTGAGATTAAAAAAAGTAAATATGCTGAAACAGCGCACCCTTAAAAAATCAATTAATGCCACTGGTGTTGGCTTGCATACAGGTGAAAAGGTCAAAATGACCTTGCGCCCTGCAGCGCCTGATACTGGTATTGTGTTTCGCCGTGTCGATCTGCCCGACTCAGCGGAAATCAAAGTGCAACCTCAATATGTATGCGACACCCGGATGTGTTCAGCCTTGGAACACGAAGGAGTGCGCGTCGCCACTGTCGAGCATTTAATGTCCGCGCTAGCTGGGCTAGGGATTGATAATATCTACGTTGAGTTGTCTGCTGGTGAAGTGCCGATTATGGATGGTAGCTCAGGTCCATTTGTATTCTTACTTCAAGAGGCTGGAATTGTTGAACAAGCTGCAGCCAAAAAATTCATTCGAGTCAAAAAAACGGTTGAAGTGCATGATGGTGATAAATGGGTGAGATTTGATCCATATTTTGGATTTAAGGTCGACTTCACTATTGACTTTGCCCACCCAGTGTTTGAGCACACAGGCAATAATGTAAAGATTGATTTTGCTGATAACTCTTATATTAAAGAAGTAAGTCGTGCTCGTACCTTTGGTTTTATGCATGAGGTCGAGACCCTTCGCTCCATGGGTCTTGCGCGTGGTGGAAGTTTAGATAATGCGATTGTTTTAGATGAATATCGTATTTTGAATCAAGATGGATTACGTTATGACGATGAGTTCGTTAAGCATAAAACTTTAGATGCGATCGGTGATTTGTATGTGCTTGGACACCCATTGCTGTGTGCTTTCACAGCTCACAAGTCAGGCCATGCGCTGAATAATCAATTGTTACGCACTTTGATGGCGGATAAAGATGCTTGGGAATATACAACTTTCGATAAAGCTGAAGAAGCGCCAATCGGCTTTCAATCTCCGATGACTGCATCGCCGGCTTTGCAATACCTTTAGGTGAGATTTATATGTCACGCATTTTGTTATTTATACTCATTTTAGTCGTTGTGATTTGTTATGCCGCCTATATTATCAAAGGCGACAAACGATATCTGACCCTTTTGGGTCAAATTATTAAATACGCGCTAATTGCAGTGGGTATGTATTTTATTGTTAAGTTTATTTAAAGCGTTACCATCTCATTATCTTCCCTATCAAATTTCTTAGGTCACTGTTTAAATATCAATGAAACATTGGGCCATATTATTTAGCTTATTTCTCTTTGCAACTCCCATGGCTTGGGGCATGAGTGCAGAACAAACATTCGCACACGCGCAAAGCGCTTATCAATCTAAAAATGTCAAAGCGCTTGCTGATGATGCAAGCCAGCTACATGCACAAAATTACCTATTAGCACCATATGCAGATTACTGGCTGATGTTAATCACTTTAAGTAGTAGTGATAAAGCGGCTGTGCGCGACTTTTTAACTCAGTATGCTGAGTATCCATTTGCTGACAAGGTCCGTGGGGAGTGGTTAAAGAGTTTGGCTAAGCGTCAGGACTGGGATACTTTCTTTGCTGAGTTAGCTGATTTTAAACGTGATGATTTGGCTGTGACGTGTTATGCATTGGAGGGGCGCTCAAAAAAAGGGGATTTGATTGCACTGACAGAAGGCAAGGCCATATGGCTAAGCACCGCCGAGCAGCCAGCAAATTGCGAAAATTTGTTTGATTTAATGCAAGCCTCTATGGTGCTAACGCAGGACGATATTTGGGCTCGCTTTAGATTAGCAATGCAAGAAGGTAAAGTTGCTTTAGCGAAGACTATTATTCAACGTGAGTCAAACGTTTCAAAATCAGAACTCAAGCTAATTGATGCCGTTTATCAAAATCCGCAATCGGCTTTAGAAAAGAAAATCATCCCGTTCAAAAGCCATTTAGGCCGTGCTTTAAATTTATATGCCATCGATAAGTTGGCGCGCAGCAAGCTAGATGATGGTTTGAGTACATGGTCTAAATATATGTCGCAGTTCGAAGCAGATGAGCAAGCTTATATGTGGGGAAGGTTGGCGATGCAGGCGGCGCGACGTCACGACGCTCAAGCATTAAATTTATATGCTAAAGTCAAAAATAGTGACTTAGAAAAAGATGCCATGGCTTGGAAGGTCAGAGCAGCGTTGCTGGATAGAAATTGGAATGTGGTGTTATCAACGATTGAAGAGATGCAAGCAACTCAGCAAGAAGAGCAGGTGTGGCGTTATTGGAAAGCCCGAGCTTATAAAGCACAAAATGCAACATCTAAAGCAAGTCCAATTCTTTTGAAGCTTTCGCGTGAGCATACCTATTATGGCTTGCTAGCTAAGGATGAGCTGGGTGAGGTAATGGCTAATCCGCCAAGCAATTATGTTCCTACGGAAAATGAAGTTCAGTCTATACAAAATCAAGCCGCAATCCAGCGATCAATAGAATTGCAGAGGCTAGAGATGCGCTGGGAAAGTAGATCTGAATGGGCTTGGGCAACCAGAGAGTATGACGACAAACAAATGTTGGCTGCAGCTGAATTGGCCATGCGTCAATCTTGGTATGATTTGGCAATTAGTACTGCTGAGAAAACTAAGTTTATTCATAATTTTGTATTGCGATACCCAGCTCCTTATCGGGAAACTGTTCAGGCCTTTGCTAAAGATTATGGATTGGATGAAGCTTGGGTGTATGGCTTAACACGACAAGAAAGTCGTTTTGTGAGTTACGCTAAGTCAGGCGTTGGGGCTTCAGGTTTGATGCAAGTGATGCCAGCCACGGCAGCTTGGATTGCCAAACGCGCTGGCTTTAACGATTATCGTCAAACAATGATTCATCAGACTGAAACAAATGTAAAGTTAGGGACATATTATTTACGCTACACATTAGACTTGATGAGCGGGCAAGCGGCGATGGCAACGGCGGCTTATAATGCTGGCCCAGGCAACGCGAAACATTGGGCGCCTAAAAAGCCGATGGAAGGTGCGATTTATACAGAAACGATTCCCATTTTGGAGACGCGGCAATACGTTCAAAAAGTGATGGCTAATACCTGCTTTTATTCGAACCGCTTAGGAACAAAATCGATCAGCTTGAAACAAAGGTTAGGGATAATTATCGGTGATGGAAATGCTCTCGCTAATGATGATGTTGATGGTTAATCAATGATAAAAAAGTAAAGGTACTTAATAGAATGAAGCAAGTATGTGTGTTGGGTGGTTCTGGATTCGTTGGCAGCGCCATTGTTCGTCAGTTAAGCTTGGCTGGTTATAGTGTCAAAGTGCTCACGCGCAGACGAGAAGCTAGTAAGCATCTTATTTTGTTATCAGACGTCGCCGTGCTTGAGTGCGATATCATGGACGATGAAGCACTAGCTAGCGCCCTTAAAGGTGCTGATGCCGTGATTAATCTCATAGGCATTTTGCACAATAGCAAAAAAGACAGCTTCAAAGCCATGCATGCAGAATTGCCAGCGCGTTTAGTCAAGTTATGCGAGAAATTAGGCATTAAAAGATTAGTCCATATGAGCGCCTTGCAAGCTGCTCAGGAAGCGCCAAGTGCTTATTTAAAATCGAAAGCTGAAGGTGAAGCTGCTGTCCTGCGTGCCCATAAAAACCTAGAGGTCACGGTGTTTAGACCATCAATTATTTTTGGCCGTGGTGATGGGTTTATTAATCTATTTGCGACACTGGTAAAGCTCTTACCAGTGATTTTGCTAGCAAAGCCAAATGCGAAATTCCAACCGATTTATGTTGAGGATGTTGCACAAGCTTTTGTGGCATCTTTAGATAATATCGACACTTATGGAAAAGCCTATGATTTAGGCGGTCCTAAAGTCTATACATTGCGCCAATTGGTTGCTTATGTGGCGAACACCTTGGGCAAGAAGCGCCCGATTATTGGCCTTAATAATATGCTTTCCTATCTACAAGCTTTTGCGATGGAGTTTTTGCCAGTAAAGCTCATGACCAGAGATAACGTGCGTTCTATGGAAGTTGATAGTATTTGTGTTACAAGTTTCCCCGCATTCTTGGATTTTCAGCCTGTTGCGCTTGAAGCAATCGTACCAGACTATCTGAGCGAAAATAATCCTCGCAATGCTTATAATCGATTCCGCACAAGGGCTGGCAGATAAAATGCAAGTCTTTTGCGTGGGCGGTGCTGTGCGTGACGAGCAGCTTGGGCTCGTCGTCAAAGACCGCGATTTTGTCGTGGTTGGAAGTACCCCTGTAGAAATGGAAAACTTAGGTTATAAAGCCGTTGGTAAAGACTTCCCCGTTTTTTTGCATCCCAAAACCCATGAAGAATACGCCTTAGCCAGAACCGAGCGTAAGACAGCCAAAGGTTACAAAGGCTTTCAGGTGCATGCTGATCCAGATGTGACGCTCGAGCAAGATCTTGCTCGGCGGGATCTCACTATCAATGCGATTGCAAAAGATGATGCAGGACAACTGTTTGATCCCTACCACGGCTTAGAGGACTTGAAAAATAAAATACTGAGGCACGTCAGTCCCGCTTTCAGCGAAGACCCTGTCCGTATATTAAGAGCGGCGCGTTTTGCGGCTCGGTTTAATGATTTTTCAGTGGCACCTGAAACCTTGGCAATCATGCGGGACATGGTTGAAAACGGAGAGGTAGATGCGCTGGTGCCAGAGAGAGTTTGGCAGGAGCTTGCCAAGGGATTGATGGAGGATAAGCCAAGCCGCATGTTTGAAGTGTTGCGTGCTAGTGGTGCATTACAAAAAATCATGCCTGAGTTAGATAAGCTTTGGGGTGTGCCACAGCCTGAAATGTACCATCCTGAGATTGATACAGGGGTGCATATTATGATGGTGATTGATTACGCCGCAAGTTGTGGTTATTCATTACCGATACGTTTTGCGGCACTTACGCATGATTTAGGTAAGGGGACGACGCCGAAAGATATGTGGCCTAGACACACTGGGCACGAGGTTCGCAGCGTTACTTTGCTGCAAGACGTGAGCAAAAGATTGCGCGTGCCAAATGATTGTAAAGAGCTTGCACAAATCGTCGCCAAGTTTCATGGCAAAGTGCATCAGGTTGCTCAAATGCGGCCCGATACTGCCTTGCAGTTTTTGATTGATACCGATGCAATTCGTCAACCACAACGCTTTAAAGATTTTTTATTGGCTTGTGAATGTGACTCACGTGGAAGAACTGGGTTTGAATCAGCAGAGTGTCTAGAAGCTGAGCTGTTAATGGGCTTATTAGAAGCAGTGTTGGCGGTAGATGCTGGCGCAGTCGCAAAACTTCATACTGCGCCAGAGGCAATTAAACAGGCCGTATTCGAGGCCCGTTTAGCTGCGGTCAAAAAAGTTTTTTAGACATTCATTCCACGCCGTTTAAGTAGTTCAGTTGCTGTTGAACATACACCATAGGCTTACGCTTATAGCCACTCTTGGCAAACTGATGCCAGCGACCAATCACAAAACTCAACATCAAGTTGGCTTGAGACTCAGGGTCCATTGTTCTGCCTGTTTGAGTTTGCGCAATACGGAAAGACTGTTTGATCGTTGATTCTAGACGGTCGAACATTTGATTGATGCGCAGTTGCAATCTATTATCTTCATTGACTAGGGCGTCGCCTGTTAAAACGCGCGTCATGCCAGGATTTTTTTCCGCGAATAACAACATAATCGTCACGATGCGGCGGACTTGCGTCATGCCGTCAGTTTCTTCTGTGGTGATTTTATTGATAAGACCAAATAGGCTTTGCTCGATGAATGAGATGAGGCCCTCGAACATTTGCGCCTTGCTTGCAAAGTGACGATAAAGCGCTGCTTCGCTTACATCTAGTTTTGCAGCAAGTGACGCCGTTGTGATTTTTTCTTGTATCGGGGTTTCCAGCATTTTTGCCAGCGTTTCAAGAATCTGCTTTTTACGTTCACCTGGTTTCGTTGCCATCATGTTCTCCAAGGGTTCTTAGGACTGTTTCTTAATCGTTAGTATAAGTCTTATCTATATTATATTCTAGAGCGAGTAAGCACTAACACGTTATTGATTCTTAAATCGACGAAATTTGGTTTGTTAAGCTTTTTGGAAACCCAAATTGTCTTCATCCCCAAACGTTTTGCAGTCATCAAGGCAGGCAAATTATCCTCCAACATGATGCAGTCTTTAGCCTCAGCTTTAATGGAGCGGAGGAGTTTTTTAAATCCGCGCACAGAAGGTTTTGGGTGGAACTGAGCAGACTCGACACTAAATACTAAAGTGAATAAATCAGTAATGCCCAGCGTATCTAATACGCGAATTGCATAATTCATCGGCGCGTTGGTAAAAATGACTTTGCGGCCTTTGAGACTGTTAATGCAATGGCGAAGTTGTTTGATTTCAGTGACCATATTTTCCAAGTCCATTTCATCATGCGTTTTGCATAGAAAATGGTAGGGGTCGACGCCGTGGTGACGCATTAACCCTTTAAGGGTGGCGCCGTAAATGCGCCAATAGTGTTTGCGCAATTCAAATGCATGGTGCTCTTCAACATCTAAAGTTTCCATGATGTATTGCGTCATGGCTTTGTTCATCACGGGAAATATATGTGATGAAGCGTCGTGCAGGGTATCGTCGAGGTCAAACACCCATACACGTTTACTAGCTTGCATTATTTAGCTTTGATGAGCGTGCCTACACCGTCATCGGTCAGCACTTCTAAAAGCAAAGCATGCTCTACGCGGCCATCAATAATGTGCACAGACTTAACGCCACTTCTTGCGGCATCCACCGCTGAACTTATTTTTGGCAACATGCCGCCTGAAAGGGTGCCGTCTTCTACTAAGTCGTCAATTTGCTTAGGGGTAAGGCCTGTTAATAAATTACCGTCTTTATCTAATACGCCAGGTGTATTGGTGAGCAAAATGAGTTTTTCTGCGCCAAGAATTTCAGCGAGTTTGCCTGCAACAACGTCAGCGTTGATGTTGTAAGTTTCACCTTCTGGACCCACGCCAATTGGCGCGATGACAGGAATAAAGTCACCACTATCTAAGAAGTTAATAATGCTAGGGTCGATTTTGGTGATGTCACCTACTTGTCCAACATCAATCATTTCTTCTGGGTTGTCGAGGTTGGCCATCAATAATTTCTCTGCATGGATGAAGTTACCATCTTGTCCCGTTAAGCCAACTGCTTTGCCACCTTTACGATTAATCAAGTTCACAATTTCTTTGTTCACTTGGCCGCCAAGTACCATCTCAACGATGTCCATGGTTTCTTCATCGGTCACACGCATGCCTTGGATGAATTCGCCTTTTTTACCTAACTTGTCCAGCATCTCATTGATTTGAGGGCCGCCACCATGAACAACAACAGGGTTCATGCCCACAAGTTTGAGTAATACAACATCGCTCGCAAAAGATTCTTTCAATTGCGGATCTGTCATCGCATTGCCACCATATTTAATGACGATGGTTTTATCAAAGAAGCGCTTAATGTAAGGCAACGCCTCAGCTAGGGTCTGCGCTTTTTGTGTGGATGTGCTGTCGTTGCTCATGTTGTCTATCTCAATTCCTGTTATTTGGCATTATTTTACCTTGAAATAAATGTAATGCGGCGTTGCATTTTTGTTAAATGCTTAGAGCTTTTTTACAAAGACTTTTGAGCGCCTTTGCAAGTTATAGATTTTTTGTTTTTCGGTAGGTAAATCCGTTACAGTTTTTTCGATAAAACCACGCTCCAAGAACCAATGTTCTGTTCTTGTGGTGAGGCAGAAAATAGTTTCAAAGCCAGTTTCTTTAGCTTGTTCTTCACAATAGTGGAAAAGCCTATCGCCTCTCCCACCACCACGATAGGCCGGATGTATGGCAAGACAAGCAAATTCAGCCGTTTTTTCTTGTGCAAAAGGATACAGCGCAGCACACCCGATGACGCGACCATCGTGCTCCATGACATAAAACTGCTCAATCTCCATTTCAAGACGCTCTCTGCCACGCCGCACTAGAATGCCTTCCGCTTCTAGTGGCTCGATCAGTTGCAACAAGGCACCTACATCGTCAATTTCAGCTTGCCGCATCGATTCCAGCGGCATTTCGGTCACCATGGTGCCGATGCCATCATGGGTGAATAGTTCTTGCAGAATTGCACCGTCGGTATGTCTGCAAATCAGATGGGTTCTCGCAACGCCGTGGTCGCAAGCTCTAATTGCGGCTGGCAAATAGTAAGCTTCATCTTCAGTAATGTTTGGGGCCTCTTGTGATTCTATCTGACCATTTTTCGAATGATTATTTTTGACATGCTGCAAAAGATTTTTTGCTTTCTGCGCGGTCATTTCCCGCAATAGCTCACCTCTGGCATTGTGCACGCCAGAAGAGTCCATCAGGAAGATGAGCTTGTCAGCATCAAGCGCAATCGCTGTACTCACGGCAACATCTTCTAGCGAAAGATTAAATGCCTCGCCAGTGGGTGAGTAACCAAGTGGTGATAGCAATACCATTTCACCATCATCTAATCTTTTTTGGATGGCTATTCCATCGACCTTTCTCACTTCCCCTGTGTGTTGTAAATCCACACCGTCAAGCACACCAATTGGTTTTGCGGTCACGAAGTTTCCACTCGCCACACGAATGTCGGAGCCTGCCATCGGCGAATTCACCAAGCCCATCGAAAGTAAAGACTCAATTTCTACCCGAATTGAGCCGTTAGCTTCCTTGACGACTTCCATGGCCTGATCATCGGTGACACGTAAGCCGCCTGCGAGCTTAGTTTTCAGGTTGGCGCGCTTTAGCCTTGATTCAATTTGAGGGCGAGCGCCATGCACCAGCACTATTCTTACTTCAAGGCTGGCGAGCAAATTAAGGTCGTGGGATAAAGAAACTAATTGGCCGTCGTCGACAACTTCGCCACCAAAGGCAATGACAAAGGTTTTTCTACCAAAGGCATGGATGTAAGGCGCCACGGAACGAAACCAGCTGACAAATTCTTGAGGTCTATTGAGGCTTTGGGCTGAAGGTGTTTGTGAGGTCTGTTTATTAAAAATTGCGTAATCCGCAATTTTTTCAGAGGCGACCAGCGATTGGCCTGGTTCTGATTGGGCATATAAAAATGCAGGCGTGCAGTCTAAAGCCGCACATAATTTACGCAACATGGCTTCAGTGATGCCTTGCTCTCCGCGCTCTATTCTTGAAAGATTGCCGCTATCCGCGCCAATAATGTTGGCGAGTGCTTGCAAGGTGAGACGCAAGGATTTCCTTTGATGCCTGATTGCCGATCCTAATGACACAAATTACCTATAAAATTTGTTTATGAAACATTATATTATTTAAAAAATGCGTAAAATGCAAATTTAATGATGATTTATTGCGTTAAACGCAGAAGTCGCCCCAAATGGTTTGCATGGTGGCGATAGCAGCAAGAGGTGCTGTTTCGGTGCGAAGTATACGTTTGCCTAGTCTAACAGGGGTGAATCCTTGAGATGCAGCAAGCGCAATTTCATCATCGGTAAGGCCGCCTTCTGCCCCAACAAGAAGGCATATATTGCCTGATGGTGTTGGAAGTTCTTTGAAGCTCACTTCAGCAGTGGGAGCTAGCGTGACTTTGGTTTCTGCATCTGGTTTGCTAGCAAGCCAATTAGATAATGATATTGGCATGGCCACTTTAGGCACAAAAGCACGGCCAGATTGCTCGCAAGCTGAATTGACGACGTTTTGCCAATGCTCGCGACGCTTTTCGGCGCGTTCACCGGAAAGCTTAACGACGCTTCGTTGACTGGCAATCGGTTGAATTTCTGTGACGCCCATTTCGACTGCTTTTTGAATGGTGAAGTCCATACGATCGCCGCTGGAAATTGCTTGCGCCAATATCACTTTAATTGGGGATTCGTTCTCTACGGCTTTAATGCTATTGATTTTGGCAATCACTTCGCCTTTTTTGATAAAGCTGAGCTCACCGTGATAATCGTTACCATCGCCGTTAAATAAAATGACCAAGTTCCCGATATCCAATCTTAGTGCACGTGTGGCATGCATTGCTGCGTTATCTGATAGTTTTACTTGTGCGCCGAGCGCGAGCTTGTCAGAACTTTTTGGGTCGCAGTAAAAGCGTGGATTAGCCATAATTTTCAAGTCTGGGTGGTAAAATCTGAAGATACATTCTAATGGAAGGACGTTACAAAATGGTAAGTTTGAATCCACCTGTCTGTGATTTTGGTTGGAAAGCACCGAACTTTAATTTGCCTGGCGTGGATGGCAGAGATTGGTCACTTGCAGATCTTGCCGGCGAAAATGGCTTGTTGGTCATGTTTATTTGTAATCATTGCCCTTACGTACAAGCAATACGTGAAAGGTTAGTCGCTGATATGGCAACGCTGAAGTTGCTGGGCGTCAATGCGGTCGGGATTTCATCGAATGATGTCGTGAATTATCCTCAGGACGATTTTGAACAGATGAAGGAAGTCGCACGCGAGTTTAATTTCGGATTTCCATATTTATTGGATGAGTCGCAATCAGTTGCGCGGGCTTACGAAGCAGTTTGTACGCCTGATTTTTTTGGGTTCAATAAAAATTTAGAGTTGCAATATCGCGGCCGATTTGATGACCAAGGGCGTGATTTAACCCCTAAGGTGAATGCCACTAAAGATTTGTTGGAGGCAATGAAGTTGGTTGTAGCAACTGGTAAAGGTCCAAAAGCACAAATTTCCAGTATTGGATGCTCAATAAAATGGAAATAAACTAGGCTTAAAAAGTTCATTTTGCAACCATTAAGAGATTAATGGTATTGCTCAAAATGCCTTATTAAGCAATAATTCAGCCCTAAGCTCCAGCAGAACTAATAAGTAAATATCGCGCTACACAAAAATACGTAGCCTCGATGTTCATTAATTTGAGGGAGAGGCTTGAAGAATTTCAGTGCCATGCTTAATTTGATGGGCGTTCATACTGTATAGCTCATTGAATTAGCTGGCACTTTTTACGCTTTATAGATTGATTGATTAGGGAGAAAGAAATGGCAACTCGTAAAGATTTAGCAAACGCTATCCGTGCCTTGTCTATGGATGCGGTGCAAAAAGCTAACTCTGGCCACCCAGGTGCACCTATGGGCATGGCAGAAATCGCTGAAGTACTATGGAACCACAACATGCGTCACAACCCAACAAATCCAAATTGGGCTGACCGTGATCGTTTCGTATTGTCTAATGGCCATGGCTCAATGTTGATTTACTCATTGTTGCATTTGACTGGCTACGATTTGCCTATGGATGAAATTAAGACATTCCGTCAATTGCATTCTAAATGTGCTGGTCACCCAGAATATAGCTATGCACCAGGTATCGAAACAACGACTGGTCCACTAGGTCAAGGTATCACCAACGCAGTTGGTTTTGCGATGGCTGAAAAATTGATGGCTAACCAATTCAACAAACCAGGTCACGACATCGTTGACCACTACACATACTGCTTCTTAGGTGACGGCTGTATGATGGAAGGTGTATCACACGAAGCTTGTGCTTTGGCTGGTACATGGGGCTTGGGTAAATTGGTTGCTTTCTGGGATGACAACGGTATTTCTATCGACGGTCATATCGAAGGTTGGTACACAGACGACACAGCTAAACGCTTCGAAGCTTACGGCTGGCACGTTCAATCAGTAGACGGTCATGATTCTGATGCGATTGATGCTGCGCTCAAGAAAGCTAAAACAGTGACAGACAAGCCATCATTGATCTGCTGTAAAACAGTGATCGGTATGGGCTCTCCAAACAAATCAGGCAGCCATGATTGCCACGGTTCTGCACTTGGTGAAGATGAGGTTGCAGCAACCCGTGCAAACATCGGTTGGAACTATCCTCCATTCGAAATTCCTGCAGACGTCTATGCTGGTTGGGATCAAAAAGCGAAAGGCGCTAAATTAGAAGCTGACTGGAATGCTAAGTTTGATGTTTACGCTAAAGCTTTCCCAGCTGAAGCTGCTGAATTTAAACGCCGTATGGCAGGTGATTTGCCAGCTAACTGGAAACAAGCAACTGATGCATTGATTGCTGCAACAAACGAAAAAGCAGAAACCATTGCAACTCGTAAAGCTTCACAAAACGTTATCGCTGCTTTAGCGCCAACATTACCAGAATTCTTGGGCGGCTCAGCAGACTTGACTGGTTCTAACTTAACATCATGCAGTAGCTTCACACACGTTGATGGTAAAAAACCAGGCAACTACATCTCTTACGGTGTACGTGAGTTCGGTATGTTCGCAATTATGAACGGTATGGCATTGCACGGTGGTTTCTTACCATTCGGCGGTACATTCCACATGTTCTCAGACTATGCGAAGAGTGCATTGCGTATGGCTGCGTTGATGAAACAACGTACTGTTGCAGTATTGACACATGACTCTATCGGTCAAGGTGAAGATGGTCCAACGCACCAACCAATCGAAAACACATCTGGCCTACGTTACATTCCTAACATGGATGTATGGCGTCCAGCTGACTCAACAGAAACTGCTGTCGCTTGGGTTGCAGCTGCTGAGCGTCACAATGGTCCATCAAGCTTGGTATTAAGCCGTCAAAACGTGCCTGGCATTAAACACGACACAGCACACTTCGACCTTATCCGTAAGGGTGGCTATGTGTTCTCTGATGTTGCTGGTAAAGCAGATGTCATCATCATTGCTAACGGTTCTGAACTTGATTTGGCAATTAAAGCTGCTGCTGAATTGAATGCTGCTGGTACTAAAGTACGCGTAGTTTCAATGCCATCAACAAACGTATTTGATCGTCAAGACAAAGCTTACCGTGACAGCGTCTTAACAGCAGGCGTTAAACGCGTTGCTGTTGAAGCTGCGCACTCAGACTTCTGGCGCAAGTATGTTGGCTTAGAAGGTGCTGTTGTTGGTATCGACACTTTTGGTGAATCTGCACCTGGTGGCGTATTGATGAAGCACTTTGGTTTCACGGTTGATAATGTAGTGAAAACTGTTAAGTCAGTTCTGTAATTATTGAAGTAAGCTAGACCAAGGGAGCCTGCAATTTTTGGCTCCCTTTTTGTTTGTAAAACTGAGGTAAGACACATGACAGTTAAAGTAGGCATCAACGGATTTGGTCGTATTGGCCGTATGGCATTACGCGCTGCATTTCAGGATTTTGAGAATATTGAAGTGGTAGCCATTAATGGTACGCAAGACCATGATTATCTCGTTTACATGGCTAAATATGATTCAGTCCATGGCAACTTCAAAGGCAGCATCGAATATCAGGATGGCTATTTAGTTGTGAATGGTAAAAAAATTCTGCTGACTTCAGAAAGAAATCCAGAAAATCTAAATTGGGGTGCTGTTGGTGTTGATGTGCTGTTAGATTGCACGGGAGTTTTCTTGACTCAAGAAAGTTGTCAAAAACACATTGATGCTGGGGCTAAAAAAGTGTTGCAATCAGCACCTCCCAAAGATGATACGCCGATGTTTGTATATGGCGTGAATCATCAAGAATATAAAGGTGAAGTCATTGTTTCAGCTGCTTCATGTACGACCAATGCTTTGGCACCAATCGCAAAAGTGTTGAATGATACGTTTGGCATTAAGCGTGGCTTAATGACAACAGTTCACGCAGCTACGGCATCTCAACAAACAGTTGATGGTCCGTCAAATAAAGATTGGCGTGGTGGTCGTGGCATTTTAGAAAATATTATCCCATCATCTACGGGCGCAGCCAAAGCCGTTGGCAAGGTGATTCCATCACTTAATAAAAAAATCACTGGTATGGCATTCCGAGTGCCGACTTCTGATGTTTCTGTCGTCGATTTAACTTGCGAGCTGAATAAAGAAGCGAGTTATGAAGAGATTGTGGCTGCGATGAAGTCTGCTTCTGAATCAGGCCCAATGAAAGGTGTTTTAGGCTTTACTAAAGATAAGGTGGTATCGACAGATTTCCGTGGAGCGGCATTTGCAGCGGTATTTGATGCTGAAGCAGGCATTGCGCTGGATCCTACTTTCGTTAAAGTGGTCGCATGGTATGACAACGAGTATGGCTACACCTGCAATATGCTGCGCTTAGCAGAGTACATCGCTTAAGGAAGCATCATGGCAATTATCAAAATGACCGATCTAGATTTGTCTGGTAAGCGCGTTTTTATTCGCGCTGACTTAAATGTCCCAGTTAAAGAAGGCGCTGTAATTTCTGATGTGCGTATTTCTGCATCTATGGCAACGATTGAATTTGCGCTGAATGCCGGCGCAAAAGTCATGGTGACATCACATCTTGGGCGTCCTGAGGAAGGTGTTTACTCAGAAGAGAACTCACTTAGGCCGGTAGCTGAAGTGCTTTCAGCTAAATTGGGTAAGCCAGTTCGTTTAATTAAAGATTGGGTAGCTGGTAGTTTTGAGGTTGCTGACGGCGAATTAGTGTTGCTTGAGAATTGCCGCTTCAATAAGGGTGAAAAACAGAATCTAGATGAAACTGCGCAAGCGTATGCAAAGCTGTGCGACGTTTTTGTGATGGATGCTTTTGGCACAGCACACCGTGCGGAGGCTTCTACTTATGGCGTGGCTAAGTTTGCGCCTGTTGCCGCTGCGGGTATTTTACTTACCCAAGAGTTGGATGCTTTAAGTCAGGCACTATTAAATCCGGCTCGCCCAATGGTTGCCATTGTAGGCGGATCTAAAGTGTCTACAAAATTGACAGTCCTTGAAAGTTTGTCTGAAAAAGTAGATCAGTTAGTGGTTGGTGGCGGCATTGCCAATACCTTCCTAAAAGCGACAGGGCATGAGATTGGTCACTCATTATGTGAGGATGACTTGCTTCCTACGGCACGTGCACTTATTAATAAAATGGCTGAACGCGGCGCTGCTGTGCCAATTGCGGTTGATGTTGTAACGGGTAAGCATTTTGACGCTCACGAACCAGCCGTTATTAAGGATGCTGACCAGATTGCATCTGATGATATGATTTTTGATATTGGTCCAAAGTCTGCGCAGGAGCTTGCTGACATTATTATGAAGGCGGGCACAGTCGTTTGGAATGGCCCGCTAGGCGTGTTTGAGTTTGATCAGTTTGGTGAAGGGACAAAAGCGATTGCAATGGCAATTGCCAAAACTAAAGCATTCACTTTGGCTGGCGGTGGCGATACTATCGCAGCGATTCAAAAATACAATATTTATGATCAGGTTTCATATATTTCCACCGCTGGTGGGGCTTTTTTGGAGTTTTTAGAGGGTAAGAAATTGCCTGCAGTTGAAATTCTAGAGTCGCGCGGTTAGATCAACGATTGAGATTAAAAAAGAAAAAGGGCCTGCGGGCCATTTTTCTTTGAGTTAAATATCTAATAATATGAAATTTAAAGATTTTAAATTTTATTATCAATTATATTTTCTGATAGAAACCTTCATCTAGATTTAATTCCAGCTTTCGCACAACAATATTCCCCGATTTTTAGAGACAAGCACACTTAAGGTATAATCTAAATTGATGGTTTAAGAGTCTTAATCCTACGTGCTCAGCTCCTCTTAAATGTATCTTTGTGAATCTATTTTAGGAAACTGCATTGTTTAATACTCTCACGCAATCGAGCATCAAAAGTCTACCGCTTTTGCACCAAGGTAAAGTGCGAGATATCTATGATATTGATGCCAGTACCATGCTGTTGATCGCGACAGATAGGCTTTCTGCATTTGACGTTATTTTGCCTACGCCAATTAAAGATAAAGGTGCGATTCTCACTGAAATTGCTAACTTTTGGTTTAAGAAGCTTGCGCACATCATCCCTAATCATCTGACTAGTATTAATCCTAATTCAGTAGTGAGCGATCCTGCTGAAGAAGCTCAGCTAGGCAAGAGAGCGCTTGTCGTTAAAAAGCTTAAGCCCTTACCAATCGAGGCGATTGTTCGTGGATATCTCGCTGGGAGTGGCTGGAAAGAATATAAAACCAGTGGCACCGTTTGCGGAATACATTTGCCTGTGGGTCTTCATGAGGCGTCAAAGTTGCCTCTGCCAATCTTTACCCCATCTAGCAAAGCTGATGTCGGTGATCATGATGAAAATATTACCTTAGAAAAATGTGCGACACTGTTAGGAAAAGAGCTCGCTGATAAAGTGGCGAAAGTCAGTTTGCGTTTGTATCAAGAAGCTGCAGAGTATGCGTTAACGCGAGGGATTATTATTGCTGATACTAAGTTTGAATTTGGACTGGACGCTTCTGGTGAGCTTTACTTAATTGATGAAGTTCTTACGCCAGATTCGTCTCGTTTTTGGCCAGCAGATCAATATGTGGTCGGCAAGAATCCGCCAAGTTTTGATAAGCAATATGTGCGTGATTGGCTAGAAGCTTCAGGATGGGACAAGACCCCGCCAGCACCCGTTTTGCCTGATGATGTGGCAGAAAAAACCAGTGAAAAATACCGCGAAGCCTATACAAAACTTACAGGTTTAGATTTGGTTGTTTAGAAGCTAATGCTAAGTTTGCTTAATAAAATTGCAGCACAACTAAAGCACGAGTTTGAAGTTTATCGTCTTGTTTTAAAACATCCTGATACACCAATATTGGCGAAGATTTTCTTAGGCTTGGCGGTTGGCTATGTATTAATGCCTTTTGATTTAATCCCAGACTTTATTCCTGTCATTGGTCAGTTGGATGATTTAGTGATTGTGCCCTTATTGGTTTATGTGGCATTAAAAATGATACCCGATGTACTTGTGCATGAGTGTCGTGAAACAATAAAAAGAGAAAAAAAGAATGAGTAATATCGATCAGTTTGTTGCAGGATATGAGCGCTTTCACGAAAATTATTTCGCGGGCGACAAGCCATTATTTGGCGAATTAAGCCAAGGGCAAAATCCGAGCACAATGATTATTGCTTGTTCTGATTCACGCGTAGACCCAGCGATTGTGATGGATGCAAAGCCAGGTGATTTGTTTGTGGTGCGTAATGTTGCCAACCTTGTTCCTCCATATGAAAAAGGCGGTGGTTACCACGGTGTAAGTGCGGCGCTTGAGTTCGGTGTTTGTGGCTTGGGTGTCAGCCATATCATGGTGATGGGGCATCGCCAATGCGGTGGCATCAAAGCGTTAACCGAAGGTGTGCCAGAAGGTATAAGTGGTGAGTTTATTCGTCCTTGGGTGAGTATGGCGAGCCATGCTTATCGTCGCGTAAAAGCTGACTTTCCAAATGCTAGTGTTGCAGAAATGGCATGTCATTGTGAGTTGGCAGGCATTTTGGTTTCACTAGAGCATTTAGCGACTTTCCCGTTTATTAAAGAACGAATTGCCGCAGGAACATTAACATTGCATGGTTGGTATTTCGATATTGAAAATGGTGTCATGTCTGCTTATGATTCCAAAACATTAAAATTTTCACCATTGTTATAATTTTTTAAACTGCTTAAGGAAAAACCATGTCATTAAGTAACGTGCCTGCGGGCAAAGATGTGCCAAATGATTTTAACGTCATTATTGAAATTCCAATGCGTGGCGAGCCAATCAAGTTTGAAGTAGATAAAGAATCTGGCGCTATTTTTGTCGATCGGTTCATGGGTACCTCTATGCATTATCCATGCAACTACGGCTATATTCCGCAAACGCTTTCTGAAGATGGCGACCCAACTGACGTGCTTGTCATTACGCCTATTCCATTGCAACCTGGCGTCGTGATTCGTTGCCGCGCTATTGGTGTGTTAATGATGGAAGATGAATCAGGCATGGATGCAAAAGTATTGGCTGTGCCAGTGGATAAAATCTGCCCGCAATACAAAAACGTGAAAAGTTATGAAGATATCCCTGATTTCCAATTAGCACCAATTGCGCATTTCTTTGAGCATTACAAAGATTTGGAAAAAGGTAAATGGGTGAAAGTTGGCAACTGGCAAGGGGTCGATGCTGCTAAAGCTGAAATTGTTGCGAGCATCGCCCGCGCTAAATAATTAAAGACTTCAGTTTTTGATAGAAAAATGGCCGCTTTTCAGTGGCTATTTTTTTAAGTGCGCTTTGAAAGTCTTGTTAATACATCGCCTAATTCAGAGCCTTCTAATT
>Ga0209499_1000426_pt1 | contig 31213 bp, 30 predicted proteins | sample C_130208_EF_Meta_FD_187306 | JGI IMG/M metagenome (GOLD analysis project Ga0209499, IMG submission 187306) | Freshwater microbial communities from Lake Croche, Canada to study carbon cycling - C_130208_EF_MetaG (SPAdes) (version 2) | ecosystem: Environmental > Aquatic > Freshwater > Lake... | reverse complement strand
AAACTCCTTCGCCGCCTCTCTGGACGGATCGTTAAAGGACCATACCCTCTCGGGTGGGGCAAAGATAGCATTAAAGCCCCAAGAATTTGAAACTGTGGATAACGAAACGCAGGAATTTCACTCGAACAATAGCCTTCCTTCATGAACATAATAAACCCACTCTCCGCACCAAGTGAACCAAGTGAACCAAGTGAACCAAGTATTGAAGATATCGCGGCCTCCCTTCGTGCCATTAGAAAGCAGAAAGGGATGACGCTCAAGGATGTCGAGACCGCTTCGGGTGGCCGATGGAAAGCCGTAGTTATTGGTTCATACGAGCGCTGCGACCGCGCGTTATCTTTGAAGAAGGCGATCAACCTCGCGGCGTTTTACCAAATGCCCCTTGATCAATTACTTGGGCTTGAGAGCCGAGAAAATCCCAAATCAATCCGCAGAATTACCTTAGATTTGCGACGAATCCGCGAGGCTGCGCGAAACGGCGGGAATTTCGAGCTACTTGCAACTTTCACAAGTTTGCTTTGTGCTAAACGTCGGGACTGGAATGGCGAAGTACTTTCACTTCGAGAAACCGATCTGACAACCATTGCGCTGATTATTACTTCTGATGAATCACAAACTTTGGACTGGTTATTAAATGAGAAACTGGCACTGGCGAAAAAATAGCGGGTTTAAAGAGCGCCTAAATAGCAAAAGTAGATTTCAACGCGATGATGCGGCCTAAAACTCCGTTAACGTATTTTGAAGAGTCATCCGTCGAGAGTTCCTGGGCGATCTCAATAGCCTGTGAAACCGCTACCTGATCGTCCAATTGCGACTCCCAAAGTATCTCGTAGATAGCGATCCGCAGAATATTGCGATCTATCGGCGGCATCCGGTCTAGGTCCCAACCTTGCGCATACGTGGTGATGATTTCATCAATTTTACCTAGGTGGGCACTCACTCCAGTCAGTAAAGTACTTACATACTCACCCTGTGAAATTTCACCAGTACCGCGCTCCTGCAGAAGTTCAAGGGGGCTCTTGCCCCGAAGATCACCCTCGTACAGAAAATCTAGCGCAAGCAGCCTTGCTTTCCCTCTAGCGCTCATTTGCCACTCATTTGTTAGTAATCACGAATTAGCTCGACCGAGATATGCCCCAGTTCGTGTGTCAACCAAAATCTTCTCATCCTGTTTGATAAATAGCGGAACCTGTACGGTGATACCAGTCTCGACCGTCGCGGGTTTTGTTCCACCCGATGAACGGTCTCCTTGGAGGCCAGGTTCGGTATAGGTAATCGTTAACTCAACTGAGGCAGGTAACTCTATATAGAGTGGATTTCCTTCATGTATCGCAACATTCGCTTCACAATTTTCGAGCATGTAATTTGCAGATTCGCCCACTACCGCTTCAGAAATGTTCATCTGATCAAAAGTCTTAGCGTCCATAAAAACAAAATCGGCGCCATCTTTATAGAGGAAGGTCATGTCGCGCTTCTCTAATATGGCAACATCAACTTTAACTCCAGCATTCAGAGTACGGTCGATTACCTTTCCGGTCAGGACAGATTTCAACTTTGTGCGCACGAAGGCTGGACCCTTGCCAGGTTTCACATGTTGAAATTCAACAACTGTCCATAGCTGATTTTCAATATCGAGCGTCATGCCATTCTTAAGATCATTAGTGGTTGCCATTATCAATCCATTTCCAATTTGGGAGATCCACTATTTACTAGGTTTCAATAGCGGGACTATCCCAAGCAATGCGCTAAGGATACCTGAATCGTTGGGCTTTTAAGCACTCTGCATTCTTGTCAGCGCAATTAACGCTAACCGATAGGAATCTGGCCCAAAACCAGCAATCGTTCCGTTGGCAACCCCAGAAATCACAGAAGTGTGTCGAAATTCTTCGCGAGACATTGGGTTTGAGAGATGAACTTCAATCAGAGGGGCCGCTACCAAATCTGCAGCATCTCTAATTGCGTAGGAATAATGTGTGAAGGCGGCTGGATTGATGACTACTGGATTATTTCCGTCAGCCGCTTCATGCAACCAACCAATAATTTCGACTTCACTATCACTTTGTCGGATGTCGCATTCAAGCCCAAGTTCACTGGCAACTCCGTGAATATATTCCGTTAACTGAGCAAAATTTAGATTGCCATACAGCTTAGAATCTCGCAGGTCTAAGCGACCTAAATTCGGACCGTTCAGTACAAGAACTTTAGGCGCCTTTGAATTTGTCATGAGGAAATTCTCTCATAGGCGGCTTTAAGTTGGGGCACTGTTACTGACTCGAGCCAAGTTGGCGTTGCCAATTTAGAGAGCCCGATGAAACGTAGGGCATTATCTCGACGTTTTTTATCATTGCTCATCAGGCTCAAAAGTTCTTCGAAAGCACTCGTGGAATATGTTGTTGGAAGATTTAGATCGGCGAGAATAACGCGATGCCGTTCCAGAACTGATTCATCAAGGCCAGCTAAATCGACACTAAGTTGCGCGGCGAAGATCATCCCAATCGCAACGGCTTCGCCATGACGCAAGGAGTACTTCTCTCGCTTCTCGATAGCGTGACCCAAGGTGTGACCGTAATTCAGTACTTCTCGCAGATGGCTCTCTTTAAAGTCCGCACTAACAACCTTTGCTTTGACCGCAACAGCGCGCAAGATCAACTCATCTAGATTAGCGCGGTAGTTAACGGCTAAATCAAGAATAGCAGGATCTGAGATAAAGCCACACTTGATTACTTCTGCCAAACCCGCACATAAATCACGCTCTGGAAGGGTCTTTAAAAATTCGGAGTCAATGATTACACCTTGTGGAGAATGGAAGGCGCCAACTAAATTCTTCCCAGCAGATGTATTAATTCCAGTCTTGCCACCAACGGCCGCATCAACCATTCCAGCAAGAGAAGTAGGAAAAGCAAACCAATCAATGCCACGCAACCAACTTGCTGCGAAGAACCCCGCAAGATCAGTTGTGGCTCCCCCACCAACTCCGACTACTACAGAATCGCGATTTAGATTGAGTTCACCTGCTAACTCCCATAACTCTGCTAGAACTGCAGCTGACTTCTGGTTCTCACCATCTGGCAGGTAATGAATATTTTGACCTATTCCATGGATAGATTCCAATTCGAGTAGTTCGCGCAAACTAACTGGCGCAACTACCAAGTGGTTGGAATAATTTTGAAAAATTTCAGACAATTGTTCTCGCCAGCCGTTGGCGAATTTCACCGCATAGTTTCGTTCCGCAGTTATGAGTATTTCCTTCATCGAGCCACTCCTAAAAACTCTGCAATCTGCGCCGCCACTTCAGCCGGTTTGCGATTGTCGGTATTGACTGTATATCGCGCGAGACCTTCATAGATAGGCCGACGAACTTCCATAAGCGCAAGCCATTGCTGTCTTGGGTTCATCGTTAGTAGTGGCCTATCTTTATTGAACCCAACCCGAGGCGCTGCTTGAGATATAGAGACCTCCAAATAAATAACTGGCACCGATTTTTCACGTAAAGATTCTGCAACTTCCGCGTTTAGAACGGATCCACCGCCGAGGGCGAGGACGCTATCGTTACTCCGCAATTCTTCAAGGACAACTTCGCGTTCCAGCTCACGAAACCTAGCCTCACCATCCTCAACGAAAATCTCGGAAATGCTCTTGCCTGACTTCTTCTCAATTACCAAATCGGTGTCAATGACTGGACAATCCAATATCCGACCCAATTGCCGTGCGACCGAGGATTTTCCGGCACCCGGTGGCCCAATTAAAACTGCTCGGGGCATTAGCTAATAACCAAGGTGGATAGATAGCTCTCGAAGTTGCGCTTAACTTCCGAAATGCTATCGCCACCAAATTTTTCAATCACCGCATCAGCTAAAACAAGGGCGACCATGGCTTCGGCAACAATCCCGGCCGCTGGGACCGCACAAACATCTGAACGTTGATTTATGGCCTTAGCACTTTCACCAGTGGCAACATCGATCGTTTCTAGCGCCTTGGGTACAGTTGAAATTGGTTTCATGGCTGCCCGAACACGGAGAACTTCACCATTTGAAATTCCACCCTCGGTGCCACCAGCACGATCTGTTCTACGAATAATCTTGCCTTGCGAGTTTCGCGCGATTTCATCATGCGCAACCGTGCCACGACGCTTTGCCGATTCAAACCCATCACCAAGTTCAACGCCTTTAATCGCTTGAATACCCATCAATGCACCAGCAAGTTTTGAATCTAACCTTCGGTCCCAATGCGTATGTGAACCCAATCCAATCGGCATATTGAAAGCTAGTACTTCCACCACGCCACCGAGTGTGTCGCCATCTGAATGCGCAGCTTCAATCTCTTTAACCATCTCGGCACTTAACTTTGGATCATTTGCTCGGACCGGGTCAGCATCCACTCGATCTTTATCGCCATATGTCGGCAGTAGATAGTCCGGCGTCGCAATTACGCTACCGATAGAAATAACATGGCTCATAATTTGAATGCCCACGCTCTGTTCAAGGAACGCTCTAGCAACAGCGCCAAGTGCAACACGAGCGGCTGTTTCCCGCGCACTTGCCCGCTCCAAAATTGGTCTGGCATCGTTAAAACCATATTTTTGCATGCCAGCAAGATCGGCGTGACCCGGGCGTGGGCGAGTCAGTGGAGCGTTACGTGCCAACTCAGACAATTCCTGTGGATCTACTTTTTCAGCTGCCATAACCTTCGACCATTTTGGCCATTCAGAATTTGCGATTTCAATCGCGATCGGACCGCCTTGAGAAAGACCGTGCCTCACTCCACCCTGAATAGTTACCAGGTCCGCTTCAAAATTCTGTCTCGCACCACGACCAAATCCCAACCGGCGGCGCTTTAAATCAGAATCAATCATCTCCTTGGTAATTTCGAAATTTGCTGGCATGCCCTCAAGGATCGCAGTTAGCGCAGGGCCATGGGATTCACCCGCAGTTAACCAACGAATCACAGTGAGACTCCCCCAATAACCCTTAATAAATTGAACAGCCAGAGGCTTATTGTGGCAGATCAACCAGCTTCTTCGCGCACAATTACTCGCATCCAGCCAGATTCTTCCTTGCTTTTAGCGGATCTGGAAAATAAAACCCAAGAAAAGGAATGGCGCCATCGCGATCAATTCCCCGGTCTTTCGGGTCCAGAGCAACTTACAAAATGCAAAAATCCCAGCGAAAATTAGCGCACCGATAAGTGCGGCAAGCCATTCTTCATAATTGGAAGTGAATGTTGTTAGGACCAAGAGGAGCTTAATGTCACCAGCACCAACCCAGTTAGAAAGCAGAGCCGCCGCCACGAGTAGAGCCAAACCGATGAAATATTTGTATGACGAACCGATCGCGGTGCTCCCATGCAGGATAAATATCGACAGAAGAAAATATCCCAAGTCCCAATTGCGGATTGTGTAGTTAGCGATGTCACTTAAAGAAATCCGAAGCGCAAAAAAGAGAAATACCGCAAGGTCTAATTGGGTTGCCACTTGTGGGAACCTAACATCAGAAGCGTTCACCCATTTAAGGGCTGTGGATATTAGGCTAGAGCTTCTAACCCAACCAGCAATAACTCGCTGCGCATCTCGCTGAAATCAAACTTCGACTTGCTAAATAATTCAATCTGGAAGAGTGCTTGTTCCACCAATAGATCCAATCCGGAGATCAACGCTCCGCCGCAACCTTGCCAACTTGCCGCCAATTTTGTGGGCCAAGGGCGATATAGAGCTTCCAGAAGTACACCAGTCACCGTAGCGCCTTTGATTGCTAGGGAGTCACTTGCTCCCGCAGGAACAGTTGCTATCACAAGATCGTAATCAGCCACGCTATGCGCCATATCGAAGAAGTTGAGCGCACTTGTAGTTACACAAGCCGAAAGCTTTTGTGCGCGATTTGATGTACGCAAAAGAATATCAATTTCGCCTGTCATTCCATCTAGCGCGCCTAGCGCGGCCCGCGCAGTCCCACCGCCACCGATGATTGCAACCTTGGAAAACGTGTGAGATTTCAAAAGATTTAAAATAGCCAAGCGATCTGTAGAAACTCCAAACCACCCATTTCCGTCCTTGACCATAGTGTTGATCGAATCAATTCGTTTGGAGATCGGTTCTACCTGCGTTAAATAGTCAATTGCAATCTCTTTAAGTGGCATCGTTAAGGAAAACCCAGTCCACCCCGCCTCTTCTTGCTTCTCAATGAAACTTGGAAAATCTGATTCATCACAGAGAATCGCTTCATAGGATGCTGGCAAGCCCAAAATTTCGTAGGCGCGTCTATGGAGAAGCGGAGAGAGCGAATGTGCAATCGGTGACCCAAGGACTGCGGCCTTAATCATTTAAAAACCCCCGCAGCTAAATTATTATTAAATTCAGTTGTCCAATTTTGGAAAACTGCAAAATCTTTTGTGAAACGGGTATCTCCCGGCTTAACTGTAATGAAATAGAGCCAATCCCCGTCGGTGGGATGAAGCGAGGCCACTATTGCAGCTTCACCTGGATTCGAAATTGGAGTTGGTGGCAAACCTTGATGCAGGTAGGTGTTGTATAGAGAGGGGGTTTTAGTCGCGTTTCTTGAGAGCGCTATTCGACCCCGATGATTAGTTGCATATTGCACCGTTGAATTCAATTGGAGGGGCATACCGATATTTAGTCGGTTGTAAATGACTCGGGCGACCTTGGCATAACTGGCGGGATCGCCTTCGATCTGCACCATAGAAGCAATCGTTAAAACCTGGAATGGCGAATATTTCAGATATCCAGCGGCCAACCCAATCGACTGCGCATTTGTTCGCGCTCGAGAAACCATTGCTGTAACAGCGTCGCTGGCACTAGTTGCTGGCGCAAACGAATACTGAGCTGGAAATATCGAACCTTCTAGCGAATTCTTTAAGTTTGAATACAGTGGCTTAACTCCCGTCAGGGAAAACTTGCCCTTACTTATGTGATCATTCTTCGAAAGTTTCGCTAAAACATCTGAGAGAGTTTCGCCCTCAATTATCTTTAGAACATTGATGATTTGCTTCTGGTCCAGTAATTGCGAAATTGCTAACTTAGAAGAGATATGAGTTTGGATGCGATGCACACCAGGACTAATCCCCCCGGCCTTAGGATCATTTAGTACTTCTCTAATAAATTGTGGCGCTTGCTTAATAACACCCGAAGCCACCAAGATATACGCAATCTGAGTTCCGGTTGCGCCATCAGGGATACTTACCTCAATTACTGGACCAGGTTTTGCATCGCTGAAGTCATGATGCGGCTGTAAAAGTACCAAAAGCGAGAGGAGCGCAACTAAGGCAATAACTGCCGCGGCAATCTGCTTCTCCTTCTTGGTCCTGTTGTTTACAAATTTCATGCAAATCTCATTCAAATCTCTTCAAATCTCTTCATTGGCGAACCATGTAACCGCTCCTGATGCAAAGCGCTATCTAAAATCGCTGCTGCGGCAAAGCCATCAATTAGGGACTTGGCCTCTCTAGTATTTTTGCCAGTATCTTTGATCGACCTGGCAGCTGAAACCGTCGTTAATCGCTCATCAATCAGGTAGATAGGGATCGACGTTGCTGCAGCAAGAGTTTCGCAAAAGATTTGCACGCTTGCGCCTTTGGCGCTGGTGTCGCCAGATAAATGAAGAGGTGAGCCAACAACAAGGTAAATTGGCTCATACTCAACGAGTAGCAATTGAATTGATTCTAATTTGGAGTCTTCTGAGTTAAGAATATTTTCAAGCGGTGTCGCAAGTAAACCAGAGAGATCAGAAATTGCAACTCCGATCCGGACATCACCATAATCAAAAGCGATCCGCCGGCCAGTTTGCATTATCGGCTCGCGACGGTGCCTACTAATTTCACCAATTCGTCCAGTGCTTCGCCGCATTTTTCTTGTGCACTGCCGCCACCTTGGGCAAAATCATCTTTACCGCCGCCACCGCCGCCAAGAATGGTTGAACCAGCTTTTACAAGTTCACCAGCTCGAACGCCGGATTTCACTGCGTCTGGACTAGTAGCCACCACGAGGGTTGCTCGGTCAGAACCTTTGGAAATTAAGACAACAACCCCATTCTGGAGTCGATTACGCAGGTCTAGCGCAATGGTTCGCAAATCATCACCATTGATACCTGAATCCATTTCTACCGCTAACACTTCTAGCGATCCAATTACCTTTTTCTTCGGCAATAAAGTTAGCGCTGAAGCAAGCGCCTTCGCAGTCTTGAAACTAGCCAAATCTTTCTCAGCGATCCGCAACTTATCTAAAAGGTCTGAGATACGTTCCGGTAATTCTTCGACCTTAGCGCCCTTAATCAACTCCGTAAGAGAGTTAAGCAATAAATGCTCTCTGGCTAAGAAAGAATAAGCATCTACACCAACTAACGCTTCCACTCTGCGCACACCAGCACCAATTGATGCTTCACTCAATAATTTAACGACACCAAGTTCGCCTGAACGAACTACGTGGGTACCGCCACATAGTTCATGGGCCCAATCACCCACGCTAACAACTCGAACCTGATCACCATATTTTTCGCCAAAGAGCGCCATGGCACCCATCGCTTTGGCTTCTGGTTGTGTCATAGTTTTAGCGGTCACCTCTAAATCATCAAGAAGCAAGGTGTTAACACGGCTTTCTACTTCGCTCAATGTCGCTTGTGACACAGCGCCCGTTGCTGGGAAATCAAAGCGGAAACGACCAGGTGAGTTTTCTGAGCCCGCCTGAGTTGCACTTTCGCCCAACGCTTCCCGGAATGCTTTGTGAACCATATGCGTAGCAGTATGAGCTCTTGAAATAGCCAAGCGACGTTCGCGATCGATTGTTGCAAGCACTTTTTCGGAAATTTTTGCGCCGCCCGAAATAATCTCACCACGATGCACAAAGAGCCCTGGGACTGGGCATTGAACATCATCAATTTCAATTACCGCACCATTGGCTAGGGTTATTCGCCCGCCATCAGCAAGTTGTCCGCCACCCTCGGCATAGAACGGTGTTCGGTCCAAAATAATTTCAACTTGCGCGCCAATATCGGCTTCAACAACGTTTTTGCCATCGACCATTATCGCTTTTAAGACAGCTTCGGATGACATCTCGGAATACCCGAGAAATTTCGTCGCCCCAGAGCCGTCCAAAATTTTCCGATATTCGCTGACATCAGTATGTCCAGTCTTCTTAGTTCTGGCATCTGCCTTTGCGCGATCTTTCTGCTCTTTCATTAACTTTCGGAAACCATCTTCATCAACGGCTAGACCCTTTTCGCTAGCCATTTCGAGAGTCAGATCAAAAGGAAAGCCAAAGGTGTCATGCAACTTGAAAACCGTATCGCCGGATAGCGCAGATAATTTGGCTTTTTTCACCTGGCTTGCAGCGGTATCAAATAACGTAGTCCCACTCTTCAGAGTCGCTAGGAATGATTCTTCTTCATTAACGCTCACCGCAGTGATGCGTTCTGCATTCTCAATTAGTTCCGGATATTGGGCACCCATCGCACCAATAGCAGCACCTACAAGTTCTTTCGAAGATGGATCTCCAGCACCGAGAATTCGCATATTGCGAATCGTGCGACGCATCATACGACGCAACACATAACCTCGACCTTCATTTCCTGGAAGGACTCCGTCACCTATTAACATCATCGTCGTCCGAGCGTGATCCGCAATAACTCGCAGCGCAACATCACTCTTCTCATTCGCGCCATACTTAACACCAGTTAATTCGCAAGCCATATTCAATATCTGCATCGTTGTATCGATTTCATAAATATTGTCAACGCCTTGCAATAGCGCCGCGGTACGCTCTAGCCCAAGACCAGTATCAATATTTTTAGCTGGTAACTCACCCAAAATTGGGTAATCATCTTTCCCAGCGCCCGCGCCACGGATATTTTGCATAAATACCAAGTTCCATATTTCTAGATATCTATCTTCATCAGCAACCGGACCGCCATCACGTCCATACTCAGGTCCACGATCATAATAAATTTCTGAACAAGGTCCGCATGGTCCTGGAACTCCCATCGACCAAAAATTATCTTCCATTCCGCGACGTTGGATTCGATCTTTTGGAACACCAACTTTATTGTGCCAAATATCGGCGGCTTCATCGTCATTTTGAAAAACGGTAACCCAAAGTTTGGATTCCGGAAATCCGTAACCACCTTCGCTGACTGGTTTAGTTAATAATTCCCAGGCAAGGGAGATAGCGCCTTCTTTAAAGTAATTGCCGAAGGAGAAATTCCCACACATTTGGAAGAAGGAAGCGTGACGAGTTGTTTTACCAACTTCTTCGATATCTAGCGTTCGTACACATTTTTGTACTGAGGTCGCACGTTCATAAGGCGGCTTAACCTCACCGAGGAAAAACGGCTTAAACGGCACCATCCCCGCGTTTACTAATAATAAATTTGGATCATCGGCAATTAGCGAGGCTGATGGGACAACGGTGTGTTTTAGTCCCTGACTGTTGCCAGACTCAAAAAATTTTAGCCAGCGGGATCTGATCTCAGCAGAATTCACAGGCCTATTAAAACTCCGCTTCGGAATCTACTGAACCATTATCCGAGCGACTAGAGCGGCTAGACCGTTGAGCATTTCCAGACTTCTTCGAGCTCTTCTTCATCTTCGTTGCTGCGAGCAAAACTCCAGCAGCCTTCATGGCCATCTTATTGTTATCTAAAAATGATTCTGTTGAGGCAGTCACTTTAGAAGTTAGCTCTTCGGCAGATTTTGTAATCTTATTAAGGCTGTGCAGTGGACCATTGACAAGTTGAACTGTTGTAGTGACTTCTTCTACTAGTGGAGTTACCCCGTTAGTGAGGTCTTTGATCGCCGCACTGGCTTCATCGACCAAGCGACCTAACCTAGAAATTGCGTAAGCAACAGCCAGTGCAATCACAGCAAGAGCTGACGCTGCGATTATTGTTGCAATTCCTCCTGGACCCATGTCGGTAAGCCTACCTGAAAAGGATTGCTCTCTGCCTTAAGGGATGAGTTGGAACGTTAGGAAATCTTAAAAAATCGGTATTGAAACATCTGGTCGTTCATGCTCCTTATGGGCAACAACGGAGGCCGAATGATATTTTTCAATAGCGGCAATATTCTCAGCGCTTTGATAAGGCCGGCCATCCACTAGCGGGCCCTTGCCGCCGACCATAACTGCAATTACATCTTCACCAGAAATTGTTTTATGAGTCTCGAGCGCATGGGCAAGGGCGAGAATTTTGCTTCGGTTCTCCCGCAAAATCTCTTCCGCCCGGGCCAGCAAAGAACCTAAATTATTTTCAATGCGGTCAGAGAGCGCCATCCGTAGCTCTTTCTTTCCATCATCCTTACCACGACCACCACCCGGTGCGCCTACTTCATTGCGACGGTTTGATGCATGTGAGGAAATTGTCGAACCCATTCCCCAGTGACCTTCCATGAAACTCGCAATTGTTGTTGCGCTCTCAAGATCACCAGAAACGCCAGAAGAGTTGTCGCCATCAAAGAACATGCGTTCCCCTGCAAGTGAGGCTAGCGAAACCAAAATATCTGCCTCGTATTCGGTCCGCCATCTAGTGAATTGATCATCAGGCGGAATGCTTGCAACCATTCCTAAATAGTCAGAACCCTTTTCAATTGTTGCTAAATCAATCGACATATGACGGCGAACTAGATACGCCATAACACCATGACAAGCTTCGTGGACTGCAACTGCGTGGCGTTCACGTTCGATGTACTCCACATCTTCGGCCGGCCCAAGATCTTTCAATTGTTTTGCTTTAATTACATCGGTCCAAGTAATAGATGTCCGACCATTGCGAATGGCCATAATCAGTGCTTCGTTAATGGTGTCCTTGATGGTCGCACCAGTTGCATATGGCGTGATTGTTGCCAACTTTTCAATCTCTTCGGCCGTTAGCGAATGTGAAACTTTCTCTAGATAACCTTCATAAGTTCGAATGCGGCCAGCTTTGCTTGGATAGCCAACCCGATACATTCGATCGATTCGACCAGGACGCAGTAGCGCCTCATCCAACGCTTCCGGCATGTTCGTTGCCATCACAACAAGAATTCGATACTTCGGTGGATTTTTCGGACGCATACCAAGAGCACGCCGGACAACGCGATTAAGAAATCCTCTTGGTTTCTTCAAACCGGAGAGCTCGGTCAAGAGGGCTTGTAGCGTTCCCATTCCCCCACCACCAGCACCCATCGCAGAATTTGCAACAAAACTCTCACGGGCCATCGCATCTGATGCAACTAAACTCTTTGCGCTGTCAGATAAATACCCGCCACCATTACAAGGAGTTTGGAGGACTGCTGATAATTCATTCTTGGAAGTAAATCTTCCGGAAGAAACACCGAGTCCGCGATTTCCCAGCGAATCTGCTTCATCAAAGAACACAACGACTCCACCATAACGCAAGGCAAGTTTGCGCAATTTACGGAAGAGTGATTTAACCTTCATCACGCCAACACCGAAGAACATTGCATTGAATGCGCCTGGATCAACAAATACGAATGGTTTTCCAGTTTCACCTGCCATTGATTCGGCCATTAAAGTTTTACCAGTTCCTGGTGGCCCCCAAAGCAAAAGTCCACCCGGCACGTACCCACCGTGCTCTTCAATCTTTTCTGGGGACTCTAAGAAAAGTAAGTTCTCTCGAATTCGATTAAGTACGTGATCTTGTCCCCAGACATCACTAAAACGAGTTCGAATATCATCCGGGAAATATGTATCAATTCCACCACGGCTCAAGAACCAGAACATCGCACCAAATTGGATAATGATGAAGAAAACAGCAAAGAGCAGTTGCCCAAGCATAGGTAACGCGCTCCAAAGTGCCTTCGGTGCAAGGAAGAGTGCTCGCACTGGGGTTTCTTTATAGATCGCACCCAATACGACAGCCAGTAGCGCAACAAGAAGCGCTCCCTTGATTACCCGCCCCAACCGGTAGCGGTTCCAATCACTTAACTTATGAATAATGCGATCAGTTGTTGAGAAATATTTCTGCCAGAAACCGTGATAGGGGGCCAATATCTCCGACAACGCAAAGTGAAGTTGGCGGATTACTTCGATAGCGAAGAGTACGAATAGCCACGGTTTAGTATTCGCAACTTCTGAGGCAGCATCCCCAAAAGATAAGAGTGGGTTATCAGCCAGCATCGCCCAGACCAAAATTAAATAGACGATCGCAAATAACAACAGGAACTTCACACGGTCATATATGGATAGATGAATCCGAGTTTTTCGGTCGCTATCTCGCATCCGGCTAGTTTCGCTCAATTGGCACCTCTCACGGTTAGGGAATCTGCGATTTTTGTTAACTCTTTCTCGTGCTTATTGTAAAAAGTAGTTGACGCCCGAATTAGTAGCACATAAAGCGTTCTATGATCATTTGAAACCATGGCGCTCTGATTTACTGTTTGCGAGATATGGTCTGATCCAGTGAAATCATAAATGGTGTGAACTCCGCGGCCACCCTTATCAACGATCTCGTAATCATCCGTGATACTAAATGGTGGGGCGCTCTTATCGGTACCCGTCGCCCATTGTGAAATCGGGACGATTATGTCTCGTAGCGAATTGTAAGAAACTGAGTTCAATTCCGCACTAGATAACGCGCGAACTCGAACATAAGCAAGGGCGCCTTTGGGAGTATTTAGTGAGAAAACATCAGCCGGTGTCACGCCAAGCTCAGTCGAATACGCCTCCTGCCATTGAACTCGCGACAATTTGTCGGCCGCACCAGCAGCAGTTGATTCCGCTTCTTTCTGATTCAAGAGCTTATTTGAGATTAGGTGCCACTGCTTTGGAAGAACAAAATATGTTCCCACTTTTTTGTTTCCAGCATAAATTTGTGACGTTGCGCAACTAGTAAGGCCAGTAATCAATAGCAATGCCGTGATAGTCAGTGAGGTTTTCTTGCGCCACATAATCGGCGATTCTGCCCTATTTAAGCCTTTTTGTCCGTTTCGGATTCTGGCTTGAAATCGACGCCGGCTTCTTTGCGTTGTGCAGAAGTTATTGGTGTTGGAGCACCGGTTAGTGGATCTCCGCCACTCGCTGTCTTAGGGAAGGCAATCACTTCGCGAATCGAATCAGCGCCGGCAAGCAGAGCGCAGAGACGATCCACACCGAGTGCTATTCCGCCATGCGGCGGCGGGCCATAGTTAAACGCTTCTAACAAGAAGCCGAATTTACTCTCAGCCTCTTGCTTGCTTAAACCAATGGTGTCAAACACTCTTGCTTGAATTTTACGATCATGGATACGAATTGAACCGCCACCAATTTCATTTCCGTTCAACACAATGTCATATGCATAGGCCAAAGCAGAAGCCGGGTCCTTATCGAAGGTGTCGGTGAATTCTGGCTTGGGTCCCGTGAAGGGATGGTGAACAGCGGTCCAACCACTATTCGCATCATTACTGTCGATTTGTTCAAACATCGGCGCATCAACAATCCAGAGGAAGTTCCAGGCCGACTCATCAATCAACTTACATCGCTTACCTATTTCTAGGCGGACTGCGCCAAGTAAATTCAGAGAAGAGATTCGGTCTCCGGCAGCGAAAAATATCGCGTCGCCAGGTTTTGCTCCCATGTGTGCGGTGATATTCGCACTTTCCTTCTCCGAGAGATTCTTTGCAACTGGACCAGCAAGCGTTCCATCGGCTTCAATAAGTATGTATGCCAAGCCTTTAGCGCCACGCGCTTTGGCCCAATCTTGCCAGGCATCAAGTTCACGACGAGGCGAGGCTGCGCCACCGGGCATAACAACGCCACCAACGTAGCTCGCTTGAAAGACTCGGAAAGTTGTATCTTTAAAGAATTCCGTGGCGTCTACTAATTCATTTGCGAAACGTAAATCTGGTTTATCAGAACCGTAACGACGCATCGCCTCCCAGTAAGTCATTCTTGGAATTGGCGTTGGAATTGTGTAATTGACAACTTCTTTGAAAACCTTAGAAAGTACCTTTTCGCCCACTGCAAGAATGTCCTCTTGATCAATAAAGGACATCTCGATATCTAACTGAGTAAATTCTGGTTGACGATCAGCGCGAAAATCTTCGTCACGGAAACAACGGGCTATCTGGTAGTAACGTTCCATACCCGCCACCATTAGGAGTTGCTTAAATAGCTGTGGTGATTGTGGGAGTGCATACCAGCTGCCTGGTTGAAGACGAACCGGAACCAAAAAATCACGCGCGCCTTCTGGAGTGGATCTAGTGAGATAAGGCGTTTCGATCTCCAAGAAATCTTCGCTATCCATGACTGTTCGGATCACGGAAGTCACCTTGGAGCGTAACCGCAAATTCCTAGCGGGCTCTTCGCGCCGAAGATCTAAGTAGCGATACTTAAGTCGAATCTCTTCACTGATCGTACTTAAATCTCCACTATCAACCGGAAATGGAAGCGCAGCCGCCTCACTAAGGACAGTTAGCTCTTCGCAGACAACTTCAATTTCACCAGTTGGAATATTCGCGTTTTCATTTCCAGCAGGTCGCACCCGAACGGTTCCAGATATCAAAACGCACCATTCCGCACGCAATGAGCCAGCAAGTGCCTCGTCGTTTATAACGACTTGCGCCGCTCCGGAAGCATCCCGAAGATCAATAAATGCCACACCGCCATGGTCGCGCCGGCGAGCAACCCAGCCAGCAAGGGCGACCTTGCTTCCGACGTCGCTCTTTCGCAAAGCCCCCGCGTTATGCGATCTAATCATTTAACAGACTCCGATATTTTCATTCAGGGCCGAAATTATTCGGCTAGGAAATCAATCAAGGTGGTTAGTGTAACTTCTTTTACTGTTCCGGTTTTCATCTCTTTGATCTCGAATTTGCCAGATGAAATCTCATTTTCACCAAGTACAACGCAATACTGCGCGCCACTCTTGTCAGCCGCCTTCATGGCCCCTTTAAGTGCTCGATCACCATAAGCCATATCCGAAGCGATTCCCGCGTTGCGCAGTTCGTTTAGCAACTTAATAGTCGCGCTCTTTGATTCCGCGCCGAGTGCGATTAAGTAAACTTTCAATTTTCCTGGAATAACTTCTGGATCAAATAGACCCTCGGCTTCGCAGGCAAGTAGAGTCCGATCGACCCCAAGCCCAAAGCCGATACCTGAAATATCCGCACCCCCAAGCTCTGCCATCAAGCCGTCATAACGCCCGCCGCCGCCAATGCCAGACTGCGCACCCAATTTTTCATGAATGAATTCAAAGGTAGTTCCAGTGTAATAATCCAGGCCACGCACCATCCTTGGATTCACTGTGTATGTGATTCCAAGTGCAGAAAGAAGTTCTTGTACGGTGGAAAATTCGGCGGCACTTTCTGGCGACAAATAGTCCAACAGAACTGGTGCTCCTTGCATGGCGCTCTTAATCTCATCACGCTTGTCATCAAAGAGTCGCAATGGATTCTGTTGCGCGCGAACCGCAGTTTCGGAATCCAGATTCATTTTCGCAATGTATGAGAGTAAATCTTTGCGATGAGCGCTTCGACTTGCCGCATCTCCAAGGGAAGTGATTTCTAGCCGGTAAGACGACAAGCCCAAATTTTTGAACGCTCGATCGGCGACCGCAATTACTTCAACATCTAATTCAGGCGAACTGGCACCAATCGCTTCGATACCCACTTGATAAAATTGGCGGTAGCGACCTGCCTGTGGCCGTTCTGCTCGGAAGAAAGCGCCGGAGTACCAAATCTTTACCGGCAATTGACCTTTATCCAAATTATTTTCAATAACACTGCGCATAACTCCCGCAGTACCCTCAGGACGTAAGGTAATCGAGCGACCACCGCGATCTTCAAAGGTATACATTTCTTTTGAAACTACATCCGTGGATTCACCGACACCGCGTCTAAATAGTTCGGTATCTTCAAACATTGGAAGTTCGATTAATTGGTATCCAGAGATTTTTGCGGAATCGATCAGAGTTTCACGAACGAACTCGAAATTTTGGGACCGGGGTGGGAAATATTCGCTCACTCCTTTAGGGGCGGCAATTGCTTGAAACTTCGTCATCACTCCCCCTGTCGGATCTTTGAAGCTAAGAACTGCTCTTGTAAGTAAGGGTTCCTAGCGCGCTCCCGTCCAATTGTAGTTTGTTCGCCGTGCCCAGGAAGGACAATTAATTCATCTTTCAATGGCAATATTTTTGTTTTCAGAGATTTACGCATATCAACAGCAGAACCAAGGGGTAAGTCGGTTCGACCGATTGCCCCGGCGAATAACACATCACCAGAAATGAGAAATTCATCATTGACTATAAACATGGCAGAACCAGGGGTATGGCCCGGTGCGTGTAAAACTTTGATATCAAATCCAGCAATCTGCAATTCGTCGTTATCTACAACTTCGCGCACTTCTTCTGGCTCAGAGAATTTACTAACACCAAAAGTTTGCATTATCTGCTGGCTCTCACCCCCTGGGTTTAACGCCTTAAAGGGATCTGCCAGCAGCCTTCGATCACTCGTGTGAATCAAAGCTGGGATGTGATATTCCGCAGCGAGCGGCAGTACCGAAAATGTATGATCGAGATGGCCATGAGTAACTAGAGTCGCAATTGGTTTTAAATTATTCTTTTGAATAACGCTTTTTATTTGGTTTACTAAGTTCGGATTAGCCATTCCGGGATCAACTACGAAGCATTCCGAATTTCGAGCAGGCGCAAAAATCCAACAATTGGTTGCGAAGTACGGTGCTGCTATCACCTCGAGTATCACGCCAGAACCTCACCTATCCGCACCGTCCCGCGTCAATTACGCTTGCCAGGAACGACCACTTTTGAACCTTAGGGGGTTCAGGGTACCTTTATCCCTGTTCAACCCGTACCGATGAGTTCTTACCAGTTATAAAAGTTTTATAAGTCATATAAGTAAGGCATAACGTCGGGATCACAAACAGTGGTCCCAATCGCGCAACGAAAGTAGGAGATTAAAAATGGAAATTAATCCGGTAGAAGTCGCACAATCACTTGCCAACTCCGCAACAAATCTAAGCGCCGCATCCGCACTTATTGGTGATCCTGCCCAATTCGGTCGCGTTGATGCCGAAGGTATTGTTTATGTACGAACTCCAGATGGCGAACGTGCAGTCGGCTCTTATCCCGGTAAAAGCAACGAAGAAGCTCTCTCATATTTTGTTAGAAAATTTGAAGCGGTTGCCTCTGAAGTAGCGCTACTTGCTGCTCGCATTAAGAGTGGCGCGATGGTGCCATCAGATGCAGCAGAAGCGGTCGTGAAATTGCGCGACACGGTCTCCAATTTGAATGGTGTCGGTGACCTCGCCATGCTTGCGGCATCAGTTGACCAGATTCCCTCACTAATTGAAGATCACAGAGCGGCATATCAAGAACGTAAAGACCTTGAATCAGCAGTTCGTGAAGCCAAGCGCGCCGCCGCCTTAATCGAAAAAGAGAAGTTAGTAGTAGAAGCTGAATCCCTCGCTGCCTCTGAAAGTTGGAAAGTTACCAGTGAACGCTTGAAGGTACTTCTTGAAGAGTGGAAGGCGGCCCCGCGTTTAGATAAGGCCACTGATGCCGAACTCTGGAAGCGATTCTCATCTTCCCGAAATAAATTTGATAAGCGTCGCCGAACCCATTTTGCCGCGCTTGAATCCGTTCAAGGTGAAGTAGCGGCCAAGAAGGAAGCGATCGTAAAAGAGGCTGAATCACTTGCAACCTCTAAAGAATGGCTTCCGACTGCACGTCGATTCAAAGAACTCATGGACTCATGGAAGGCCGCTGGCCGGGGCAAGCAGAACGTTGATGCCAAGATGTGGGCTAGATTCAAAGCGGCTCAGGATCAATTCTTCGCAGCCAAGAACGCTGATTTAGAAAAACGCGGTGCAACTATGGAAGCGAATCTTGCAAAGCGCGAGGAGTTAATTGTAAAGATTGAAGCGCTCCTACCGATAACAGATTTCCCGGCGGCAAAAAAGAGCTTCCGTGCTCTGACCGAACAATGGCAAAAAATTGGAATGACAGAGCGAACTAAGCGCGCCGCACTAGATGCCCGACTTGCTCGAGTTGAGGAAGAAATTGCGCAAATAAGTGAAGAGCAGAATCGCCGTACCGACCCAACTGCAATTGCTCGTGCGAATGACGTAGTTAAGGGTCTAGAAGAAGCGATCGCAAATTACGAGGCGCAAGCTGCGAAAGCCGAAGCGGCTGGCAACAGCGCGAAGGCAATGGTTGCTCGGGAAGCGGCTGAGGCACGTAAAGCCTGGCTAGTTGAAGCGCAAAAGGGACTATCTGACTTCAAACGCTAATTATTTGATTAGTTAGTTATTGCTTGTCCGGTAAACATCGTAGACGCCTTCGACCCCGCGCACCGAACTTAAAACTGCATCCAAGTGTGAGGCATCGGCCATTTCAAAAGTGAAGCGAGAAACTGCTGTGCGATCTTTAGAAGTGCTTACCGAGGCGTTCAAAATATTTACGTGCTGATCCGACAAGGTTCGAGTTAGGTCAGACAACAGCCTTGCCCGATCCAAGGCCTCCACTTGAATATTTACCAAGAAAAGTGTCTTCGCGCTTAGGTTCCATTTAACTGGAACGATCCGATCCCCTTGATGGAAAGTTAGATCTTTTATATTTACACAATCAGTTCGGTGAACCGAGACGCCACTTCCCTTGGTGATAAAGCCGATAATTTCATCACCCGGTACTGGCGTGCAGCACCTCGCTAATTTCACTAACACGTCATCAGCACCTTCAACATCTACACCAGATGTATTGCGACGAACATGCTCAAAGGAGTGGACAGAGGGAATTGAATGGCTCTCTACCTCAGTATCAGGCTCATCTATCGACGTGGCAGCCATTAGTTTTTCAACTACAAATTGCGCACTTATGTGTCCGTTACCAACCGCGGCATACATCGATTCAATATCTGGGTAATGCAATTCGTGGGACAACTCTAAGAAAGCATGACCTGCGAATATTTTTTGGAGCGGTAATCCCACCTTTCGCATGGCTCGCGCAATCGATTCCCGGCCAGCATCGATTGCTTCCTCTTTACGTTCCTTGGAGAACCATGCCTTGATCTTTGATCTAGCTCTTGGGGAATTAACAAAGTTGAGCCAGTCTCGACTCGGCGCAGCGCTCGGACTTTTATTCGTCACAACCTCGATGACGTCTCCATTAGACAACGCAGATTCCAGTGGGATCAATTTGCCGTTTACTTTTGCACCGACACAACGATTACCCACTTCGGTGTGAACTGCGTAGGCGAAATCAACCGGTGTCGAACCAGCGGGAAGCGCGATCACGCTCCCCTTTGGTGTGAATACAAAAACTTCTGGCGTCCGTAAGTCATAGCGAAGGGTGTCTAGGAACTCTCCAACATCCTCCGTTTCCTGCTGCCACTCATGTAATTGTTTTAGCCAAAGCATCTCTGGCTTATCTTGCGAATTCTCGGAATTCATCGCAGATTTATATTTCCAATGTGCGGCAATGCCGTATTCCGCCCGCGCATGCATATCAAAAGTTCTAATCTGAATTTCAACCGCTTTGCCGTTGGGTCCAATTACCGTTGTGTGAAGTGACTGATACAAATTAAATTTTGGCATCGCAATGTAATCCTTGAATCGGCCTGGCACCGGGCTCCACCTTGCGTGAATTGCGCCAAGTACTCCGTAGCAATCTCGGACGCTCTCAACCAAAACGCGAATGCCAACTAGGTCATAGATCTCATTGAAATCCCGACCTCGAATAACCATTTTTTGGTAGACGCTATAGAGATGCTTTTGGCGGCCCATCACTTTCGCTTCAATTCCATCAATTTTTAAATCTGCTTCGACAAGATCAACAACTTCGGAGGTTAACTTGGAGCGGGACGGGTTTCGCTCCGTTACTAAACGCTCGATCTCTTCATATTTTTTCGGTTCCAGCGTGCTAAAAGATAGATCTTCCAACTCCCATTTAATGGCGCTCATACCTAGTCGGTTTGCAAGTGGTGCGTAGATATCCAGTGTTTCCCGGGCTTTGCGGGAAGCCGATTCTGGTGAGACATATTTCCAGGTACGTGCATTGTGCAATCTGTCCGCCAATTTAATAACTAGCACTCGAATATCCCGAGACATTGCTATCACCATCTTGCGCAGGGTTTCGGCTTCAGCAGTTGGGCCGTAGTTCAATTTATCTAACTTAGTTACGCCATCGACTAGGCCAGAAACTTCAGCGCCAAAATCTTTCTTTAGTTGGTCAAGGGAATATTTCGTGTCTTCCACTGTGTCATGCAGTAACGCCGCGCTTATTGTTGCTAGATCTAATCCGATATCTGCCAGAATTTCGGCAACCGCAACGGGGTGCGTGATGTATTCGGCTCCAGAATTGCGCAACTGACCTTCATGCGCACCTTTAGCAACTAGATAGGCCCGTTCTAATTCCGCAATCGAAGCTTGCGGATGGTGTGCAAGAAGTTTGCTTGCTAACGGTTCTAGAAGGGAATCCACACCCTTACTTTAGTACTTTACGGGTTTATTAACGACGCTTGCGTTTTGGTTGATTTCTAGGACCGCGAGCCCAATTAGATTTGCTTGTGCTGCCACCAGTGACAACCGGCGCACTCTTGAGATCAGTAACCAATGGTGCACTTCCATGTTGTGCAACGCGCTTAGCCAAAGACTTCATCGCAGGCTCCCGCTCGCGAAGTGCAGCAAGAATTGGTGTTGCGATAAAGATTGAAGAGTAAGTACCTGTTGCCAAGCCGACAAAGAGCGCTAACGAGAGATCCTTCAGCGTTCCAGCCCCAAGCAATCCGGCGCCGACAAAGAGAATTGATGCCACCGGAAGAAGTGCGATCAAAGAAGTGTTAAATGAGCGAACTAGGGTTTGATTTACCGCCAAGTTAGCTGCGGTTGAATAAGTAATGCGGCCCGTGCTGGTAATTGTGCGCGTATTCTCGCGGACCTTATCGAAGACAACTACTGTGTCATAAAGTGAATAACCCAAAATTGTTAGAAAACCAATAACCGTAGCTGGCGTAACATCAAAACCTACAAGGGCGTAAATACCAACTGTGATAAACACGTCGTGGATAACCGCAATGACTGCTGCGATCGCCATTTTAGGCTCAAAGGCAAGTGCAAGATAAAGCATTACTACAAATAAAAATCCAAATAATCCATAGAGCGCTTTGTGCGTAATTTCTTTGCCCCATGATGGACCAATTAGTTGGGTATCGATGTTGTCGATATTTACCCCAAAAGTATTAGCTAGCGAAGTTTTTACCGCATCAAATGAAGTTAACGCACCAGTTTGGATGCGGACCTTATCGTTTCCAATTTTCTGAACAACTGTTTCACCTGTGATGCCAGCAGTAACAATCGCGGCCCTTGCATCAGCAATACTGACCCCGGCCTTAGTGATTGTAAACTCGGAGCCACCCTTAAATTCAATGCCAAGATGCAAACCTTGAACACCCAATGAGATGGCAGAAGCGAGAATCAGTAGGCCAGAAAATGCATACCAACGACGACGCTTACCGATGAAATCGATTGATGTTTCGCCGCGATATAGGCGGCCTCCGATACCTGAAAGACGGCTCATTAGATCCCTTCCTTTGCGCTAACAATTCCAAGGCTCTTGGCTGAAAATCCGGATTGCTTTGAACCATTCGCAAAGAATGGAATCTGGGCCAAGATAGTCACCAACGGCTTTGTAAATGAGAAGACCACTATTAAATCAACAACAGTTGTGAGGCCTAGAGTGAAGGCAAAGCCTCGGACACTGCCAACTGCGAAGAAATAGAGAAGCACCGCAGCGATAAGAGAAACTAGGTCCGCGACGATGATCGTATGTCGTGCGCGAGTCCAGCCAGTTTCAACCGCAGAGCGAAGTGACTTACCTTCGCGGACTTCATCTCGAAGCCGCTCAAAGTAGACAATAAAGGAGTCTGCCGTAATACCAATTGAGACGATCGCACCTGCGATGCCGGCAAGTGTAAGTGTGAACCCAATCCACTTACCAAGAAGCAGGAAGGATAGGTATGTGATGCTAGAAGAAACTATCAGCGAACCAACTGTTACTAAGCCCAGCCCCTTGTAATAAAGAAGTGAGTAGAGCAAGACTAAAATTAAACCAAGTCCACCTGCAAGTAGGCCAGCGTGTAGTTGATCAGAGCCAAGAGTTGGAGAAACTTGAAGAACTTCACCTTGAGTGAATGCAAGTGGTAGGGCACCATACTTAAGAACGTTCGCTAGGTCCGAAGCTTCGGTCTGAGAGAAATTACCGGTGATCTGGGCACTGCCACCGTTAATGGCTTCATTGATTCGCGGTGCTGAAACAACTAGCCCGTCTAGAACAATTGCCACTTCATTTTGTGGAGCTGGAAGTTTAGTTACAGAAGTTGTGAGCGCGCCAAACTTCGAGGTTCCAAGACCGTTAAAGCTGAGCAACACATACCAACCAGAGGCTCCTTGTTGGTCGATGGCCGCACTTGCCTTAGAAATCATATTTCCAAGTACCTGTGCTGGCGCCAAAATATATTTTGCAGTTCCCTTGCGATCGCAAGCAACGACTGTTGCATCTGGCGAATCGGTTGAACCACCTTGAAGATTAGTTTTATTTGAGCAATCAAGCGCTGCGAATTGTGCATTTTGTGCGGGTGTAATTCCAGCTGCTGGTGTCGCGGACTTGCCGTCGGCTGCAGTTGTCGTTGCGTTCGGCGCGCCTTGCGCGAGCACCTGACGGAAACGAAGTTCCGCGGTCTGACCTACTAGTTGAACAATTCGTTGACCGGTTTGTCCTGGGACCGAAATTACAATCTGACGATTCGTTCCGGAGCCTTGCGCTGCAACTTCTGACTCTGCAACACCAAGTGAGTTAACACGTTGGCGGATAATTGACACGGCTTGATCAATCGCTGCTGTTGTAACTTTGGCACCTTCACTTGGACGTGGCGTAAGTGTCACGCTCGTTCCACCGCGAAGGTCTAGCCCCAATCGAACTTTCGTTGAACCTTGAACAAAGGCAAGGGCGGTGAAAGCGATTAAAGCAACAAGCAGAATGGCGATTGTTCGACCCGGTTTTTTCTGGGTCTTCGCTGGTTTAGAAGTTATGGCAGACATGAGGCACAAGTCTAGGCATCTTGCGCGGGTGTGTCGAAAAGGCCGATCATATTTGGGTTGCCAATCGGTGCTTTGAGCCCCAAATGTTCAAAACCGGCAGCAGTCGCCACTCGCCCGCGCGGGGTGCGTGAGATAAATCCCATCCGGACAAGGAACGGCTCCGCCAAGCTTTCAATAGTTTCTACTTCCTCGCCAATCGCCATCGCGAGGGTGGAGATTCCTACTGGTCCCCCATTAAATCTTCGAACTAGCGCATCAAGGACACCGCGATCTAATCGATCAAGTCCCATCGGGTCTACTTCATACATTTCTAGTGCCGCTTTCGCTTGCGTTAATCCAACGTTTCCATTCGAATGCACTTGGGCGTAATCACGCACTCGTCGCAGAAGTCGATTTGCAACACGAGGTGTTCCACGTGAACGTGCTCCTAATTCGACTACCGCGTTTGCATCTATTTTCACGCCAAGCAAACCGGCGCTGCGTTCTACAATCGTTGCCAATTCCCCATCTTCATAGAAATCTAATTGCGCAGTGAAGCCGAAACGATCACGCAGTGGGCTTGGGAGTAGACCAGCGCGAGTTGTTGCACCGACTAATGTGAAGTGTGGCAATTCCAATGGGATAGCGGTTGCCCCAGCACCTTTTCCAACAATGACATCAACTCGGAAATCTTCCATCGCTAGGTATAACAACTCTTCAGCCGGTCTGGACATTCGATGAATTTCATCAAGAAATAAAATTTCTCCTTCAACTAATGAGGAGAGGATCGATGCCAAATCCCCAGCATGTTGAATTGCTGGGCCGCTAGTAATTCGAATAGGAGCGTTCATCTCCGACGCAATGATCATGGCAAGCGTAGTTTTACCGAGTCCTGGTGGACCAGAGAGGAGAACATGATCAGCCGGCGCATTTCTAGAGCGTGCGGCAGAAAGAAGTAGGTCCAACTGATTGGCAACGCGACGTTGTCCAACAAATTCTGCAAGTGACTTTGGACGAAGCGCTAATTCTTGCGAGAGCTCATTTGCATCACTGGTCGGATCGGTTAGATCGCCTTCAAAGTCCGCACTCATTGCGACCTACCTTTGCCAGCCAACGCGCTGCGAAGTAGAAGAGAAATATCAGTCGAGTCCGCCTTGCTTCCAAATTCTTGCGCCACGCCCTCGATTATCGAATCTGCGTCCCGGGCGGTATATCCCAATCCAATTAGTGCACCGTTTAACTGAATGCGCCATTGCGATTTAACTGAGGACTTAGCGGCGGCTGAAAGTTGTAAATTAGAAACTTTTTCAGTTAGTTCCAATATTGCGCGGGAAGCACCTTTCTTGCCGAGTCCAGGAATTCGTTCAAGTGCTGCCGCATTTTCAGAAATTATGGCGGAAGCAATCTCCTCAACTTCATAAATTGATAACGCAGACAAGGCTACTTTTGGTCCTATGCCACTCACGGTCTGAAGGAGTTCAAAGAAATCTCTGGCGCTTGCCGTCTCAAACCCAAATAGCGTGAGTGAATCTTCCCGAACAACTAAAACCGTATGCAAATCAACTGAGGATCCAACGACTAGTGATACTGCCAGCCTTGCTGGAAGGGCGACTCCATAGCCAATTCCACCTACTTCTATTACGGCATGACTGTTCGAAGTGGCTTTTACGACGCCAGATAGCGAGGCGATCAAGTTCGCACCGCCTTAATTTTTGGAGTCAATTTCTTCACTCTTGCCTTCTCTTTACCGAGGGCAGCCGCAATTCGCGCGTTACCTGAACCGCGCCAATGATGGCAGATTGCAAGGGCTAATGCGTCGGTACTATCCACTGGTTTCGGAACTTCTTTTAAACCAAGCAACTTAACGACCATATTTGCCACCTGTTTTTTATCCGCTCGACCAGAACCGGTGACTGCGGCCTTAACTTCACTAGGCGTATGCATGACAACTGGAATTCCCAAACGAGCTGAAATCAAAAGCGCGACACCGGCGGCTTGTCCGGTTGCCATAGCTGTCCGAACATTGAGCTGCGAGAAAACTCTTTCAACAGCGATCACATCAGGTTTATATTTTTCGATCCACTTGATTAATTCGGTTTCTAATTCCAACAAGCGATGCTCTAAATTCGCATCGGGATCGGTTTGAATTACGCCAACATCGACCATCTTTAATTTCTGCGCCGTACCATTTTCAACCACTCCGAGGCCACATCTTGTTAATCCAGGATCGACCCCAAGCACACGCATTTACAGAGTCGCCATGACCTCATCAGAAACATCAAAGTTTCCGTAGACGTTCTGTACGTCATCTAGCTCTTCGATCGCATCGATCAAAGCAAAGACCTTAGTTGCTCCGTCGGCATCCAACGGGATGGAAAGGGATGGCAGAAATGAGGTATCTGCTGATTCGTAATCGATTCCCGCGCCTTGAAGTGCAGTTCTGACCGCAACCAAATCACTTGGCTCGCTCACAATTTCGAAGGATTCCCCTAGATCATTTACCTCTTCCGCACCAACATCCAAAACATGTTCCAGGATCTTGTCCTCGTTAATGTCAGATTTCTTGCCGACAATTACTACGCCCTTGCGATTAAACAAATAGGAGACTGAACCAGGGTCCGCCATGTTTCCGCCATTACGAGTAACAGCCACCCGCACTTCTGAAGCCGCACGGTTGCGGTTATCAGATAAACATTCGATTAATAGCGCGACTCCATTTGGTCCGTAACCTTCGTACATGATCGTCTGCCAATCAGCGCCACCAGATTCCAAACCAGCGCCCCGCTTAACAGCCCGGTCAATATTGTCCGCAGGAACTGAATTCTTCTTTGCCTTGGCAATCGCATCAAAGAGCGTTGGATTTCCTGAAATGTCGGCGCCACCATTTCGAGCCGCAACTTCAATTCCTTTAATTAATTTGGCAAAATTTTTAGCCCGCCTGGAATCAATAATGGCTTTCTTATGTTTTGTGGTTGCCCATTTGGAATGGCCGGACACTTTTCACTCCCTTTAACTAAACTGCTCAATATCTAAGATCTAAAGATACTCAGACAATACTTTACTCTGGCGCCAATTTCGGACTACTTGCCGCAAATTTGCTCTACAAAGTAGCGGTGCACTCGAAAATCCCCAGTCAGTTCTGGGTGAAAGGCTGTTGCGAGAACCTTCCCCTCCTGCACGGCAACTGGATGCGTATTTCCTTGAATTTCTACTGTTGCAAGCACATCAACATTTGGACCGAAACGCTCGACCCATGGCGCCCGGATAAAGACGCCTCGTACTTTTGGCGCCGGGATACCTTTGAATTCTAGATCGGCTTCGAATGAATCTACTTGCCGCCCAAAAGCATTTCGCTTGACGACCATATCAATTCCGCCGAAGCTATCTTGTCCGGATGCAGGATCCTGAATTGAATTTGCAAGCAAAATCATTCCAGCACACGAACCATATGTTGGCATTCCATCAGCAATCCGCTTCGATATTTGATCGAAGAGATTGAAACTTTTAGCCAATTTACTAATAGTTGTTGATTCCCCACCAGGAATTACTAGAGCACCAATTTCCGAAATCTCATCTGCTGTTTTTACCGCAAAGGCAGCTATCCCAATTTCGGCAAGCGCAGCAATGTGCTCTCGGAAGTCTCCTTGTAATGCCAGAACGCCAATGCGCATTTGAATCTAATCGTGGTTAACGATTACCAACCACGCTCTGCAAGACGATGAGGTACTGGGATGTCAGCGACGTTGATGCCAACCATTGCTTCACCAAGTCCGCGTGATGCCTCCGCAACAATTTTTGCATCGTTGTAGTAGGTAGTCGCTTTTACACAGGCAGCAGCACGCTTGGCTGGATCGCCAGATTTGAAAATACCAGATCCTACGAATACGCCATCAGCACCAAGTTGCATCATCATTGCAGCATCGGCTGGTGTTGCAATTCCGCCAGCAGTGAAGAGAACAACCGGTAATTTTCCAGTTTGCGCCACTTCTTTTACTAACGCATAAGGAGCCGAGAGTTCCTTGGCTGCAACATAAAGTTCTTCCTCGCGCATGGAAGTTAGGCGACGAATTTCAGAGCCAATTTTACGCATATGGGTCGTTGCATTAGAAACATCACCAGTTCCGGCCTCGCCCTTAGAGCGAATCATTGCCGCACCTTCATTAATTCTACGAAGTGCTTCACCGAGGTTAGTAGCACCGCAAACGAAAGGAATTGTGAAATTCCACTTATCAATGTGATGTTCGTAGTCCGCTGGAGTTAAAACTTCTGATTCATCAATGTAGTCAACATTTAAACTTTGAATAACTTGTGCTTCGGCGAAATGACCAATCCGAACTTTTGCCATAACTGGAATAGACACAGCTTTTTGGATTGCTTCGATCATGTCAGGATCAGACATTCGGGAGACGCCACCTTCGGCACGAATGTCAGCAGGAACACGCTCTAGCGCCATCACGGCAACTGCGCCAGCATCTTCGGCAATTCTTGCTTGCTCGACATTAACGACGTCCATGATGACGCCACCTTTTAACATCTCAGCCATGCCGCGCTTTACTCGAGCGGTGCCAACTTCATTTGCATTTGATCCGGACATCAAGACTCCTGTAATAGTTAAGGGGGCTAGTCTACTTTGAACTTGGCGATGGTGTCGCCTCGATTACGGCAGGGCGTTCGAAGGTAGGTTCATGATCGGTTAGCGCGATCCAGACCTGGCCATCAGCAAAATTGGCTATCGAACCATCAGATAAGGTCCAAATTGTTCCGGCTGCAGCCACTGGGCGTTGCCACTTAATTGCGATTGCTTTGCCATCACGGAGCAAATATCCAGACCCACTTCCAACTGTGTTGCTAAATGGAGTTACTCCCCCGACTTTGTCATGATAAATAGAATTAGTAATCGGCACGATTTGTATTACAAAATTGGTCGAACCAAGCTGCTTGCCACTTCCATCCAAGTCAGGCTTACCACCGTAAAAAATTAGCCAACGCTTCTCCGAACTAGACCAGCGAATTTCATATTTAGCTGCTGGCCAATGAATCTTGACGCCTAAAATATTTCCGGCCATCGATTCTGATTTAGTCATGGGACCAAATTGCCAGCCAACTGACTTCACAATATCAATATTTTTCTTCTCGGTTTCAATTGTCTTCTTTAATAGCGCGTTCGCATCCAAGAACATATTTGTTGGTTCAGATCGAGAGGCATCTCTTGAATAAATTGAAGGGGGATTTCGCTCCGCGCCGATATTTTCTAGATTCGCTGCCGTAATTACTGGAAGAAGTTTTGACTGAGCACCGCTGAATGCAAACCCAACGCGACCATATTGAGCCAGAATATCGATATCACTAATTCGTGCCGATCTGATGGGGCCAATTGATGGTGGAATGACATTGCTATAAATCGCCGCAATTCGGGTTAATCCACCTTCAACTTGCTCAATGTAAATAACATCCGCACTATCTAGTCCAATTTGCGGATGAGCGGGTGTCGTGTCATCGATTTTCACGGCAAGCACGGGGCCGTTTTTCCCTGGCAAATTTGTTAGGACGTTGCGAACTATTTTCTTTGGAACAATTGAACTGACAAATTTGGTGGGTGAAGCACAGGAGCTCAGTAACCCAACAAGTACTAAAGCAGCCAAAAGCCTTTTCATAGAATTTCGTCCTCAAAGGCGTAGCGCATCGGGAGCGGGGCGCGACCAGCCAGCCGGAAGGTTTTGAAGAGGAATTGCGAACGTAGGTTGCGCGCTGAATTAACCGCTTCGGTATGAATCGTAATTCCGACTGAAATTTTTTCGGTGATCCGTACGAGCTCGGCCAATATGTCGCTCTCGCTAGAAGTAGTTGCTGCCATCTCTTCGGTTCGAATCAACCTTAAAGTTTCTGAGAGCGCACTCTCGGCATCACTTCGCTCGATGATATTTGCCTCGCGCGCTTGGTAGGCCGCCGCAGTCAAAAGGAAGCTCGTTGCCGGATCGATGGCTGCGAAGTGCGAGATTTCAAGTGCAATTGCGGCGCGACGTTGTAGCAAGGCATCTAGATGTTCCCAAGATGTTTCAACACGATGGTGGAGACGATCAAGTCGTGAAGCCAGAAAGGAGAGATACCAAGCGCCCAGTAAAAGTGCGAAGAGCGAAAGCAAGATGGTTTTAGTCATTTGATCTCAACCGATTCCAAAAACGATTTTCAGAGGCGAGAGTGACGCCATTATTACCGGCCAAGGCCATTTCATAAACCGAGAGTATCTGCGAACCAACCACATCCCAGTCAAAAGTCATTGCCTTTTCATAACCAGCCTGGGCAACCGCGGATCTATCAGTATCAGCATCTAATAACTTCACAATCTGTCTAGCTAAATCCGCGCTATCTTCATTCTCAAAGAGCGCTCCTGATTTTCCGCCATCGAGTAACGCCTGGAAGGCTGGCAAATTACTTGCCACAATCGGAGTTCTACAGCTCATGGCTTCAGCCAAAATAATTCCAAAAGATTCGCCACCAGTATTCGGTGCCACATATAAAGAAATGGATTTAAAGAACTGACCCTTATCGGCTTCAGATAGCCGACCTACAAAGGTTATGTGCCGCAATATGTGATTTGGAATTTTCTTGGCGAAATCTTCGAAGTCACCGGGTCCAGCAACAAGTACATTTAACCCTGGTTTTGCTTTGAGGATTTCTGGAATCGCATCAATTAAAACTTGAAGGCCTTTTCTTGGTTCCTCGAACCGGCCGATGAAGCCGATCGTATCGGGGCTTACCCATTCTGCTTTAGTGGGCGAATCTTGGAATTTCCTAAGGTTGATTCCATTTGGGATGACAACCGCCTCGGTTTCAAATCGATTCTTAAGAGTTTGTCGCGCACTCTCACTAACTGCAATCTTTGCAGTTATGCGCTCGATAAATGGGTTGAGACCATTTCCAATCACGTTCATAGTTTTGTGACGACTAATTGATGCATGAAAAGTTGCAACCATCGGACCTTCCCCGGCCCAACCTGCCAGCAATGACAATGAAGGAATCGCCGGCTCGTGCAAATGCAATAAATCAAATTCACCTTGTGAGATCCATTGCTTCACTCGTGAAGATGCCAGCGGACCAAAAATTACGCGAGCCACCGCCCCGTTGTAAGGAATTGAAATGGGACGACCAGCAGAAACGAGCCATGGTTCACTTAGCGCTGCTTCATCACTCACGGGCGCAAGCACGGAAACA
>Ga0209499_1000423_pt1 | contig 31346 bp, 27 predicted proteins | sample C_130208_EF_Meta_FD_187306 | JGI IMG/M metagenome (GOLD analysis project Ga0209499, IMG submission 187306) | Freshwater microbial communities from Lake Croche, Canada to study carbon cycling - C_130208_EF_MetaG (SPAdes) (version 2) | ecosystem: Environmental > Aquatic > Freshwater > Lake... | reverse complement strand
TAAGGAGTTGAATACTTCAAAACAGACAAAACAGTCAAATACATCATATGAGGCGGATGAATCGAGCAGTAAGATCAAGAATAAATCGGGATGGTGTTATATTGGAGAAGACCGCGGATTCCGATCGTGTGCGAAAGTTGGCGAAAATGATGATTGCATATCGGGAGATATTTTTCCGTCGCAAGAGATTTGTGTGAACCCGAATTTGCGAGCTTAAATAATATTTTGTTATCTAATGTGCTAACAAAATATTATTTAAATAATGATATAGATAAAAAAGAAGCTAATATTTCATTTTATAATTATATATTTTTTAAAGATATACCTGTTATTAATTCATATTTTAGTAAAATTATTGATATTCTTATAAAAGATTTAAATGATAATATTGGAATCTTTCCAGATATAACAAATTACAAAAAAATAGATATTAATAGTAGTTATAATTTAATAGTTATTAAAGTAAAAAATAATAATGAAAAAATGTTTGTAAAATATATTGAAAACAAGGATGATGATGAAATTTTAGTAACATTTAAAAATAAAACAAATTTTTTATTATGGTATTCATTAGTAAATAATACAAGTGACCCAATAACACAAGATTATAAAGAATTAATATATGAAACATATGGTTATTACAATAAAGAATTATATGATAAAACAAAAAAAGAAAATTTTATTATAAATACATATACAAACACAAATTCTGAAATTATTGGATATCCAGGAGGATTTAAAATAACTGAACAAAATATATTATTATTAAAAGAAAATACTAAAAAAATATTAGAAGAAGGTATAGCACCAACATTTAATATATTAAAACATTATATTATTTATTTTTATTTATGTGAATTATCTACAGAAAAAATTGAAGAAACTATTTTTGATAAATATGATCCTCATATATATGAATATTTTGATGAAATATTTCATATAGATTTTTTTAAATCATTAATATATACGTATATATTAAAATATGATAAAGAATATATTATTCCTGAAAAACATATAATTAATCTAGATAAAGAAAAAACTTTAATTGCAAATGTAGAAAAAAAATATTTTTTATCATCAACGTATGATTGCAAAATTAAAGAAAATAACTTATACCATTCAATTATTGATTTTTATAAAATTAATTATGGTAATTATCAATTATTATTTTATAAAAATGTTCAAAATACAGATCAATCAATAGAAATTATTAAAAATTTATTAGATACAAAATATTCTTTATATTTAGTATTAAATTTTTATTATTCATCAAATGGAAATAAATTTAGAGGTGTTAATAAAAATGATCCAAATATAATAGTAGTAAATGATGAATTTAATTTTGAATTCTATTATGTTGAAAATGAAATAATATATAAAATAATATCATATGATGAATTACCAATAGAATATGAACAATTTTATAAGTTAATGACAAATAATGATATTGGTTTATTTATATATCTAAATGAAAGAACATATGAATATTTTTTAAGAACACTTAATTATGATTTAATATTTAAAATGCATAATGGTAATGTTTTTTATACTATAAATAATATTGATTATCAAGTTCATTTTTGCGATGATATAGATATTTATCATAATTATGGTATATTAAAATTATCTCAAAATAATAGCGATTGTATTGACAATGATAAATTATTATGTATATATAATTATAATTATATATATAATAAAAATAGAAATTATAAAACATTTGAGTTTACAAATAATAATAATAAAAATCAATCTATTAACAATATAATTGAGCTTGATACAGAATTGGAAATTTATTATTATAAAATAATAAATAAATTTAATAATAAATATATATTTAGTAATATTTATGAAGTATTATCATTGTTAATTAATTGTATAAATTATAATAGTCCATATCTAATATTACAAAATATTGAACAAATTAAAAATATTTTAAATCAAAATAAACAAAATGTTAACATTCAAAATTTATTAAATATTTTATTTTCAGATTTTAATAATATATATTGTATTCCAATATTATTATTATTTTATGATGATAAAATTTTAAATGAATATTATTATTTACATGCAAATAAATTATATAATAAATATAATATTTTATTAAAATTAAATTATTATGAATTATCATCACGTGAAGAATTAGGTTATGTTAATTTAAATCTCAATAATAATAATTTAGGATATGATGCACGAACATATTTATATTTTGAACAAGATATTATATATAGTTTAAGAAATGATGGATCTCAATATGAATATTCTTTTTATAAAAAGAATTCATATAATACATATAATACATATGATTCAGATAGTATAGATGATCTGGATAGTGCATATGATTCAGATAGTGCAGATGATTCAAATAGTACAGGTAAAATAGCATATATAATAAAAAAAAATATAAATATTATTAAAAATTTAACATATTTATTAGAAATAAATTATTCAAACGTTTTACAAGTAAGTAATATAAAAAACAAATTTAAATTATTATTAAAAGTATTTATTCCAAAATTAGATGATAATATATTTGATACAAATATTATAAAAGCAACTGAATTATTTAATTATTTAATTAATAATAATAAAAATGAATTATATCCAATTCAAGAATTAATTATGGGTTCTGGTAAAACAACAAGTATTACCCCCTATATTTGTATTTTATTACTTAATCATTTTTTTACAAATGAAATTATTAATTACAATTACAATAATGAAATATATATTGTTATGCCTGAATTTTTAATTAATTCATCATTTGAAATACTTATGAAACATTTATTTTTAATATTTAATAATATTGAAATTTTAATATATCCAATGAAAAAACAATATGAAAATTCATTTGTTGTTTATCTAATTAGCGATTCAAACTATAAAATAATGTTTTTAAAAAATATAATTGATACAGAAACAAAATATATGATATATGATGAAATTGATATGATGGCAAATCCATTAACATGTGAATTAAACATTCCATTTAACAAAAAAAAATTAGAATATACAGATGACTTATATATATTAAGTAATATGTTATATAATGACATATTTAATAATACTGATTTTTGGAATATTTTACATGAAAATTATGAATCGAATAAAATCCATAATTATATTTATAATTTAAATAAAGAAACAATTGATAAAATTTATAAATGGTATGATGATATAATTAAAAAAAATTTTGATGAGCCCAAACAAAAAGAAATAGACAATTTAATAAAATATATTAAAGATAATGTACTATTTTTTATATTAACCAAACAATATAATTTTGATTATGGAATGCCTAAAGAATATGATTCTAAAATATCATATAATTATAAATTTAAAGCGATTCCATATTCTGCTATTGATAATCCGGCAATGGGTTCAGAATTTTCAGATTCAATATTAACATATATTTTAACATTCTTTTGCTATAAAATTGTAGACTCAAATTATAGAAAAATTGATAAAGATTATATAATTAATTATTTTGAAAGTTTATATAGTTCCGTTGTAGGTGATAATACTGAAAAAATATTTAGTTTTTTATCAGAAATACCTAATAGTTACAAAGATTATATTAGTAATACTAATCACTTTAAAAATAAATATATTGAAAAATTTGAATTACAAGATTCTGATTTTGAAATAATAATAAAAAAATTTTTATCATTAAATATCAATTATTATTCTAAATGCAAAAATATATCATTTAATGATTTATTACTTTATAGAAATGTTAAAAATTTTGTTTGTTTTACTGGCACAGCATATATTGAACTACCAAAAAGTTTTAGTAGTGATATTGATATTAATTTTAATCCAACTAATTATATAACATATAGTAAAATTAAATCATATAATACTGTATCAGATGCAATAATCAGTATTATTAATAATGAAGATATTATAAAAAATATCTATGTTAATAAAAAAATATTAATTGAAGATATTTTTAGTTGTTTAAATAATTATGAAGTATTAATAGATATTGGAGGAATATTTATTAAATATGATATAAATTCATTTATCAATGAATATAAAAAATTAGAAAATAAAAAAGATTATATTGTATATTTTGATAATGGAAGAAAAATATATAATTTATTAACAGACCAATTTGCAAATGATGATTCTATAACTCATTCAAATGCTTTTTATTATTTTAGTAATAAAAATATAACCGGGGTAGATGCAAAAAATATAATGAATCCTGGAGCACATGGATTAATAACGATTACTAATAAAACAATTATGAGAGATTTTTCTCAAGGAATATTTAGAATGAGAAATATATTAGAAACACAGACATGTGATATAATATTTAATAGTAAATTTAAGAATATTATGAAAGGCGGATGTATTAATTTTGAAAAAATAGAAGAAACTATACGCAAAACTATTATAGATAATTTAATAGCTCAACAAATTATTATTGATAAACAAAAGAAAAAAGTATTAATTAAACAAAACATTTTGGCTTTGAATAAAGAAATATCAAGGCCAGAACTAAATAATCAAATATTATATTTAGACCCAATGACAAAATCATATAATATTTTGATTAAAAAATTTAATAAATATTTTAAAAATAGAAAAAAATTTGATATTGATTCATTAAATATCATTAATTGTATAAAACAATATAGATTCTCACATAAATTACTTAATAAAAGAAAATTCTTAGAAAATTTAATTAATGATTATTTTACATCTCAAATTGATATAATAGAAACAAAACAGAACATGAATGAGGAACAAGTTGAGGAACAAGTTGAGGAACAAGTTGAGGAACAAGTCGAACAACAATCTATAAATATGCCATATGATATAAGTACAATTAATAATAAAGGAATTGTATTGTCTGATTTAACCTTTTTAGATAAAGATAAACATATTAAAAACGATATGATATTAGTTGCATGTACATTTAAACTTAATTGTCGTGTTTTTGATCATACTGCAATTTATGATATATTATTGATTTATGATAATAACAATAATAATTTGGTAATTATTGATATAAATAATTTAACAAAATTTTTAATATATAATGAAAATATAAATAATAGATATACAATAATATCATTATATAATAAATCGTATTATGGTAAAATAATTGATAAAGAACTTTTAAAATATTTAATTATAATTTGTTTAGGTGTATTAAAAGTTATTGATAATAAATATTATTTTAATTTAGATAAAATAATACAAGATTTATCAAATATTAAAAATAATGATTCATTTAGTTTTTCAGAAATATTAAAACTTACATTTTTGTATACCAAAGAAAGTTATCATGCTTTAACAAAAAGAAACGACAAAGAATATTTTAACGTAGAAGATTTTAATAAAGAAGTTAAAAAAGAAAGTAAAAAAAAAGAAAGTAAAATAAAAGTAAAAAAAGTAAATCATACAGAAAACAATGAAAGAAATAAACTTAAAAAATTTATTAATATAAATAAATATATAAATAAACATAAAAATAATATACAAAAATATAAAAAACATGGCGGTAATGCGAATGATATAGAATTAGAAAAGTTATATTATACAAAATATATAAAATATAAACTAAAATATTTGAAATTAAAGCATAAACAAACCAATAAAACTTAAATTTATAAATAATATAATAAGAACTTTGTTTTTTATATATATGTATCAAAAAGAAACTATAATTAAATGAATGTTTTAGATATACTATTATATTTACATTTTTTAATTAACATTTCATATATTATTTTTGATGTAAACCATCTTAATTTTAAATTATTATTTTTTTTTATTATATCATTTAATTTTATTACATGTAAAGATTTAATTTCATTAAGACCATTATGTGGTAAATCATTAATAATTCTATCTTGAAAATATAAATTATAATTAAATATATTATTTGTTTGATATTTATTTAATTCATTATTTATTGTTAATAATTTATTAAAAATAAAATTTAATCCATTTAAATTTATTAAATATGACATACCATATAATTGTTTTCGTTTAATTATTAAATTTAAATTAATAATATCAATTGCTAATTCATTTATAAAATCAGTAGATGTTAATAAATTAAAAAATTCTTCAATCATCTCTCTTAGTGCTGTATGTAATGATGTTAAATCATATTTTTCATATTTACCCCCAAAACCTTCATAATCACTATGTCTATTAGGTATATTAGACCTACCAAGAAAAACAACTGGTTCATTATCTACAATATCATAAATTAAAATACCACCTGAACAGTATTTAATCTCATTAGTAAAATTATCTAATTCCATTATTAACATATATATAATATATGTCTATATAACTTAATTATTTAATAGATGTAAATATTATAAACAATTTTTATAATGATTTAAAAATTGATTTTTGTATTTATTAATAATAATAACATTTATATTTTAATGCAAAACCAAACAAATGAATTACAACATAATTTAAATTTAAACTTTAATTTTACTGATACAACTAGTATTGTAAACCGTGATACATTTCCATGTAAACAAGAATTAAATGAACTATTTAATGAAAATCAATTTAATAGATTACTTCAATACATTAAAACCCAAATAAATACTGCACAATTAGAAAATATTAATTTTGTAAGAATTCTAAATACACAAGTACTACAATATACCCCGCAAATTATTGCAAACATCAAATTATTTCTTACAAATAAACATTATACAATTGTAGATATTGAAGATATAGATAATAACACTATTGGATGGAAATTTTCTTGGTAAATTATTATTTTAGCTATAAATAAAAATATAAATTATATTATATTAAAATAAATGTGTAGATTACTTTTTTCAATGAATAGATTTATTGATGAACAAACATTAATAAATTTTTTTAATCAATCAATACAATATAAAAATACACCAGGGATATCTAATAAATTTGATAGTGATTTTCATTTAGATGGTTATGGTTTAGCATGGATTGATTCTAATTATAATTTATGTGTTTATAAATGTGCGGAAACATATAATCAAGATAAAAATTTTACAAATATATTATCAGAATTAACTAGATCAAAGTTTATTATTGGTCATATAAGAAATAAAGGAAAATATTCAGATGCTGAAAAAAATATATATAATTGTCATCCATTTGTATGTGATAATTATATATTGGTACATAATGGATTTATTAAAAATTTTAAATTACATAAACAAAAAATATATAATTTAATTCATCCAAAATATATTAGTAAAATTCAAGGAAAAACCGACACAGAATATTTATTTTACTATTTATTGACATTAATTAATATGTTAACTAATAAAAATATTAATAAAAAATATAGAAAAGAATATATATATAAATGTGCATTTGAAATTTTAATTAAAACATTTAATGATGAAAACATTGAATTTGTTGGTAATTTTATATTTAGTGATACAGATATAGTTTTAGTTTTTAGATTTATTTCTAAAAATTTTAATAATATAAATACAATTGATAGTATCAAATCATTATTATTTTTACGAAATTACGAACCTCCATCTTTATATTATTCAAATATAGATTCAATTTCAAATAGTATACTTATTACATCCGAACCTGTAAATTCTAATTATAAATTAATTGAAAAAAATAAGTTTTTTATATATAAAAATATTATTAATTAATTGTCGCCCACGATGAAACATAATTAGGATCTATTGATTTTTCAATTGTATCAAATAATTCTTTAGTTTTATTTATTGTTAATATAATTGCATCAGTTAATTTGATATCTGAATATTGTATATCATGGATTTTTTTAATAATTTCATTTAATTTATTTGATGCTGTAATACGAAATGATTTATTTATTTTAATAAATTCTGGAATCTTACAAATAAAATCATATAATTTATATACATAATAAAATTTAGCAATAATATTTTTAATTTTTGATGCATCAACTAATGTTTTAATATATGTACAAATATATGAATGATCTGATAGTTGAATATTATTTTCAAACTCATCAATTTTATCAATCATTTCTAAATATATTCCGATTTCATCATCATATAAAAAAGCCATTACTTCCATACGATAGTGATTATCTAATATTTTATATTCTATATCAGTTAAACTTATATTTTTCTGGATATATAATATACTTAGTTTATCAATTGTGCTTAAAAAACACTGTTCATTATCTGTATCTGTAATTATATCTGTATTTATATCTGTATCTATATTATTTTCTTCATCATTAATATTAGTTTGTTTTGTTTTATAATATTCACCTGAAATGATATAATCAAGTTCTTTACATTTTTCATTATATTTTGAATTAATATTATTACATTTTAATTCAAATAATTTCCAATAAGGAATAGGAATATTTATACAATAATATTTAACTATTAAATCATTATTAATAAATTGCATAATTATATTACATAATGTATCAATATATGCTTGATATATAATTGGAAAAATATCAATATAATTTTGAATTAAATCTATTTTAATATCCAATATATTTGTTACATCAACTTGTTTATTTTTATACAAAATAACTATATTATCTTTAAAAATAAATGTAAAATTAAGTTTTGATCTAAATATTGTATTAAAATCAATTTGCATTATTACATTTTTACAAATTAAATTTTTCGTTTCTAATAGTAAATTTTCATTTGGTATTTCAATTAATTGTTTATATAATTCAGATTTATTAAATAATTTATATCCTGTTAAATCTTCTATATTATCAATTGATTGTATAATCATATCCAAATTAGTTTTTGTTAACATAGTTTTTGTAATATCAAAAATATATCTTAAAATTTGTTCATTTGAATCTTGCTTATTATTAGAAATAGTAGTAATATCCATTAATTTATATTATATTATAAAGTAATATTAAGTATTTTCATTTTTTTATATATTAATTAAATATTTAAAAATAAAAAAATTATAAGTCATAATATATATAATGTCAATGCAAGAAAATTTTAATCAAACTATGAAATTTTTTTTTACTATACAAAATACAAATAAATTATATCACTTAAACACAACATCATTTGCAAGACATAAAGCAACAGATGTTTTTGATGAATCACTGCAATCACATATTGATAAATTTGCAGAAACTTTTATTGGTAGATATAAATTAAAACCAGTTATTAATCATATTAAAATAAATCCATATTTTTTATCAGATACCGGAATTGAGGAATTATTTATTCAAATTCGTGATTATTTGCAAAATTTTAATAAAATGTATACCGATCCTGATTTATTAAATATACGTGATGATTTATTAGTAGATGTTAATAAAACAATTTATTTATTTCAATTAAAATAAACATAATTTAAATCATTATTCAAATTTTAGTATACTCATCAAATTTGATAATTCAAATCATTATTCAAATCATTATTCAAATTTTAGTATACTCATCAAATTTGATAATTCAAATCATTATTCAAATTTTAGTATACTCATCAAATTTGTAAATTCATATCGATTTTCCAAGTTTGTAATTAAGCATTTAATAATTTCATCTGGAATTCTTCTAGATCTAACAATATCTGTTAATACACAATGAATTATATTATAATAACAATTCAATATATAATTATAATCATTATTTGATAAATCGTATTCTATTTTATATATAATAGCTAAAAATTTTATTTTATGTAGTAATTCTCGTTCAAAATCAATTGATTTTTTAAAATTTATATAGTTCCAAACAAGAGGATATGATAACAAATCTATTCTTAATTTTAAATTTTTTAAATAATATTGTGAATCAGTAAAATTTACTAATAATTCGTATTTTTCTTGAATAAAATTTATGTTTTTATCTACAGTTATCATATTTGGATCAAAATCAATAAAACATCCACCATTTTGTTGTGTTACATCAAAACAAACATTAGATAATAGTTGTGTGTGATTAAATACATCAAATAAAGATATGTAGTATGCTGTTGTATCATATCCTGAATAATTTTGAAAAATAATTTTAGATGGTGATATTTTTCCTAATGAGATACTTATAATTTGATGCATTACAGCAACATGTTGATTTGCTTGTTCAATTTCACATGGTTGCATACATGGATCAATATCAGAATAAAAACAATCATTAATTATAAAAAATAAACCTTTATCATTAGTGTATTCTCTAATATATGGGTTTGTAGTATTTGTAATATTTATTTGATTTTGAAGAATTAATGGATCATTTAATTCTTCAAAATAGTTTAATAATTTTAAATTTGTTTCCATGTATGGATCAATCAAAATAACAAGGTGTTTTCCTGCAAATTTATTTAAAAAACAGGGATATTGTTGATTGTTTTTTGTTGTAATTTCTTTATAATCGCCCATTGAAGAGCCAACACCTATATATACTAGATTGGTTGTTGGTAAACTTATATAATCAAATATTTTTTGCCAGTGATTCATTATATTATATTATTTAAATTAATAATTAATTAATAATTTTCAATTTTTATTTAAGAAATATTTATTTCTTAAATAACAATCAATCGCAATCTCTATGATTTCAGTTAAATCATAGCATTTGCAGACAATCAAACGCAATGTCTATGATTTCAGTTAAATCATAGCATTTGCAGACAATCAATCGCAATGTCTATGATTTCAGTTAAATCATAGCATTTGCAGACAATTTTTATTTAAATTTTGGTAACTGTATATCCATTATTTGATTACTAATATTACTTTTTTTACTTTTGAGTACGTTAATTTTTTTATTTAATTGTGTCATTTTATGATATAAATCATATATTTTTTTAATAACTTGATCAATAGAATATTGAACATCTGATAATATAATATCTTTTATATTTTCTTTAAGACAATAAGAGCTATAAATTTTTATAACTTTATTATTTTTAATTAAACATTTACGTTTATTTACAATTTCAATATATTTTTGACACAATGTTGCATAATTACAATTAATATTTTGATTTTCAGTTTGTATAAAATTAATTTTATCATCAAGAATACATGCTTCTTCTTTATTAAAATAGTTAATTATATCCGAATAATTTTTAATTATTTTTAAATATGTTTTTTTATATAATGTTAATTTTTTTTTAATATTTATATAATCTAATTTTATTTTATTCCATTTATTATATTCATAAATGTTCATTGTTTTTGAAAAATTATATAACTTTTTATAATTATTTAAATAACTAATAATATCATTATTAATTGTAATATATTCATAATGTTTATTGATTAATGTGTAAAAGTTATCTTTAAGAATATTTATTTTAGACAATTTTTTATTTATCTTATCACTTATTATAGATGTAATAACAGGTAAAGAATCTTTATCTTTTAATGTATCTATACTCATTATAAAAGTATAATTATAATTAAATAAATTATAACTTTATCAATTTTTACTATTTACTATTTATATAAAAAATTGAAATTTAAAATTATATATAACAATCAATAATAAATGTTTAATGACTCAAAACACAAAGTCTACCAATAATATATTACTATCGCAAGAGATTAATATGAAAAATTCTAAAGATTTTTCACTGTTACCATCGCAAGAGATTAATATGAAAAATTCTAAAGATTTTTCACTGTTACCATCGCAAGAGATTAATATGAAAAATTCTAAAGATTTTTCACTGTTACCACATACAGAACAGTCGCATGCAAAGAACCAATTGCTTAATGAACATGAGTTTAATGATACAGAGCAATTAAGTGAAAAATCATTTTTTGGTATTTCACTTGATAAAATTAATAATAATGAGTTTCCATCAGAAATCAAATTTAAGGAGTTTGCACCGATACTTGAAGATATAGAGAATACACCTATTTATCATGATTTTGTAATTTTGCATAATGATAATAATTCTGATGATGACAATGATAGTGTATGTAGTGATGATAGTGATTATAGTGATGATAGTCGTGATAGTGTATCTATTCCTAATTACAGTTATCACGATGTTTGTAATGTTAAAGGTTTTGCGTCTAATGGTGCAATTAAATTAAAAATTTATACTAACTTTATATATTGGATTGGATCAATCGGTATAAAAGTGAATACATCAGTTGTATGCACTATCGATTACCGAGAATCAAACCAAATTGATACACATTGTTGTGAAATTTGTCATGATTGTCGTGATTGTCATGATGCAGGCAATTATAATTCTTTTGTTCACACACTTGAACATCCACGATCATATTTTGATCATTGGTGTATTGAATACAATGATCATATTGATTTTTCTGACACATTAGAATATATAAAAGAGTTTATATTTAACGGAGAAATTGAAGAAATAACTTTTTCAACAATACGCCAAGAATGTCGTAATTTTCATAATTTTAAGATTATATCTATAAAAATAATTAATGATTTCAATACAAAATATTTACATTCGCAAGCAATCATTAAACATATACAATCAGATGATAAAGAAATTAATGATTTACATTTAGATTTATCTAAAGAAGAAAATAATTTAATTTTATTAGAAAAAGAAAAACTTATGATTCATACAAAACATAATTTTGATTCACCTAAAATGATGGATGATTTTTTAGTAAACGCTGCTATATTAGTTACACAAAATGCAATAAATAAAGCTAAATCTATAAAAGTTATTGATAATTCTGAAGAAATAATTTTACAATATCAAACAATTATTAAAGATTACAAATTATATGATTATAAAATTGAGCAGCATAATAAGCGGATATCTTCAATTATAAAAAAAATAGATAAATTAAAAAATGAAAAACAATGGTTTTTTATGAAATATAATTTTGATTCACAACAAATGATGGATGATTTTTTGATAAAATATGCTATATTAAATACTAAAAATGAAATAAATAAAGTAAAACCATTATTATCTTAATTCTATTAACTTATAATAATATAAAAAGTAATTTTATTTGATTTATTATATTCAAAAATGTTCATTGTTTTATTTTATCATCATTATAATAGACATGTTTATAATAAACACTTTTAATTAGTGTTTATTATAACCTCATTTAAAATAAAATTAAAAATTAAATATAACAATTAATAATAAATGTCAATGACTCAAAACCAAAGCCAATCAATAATATATTAGAATTTAATATGAAAAAATCTAAATATTTTTCTAATAACTTGTTCTTATTATACCTTATTGTTTAGACATGTATAACGTGTCTAAATGATACCACTAATTATATATATGATAATATAATTGATGGAAACCATAAAAATGTAATGCTGTCAAAAATATATAATGTTTGTCACAGTTTTCATAATTTTATAATTAATGATTTACCACAAATTATGGATGATTTTTAGTAATTGTTACTTTAATAAATACTAAAAATGTATTAAATAAATTATTTATTTTATAATTTATTCTATTAACTTATAATAATATAAAAATAATTTTATTTTAATCCTCTAATTGTGTTTTTATTTTTTGAAGATTTAATAACATATCCTTAAGATATAATTTTTTATTATCTACATTTAGATCAGGTATATTATTATCTGCATTTAGATTAGGTATATTATTATTATTCATATTTTCTGAAATTGTTGTTTTTAAAGCTTTTAGTTGTCCTAATAACTCATCAAAATTCAAAATGTTTTTTTGTGCTTTAGTTTCTAATTCTGCTTCTGTTACATTAGCTTCTGCTTTATTTATTGTTTGTAATTCTTCTTTTGATTTGGCTTCTTCTTGTGATTTGACTTGTGCTTCTTTGGCTTCTTTGGCTTCTCGTGCTTCTTTGGCTTCTCGTGCTTCTTTGGCTTCTTGTGATTTTAGGGCTTCTTTTGCTTTTAGGACTTTTTCTTTTAGGGCTTCTTCTTGTGCTTTTAGGGCTTCTTCTTGTGCTTTTAGGGCTTTTTCTTTTACTTTTCGGAGTTCTTGGGCTTCTTCTAATTGTTTTTCTTGTTCTTTTTGGGCTTTTTGTTCTCGTTGTTCTCGTTCTCGTTCTCGTTCTCGTTCTTGTTCTCGTTCTCGTTCTTGTTCTCGTTCTCGTTCTCGTTCTCGTTCTTGTTCTCGTTCTCGTTCTTGTTCTCGTTCTCGTTCTTGTTCTCGTTCTCGTGCTTCTTTTGCTTGTTTTTCTTTTGCTTGTTTTTCTTTTGCTTGTTTGACTTTGGATTCTGCATCTCGGGCTTTTTGTTCTTTTGTTAGTTTGGCTTTGGCTTTGGCTTTGGCTTTGGCTTTGGCTTCTGCTTTTTCTTGTGCTTTTCGGGTTTTTTCTTGTGCTTGTTGAGCTTTTAGGGCTTCTTTTTTTAGTTTTTTTTCTTTGGCTATGACATCTGCATTGACACCTGTATTATTTATAATATTATTACCAATACCCTTAATTGCATCTTTATTTTTCATAAGCATACTAGATGCAGTAGATGCAGCCATAATATAAGGATTGGGAATACCACCGCCATCTGAGCTATCACTTAAAACATCATTGTCGTAACCTTGTGATAATATTTTATCTAATAATGATATTGTATAATCTTCTGTATTATCTTTTACATCAGAAGATTCAAAATCCATCATACTATCAAGATTATTTATTTTAATAAAATTATTAGAATCACCACCATATTGATCAATGTAATCAAATAATTTTTTATTATTCATATATAATAATTAGATTTTATTAAAATTTAATTATTTTTATTTATTAAATTTTCATTTAATTTCATTTAATTTCTATTGTTATTATAAAATAATTATTTATTTGTTTGTTTTTACACTAGTGCATGACTAAATGCTTCTTCAATTGTTTCAATTGCAATAATTTTAATATTATCATCAATTAATGTTGGATTACGTTCTTTAATTAATACAACATCTTTTTCATTATCTTTAGGATATAATATTAATTTAACACCAGCTTTTTTTGCACCTTCAATTTTATTCTCAAGACCACCGATTGCTGTAACACGACCTTGTAAGTTAATTTCACCAGTAATTGCAATATTATGTTTAATTTTTCTTCCAGTAAGCATTGAATAAATTGCACATGTTAGTGCTGTACCAGCACTGGGACCTTCCTTTGGCGTTGAACCTTCAGGACAATGAAGGTGTAATCCTTTAGGAAAATCTTTTAGATCAACAAGCCATTTGTTTTGCATTTCTTTTGTAAGATAATTAAATGCAAGGGTTGATGCAACTTGCGTACTTTCTTTAATAACCGTTTTTAAGTTTCCTGTAGCTGTAACTTCTAATGGTTTAGAAGATGGAACCCATAAAATTTCAATTGGCATAATTCCTCCACCAGATCCATCAGACATTGCATATAATCCATTGATAACACCACATTTATCTTCTTTGTGAATTTTTTCAGATACAATTTCATATTTATACTTTAGAATTAGTTTAATGTTTGATTGACTTACATGAAATGGAAATGTTACAACAGTATCGCCAATAGTTGTATTTGTCAAATTTGCAATATTTACTTCACGAACAATACTATATAATAGTGATTTTAATTTACGAACACCACCTTCATGTGTCCAATTGTCAATCATATAACGTATTGTATTGTCATCAATTACTACATCATTATTTTTTAATCCCATATCTTTCATCATATTAGGTAATAAATAGTTTTGTGCAATATGTATTTTTTGCGAAACCATTAAAAATTTAGTTTCTACAGTAGTAATACGATCTAACAAAATAGGATTTACATTATGCGGATCATTATAACTGAAAATCATAGTTGCTCTTGATAGATCAATATCAATACCGTGAAAATATTTATCTCTAAAATGTGAGTTTTGACTTGAATCTGTAAGTGCAATAAGAATATTAGTAATTTCATCACCTTTAGAATTTTTACCAATTTTATCAAGTTCATCAAAATAAATAATTGGATCCATACAATGTGATGAAATTAAACCATTCAAGATTCGCCCGTAAATAGATCCTTCATATGTATATGAATGACCTTCTAAAAATGATGAATCAGTTGCACCACCTAATGAAATAAATATAAATGGTTTATCCATTGCTTTTGCAATTCCTTCTTTTACAAGTGATGTTTTGCCATTTCCTGGAGGTCCATAAATACCAAGCATATTACCTTTTGCTAGTGGATTTCTAATTTGTTGTCCCATCATCTGAACAATTTGTCTTTTAGCTTCATCGTGACCATAAATAGCAGAATCCATAACAGTAGTAAGATTATTTAAAAAAGTGATAATCTTATTTGTATTAATATCGCTCAAATTAATACCTTTAAATTTACCAAATGGAATAGTCATAAGTGCATCAAACCAAGCTTTAAGTTTTTTTTCAGGACTACGGCTTGTTGTTAATGTTGTATAAGTTTTCATAATATTATTTTTTTGTCCAATATTAATTGGCATTTCCATAATTTGAAATAAGATTGGTTTATCACCAGAATTATAACAATTGATTTCCTTAATCTTTGTCATTGCCTTTTTTTGCTCATTTTTTGTAAGTTTATTAAAATATTTAATAATATCAGTTTCACTATCTTCATCTTGATTTTTAAAAATTTGATGAATAAAATTAATACTTTCTTTAGTTTCTAATTCTTTCATTGCATTATTTTCTTCATCATCTTCATCATCTTCATCTTCATCTTCATCGTCATCTTCATCGCCATCATCGTCGTCATCATCATCGTCACCATCTAACTTTTGTTTAGATTCATCATCAGATGATTCATAATCAGAATTATTTTCATAATCTAAAATATCTTTTACTTCTTTTACTTCTTTTTTATTTTTTTTTGGTTTAGGCAGTGAAACATTATTTACTTTATCAATATTACGTTTATTTTTATTAGTTCCACTTGTACCTTTATTACCTTTATTACCTTTATCTTTTAATGATTTTTGTTTATCTAAATTTAAACGATAATATTTTAAACAATCAAATAATGTTTTCATACGATTATTAGTTGCATAAATAATTAAATTATTAATAACATTAATACAAACAGATAACTCTGCAATTAATGCAAGTCTAATAATATCTGATAATTCTTTTTTAATTTGTTCATCTGTTTTAAAACTAATAATAATATGTTTAAAAATTTCTTTTAAATTAGACAAAAATTTTGTGAGATCTCTTGATTTATATTGTAAAATATCTTTACCAATTTTTTCAAGTCTTTCTAAAGCAGTATATTTAAAATCATTAATTACATCATCATTCAAAAGTTGTTTCTTTTGTTTTTCATGGCTACAAAGCTTGGATGTCTGTTTATTTAAATAAGTAACAAAGTTATCTACGTCAAATTTCATTATATAATAAATATTATTTCTCTAGTACATAATAAAAACAATTTTTTTTAAATATTCAATATTTTCTATATAAAATCAGTAAAAACCTATTGAAAACCTATTGAAAACCTATTGAAAACCTATTGAAATCATTCAAATTTATTCAAATATAAAACAAATAATAACTTAGATATTTTTAAGTTTATTATATAAATAATTTAATCTATTTAATTTACCAACAATTTTATACTTGATTAATCCATATTTATCAACAAGTAATTTTATTAAATTGTCAATATCTGGTTTTGTTATGAATATATTATCATTTGTAACTGTTATTGCTAATGATTCTTTAAAATATTCTTTTGCTTCTATATATTCAAATTTTTCAGGTATATTATATCCTGCATCTTTTAATGCACATAATGTTTTTTCAATTGATTTATTTTTTATATAATAATTAAAAATTTCATTTGTTTTAATATCAGATAATGTAGGACAATAATCACAACCAAATAAAATACATAATTCAATAAATTCATCATATGTAATATTTAATGTCTCTAATATTTTTGATAATTCGATTTCTAATGGTACTTTTTTACTTGATGTTAAATTTCTAATAATACGTGGAGAACCAAATGTTAATATATCCATATCTTCTGTTAGAACAGCATATACTATATTTTGTTTACACAAGTATGCAAGTTGTGAATCAGCTTCTTGTGGTGCATTAATATATGGTATACCCATTAATTTTAATAATTCTCTACATTGATTTATTTGTTCACGTGAAATCCAAACACTTCGTTTAAAATATTTAATCTTATCAACATCTGTTTGTGCATCTGAAAATTTTAATAATGCTTTTTGTCTGACTTGTTTACGTGCTTCCAAAATTTTATATTTTAAATGCGGTGGTTTTCCATCAAAAACAAAAACAGGTATAATACCTTTTTCTAAAAAACTTATAGTTTTATTAAATAGTCCTAATATATGTGATGTAAGTTCGCCTTTATTATTTGTTAAATCAGAACCAGAGTTTCTAATAGCAATAACAATTTGATATATCAATATAGATATATCAATTGCTATTTTTTTTCCATAATATTCAGTATGATTTTGTTTTTTTATAATATCAGGATGTTCTGACAAAAATTTAAGTAAATTTTTAATACCCATTATGGTTTATAATAATAATTAATTATATTTTTAATCTAAAACATAATCAATTTTTTTAAATACTATAGTATTTTTATTATATAAAATATTTTTTCCTAATTATATATAATGATATTTAATGTTATATCACCTATAGTCACTACTATTAATGGTGATTCTATGAAAGAAGCTATTAAAAATTTTATTAAGATTAATCATAATTTAAATATTACTAATATGATAATTAAAGATCAATCACAAAATGTTGAAGCACGAATGAACTATTATCAACATGATGGTCGTAATAAAGTTGGTATAAATATGTATCCTATACATACTAATGTATTACCTATTGCAAATAATGTATTTATTCCAAATAATGTTATTGAACCTAGTATGAATTTATTTCCTTTATCGCCAATGTCTCCAATGTCTCCATTAGGTATGATACCATTTGTTCCATCTGTTGTTAATATACCATTAAATTTATAATTTATAATTATAATTTAATATACCACCATTAAATTTATAATTTTAAACCAATAAAAATTGATTTATATTATATTAAAAATAAATAATATATTATATAATGACCAAAATATTATCAAATTCATATATATTTAGAGATATTAATGAATATACTGATTTAAGAAATTTATGTGATACATGTTCATCTTTATCAAAACTAAAAAAATATATTAATTATAAATTAAATAAACAATATTCATTAATGTATTATAATAATATATTATTCAAAACTATGATTTTGAATAAAATATTTAATCCAAGAAAACAATTGCAATTAAATTTAAGTTTTTATCATACTATAAATGCAATTGTATTAGATAATGTTTATTCTTTAGATTTAAGTAATTGTAATAGTATTATCAATATTAGTGAATTAAAAAACGTTAAAATTCTAGATTTAAGTAATTGTAAGAATATTATTAATATTAATTATTTATCTAACAGTAATATTAATATATTAAATTTAAGTAGATGTAATAATATTCATACATTAAATTTAAGTAGATGTAATAATATTACTGATATTAATTGTTTATCTAACAGTAATATTCATACATTAAATTTAAGTTTTTGTGATAAAATTACAGATATTAGTGCTTTATCTAATTGTCGTATTCATACGCTAAATTTAAGTTTTTGTGATAAAATTACAAATATTAATATTAGCGTTTTATCTAATCGTAATTTTTATGATTTAAATTTATGTGGATGTAATAAAATTACAGATATTAGCGCTTTATCTAACATTAATGTTTATAAATTAAATTTAAGCCATTGTAATAAAATTACGGATATTAGTGCTTTATCTAATAGTCGTATTCATACATTAAATTTAAGTCATTGTAATAAAATTACAAATATTAGTGCATTATCTAATATTAATGTACATACATTAAATTTAAGTCATTGTGATAAAATTACAGATATTAGTGCATTATCTAATGTTTATGATTTAGATTTATCTTATTGTTATAATATCACAAATGTTAGTGCATTAGTTAATAATCATACATTAAGCTTAAAAATGTGTAATAAAATTATAGATGTAAGTAATTTGGGAAATATTCATACATTAGATTTAAGCTTTTGCGATAAAATTACAAATGTTAGTAAATTAACAAATGTTTATAATTTATATTTAATTGGTTGTAAGGAAATTATAGATGTAAGTATGTTAGGAAATGCTCATACTTTAGATTTAAGCTTTTGTGATAAAATTACAGATGTTAGTGCGTTAGGCAATGTTTATATTTTAATTTTATGTTATTGTTATAATATTATAAACGTTAGTTCTCTAACTAACGTTTATGATTTAGATTTATCTTATTGTTATAATATTATAAATGTTAATGCATTAGAGAATGTTTATTCTTTAAATTTACGTGGATGTAAATATATTACCGATGTTAGTGCATTAGGCAATGTGCATACATTAAATTTAAGTTGTTGTGATAATATTACAGATGTTAGTGCATTAGGTAATGTTTATAATTTAACTTTAAGATTTTGTGATAATATTACAGATGTTAGTGCATTACGAAATGTATATTCATTAGATTTAATGGGTTGTAATAATATTATTCAAAATTAAATAAATGTGTTTCAATATTATTAATATGTGAATTTATAATATTATATATTTTAATTTTGTCTTCAAGTGTTTCTGCAACTTCAAAACTATTAATTAACTTATCTAAATTTTGATTTTTATTTTTTTTACTAACTGGTTGATTTTGTTCATTAAATTTTAATATAGATGTTGTAATAGTTTCTAACTTTTGTTGCTCTAATATAATTTTTTCACGAATATTTTTCATTTTAATAATACGGTCATCCCAATTTTTAATTGATTCTAAATGATTAACTTCTGTTTCTAATGATTTATATATTTCAGATAATGTTTCGTTAGTTTGAATAATAGATGACATTATTTTTAATAAAACATTACTTTTTAAATATATTTTATATATACTTTATATAAATTAAATACTCTTATTTAATATTGTGTATATAAATTAAATACTCTTATTTAATATTGTGTATATAAATTAAATACTCTTATTTAATATTGTGTATATAAATTAAATACCTGTTTTTATAAAAATATCTATAATTAATTCAAATAAACATAATAAGTAACTATATATAAAATAAATTAAACAAGCCGTTGTTATTTTAAGCATATTATATTTTTTGTGTTTTGGTGTAATATTATATGGATTTAAATAACATGGTCTATACTCTTTTTTAAAGATAGTAGGATTTGTTACACCTTGTAATATTTTAAATTCATATGCATTTTCTTCATCTGCAATAAATGAATATGGTATATAAAAATGACCACCATCAGTAGAAATACCCCATTCAACACCCCATGAATTTCTTATTAAAAATGATTGTTTTTCATCATCATAACCAATAGCAACAACACAATGTGATGTGTTAGTATCTTCATATGGTTCTGGTATCGGCATAATACCATCATTTAACCATTCAGACTCAAAACTTTCATATACATTAAAACCAAATATAATAGGATAACCACGTACTAAAACTTTTTTTAATTCTATAATAATTTCTTCTTGTGGTAAATTATAATCAAGCTCAACTGAAGAAAATGATAATCCTTTAAATATTTCTTTTCTAGCTTGACATTTTTGTGGAGCATTTAATTTAAAATTTTTTGTAATATACGGCCATTCTTTTTCAATACATACACCAGATATTAATGAATATAATCCTGATGAAATTGTAGATCCACATTCTTCATTTATAGTATTTGTATAATGTCTAGAATTGTAATAAATATCTAATCTTGACGGCATTATAGGACAGTTATTATTTTGTTTTAATTGTTCGAAAACATATAAAAAAGCACATGCTTGTGCAGTACATGAACCAATATTTTCTTGGTCATATGGTTGTTGGGATTTTGGTAATCCATTTTTTAATGTTGTTCTCAAGTCAAATATAGATGGTAATTTAATAATGTTATCATTTAAATTAGCTTTCATTTTTATCATGTTATTATTAATATGGGATGAAGTGCATTTTATTGATTGTAAATTATCGTCATTATTTTCTTTAATATGACCATAACTATACTTTTGCCTGATTAACATTAATATAAGATAAGATAAATATTATATACTGGCTTAAAAAATATAACTGCTTAAATTATACAGATACTACTTAAAAATAATCATATTATTGGTGTTGACATACATTAGGAATGCATTTTTTTTTAACTGGTATTTCTTTTGAAATAATTTGATCTTCTACCTGTACACCAAAACAAATTTTTTGCCAGAATCGTCTTTTTATTATTACAGGTTCATCATATTCTGGAATTAGTTCATAATGTTCTGGTATTGGTGCAAGTTGACTGAAATTAGTATCTTTTTGATCATATGTTATTGGCATTGGATATATACTCATTATATTATTATAATAAATTATTTTTAATATTAACAATTTTTAATAATTTTAATTTTATATTTTTTATTTCCACATACAAGTTTAATTGTATGACCAATATAATTATCTAAATCTTCACAATCAATAGGTTTATTTTTTTTTAATAATGTTATTTGGTTTGATTTATTAATCATTTTTTGCGAATCAATATTTACCTTTGTTTCTAGTAATGAATATTTAAATATTAAATTTTGAATATCAGATTTTATTACATTCAATAAATCATTTTTTAAATTTTTTAATAAATTAAATGTAATAAATAATTTTTCATTTAATTTAATATAATTATTTCTATTATACGTAATTGTATCTAATAATGATGTTTTAATATTATTTTTTATACTATTTAAATTATTTATATATTTTTTATTATAATCAACAATAAACTGAGCAGCAAGAGATGGTGTAGGTGTTGCAATATCTGCAATTAAATCTAATAATGGATTATCTACCTGGTGACCAATTGCACTTAATACAGGCAAATTAAAATTATATATAGATTCAATAAGTTCTGGTTGTGAAAACCCAAATAAATCAGAGAAACTGCCACCACCACGCATAATTATTACTAAATCATAATGTGATTGTTTATCTGTAATAAGTTTTAATGCATTACAAATATTTTTTGGACATTCAACACCTTGAACAGCAACATCAATTATATCATAATTTATTAATGATTTATTATTTTCTAAATTATAAATAAAATCTTGTAATGCTGCACCATTTTCACTTGTTATAACTAATATATTTTTTAAAAATTTTGGTAATTGTTTTTTTCTTGATTGTAAAAAATATCCTTTTTCATTAAATTCTTGTTTAATTTTTTCATATTTAATAAATAATTCACCATATCCATCATTTGTTATTATTTTTTCAACAATTAAATTTAAACTTCCAGAGCCACCATAAAAATCTAATTTACATTCCATTGTTATTTTTTGACCTTCAATTAATTGTTCTTTATTAATATTTTTAAATTTCCAAATTATTGATTTTAAATTATTAGAATCATCTTTTAATGTAAAATAAATATTTCCATTAGAAAATTTAGGCTGAGATATTTCACCAGTTACTTTAATCTTTTTATTTGATACAATTGATTTTAAATATTCTGATAATTCTGAAACTGTAAAAATGTGTTCTTTTGATGATTCAGTTTGTGTCATTTATTTATTAAATATAAATTTCTTTTTAAATATAATATGAAATTGCTAATAATATTAACAATAAGTTTTTTAATATTTTATTATATAATAAAAAACAATTGTATTTGTTATAATTGGATTAAGGAACATTTTGAACCATTATATTATAATCAAAATGATCAAGATTATCAGAAAATAAAAAATTCTCAATCAACACAAGTAAATTGTTGTCTAGTTGAAAAAAAATATATACCAATTTCAAATGAGTTATTTGGTGGAAATTTTACATATTTATTTACTAAAAAATCTAATGAAGAGTGTGATAGTAATTTATATAATTTAAATTCAAATCAGCAGTTATTAATAGAAGGTAAAAATAATTGGTCAAATGATTATTGTTTAAAACATCCAAAAGAATCTGATTTATTAATAGGGTCGTGTAGAAATACAAATAAAGAATGTATCGAATTTGTTAATAAAAAATATTGTGATAAATATAAAATGACATGGACAAATAAAACATGTGAACAACCATTAGATTATAAATGGGTTGACACGATAAAAAATAAAATACCAGTTAACCAAAATAATATAACATTTAAAATGTTTTAATTATTATTTTTAATTGCTTCAATTAATTTTTTACATCTATATTCTTCAGTTTGTTTTATTTGTGATGGAAATTTTTTATGCACATGAGATATTAATATTTTCTCTATTGATGACACAGCAGATTTTATTTTTGTTAACTCGTTAGTTATGTTTTTTTGTAAAGCAAAACGATTACTTATATCATTATCTGGTTGTGTTGTTATAATCCGATAACAATCATTACAAGGTACAATTGCACTTTCTGTTAAATACATAAAAGATGATAAATAAAATAAAATAGATATTATAAATCTCATATATTATAACTTAGATATTTATAATATTTTCAATAAAATAAAATTAGTGCTAGTTTAGTGATTTTAGATATTTAATATATAATTTAAAAAATACATTTCTAATTAATTCAACATTAAATTCATTTGTTTCTTTAATATTTTTAATATGTAATTTTTTTCCTAATTCCTTTAATTTTAAATATCCATATTGGTGAAAAAAATTAATAGTATCAATAACAATATAATTATTAAAATCTATAACAATATTATATTTTAATGATTCAGCTAATAATGTTTTAAAATGGAAATCTATATTGTGACTAACAATAATATCAATATTTTTAATATCTGTTTTAAATGTATTTATAACAATTTCTGGATCTTCACCGTTGGCAGTTGCATATTCTTGTGTTATACCATGATATTTAATTGTATCTTCTGAAATAAACATACATCTAGGTTTAACAATTTTTCTTACTTTTTTTTCTAATATAAATTCATTATCTTTAAAACATCCAATTTCATAATTTAATGCAACAAGTCGTGCATAATAATATAATTTTTTTTTACTAACATCTTCAGATGTTTTATGTAATCCATTAGTTTCAGTGTAAACAAAACATAATCTTTTAGTCATTGTATTACTTATTATTAGATATAGCTTTTATATAATAATATAATCAATTTTATTTATAAAAAAATCAACCTTTTATATAATCAATTTTATTTATAAAAAATTGATAAAAAATTAGTAAAAATAGCTTATTATTATTAATTAACAATAATGAGTTATTATCTTATAGATTTTTCTAAATTAACAAATGATTATAATTTTTTTACTGATAATTTAATTATTGGTAAAAAAATTAAATTAGATCAACATAATCGTAAATATTATATATATTATAAATTACCTGATACACTGAATGAAATTTATATTAAATTACCAAAAATTAGATTATTATATAATATGGCCAATTGTAAATATAATAAATTATCAATACCAATATATCCAAACTGGGAACTAACAAATAATTTTATTGATTGGATTAAAAAATTAGAAAATAATATTATTGAATGTTTTTCTAATAATAAGTCAAAGAGAGAATTTGTTAGTATAATAACAAAAAAAAATACAATTAGTTTTTTAACTTGTTATTTAAATGATGCACTTAAAATAACATCTAATATAGAAAATAAAACAATTACAACATTTAATGATTTTAAAATAAATGGTCAAGTTGATATTGTTATTAAATTAAGTTATATATGGGCAAATAATAATAAATACGGCTTATCGTCAAGTATGTATCAAATAAAATATTATGCACCACCTGATCAATTAGACATTAATTTTATTGATATTGATGATACTATAAATATTACAGATATTGTAAATCCTGAAAAATATATTTATACAACACCTGTTTTTAAACCTAATATTATAATTCAAGATAAAAAATCACCACAACAAATATCTGTTATACCATCTTTAAAAGATTTACAATGTGCACTAAAAAGCTTAAAATCACTAAAAGATAAATCAAAAGATTAATTTATATAAAAAAATTGAATTTTTTATAATATATAATAATTATTAACTAATATTAATGGAACAATACAACTTTGAACAAATGATGAATGAAGCATACCAAATTCTGGATCAGAATAATTCAAGTAATCTTTTAATTTTACCTGAAATTGTTCTTGATATCAGTATAACACGATTACATTGGAAAAATGTAAAAGTATATCTTAAAGTAATTCGCCGTAATCCAGACTACTTTATTGATTTTTTAAAGCACCAAATTCCAGGTAAAGAAATTAACTGGTTTTCAGGGTCTAAATCAGATGGTTTGATTCTACACGGATTAAGACAAAAGAAAAATGAAATTACAGATCTCGCACGAAAATTTGTAAATGATTATGTTATTTGTACTTCATGTAAAAGAGCAGATACATGTATGAATAAATTAAACTCTAAAACATATGAGATTATTTGTAATGATTGTGGAAATAGAAGTACTCGTATATATTAATTTATTATTTTATTTTTTAATAAATTAATTTTTATTTACCTCCTCTAAGTCTAAGAACCAAATGTAATGTTGATTCTTTTTGAATATTTGATTATATGATATGTAAATATTTATTTTTTAACAGCTTTTACTTTAGCTGGTGGTATAAATTTTTTATAATGATCAACATTCTTATCAAAATGTTTGCGACCTTCAACAGCAAGTGTAATAGAGTCAGCACCAGCAAATTTCTCTTTCATATCAGTTTGAACTTTACCTGCTACTTTAGCAGCACCAAGTCCATTAGAAATTTCTAATTTCTGAGCTATGTGTTTTTTAAGATCTAAAAAAGCTTGGAATCCAGCATTTGGTGGTTTTCCTCCTCTAAGTCTAAGAACCAAATGTAAGGTTGATTCTTTTTGAATATTATAATCATTTAGTGTACGGCCATCTTCCAATTGCTTACCAGCAAAGATTAACCTCTGTTGATCTGGTGGAATTCCTTCCTTATCTTGGACTTTAGCTTTTATATTTTCAATAGTATCAGATGGTTCGACATCAAGAGTGATTGTTTTACCTGTCAATGTTTTAATAAAGATTTGCATTAATATAATATAAGTTTTGGATTGAATAAAATATTTATTCAATTTTTATAGCCGGGTATTACACTATCTTTTATAGCTGGGTATTACAGTCGTGCTTTGCACAACTAGCTAATAGGGTATTACACCCGGTATTACACTACTTGTTATATTATCGTTATCTTTTTTAATTTGTTTATAATTAATTAATTCATTATTAATATCAATATCTTTTGATTCCAAATATTTAGCCTTGTATTTATAATATTTTTTTGTAATATCATGTAATTTTATTTCAAGTGCTAATATATCTGTTGATTTCTCATTATTTTTATTTTCTATATGTTCATCAAAACAGATAGAACTTTTATCCCATGTTAAGTGTTTAGCCATTAAACCTAAATTAATATTTATTTTTAAAGTTGGAAAGCATTCTTTAATTTTAATATTAACTCTATTTGATTCTAATACAAGTTTATTATAGATGTTACAAAAATTAATAAATTGCATATATGTTGGATCTTTAATATTTTGTTCATTAATATTAAATAACAGGTATATTAATTTACCAATATAAATAAAATCATCAGATGATATCGATATTGGTATATGATATATTTGCATTATTTTATCAGATATAAATCTAGTCCATTTTTCAAAATCTTTTTCTTTTCTTAAATATCTATACATTTCAAAAGGATTTTCAATTATTTTTTTAATTCTTGGATCAAAATTATATGGTATTATATTTTTGTTGAGTTTATCTTGATAAAATAATATATTATTGTTTTTATAAAATATATTTATATAATTTAATTTTTTTGGTAATGTATTCCAGGATAATTTACTTGCAATATCAATTAATAATATATTTGTTGACACAATTTTTTTAAATTTAGCAAAATTCTTTGGTGTTATTAGACTTTTAAATAATATAACTGATAATTTATTTGAATTATTAAAAAATATTTTAATTATACTTTTATGTAAATAATCATAATAAAATTTTTGGTTATATGTAATAGATTCAAAATCATTGTTTATAATTTGTGTTAATGCTTTTAATAAATTTACATATAATTTTTTAAGTTTGAATGGAATAATATTATTTACATTTATATTTAATATATCATTTAAATTTATCATATCTGATGTATTATTAGAATATCCATTGTTTTTTGATGAAATTAATATTTGTTTGTAATTATATAAACTAAAATATAAAATTTGATCAAAAGTATTATCTATATCATGTCTACTTATATTTAATGGATAACTATATCTTTGAAATAATATATTTAATATTTCATATATTATTGGTATATTTGTCGAATACTTTTTTGATATGTATTCAAAAAATGTATTTGAATATGAATTAGACTTTAAAATAGCAATATCATCAAATGATTCTTCAAGATCTTTAAATAATTTAGATAATATTAATAAATTACTCTTATTGTTATCTATTTGATAATATTCAATTATCTTATTACAATGTAATAATTCAATATTAAATATATTTTTTAGTATATTACATGTAAAATTATTATTAATAAATGTTTGATATATTATATAATCTTTATTTATATTATTATTTGGATGATAAAAATACCATTTAAAATTTTCAAATAATATATTTTTTATATTGCTTATAGAAATAATATTTTTATTAATGCTATGAACAAAAATTTTTATTATTTTATTTATAGCTAAATTACTAGGTTTTTCACTTTCAGTTAATTCTACAGAAACATTTTTATTATTTTGTTTTTCATGTTTATTAATAATTATGTAATAATAGTTATTTTTTTTAATATCTGAAATATTAAGTGGTTTATTAAAATCACGTGTATAATAATCAGTAAAATTCATATAATTATCTGAATCATTATTTGTTAACGTATATTTAAAAATTTTAATTTGATTTGATATTGTTAAAATTTTTTTTGGAAAATTATATTTTTGCGATATTTCTTTAATATTGGTATTTGAAATATGTGGAACTTTTACAAGAATAAATATAATTATTAATTTAATAATATTTATATCAAACCATAGATTATTTGTAAATTTATTTATATCACTAATATTTTGTAGATTATCTAAATTATATGCATTTATATAATTAGTATTTATTAAATTAAATAAATTATGTATATCTATTTCATTAAATTTCATTAATTTTAAATTAAAATTAACATTTAATATTTTATTAATGTTATAAAAAAAATCTATATTGTTATCAATATTAAAATTATATGTGGATAATATAATATATGGATTAAAAACAATATCATTTATAATAATCATTTTTAAAGGAAAACAAATTGGAAAATAATCAATCCCATTATATTTATTATAAATTGGTATTTTAATAATACCATTTTTATTATCTAATGAATTTATAATAATTTGATTTTCATGTATATTAATGGAAAACTTATTTAATATAAGTTTCCCATCCATACAAATATGTATTTTATGTATCATTATACCTAATAATTATTATATTCTTAAATAGAAATGAATTAATGTGATCTAGCAACAATTTTATATATTATATTTTTATACTCATCCCAATTATTTTTCCACATTACTGATGCATCAACATTAGCAGGTGATTCAAAATTTGGATTTGATAACATTGATAATATACTCATTAAAACAGAATTTACACTATGTGATGGATTCCATCTTTCAGCTATAGATTCATATCCCCATTCATCTTGACCATTATGTAAAATACTAATACATACTTTTCCATCAGTATAAATATTTGGATGATATATATTTGATATAAATTTAAATTCAGGTGCTTTATTTGGATAATCATGTGGAAAATTAAATTGACAATTAAATATCCCCCCTTCAAATGGTGAATCTGGCGGTCCAATTAAAATTACATTCCATGTATAGAAATTTTTAGGATCAGGGCAAACACTATAAAAATAATTTGGATCAAGTATTATTTGTTTATATTCTGCATGTAGTCTTTTTAAAGCCATTATAATAGTATAAATATTATTATAATAATGTTAAAATAAATCAAATTTTTTTATAAATAAAAAATTAGTATCTTTTACTATCTATACTTTTTATAGAATCTCCCTAATAATGTATGAACACCGTACAATGAAAAAAAGCTCTGCATTTTTAATGAATGTTTATTGTTAAGAAAGCATAGCTTAATGATAACCGTTTAATACAGTAATATCTTTAATATTATAACATCCATCTATATTTAAAGTATGGACATCTCTTAATGGGCTAACGTCAGTAATATCTGTACAATCACTTAAATCTAAATTTTTAACTTTGCCTAATGTAGCAATATCTTCGTCAGTTATATTACAACAATAACTTAAATTTAATGTATTGACGTTTATTAAAGCACATACACCTGTTATATTTTCGCAATTACTTAAATTTAAATTATTAACATTTCCTAAATCACTTACATCATCGATATTATAATTATAACTTAAATCTAAAGTATTGACTTTACCTAACATACTTACATCTATTACATTTGTACACCAACATAAATTTAAATTATTAACATTTCCTAAATCACTTACATCATCAATATTAAAATTATAACTTAAATCTAAAGTGTCTACATTTTTTAGTGCACTAACATTGATAATATTATAACAACCTTTTAAAATTAAGGTATGAACATTACCCAATGAACTAACATCTTTAATATTAGTACAACCTTCTAAATTTAAATAATGTATATTTCCTAAAACAGAAATACCATCATCAGTAATGATATCACTATTATTCAAATCTAAATACAGTTGTTTTCGTGGATTAAATATTTTTTGTAATATAATAGTTCTAAATATTTCATCTTTATAATACAGTTCAGAATATTGTTTGTTTAATTTGTAATTAACATATTTTTTATATTCAAACAATGATTGACACGTAATGGAAAAATTCCAAAAATCACCGTATTCAACTAAACGACGGAAAAAATATGAGTTAGAACATGTTCTAATCATATTTTGTGCATATGGCTGATTTGATGCATTAATAAAAGCACGGCGTGTGGGTTGGGTATTAGTATTATTTGTCATGGCCTTTAAAGAACACATGTAATATCTTCGATTTTAATGATAAGTTATATTCTTTAATTTTCAATTTTTTTTATTTTATAAAAAAAATCAATGGCAATGTTTATAAAAATAGTTTTTATAACATTCGCACACATTTTTTTAATAATAAATCAAATCAATGGCAATGTTTATAAAAATAG
>Ga0209499_1000422_pt1 | contig 31358 bp, 34 predicted proteins | sample C_130208_EF_Meta_FD_187306 | JGI IMG/M metagenome (GOLD analysis project Ga0209499, IMG submission 187306) | Freshwater microbial communities from Lake Croche, Canada to study carbon cycling - C_130208_EF_MetaG (SPAdes) (version 2) | ecosystem: Environmental > Aquatic > Freshwater > Lake... | reverse complement strand
GTGGTGCTATCAAAGTATTCCAATAGCCACGCTAGCAAAGAATTTTAAACAACTAGGTATGGTGGGAATGGATTTAGTAGGTCCTTCTGAATGGAAAATTTTAAAAGAAAATAATTTAATCTCTACGATGTGTAATGGTGCAGAAATTAGTTTAACAGAAGGTTTTAATACATTACAATACCACGATAAATTAGTTAAAAATTATATAGAACATATTCATTATGTTGCAGATGCAGGTTATACCAACTTAATTTGTTTTTCTGGAAGTAGAAGAGGCATGGATGATGAAACAGGATTGAACAACTGTGTTACTGGTTTAAAAAAAATTATGGCAGTAGCAGAAAAAAGAGGTGTAGTTATTCAAATGGAATTATTAAACTCAAGAGTAGACCACAAGGACTACATGTGTGATCGTTCTTCTTGGGGTGTTGAATTATGCAAGCGATTAGGCTCTCCTAATTTTAAATTGTTATTTGATATTTATCATATGCAAATTGATGAAGGAGATATTATTCATTCTATCAGGACCAATCATGAGTATTATGGTCATTACCATACAGGCGGTGTACCAGGTAGAAATGAAATTGATGAAAGACAAGAGTTATATTATCCTGCCATTATGCGCGCTATTTTAAAAACAGGCTACAAAGGGTATGTAGCACAGGAATTTATTCCTGCCGACAAAGACCCATTGGCTTCATTAGCAGTAGCCATTAAAATTTGTGATGTTTAATAAAGCTGAAATGCTAAGTAAGAATAGGTAGAAAGAAAAATAATTAAAAAAAATAAAAAATAAAATATGGCAGGTCAACAGTACGATGCAATTGTAGTAGGGTCGGGCATTAGCGGGGGATGGGCAGCTAAAGAACTTACACAGAAAGGACTAAAAGTTCTAATGTTAGAGCGTGGAAGAAATATTGAACACATTAAAGATTATGTAAACGCAGATAAAGAAGCATGGGATTACCCTCATCGTGGCACACGCACGCAGGAAATGATTAAAGACTATCCTGTTTTAAAAAGAGATTATCCTTTGAACGAAACTAATTTAGATTATTGGTGTTCAGATAAAGAAAGTCCTTATGTGGAAACAAAACGTTTCGATTGGTTTAGAGGATATCATGTGGGAGGTCGTTCTTTAATGTGGGGTCGTCAATCTTATCGTTGGTCCGATTTAGATTTTGAAGCCAATGCAAAAGATGGTCATGGTGTGGATTGGCCTGTGCGTTATAAAGAAATTGAACCTTGGTATGATTATGTAGAAAAATTTGCAGGTATTAGTGGTAACCGCGATGGCTTAGCAGTTTTACCTGATGGACAATTTTTACCTGCCATGGATTTAACCTGTGTAGAGAAAGATGTAGCTGCCAGATTAAAAGAAGTATACAAAGGATCTCGTCATTTAATTATAGGTCGTACTGCGAATATTACCGTGCCGCATGAAGGTCGCCCTGGTTGTCAGTTTAGAAATAAATGTTGGTTGGGTTGTCCATTCGGTGGCTATTTTAGTACACAGTCTTCTACTTTACCAGCTGCGATGGCAACGGGTAATTTAACTTTAAGACCTTGGAGTATTGTTACTGAAATTAAATATGATAAAGATAAAAAACGTGCGACAGGTGTTACTGTATTAGATGCAGAAACGAATAAAACCATAGAGTACAGTGCAAAAATTATTTTTGTTAACGCCTCTACTTTAAATAGTACTTGGTTATTAATGAACTCTGCTACCGATGTTTGGGAAGGCGGTTTAGGTAGCAGCAGCAATGCTTTAGGTAAAAACTTAATGGATCACCATTTAGGCGTAGGCGCTGGTGGTGTAGTAGAAGGGTATGAAGATAAATACACATTTGGTCGTCGTGCGAATGGATTTTATATTCCTCGTTTTAGAAATGTAGGAGATGATAAACGCGATTATGTGCGTGGCTTTGGTTACCAAGGAAGTGGTTCTCGTCAAAACTGGAGAAGAGATGTTGCAGAATTCGCTATTGGTGGAAATTATAAAGACGCTTTAACAGAACCAGGTAACTGGACTATTGGTATGGGAGGCTTTGGCGAAATGTTACCAGACCCAACCAATAAAGTCACAATTGACAAAACAGTAAAAGATAAATGGGGGTTGAATGTTTTAAATATTGACTGCGAATTAAAAGAGAACGAGAAAAAAATGCGCAAAGATATTTTTGCTGATGCGCAAGAGATGTTAGAAAAAGCAGGTGTTAAAAATGTTACTTCTCATGATGGTGATGGTACACCAGGACGCGGTATTCATGAAATGGGTACAGCGCGTATGGGTAGAGATCCTAAGACATCTGTTTTAAATGGAAACAACCAAGTTTGGGATGCACCGAATGTATTTGTAACAGATGGAGCTTTCATGGCAAGTTCTTCTTGCGTGAACCCTTCTTTAACTTATATGGCATTTACAGCTCGCGCTGCAGAATTTGCAGTGAATGAATTGAAAAAAGGAAACTTATAATTTATAATATTTTAAATACAATTTTATGATGAATAGAAGAGAAGCCTTATCAAGAGTAGCCCTAATAATGGGAGGAACCGTTTTAGGTGCAGAAGCTTTTTTATCGGGTTGTACTACTGGTGCAACGGGTTTAAAATTTTCACAAGACGATATTTCATTTTTAAATGAAATTGCTGAAACTATTTTACCTGCAACAGATACACCTGGTGCCAAAGAAGCAAAAGTGGGTGAGTTTATGACAGTGATTGTAAAAGATTGTTATGAAGCAAAAGACCAAACTGCTTTTATGGCTGGCATGAAAAAATTAAATGAAGCGTCTACTAAAGCAAGTGGTAAAACTTTTATGCAGGTTACTGCAGAACAGCGCCATAGCTTATTAGTAGACTTAGACAAAGAAGCAACAGCCTTTCAAAAAACAAAAAAGCCAGACGAGACTAAGCATTACTTCACCATGTTAAAAGAATTAACCCTTTGGGGATTTTTTAGCTCTGAAGTAGGTGCTACCAAGGCTTTACGCTATATTGCAGTACCTGGTAAATATGAAGGCACTGTACCTTATAAAAAAGGAGATAAAGCTTGGGCTACTTAATATAGGTGTATAGTAGTTACTCTATTAAATTAAACTTTCAATTTGGATCTGAAACGGTGCAATAGAAAAATTGCATTTCTATTATTAACAACTGAACTTTAAAAACGATTATATGAACAATTCAAGAAGAAACTTCCTGCGTCAAACGGCATTAGCAGGTGCGGCGTTAAGCATGCCTTTTGGTAAAGAATTAATGGCGATGACTGGAAAATCAAATCCATTTGGTATTCAATTATGGACAGTAAAGCAAGCTTTATATAAAGACACTATAGGTGTGTTAACGCATTTATCTAAATCTGGCTTCAAACAAATAGAAGGCTTTGAAGGAGATAAGGGAATTTTTTGGGGAATGAAAAATACAGAGTTGAAAAAAGTATTAGATGATTTAGGCATGCAAATGGTTTCTTCACATTGTAATAATACGCAGGATTTTGAACGCAAGGCGTCTCAAGCAGCTGAGATTGGAATGAAGTATTTAATATGTCCACATAAAGGAGCGCAAAAATCAATTGATAATTTCAAACAATTCTCTGATGAGTTTAATGCTTGCGGAGAAATTACAAATAAAAATGGTATTCGTTTTGCTTACCATAACCACGATTATTCTTTTGTACCAATGGATGGTATAGTACCACAAGATTTAATGATGAAATCTACCAACCCAGATACGGTTGATTTTGAAATGGATATGTATTGGACAGTTGCTGCTGGTGTAGATCCTATCGCTTACATGAAAAAATTCCCTAACCGTTTCAAATTAGTGCATGTAAAAGACTTAGCTAAAACAGCTACTGGTATTGAGTCTTGCATTATTGGCAAAGGTAGTATTAATTATAAATCTTTATTACCTCAAGCAGCAGCTCAAGGTATTAAATATTATATCGTAGAACAAGAAGCGTATACTGGTACTACTGAATTAGATTGTGCTAAAGATGACGCCGCTTATTTGAAAACATTAAACTGGTAATACGAAACTTATTTTAAAAGCACCCCTTCTTTTTTAATAACCTCTAAGGCATTGTATAAGGTATCTAAATCGGCAACTGTATTAAATGCATTAATAGAATAACGCATATACACATCATTTTCTTGACGCATAATAGGAATCTCTATTTTATAGTCAAGGAATAATTTTCTTTGTAAAACTTCAGGTTCTGGGGTATTGATTGGAATGCTTATCATTTGTCCTATCCATTCACTGGTTAAGGGGCTAATAGGTTTTGTGCCAAGTAGCTTGTAAAACCTTTCTGCATTGACAAGTACAATGTCATGGCATTTTTTTGAAACGGCTGTCCAATTATTTTTCTCCATAAACTCAATAGAGGCCTCTACTGTTAAAAAAGCAGAGAAGTCGCGCGTGCCAATCATTTGATGGTAGTCTAAAAAAGTTGAATGCGAAGGCTTGAAAGCTTTATATCCCCAACTAACAATTAAGGGGTCGCATAAATGTTGAACCGATTTATGCGCATATAAAAAACTACAACCTTTGGCTGTCATCATCCATTTATGACAGGCGCCTGTATAAAAATCGGCTTGTATTTCAGTTAAGTTAAAAGGAATATGCGCTGGCACATGGGCGCCATCAACAATGGTAATGAGACCTTTTGATTTTGCTATTTCGCAAATTTCTTTCACTGGGAAAATTAATCCAGTAGCGCTGGTAATATGACTTATAAAAATAGCTTTTGTAGTGGGTCTTAGTCCTTCAAAAAAATCTTCAATAAATTTTTCCTTGGTGGTAATAGGTAAATTTATTTTTTGTCTTCTATAAGTAGCTTTATTTTTTTTACAATAATAATCCCAGGTACGATCACAGGCACCGTATTCAATATCGGTAGCTAATATTTCATCTCCTTCGTTTAAAGGAAAATTTTTTGCAATTAAATTAATAGCAAAAGAAGGGTTAGTGATAAATACTAAATCGTCTTTATCAGGGCATTCTATAAATTTAGCAAGCGCTGCTCTCGAATCAGCTAAATAATTTACACCATCAAAAGCAATAAATTGAACGGGCTCTGCTTCTAATACTCTTTGCCATTTTTGATATGCCTCAAAAATAGGTTTAGGCGTGGCTCCAAAGGATCCAAAGTTTAAAAAAGTAATGTCTGGGTTTAATAAAAATTGATCACGTAAATTTTCCATAGTGTATATTTTGCTTTCTAAAGGTAGCAAAAAAAAATCTCGGCTACCAAAGGCAACCGAGATTTATAATGAGTCAGTAAATCCATACTATACACCCAAACTCCAACCATCGCGATATGTTCTTTTAACATATTGATTCGCTTCGTCGAAATTGGTGATCTTCATATTTGGACCATCCCATAATAATTGAATGTTTCTTCCTGGATAGGTAGCCCCACCTTTTTTATCGCTTGACTTAATGTCATAACTTCTAATAGCCAAATTACCCATTAATACAGACTCTGTTAAAGGACCTGCAATATCAAAATGAGAACTTAAGGCCTTGGCTTCTTTACTACCTGCACCAGCAATACAAGCTTCCACCCATGCAGAGTAGTGTCCGCCTTCTCCGCCTTTCACTCTATCTACTGTTTTAGGCACTGAAGTGGTTTTAGTTAAATTGGTTGGAAGTAATTGAGGATTGATACCATAAGTACCAGCCATCATTTTTCCTTTAGTACCTTCAAAAATAACACCATTACCACCGTCGCCCATAATTTCATTAGGCCCTAATTCAGCTGGACGCTCTGGTTGAATACCACCATCCATCCAATGTAATTTTACATTTGGCTTTCCGTTTTGTCCTTGGAAAGTTAATATAATATGAGAACCCATTGGACCAGAATCTGGTGCATATAATTTTTGCCAAGGAGCTGTATAACGAGTAGCAACACTACACTCTGCAGCAATAGGATACCCTAAACCAGCCACTGCAAATGCAGGTGCCATAATATGACAAGCCATATCACCTAATGCGCCGGTTCCGTAATCCCACCATCCTCTCCAGTTAAATGGAAGTAATCCTTCGAAATAATCTTTTTGAGGAGCAGTACCTAACCATAAATTAAAATCTAATTCAGCAGGGATAGGACTTGGTGTTGTTGATACTGGACGGTTCACGCCTTGAGGCCAAACCGGTCTATCGGTATAACAATAAATAGTATGAATATCTCCAATTAATCCTGCAGTATGCCAGTCTTGTAACATGCGCACCCCATCTCCTGAAGAACCTTGGTTACCCATTTGTGTTACAACATTATAATCGTGCGCTGCCTTGGTCATAATACGTGCTTCATAAATATCATGTGCCATTGGCTTTTGAACATAAACATGTTTGCCTAATTGCATAGCAGCCATGGCTTGCACAGCGTGCATATGATCGGGTGTAGAAACTGAACAAGCATCGAAATGCATATGTTCTTTATCTAACATCTCTCTATAGTCTTTATAGTATTTTGCTTTTGGATATTTTTCACGACTTTTTACTGCTTGTCTATCATCTACATCGCATAAAAAAGCAATATCTGCTTTACCACTATTATAGAAAGCAAATAAATCGCTTTCTCCTTTTCCGCCGGCACCGATACCAGCTACTTGTAATTTATCACTTGGAGCGGTAAATCCTTTACCACCTAATACGTGTCGTGGTAAAATGTAAAAGCCTCCTAATGCAAGCGCAGAATTTCTAATAAAATCCCTCCTTGTGTTGTCTGATTTTTTCTTGGACATAGCAAATCGTTATTTGGTTTATAATCGTTGTTGAAATGAGTACGTTAAATTATCAAAAAAATTGGAATTTTCATAATTATTTTGATAAGCGAATAAATGGGGTCCGGCTTTGGTGAATTAGGCTTAAATTGCCTAATAATTAATGCTTATGTCTACGACAATTCATAACCTACGTTCCTATTTTGCAACGGGTGCTACGCAGTCCTACACCTTTAGAATTCAACAGTTAGAACGCTTAAAAAAGGCAGTTTTAGAGGCTGAAAAACAATTATACCAAGCACTTTATGCCGATTTAAAAAAAACCGACGAAGATGCCTGGGCTACCGAGGTTGGATTTTTCTTAAGTGAATTAAACTACACTATAAAATATTTAAAGGGCTGGATGGAACCAAAATCGGTGGCTACCAATTTGGTCAATATGCCTTCTTCTAGTTTTACGATACAAGAACCTTTAGGTCTGGTATGTATTATTGCACCTTGGAATTATCCTTTTCAATTATTATTCACCCCACTTATAGGCGCTATTGCTGGCGGAAATTGTGTAGTCTTAAAACCATCTGAGTTTGCGCCAGCAACGGCTGCGGTGATGCAAAAAATAATTCATTCCTTATTTCCTGAAAATTATATGATGTATTTGGAAGGAGATGGCGCTACTGTGCTGCCTCCACTTCTTACTGAAAATAGGTTTGATCATATTTTTTATACAGGCAGCACCATGGTGGGTAAAATAATTTATAAGTTAGCAGCAGAACAATTGGTACCAGTGACTTTAGAGTTAGGAGGGAAAAGCCCTGCAGTGATTTGTTCCGATGCGAATTTAAGAGTGGCAGCGCGTCGTTTAGCCAATCCTAAATTTTCTAATTGCGGCCAAATGTGTATTGCACCTGACTATATATTAGTGCCTCCTGAATTAAAAGATAATTTAATAAAGGAATTAATTATTGCGCTTCAAGCCTTTTATGGAGTAGATGCAGAAAATTCAGAACATTATGGTAAAATAATTAATGATAAACAATGGTTGCGTCTTACTTCTTATTTAGGAGAGGGTGAAATTGTGTATGGAGGAAGGTCTAATAGAGAAAAATTATTTATTGAGCCAACCATTATGGTAGGTGTTCATCCAGATGCAAAAATTATGCAGGATGAAATTTTTGGGCCCATCCTTCCTATTCTAACTTATGAAAACAGAGAAGAGGCCTTAGCCATTATTCAAAAAAATCCAAACCCATTGGCGTTTTATGTTTTCACTGAAAATAAAAATGATGAACAATATTGGTTAACCAATGTACCTTCAGGCGGGGCTTGTGTAAACAATGCAACTATGCATATTACCAATCATGAATTACCCTTTGGCGGCAGGGGTTTTAGCGGAACCGGAGGCTATCATGGTAAATTAAGTTTTGATACTTTTACCCATACGAAGTCGGTTTTAAAAACGCCTACATGGATAGACCCTAGTTTTAAATACCCACCTTATAAAGGCAAGGCTTGGCTATTGAAAAGATTAATTGGGTAGTTGAAAGGGATAAGTTTTTTACGAGAGTATAATTTAAAATAAGGTAGATTGAAAAATAAAAAAAATGTTATGATAAAAATTGCCATCGCTTTAGGTATTTTAGTAACTGTTACACTGCTTATGAAAAAACAAGGCATGTCTTATCGCCAATCTATTTTAAAGTCAATTTACCCGGCCATAATGTGGTCGAGTAAGGGAGCGGGTAAAAAACAAATTCAGTTTAATAAAGAAAATAAAACCCCTCTTGTTTCTTTTTATAGTTTAACAACAAAGGATATTAATGGGAAGGATTTTAATTTTGCTTCTTTGAAAGGAAAGAAAGTTTTAATAGTAAACACTGCCAGTGATTGCGGTTTCACCGGACAGTACGAGGCCCTAGAAAAATTACAAGAAAAATATGCTGAAAGCCTTGTAGTGGTTGGCTTTCCTGCCAATGACTTTAAGGAGCAAGAAACTAAGGACAATGAAACAATTGCTGCTTTTTGCAAAAAGAATTATGGCGTAAGTTTTCCGTTAATGGCAAAGTCTATTGTTATAAAAAAGAATCACCAAAACGAAGTGTTTAAGTGGTTATCTGATATGACCATTAATGGTTGGAATCATCAAGAGCCTGCTTGGAATTTTTGTAAATACTTAGTGAATGAAGAGGGAACGCTTACCCATTATTTTCCAATGACAGTGGATCCACTAGACGCATCAGTAATGGAAGCTATCGAAAAAAAATAAAGCTCGTTTATTAGGTATTTAAAAATAAAACTAACTAAATAGGGCAGTGCTCGTGGTAGTTTTCTAATACAATCTTACCCGATTCAATGGCTATGTCTTTGTACTTTTCTTTGATCTCATCTAAAATTTCTTCAATTTCATTTTGCGTACTTATACGCACTAATTTATTTCTATATTCTTTAATGTTCGGAAGCCCTCTTAAATAATTGGCATAATGTCTTCTCATTTCATTAATGCCTGCAATAGGTCCTTTCCACTGCATGGATTTTATTAAGTGTTGTCTAGCTACTTCAACACGCTCTTCAATAGTAGGATCGGCTCTCCTTTCTCCGGTTTGCATAAAATGTTTTATCTCTCTAAATATCCATGGATAACCAATGGCAGCTCGGCCAATCATAATACCATCTACGCCGTATTTATTTTTATATTCTAATGCTTTTTCTGGAGAATTAATATCTCCATTTCCAAAAATTGGAATATGTATGCGGGAATCATTTTTTATTTCACCCATTAAAGTCCAATCGGCTTCGCCTTTATACATTTGAACTCTTGTACGTCCATGAATGGCTAATGCTTTTACACCCACATCTTGTAATCTTAAAGCTACTTCATGAATATTCTTAGTGCTTTCATCCCAGCCTAATCTTGTTTTAACAGTAACAGGAAGGTTGGTGCTTTTTACCACCGCTTCCGTTAAGCGTACCATTAAATCTAAATCTTTTAAAACACCAGCGCCTGCTCCTTTGGTTACTACTTTTTTTACAGGGCAACCAAAATTAATATCAATTAAATCGGGGTTGACTGTGTCTACAATTTTTGTACAAAGGGCCATGGCTTCTTCATCTCCACCAAATATTTGAATGCCAACGGGGCGCTCATAATCAAATATGTCTAGTTTTTGTCTGCTCTTAATGGCATCACGAATGAGTCCCTCACTGCTAATAAATTCGGTGTACATGAGGTCGGCCCCGTTTTCTTTACAAACAGCTCTAAAGGGCGGGTCGCTTACATCCTCCATAGGAGCAAGTAATAAGGGAAAATCGGGTAATTGGATAGGTCCTATAGAAACCATATGAATTCATTATCTTGCATCTTACTGATACGATTGCAAATGTACCAATTATTTGATATGAGACCGCCTATGAGGTTGGCCCTTTTTTTAGGAATTACTGGCATAGCTATGATTTCAGGTGCGCTCATTAGCTTTTCTATTGTTTCTGCAATATTACATATTCCACTTGCCGATATGCAAAAGGTGATAATGCAGCCTGAATATGCATCCATGGCACAGTTTGCCAATGCACTTGCTTCCATTATTGCCTTTGGTATACCAAGTCTTGCCCTTGCCTTCTTTGTAAAAGGTAACTGGATGGACAATATAGGTTTTGCACCTATTAAATCTTATCAATCGGTAGGCATTGTTATTTTATTAGCGCTTACTGGTTTAATATTGAGTGGTGCATTAGGAAGTTTGACAGAACAAATTCCTATTCCCGTTAATTTTAAAAATTGGGCTGAAGGGTTAGAAGCACAATATAAAAAAGCCATGTTGTCTATGACGCATATGAATTCATTAAAGGATTTGGCTTATGCATTATTAGCTGTGGCCATTGTTCCTGCTATTATTGAAGAAGTATATTTTAGAGGTACACTTCAGAAAATATTAATAGACCTGACTGGTAAGCCTTATGCTGCTATATTACTAACTGCTATTATTTTTAGCACAATTCATTTTTCTTATTTTGGTTTTTTATCTAGAATGGCCTCAGGTATTATACTGGGGTATATTTATTATTATTCTAAAACAATTTGGTTACCCATATTACTACATTTATTAAACAATGGTATAGCAGTAGTTGCTTTATATAGCATTAGAAATAATCCAGCGAATGTTGAAAAGATGATGGATGATAATTTACCTATTTATTGGGGTATAATAGCACTGGCAGGTATTTACTATTTATTAAAACAATTAAAAATTAATAATAGAAATGAAGGATTGGAAAAAAGTATTTAGTAGCAGTCAGCTAGCTGCCTCCTCCATGGTAATGGGTATTTTGAATGAAAATGAAATACCCGCTAAGACCTTGAACAAACAAGACTCTTCCTATGTTTTTTTAGGAGAAGTAGAAGTATATGTACCTTTAGAAATGTTTGAAAAAGCCCAAGCGCTCATTGCAACCATTCAAATTAATTCTGTTGAATCATAAAATATTCTTTAAAAATTTATAATCCTTTTCTATGGCCTCAAACGTATCTGTTTTAAAACAAAGAACCTTATCTGCCCTTGTTTTTGTCATTATTATGATAGCAGGTTTAGTTTGGAATACTTGGTCTTTTTTTGCTTTATTTCTAATTATACAATTAGGTTGTTTGTATGAGTATCAAAAATTATTGGCGCTTATTTATCCAACGTATAAAAACATTACGGCTGTTCATAAATGGGGGTTGCTAGTAATTGGTTGTTTAATGATGATGACATTGGGCCCAGTGGATTTAGCTATTAGTGGAATAAGCATTAAATTTTTAGGCAGCAGAGCCCTTCCTTTCGTGCTGGGTATTATGATTATCGTAGATATTTTTACTAAGAAAATTAATTTGCAAAACTGGGCTATATCTTTTGCGGGCTTAGTGTATATACCCATGTGCTTGTCTTTATTTTTTCAATTAAAAAGTTTTATGCCCAATACTTATTTTGGCAGTTGGACTTTTTCTATTCCCTTATTATTAATTGTATCTATTTGGGTAAACGATACCATGGCTTATTTAGTGGGCTCCATCATTGGTAAAACGCCATTGTCTCCTATATCTCCCAATAAAACATGGGAAGGTACTATTGCGGGTATTATATTATCGGTATTAATTGTGTCTAAGGTGATGGTCATGGTAGTGCCTATTCAAGAGAAATATATTTTTTATATTAGTTTAATAGCCTCTATTGCTGGTAATTTTGGAGATTTATTAGAAAGTAAATTAAAGAGGCTTGCTGGCGTGAAAGACAGTGGTAGTATGATGCCAGGCCATGGTGGTTTCTTAGACAGGTTTGATTCTATCTTATTTGCCACCCCATTTGTATGGCTAATTCTTCAGATTCTGTTTTAGATGTTTTACATTTGCAACTAAATTTACATAATGACTATAAATAAAGAAGGTACGGCTACTATTTCCTTGATTGCGATATTCGTAGGTGTTTTGAATATTCTTAATTTCTCTTATTTATTTCCTATCTCCATAATTGCTGCATGGGCTGTATTTATTATTACAGTTGCCTTTTTCTTATTTATAGTTTCTTTTTTTAGAATGCCTGTTCGTCAGTTAACTATTAGTGAGGAGGCCATTGTTTCTCCTGCAGATGGTAAAGTGGTGGTGATTGAAGAAGTAGAGCCGGATGAATTTTATAAAGAAAGAAGAATACAGCTAAGTGTATTTATGAGCCCTGCGAATGTGCATGTGAACCGTTTACCTATTGCTGGAAATATTGTTTACAATAAATACCATCCTGGTAAGTTTTTAGTGGCATGGCATCCGAAATCTTCTACCGATAATGAAAGATGGTCGGTGGTTATTGAAAATAGCAAGGGTAGTATTTTATGCAAACAAATTGCTGGTGCTTTGGCGAGAAGAATTTGTAATTACAGCACTGTTGGTCAGTCCTTCAAACAATGCGATGAATATGGTTTTATAAAATTTGGTAGCAGAGTGGATTTACTATTACCTGTTGGAACTAAGATTCATGCTAAAATTGGTGATGTGGTAAAAGGCGGCGTTACAGTGCTTGCTAGTTGGTAATATTGGAGACTAGTTTTTATAAATAGAAGCTATATTATTATATTGATTAATAATTTTAATTGCATTTTCTTTAACTCTTTAGAATATATCTTCTAATTCCTTTAAATGTGTAATGGTATGCGTTGCAGGTACAGTAGGCTGTATTTGCAAATGATTTACAAAGATAGAGTCCATGCTAGCATTAATGGCACCTTGAATATCGGCAGCTTCATTGTCTCCAATCATAATACTAGATTCTAATTTTGCATTGGAAGCTTTTAAAGCGTAATCAAAAATTTCTTTATTAGGTTTCAAACTATTACTGGCTTCTGATGTAATTACTTCTATAAAGTAGTCCGCTAAATTGGAGTTCTTAATTTTTTTAAACTGCACCGATTCAAACCCATTGGTAATTAAATGCATTTTGTAATTCTTGTTTTTCAAGTAGTCCAAAATTTCAATGGTGTAGGGAAATAAATTCTTTTTATTAGGCAGTATATCTAAATAGTCAACGGACATTTCTTTAGACAAGGCTTCGTCGGCAATTTTATAGTCCAATAAACTTAGATAAATACGCTTCCATCTTAACTCCTCTTGCTTAATAAAGCCCTTAGTATACCTGTCCCATAAACGGTGGTTGTGAACGCTATAGGTACTATAAAAAGCATCAAAATCGTTGATGCCCTTAGCTTCTAGCGCATATTTCTGATGCAGGTCCCATAACGTTTCTTTTGAATTTAATTCAAAGTCCCAAATGGTATGGTCAAGGTCAAAAAATAGGTCTTTATAAGGCATCAAGCATAGTTGTATTGGACGAATTTACAATTTTGCTTCTTATCTTTATTCTTTATTAAGGTTAACTATAAATTATTTATATGCTTGTTTTAATTACAGGAGCTTCTCAAGGAATTGGTTATGCAGTGGCAGAAGCCTTTGCAGCAGAAGGTCATACATTATGTATTTGCAGTAAAACCGCTGCTCGTTTAAAAGAGGCCACTGAAAATTTAGTAAAAAAGTATCCTAAAGCTACTATTCATAGTATGCAGGCCGACTTAGCAAAGCCTGAAGATTGTAAGTCATTTGGTCATTGGTGTTTGAGTTTTGGCACACCTTCTATATTAATTAATAATGCAGGCTTTTTTTTACCAGGTAATTTAATGGAGGAAGAGCAAGGTATTTTAGAATCACAAATAGCGGCTAATTTGTATTCTGCTTATCATACTTCACGTGCTATAGTTCCTGCCATGATTAAAGCGGACAGCGGACATATTTTTAATATTTGTTCCATTGCTTCTTTACAAGCCTATACCCATGGAGGTTCTTATAGTATTAGTAAGTATGCTTTAGAAGGATTTTCAAAAAACTTAAGAGAAGAATTAAAAGATAAAGGCATTAAAGTTACAGGCGTTTATCCTGGGGCTACTTATACCAATAGCTGGGCGGGCAGCGGGGTGGAGCCTAGTCGTATTATGGAATCAAGTGATATTGCTAAAATGATTGTAGCAGCAGCGCATTTAAGTCCACAAGCAGTGGTTGAAGATATTGTGATGCGTCCGCTCTTAGGTGATTTATAGTTTATCTGTAATTTCTTATCTATTTTTCTATCTATCTATATTATTCGTACTAGAGTCTTTCTGCATCGTCTTCAATATTTGTAGACTTGGTTGAAAAACTTTCTCTCGCTTTTTTAGTAGCGGCTAATCTTTCTATAACTATTTTTGCCATTAATTTTCCTGCATCTTCATTGGGATGTTCTTTCAATATATTTTTTAATTTCACTTCTGAAACATCTATTCGGTAAAGCAGTTGTACTAATTTAGAAAAATCTTCTTTAATCAAATCATTGATTAGTGTCTCTAATTCCAAAGTACTTAATTTCTCTAATGCTAATAAATTCATCTCTATTTGATTTAATTATATTTTTCTATCACTCCTAGGCTAAACAATGCGAAGTCGTATTTGACAGGATCCTTAGGATCTAAAGTTCGACAATAATTGGTTAATTCAATAGCTGTTTGCCAATCGGTTTGGATTCTTTTTACAATACCCAAACCCCTTGAAACCCTTGCTACATGTACATCAATGGGCATGATAAGGTCTGCAGGTCTTATCTTTTTCCAAATGCCAAAATCTACTCCTTGTTTATCTTTTCTTATCATCCAACGTAAAAACATATTTAGTCTTTTACAAGTAGAACCCGATACTGGACTTGATATATGTTTCTTGGTGCGGGCGGGAGCATCTTCTAAAGAGAAAAAATAATCTTGAAAATGAGTTAGTGCTTGTTCAACAGCCTTGGTCTTATTTTCTGAATCAATACTTCCACTTTTAAAAAATGCATTTTCTAAGCTTTCATTTTTACTATAATGCTGTTTAAAAAATTCAATACAATAAAGTAAGTCGGTATCATTAAATGTGCGGTGCGCAAAGCCTAGTAATTTTTTTAAATCTTTATCTTGGTGTTGGGTACAAAATGCAAAAGGGGCATTATCCATTCTTTCAAGTAGCTCCTTACTTTTATTAATAATAGTGGTTCTATTGCCCCAGGCAAAAATGGCGGCGAAAAAACCAGCTATTTCAATGTCCTGCTGCTTTGTAAATAAATGAGGGATACAAATAGGGTCCTTCTCAATAAATTCAATATGGTTATACTGCTTAACTTTTTGATCTAATAATTGATAAATTTCATCTTTCATTATCCAATGGCTTGTGCTAAATCTGCTATTAAGTCGTCAGCATCTTCAATACCTACACTTAAGCGAATAAGGCCGTCCGATAAACCATTGGTAATTCTTTGTTCACGAGGTATAGATGCATGGGTCATACTTGCAGGGTGATTGATTAAAGACTCCACACCTCCCAAACTCTCTGCTAATGAAAAAACCTTTGTACTAGACAGTACTTTAGTAGCTTCCTCAATCGTATCTGTTTTTAAAGTAAAGCTCATCATTCCACCAAAACCACGCATTTGTTTTTTTGCGATGTCATGATTAGGATGATCCTCAAAACCACACCAGTATACCTTACCTACTTTAGGATGTTGTCTTAAATAAGCTGCTACTTGAATACCATTTTCACAATGTCTTTGCATACGAACATGCAATGTTTTAATACCTCTTAATACTAAAAAGCAATCTTGTGGTCCCGGCACAGCGCCTGTACTTTTTTGAATGAAATATAATTGATCTCTTAAAGCTTGATAATTCATGACTAAACAACCTTGTATGACATCGCTATGACCTCCTAAATATTTTGTTGCTGAATGCATAACAATAGTAGCGCCAAAGTCTAGTGGGTTTTGTAAATAAGGTGATGCGAAAGTATTGTCTACACATATCATGCAATTATGTTTATTGCCAATGGAGGATATAGCTGCTATGTCACTTATGTTCATTAAGGGATTAGTGGGTGTTTCTAACCAAATTAATTTAGTTTTTTCTGTCATCACAGCTGCAACGTTCTCCGCATTAGAGGTATCGACATAAATAAATTTTATACCCATCTTTTCATGTACTTTAGAAAATAACCTGAATGATCCACCATACATATCATGCGCAGCTACCACTTCATCTCCTGGTACTAATAAACGCATCACCGCATCGGTAGCAGCGACTCCACTTGCAAAGGCCAATCCAAATTTTCCATTTTCAATCACTGCAAAAGCTTCTTCTAATGCAAACCTAGTAGGGTTTTGACTTCTAGCATACTCATAACCCTTATGCACGCCTGGTGCCGATTGCACATAGGTTGAGGTTTGATAAATAGGTGTCATGATGGCACCTGTACTTGGATCGGGATGCGCACCTGCGTGAATATATTTAGTAGCTAGTTTCATTTCTGTATTTTAAGAGGAGCCGTTTAAAAATTATTATTTTATAGTATCACTAATCTTATCTCATTATTAAGAAACTTTGTTTCCATTCTTAAACATTCTGTAAGAATAAATAGTGGGAACTAAAACCATCACAATCATATCAATAAAAAAAAGGACAAAAGAAGTAACAGAACTAAATGCCATGCCTGCCACAAACTGAAATATACCGCCATAGAACCATGTTTTACCAGCAATTTTATGTGTGGCATTCCAATTGTCTTCATTGTCTAAGGTCCAAGGCAATTTAAATCCTGCAAAATAATTCTGCTTTATTTTAGGCATATATAATCCCATTGCGGCAAAGGCTAAGCCTAACATTGGAAATAATAATTTTTCAATAGGAATGCCCTGATGCGTGGTTGCGTATAAAAGCACCAAGCTTAATAAACTTAAAAACAAGGCAGTGAAAAATCCAAACTTCCTAAATAATCCATCATCTATTTTTTCAGTTCTTTTGGGATCGAAATTTTTAATATTGGAAAGTAAAAAATAGGTAAATAAACTTGCTACACCCATAATGATGGGCGCTAAATAAATACTGTCTTTCCCACCAAAGCCATCGGCCTCTCCTTTAATATTAAAGTGAGTAGGGATAATTTCGGGTAAACTAGGGTAAAGATAGGCTGCGTAAATAAATGGAATGCCTATTATTACAAGTACATATAAAAGCATCATTTTTTTATTATTCATAAGCTGGCTTTAGGCTTTAAAGTTACTATTTATTCGGTTTTAATCAATAATACGCTATGTCCACAAAAAAATTTACTTTTGCTTCAAATTGAAAAACATGAGTAAAGGTCCCATTTCAAAGTTTGTAGAACATCATTATAGACATTTTAATGCTGCTGCCTTGGTAGACGCGGCCAAAGGTTATGAAACCCACCTTTTAGAAGGGGGCAAAATGCTAGTGAGTTTAGCAGGTGCCATGAGTACCGCTGAATTAGGCATTAGCTTGGCTGAAATGATACGTCAAGATAAAATTGCTATTATTAGCTGCACAGGTGCGAACCTTGAAGAAGATGTCATGAACTTAGTGGCGCATAGCCATTATAAGCGTGTTCCTAATTACCGTGACTTGACTCCTCAGGACGAGTGGGGTTTACTTGAGAACCATTACAACCGTGTAACCGATACTTGTATTCCTGAAGAGGAAGCATTTAGAAGATTACAAAAACATATTGTGAAGTATTGGAAACAAGCTGAAGAAAAAGGCGAGCGTTATTTTCCACATGAATTTTTATACCAAGTGGTATTGAGTGGTGAGCTAGAACAATATTATGAGATAGATCCTAAAGACAGCTGGATTGTGGCTGCGGCAAAAAAGAATATTCCTATTGTAGTACCAGGTTGGGAGGATAGCACTACTGGAAATATTTTTGCGAGCTATGTGATTAAAAAAGAATTAAAAGCAAGTACCGTTAAAAACGGTATTGAATACATGGTGGAATTAACAGAGTGGTACCGTGCCAATAGTGGTGGAAAGGGTGTTGGATTTTTCCAAGTGGGTGGTGGTATTGCAGGAGATTTTCCTATTTGTGTGGTTCCTATGATGTACCAAGACTTAGAATGGCATGATGTGCCTTTCTGGAGTTATTTCTGTCAAGTAAGTGATAGCACTACTTCTTATGGTTCTTATTCTGGAGCTGTTCCTAATGAAAAAATTACCTGGGGTAAATTAGATATTCATACGCCTAAGTTTATTGTGGAAAGCGACGCTACCATTGTAGTGCCGCTGATATTTGCTTATATACTTGGTCAGTAATTAAAATGGGTCTAAAGAAAATTTAAGACCCATTTTAATTTTCTCTAATGATTTTTTAAACATCAGACGCTCTCGCGTCTTCTCCCCACCATAAACGAGGGCGCTGATTTTATTCCAATATAAAAATATTTTTCCAATAAAAAGCCCCTCCGAAATCGAAGGGGCTTTTTTATCTGTTCTAATGATGGATTAAATAGAAATAAAGAAATATAATTTTGAGCGAGAAGACGCGGACGAGCGTCTGATGAATCTCAAAAAAAGCGAAAAATTAGTATTTCGAATGAATATTTAATTACCTCCCGGGCATATTCAAAGGCGTATCTCTTTTCAACATATCTTCTCTTTGTGCAATTTCGCAAGCAGTATGAAAAACCATGGATACTCTTTTTTGCATCAAATCGAAATTAATTTTTTCAATAGTATCGGTTGGTTGGTGGTAATCTGCTAATAACATACCATCATAGAAAAATAAAATAGGCACTCCTTTTTTTGCAAAGTTGTAATGGTCGCTACGGTAGTAAATTCTATTTTTATCGTTAGGGTCGTCGTACTTATAGTCTAATGTAATATTACTTGAAGCCTTATTAGCTGCTTCATTAATACCTACTAATTCAGAACTTAATTTATCGTGACCAATCACATATACATAACTAAGTGTATCTCCTAAATGACGCTCTGTATCTACACGGCCCACCATGTCTGTATTCAAATCGGCAGTGGTTTTATCTAAAGGAAAAATAGGATGTTCTGAATAATAGTCTGAGCCCCATAAGCCTTTCTCTTCCCCACTTACTGTCATAAATACAATGGTTCTGCGAGGCTTAAAACCTTTTTTGGCTGCAACAGAAAATGCTTCAGCCATTTGCATCACACTCACTGTTCCTGAACCATCATCATCGGCGCCATACCAAATGATATCACCTCTTTTGCCTAAATGATCGTAGTGGCCAGTTAACATTAAATATTCTTCTTTTTTATCCGTACCTGGAAGTATTGCAATTACATTGCTGCTTTCTACATTCTCAGTAGTTTTTTGTGCAACAATAGTAGCATCGGTCGTATAGCTTCCTTTTTTTAATTCTTTTAAATTCGTTAAAGAAGATGCAGTAGCGCCTAAAAGTGCACTAGCTACTTCCATTGAAATATTGGCCATTATAAAACCTGCATTTGCGTAGGTATTGGCTTTCATATAAACATTTCCTTTGGTAAGAGAGGGTGTAGCAGTTGGGAAATCACCTGATATAATGAATAATCCAGCTGCTCCTTTGCTGCTTGCTTGATGCATTTTAGCCATAGGAGATGCGGGGTTGGAATAAAAGGCGCGATTGCCACCTGGTCCCATTTTTACGGGGCCATCACTATTGCCATCTATGATCACCACTAACTTTCCTTTTACCTCTAAATTTTCATAGTCATTGATTGATTTACTAGGATCTACAATACCGTAACCTGCAAAAACAACTTCTTTGAAGTTTACATTAGAATTGGTAATGCCTTGTAAATTAAAGTTGAAATCTTTATCCCATACAAATGATTTTTCTTGTACTGTTAATTTTTTTTCAGTAAGTACATCTTGGTATACAGGGTATACTTGTTGGTAGCTATTTCCATTACCTGGCAAAAGCCCCATTCTTTTAAATTCAGATTCAATATAAGCCGCAGCTCTTTTTTGTCCTGGCGATCCTGTTTCACGGCCTTCCATTTCAGCACTGGCAATGATAGAAAGTTTTTCTTTCAAGCCTTTTGCAGTAATGACATTAGCAAATTTGGTAAGGTCTTTTGTTGTTTGAGCAAAAGACATGGTGCTGATGAACAGCAAAGAAATCCATACTAGTTTTTTCATTAGATGTATTTAATTTTTAAGCGCAAGTAATTTTGTTGACCCTATTTTGATGTCTTCCGCCTTCAAAAGCAGTAAACATAAATTTTTCTATCATTTCTTTAGCAAGTTCAATACTTACATAACGTGCTGGAATACAAATTATATTGGCGTTATTATGTAAGCGGGTTAACTCTGCAATATCGGTTTGCCAGCAAAGGCCAGCTCTAATACCTGCATGTTTATTGGCTGTCATTGCTACACCATTGGCGCTACCGCAAATTAAAATACCAAAAGCAGCTTCTCCGGTTTCAACACTAGTGGCAGTTGGATGTGCGAAGTCGGGGTAGTCGACAGAATCGGCATTATAGGTGCCAAAGTCCTTGGTGGTATATCCTTTCTCTTGCAACCAAGCATTGACTGCATTTTTAAAATCAACACCTGCGTGGTCGGCGCCTAAGGCAATGGGTTTAGTAGTATCAAAAACGTATGACATAAAATAAATTTACTTAATTATATTTTTTAATCCCACTGCTCTTCTTCCGATTTCTTGACAGATTTATGTGCCCATCTTGAAACGAAAATGCTAAACTCAAATAAAGTATATAAAGGAATAAATACAATGGTTTGACTATACCAGTCGGGACTTGGTGTAATAAAGGCAGCTACAAATAAAATAATAACTACTGCATATTTACGCGTTGTGGTTAAAAATTTAGGAGTGATTAAACCAATCTTCGTTAATAAAAATACAATCACGGGTAATTCAAAGGCAATGCCACAACCTAATATTAAGTTAGTTAAATTATCTAAATAATCGGCAAAAGTTGGTATGGTAGTAATAGCGCCTTTTGAACCCAATTGAAAACCTGCCAAGAAATTAAAAGTGAAAGGGCCTAGTACAAAAAAGCCAAAGGCTGCACCCATGAAGAAAAAGAAGGATACCCAAAAAATCATAAACCTTGTATTCTTAATTTCTTTTTCCTTTAAAGCAGGCTTTACAAAGGCCCATATTTGATAGAATATATAAGGGAAGGCAACAATTAAGCCACCCACAAAGGCCATACTAATACTACTTAAAAATTGACCACCGAAAGTGGTGCTTTGTAAGGATACTTTTACTGGAGGCATACAAAGTGAATCCCCTAAATGCAACCAATGGCTTAAATCACAAAATGCTTTATAAGTAATAAAATCTGAATTCAATGGACCCGTAATAACGTTGTCCATAATCCAATCACGGTAAATAAATATAATAATGGATGTGATAAGTACAGAAGATAATGAACGAACAATAGTGCCCCTTAATACTTCCAAATGATCGATGAAAGACATCTCAGATTCATCGCTTTTTTTAAATCGGTCAAATAGTGCCATGGTACATTTTCAATGAGGGCTAAAGTTAAGGTTTATAGTGGAAAAAGGGGGGCCAAAGGCTAAAAAAAGGACTAGTGGATTTTAATTTTAGCCTTTTCAATTCGGGTGTCACTTACAGCCAATATTTCGGCGTCAAAATGCGCTAAATGAATAACGGTGCGGAGTTTGGGAATGGACTCGTGGTGGTGAATTAAATAGCCACTTAGGGTCTCTGAGCTGTCTGCTGAAAAGTCTATACCATATTTTTCATATAGATAATCTAGTTCTAGGCGACCACTAAAAATGAATTCAGTATCGGAAAGCTTTTTTTCAATTAAGTCCTGCTCATCATATTCATCTTCAATTTCACCAAAAATTTCTTCCAGTACATCTTCCATGGTGACTATACCTGCAGTGCCTCCAAACTCGTCTACCACCCAAGCAATACTTTTTCTTTTTTTAGAGAATAGACTGATAAGGTCTGCAGCATTCATACTTTCTGTGACCAGCGGTATAGAATGTAAAATGGATGCAATGGTAGAAGGTTTTTTAAATAAATCTAATTGATGCACATAACCTACAATAGCATCTAAGCTTTCTTCGTATACAATGAGTTTACTTAATTTAGTTTCTATAAAAATTGTACTTAAATCTTGGATAGAAGTAGTGAGCTCAACGCCTACAATTTCTGTTCTGGGTACTAAGCATTCTCTAATTTTTATATCAGGTAGGCTTAATGCATTTTCAAATAAATCGGTATTTAAATCTTGTTGTTCTTTTGATTGTTTGGTTTGTTGTACAAAATGTGCTAGATCTACTTTGGTGAAACCTTCTTTTTTATGAATGATGCGCATTTGAAATAAATATTTCAACACAAATTGTGCAAGGTTCACTAATAAAATAGTGATGGGTCTAAATAATAAATGAAAAAATTGTGCAAGGGGGGCAAAGGCAGTAATCATGGGAACCGCTCTGGCTTTGAATATGGCCTTGGGAATAAGCTCTCCAATTAATAATATAACCAGCGTTGATAAAATAGTATTGCCCAGTAAAATGGAGTAGGGTCCTAAGTTCCATCTTTCCCAAATGAACTTATCTAATAATGATTCAAATTGAATACCAAAAACAACCAAAGAAATATTTAAGCCAATTAAGCAAGTGCCAATAAATTGGGTAGGCGCTTGTAAAAATTGCGCAATAATTTTACCAGAGGGGTTTCCTTGCTTTTTTTTAAGTTCCAAGCTTAACCTGTTGGCGCTAACAAAACCAATTTCATAACCTGAAAAAAACCCTATTAAAATTAAAGAGGCTACTATAGCGAAAAGCATACAATGTATTTATTCAATTTCAAAATTAGTATTTACCACTCAGGTAATTTTGGTTTTGTTTCAACAATGCTTTCTATTTGTTCCATTATTTCAGGCGTTAATAAAGCGGCAGTATCTATGGCGGTTAAATTATCAAGCAATTGAGCCTTGTTAGTTGCCCCTAAAATAGCAGTACTTACATTTGGGTTTTTAATACACCAAGCAATACTTAAAGAAGCCGTACTTACTTTTAAAGCTTTTGCCATGGCAGCTAATTGCTGCACTTTTTTTATACTGTCTTGCATTAACATGCGGTCCCTTAACCATTCAAACCCTTCTAAATGAAAACGAGATCCTTCCGGAATGCCATCATTGTATTTACCTGTTAAAAGCCCTGATGCTAAAGGACTCCAAATGGTTGTACCCATACCCAGATTTTTAAATATCTCCAAGTATTCATTCTCCATTTTTGCACGCTCAAATAAATTGTATTGAGGTTGTTCAACAGAAGGGCCAATTAAATGATAGGCAGCTGCCACTCTATGGGCTTCCATAATTTCAACGCCACTCCATTCACTGGTACCCCAGTATAAAATTTTTCCTTGTTGAATTAAAGTGTTCATAGTTTGCACTACTTCTTCAATAGGGGTGGTTTTATCTGGTCTATGGCAATAGTAAAGGTCTAGATAATCGGTTTGTAATCTGATCAAAGCCTCATGACAAGCTTCTGTTAAATGCTTTCTACTAAGTCCCGTTTGATTGGGTTTGTTTGCTTTTCCTCTCCAACCAAAATACGCTTTAGAAGATAAAACGATAGAAGTTCTATCCCAGTTTTTTTTACTTAGTACACGGCCCATCATTTTTTCACTCTCACCTGCTGCATATACTTCAGCATTATCAAAAAAGTTTACACCGGCATCATAGGCAACACCCATTAACTCGTCGGCAATACCGTCGTTAATTTGTTTGTGAAAAGTAACCCAACTTCCAAAACTAAGTGTACTTAATTGTAAGCCTGTCTTCCCCATTTTTCTATATTCCATACAATGTATTTATTTAGGATTCGTGCCGCTACTATCGGATAGTATGGCAAAACTATTTGATTGAGGTTTGAAAATATGTATATCTGTTAAATTCTGATTGGCTTCAAAACCCTTGCCATATATTTTAGCAATGGGGTTATGTTGTTTTACAATTACTTCTTTATCGGTAGTGAATTTATTGGTGATTTGATCCCAGATCATTTCTTTACACCATAAAGTATCTCCTAGGACATTATACACCACTACATTGTCCCTTAAAAATACTTTATTCTCTGCTTCTTTATAATTAGCATAGTTGGCGCTAAGCTTACTTTCAATATGCAAACTGTCTTTATAAAAATCTACTTTAAGGGTATTTGGAAATTCTACCATCTTGCCACTATCCAATAAATATTTTTTCATTAAAGGGGCCATTAATTTGGCGCTCATCTTTCCATCGGTACTAATAAAAATAGAAACATCTTTACCCACATCGATACCGCCAATGCGGGCGCTTAATGCTTGCACTTCGTTGACATTATTTTCGCAGGCAAGCATAAAAAAGCAGCTACTCATTAAAGTAACTGCTAATCTAATATTTTTATACAGTGATGTATTAATCATATTTACGTTTATTAAACCAAACATCGCTCAAGCTATAGCCTAAAGTAAATTGTACAAAGTTTTCCTTGTAGTCATTTACACTAGTGCCTCTTTGGCCAATTTGCAATGCTAAATTTAGTAAAGTATATTGGTAATCGTATGAACGATATTTTCTAATAGGTAGTCCCATGCCCAAGGTCATGGCAGATATTTTTAAACCCTTGTTATCGATGTTGATATAGTCCTTGCCTGAATAAAATCCTGCTCTATAAGTGACTGTAGACCAATAACTTTCGTAGTTAAAAGGATTAGGGCAAAATTGTGCTCCTAAGCGGAACATCCAAGAATTTGAGAGTAGATCCTTTTGACCATAGAAACTATATTTATCTTGCCAAGCAGCTCTATCGTATTCAATGCCTAATACCCATTGGTCATAATTTCCTCTAGTATCATATTCTTTTTTATGCAGTGCCAATCCTGCAGTATACATAGCTGGTATGGTTACATTTCCTGCAGTATTTTTAGTAGAGATAGCAGTATCTAATGGTGTAGAAGCGTCGGCTGTAAAATTACCTGTAGAACGAACCATATCTTGCTTGCCTTTCATAGTTTGATCTAAGGTAGCAGTGACTCCATAACTTAATGAATATTCAGTTTTTTGTACACCCTTTCCTTTTTGTATTGTATAAATAGGAAATTCTCCTAGCATACCCCATTGGAAAAAAGCGCCTCCGAAAACAGTATTGGTATTAGAGGTAGATTGGAAAAAATAATTAGAATCGGTACTATTTTGAAATGACTTTATATTATCAATTTTCCTACGTCCAAAATTGTAACCAGTATTAACGCCCATACTTAAGTATTTCCAAGATTTACCAAAGCCTATAAAAAATTGGTTCAATCCACCTTGTCCGATATAATTATTAAAAATGGTATCTCCAGAAGAAATTCTTTTTGTTTCGGTTACAGCGTAATTGATTTGTGAAATAGGTCTTAGGCCAAAAGCCATTCCTGTTTTTTTAGTTTTATCTATGGGTACACCCACTACAATATAATTAGGACTTAAGTAAGCAGACTGCTCTCTGCCAGTGGGGGTAGATAATTTCTTTAAAGTATTATTATTGAAATTCATTCCTAAATCAAAAGTGGTCATATAAATAGTACCATAAGAAGCAGGGTTATTGAAATTGATACTTTGTCCAAAGCTTCCGTTCATGGAAGAAGTATAAGCAGCAGAAAATCCTCCGATTGCCTGGCTAGTTGCATTCTGACCATTCACAACCTCAGTACCTAAACCATACCTAGAAAAAGGGGAATTGATTTGAGCCTTAGTTGGGGTAATAAAACAAACTAAACCTAGAAAGGGGGTTAACCTAATTATTTTTTTCGCAAATAGCATACAGTCCTTTATATATTAAATTTTGGTCGGCAAATATCCTCTTTTTTAAATGAGGTACAAAATAAGAAATGTCTCCACCGGTTAATAGCACGTTAAAGTTGTCATATTTCTGCTCATATGCAGCAATTATGCCATCTATTTCGGCTGCCATGCCCAATATGACCCCACTTAAGATATTCGTTTTGGTATCATAACCCACTAAAGGGAACTCGTTGGAAGGGCTAATTAAAGGCAAAAGGGCTGTTTGCTCATGCATTGCTTTAAAGCGCATTTGCATTCCTGGGGAGATACTTCCCCCTAAAAAAGCATGGGTATTATTGATGAAATTATAGGTAATACAGGTACCTAATGAAATGACTAAATTATGTTCATTAGGATAGATATCTACTGCTGCAGCAATTAAAGCCAACCTATCGGCACCAATGGTTTCAGGCTTGCCCACAGGCGTTGTAAAATTAATTACAGTGGAAGGTCCTAATAAATGGAATTTTGTTCTTTTTGCAAGTAATGTTTCTATGGCTTTATCGTGATGAATAACAGAAGATAAGATGGTTTTTTCAACTGAAAATTCTGAAAGTAATTTTTCAATTTCTTCCAGATTGCCAGTTGCTAAAACACGAAGTTCAACAAGGGCTGCATTAGTGAAAATGGCTGCTTTTAATCGGGTATTGCCAAAATCAAAACAAATAGAGGTAGACATGGTTTTGCTTTACGTTCAAAAATAAAGCCTTTGCCCCAAAGTTTAGATAAAACAATAGGCAAGTTGCAAAAGTTTTCGGTTATTTGAAGTTCAAAATAAGCAGGGATGAAAATAGCGGGGTTTACCATCATAAAAAATGCAGTTACCAATGACTTTCCTATTGTGGAAGCCATCAGGTCCATACTACCCGTAGTGGATGAAATGATAGTTTTAATGGGAGATTCTACCGACGATACGATTTCAGTTATTGAAGCCATTGGAGATCCTAAAATTAAAATTCATCACTCTGTTTGGAATAAAAATTTAAGAAAAGGTGGCGCTGTATTAGCAGAAGAAACAGATAAAGCCTTTGCTTTAATAAGTGATGAATATACCTGGGCTTTTTATATTCAAGGCGATGAAGTAGTGCATGAAAAATACCATGCTGCCATAAGGGAAGGCTGTGAAAATTATGCATTCGATACAGAAGTGCAAGGCCTATTATTTAAGTATAAACATTTTTATGGTACTTATGATTATGTAGGTGACAGCAGAAAATGGTATGCACATGAAATTAGAATTATTAGAAATAATAAAGCAATCTCGGCTTATAGAGATGCCCAAGGTTTTAGAATAGGTAGGACAAAGTTGCCCGTAGCTAGGGTAGATGCAAGTATTTATCATTATGGTTGGGTAAAAAGTCCTACACAGATGAGAAAAAAATTAAAAGAGAGTAGTGTTTATTGGAACGACGATAATCAAATGGAAAAAATAAAAGCAAGTCCTGATGACTATGATTTTACAGGCTTTGATTCTTTAGAAAAATTTACAGGCACGCATCCATCAGTCATGCTGGATAGAATCAAAAGACAAAATTGGAAAATTGATATAGACCTTTCTCAAAAAAAGTTTTCCTTTAAAAATAAATGCTTGTACCTTTTTGAAAAATTAACAGGCATTCGCCCTTTTGATTTTAAAAATTATAAAATTATCAGAAAATAAATGATGCATTCTATTTCCGATATAAAACAAGGTGTAGCTAAAGGAGATTTTCTTTTATTAGCCAAAGCCATTTCCTTTATTGAAAATAATAAAGAAGGGGCAACATCTTTTTTAGAAGCATTAGCACCTGCCAATATTCCCATTATTGGGGTGACCGGTCCTCCCGGTGCAGGAAAGAGTACTTTAATAAATGCAATTATTGCTACATGGGTAAAGGCGCAGAAAAAAGTGGCTGTATTATCGGTAGACCCTTCTTCTCCTTTTCATCAAGGGGCTATATTAGGTGATCGTATACGTATGAAGGATTGGTATTTACATCCTCAAGTGTATATAAGATCGCTAGCTGCAAGAGGACATTTGGGTGGATTGAATAGTGCCATGCTATCTTTGACTACTTTAATGCAGTCTGCTGGCTTTGATTATATTGTGGTGGAAACAGTAGGTGTGGGCCAATCTGAAGTGGAGATAGCTTCTCTAGCCGATACTACGGTGGTGGTCTTAGTACCCGAAGCAGGAGATGAAGTACAAATGATGAAATCGGGCTTAATGGAAATTGCCAATGTATTTGTTGTGAATAAAAGTGACCGACCCAATGCGCAAATATTTGTGAATCATTTAAAACAAATGATTGCAGAAAATGCACCTGCAGAAAATACGCCTCAAGTAGTAAGCACCATTGCTACTGAAAGAGAAGGCGTTGAAGATTTATTAAATATAATTCAAACACATCAATTAGCCCTGCATAATGGAGTACAGAAAAATGAAATGCAATTTACTAAAGTAATGCAATTAATTATGGCTAGTAAAATGAATGAAGTAGATATAGAAAAAGTAAAATTGAATTTAGCCTCAGAGTGTACAAAAGCCAACTTCAATATTTTTAAATTCGCGCAAAGTTTTTATTAAGGCTTATCCTGCTTCCACCATTTAAAGGCGACATAGCCTGCAATAGCAAAAGGCATGGCTGCTAAGTATACAATACCTGCATTGAAACCCTTTCCCGCTTCCTGCCCAATTTGACCGGCAGTTTTGGTACAGATAGAACATTGTGCCATAGCATTTAGTACCAATAACTGAGAGAGTACTACAAACGTGATACGTTTCATAAATACTTATTTATTTGCTGTGTTCAATAAAGGCTAATAAAAAACCCCTTGAGGGGGTCTTTATTAATAAGTGTTAAGCTTTTGCTTTAGTTGCTTTTTCAGTTTTTGCTGCAGCAGCCTTAGGGGCAGCCACTTTAGGTGCAGTTGCTTTTGCAGCAGCTGCTTTAGCGCCTTTGCTAGCCACTTTATGTGGTCTGCTCTTGCCAAAAGAACCTAAAAATCTTTTTCCTTTAGCTGTTTTTTTATCTCCTCTTCCCATATTCTTATTTTTTGTTAATTGTTGATTGGACAGCAAAAATAAAAAAACCCTCGCACATACGAGGGTTTTTTTTCAAAATCTTGTAATTAAGCGATTTTAGTCACTAAAACTATAATTTACCGCTCAATTCTTTACCTGCTTTGAATTTTGCAACTTTCTTAGCTTTGATTTTGATAGCAGCACCAGTTTGTGGATTACGGCCCATACGAGCTGCACGCTTAGAAACTGAGAATGTACCAAATCCTACTAAAGTTACTTTATCTCCTTTTTTCAAGGCTTTTGTAACTGCTTCGATAAATGCATCAACTGCTGCATTTGCTTGTGTTTTTGCGATCTCTGCATTGTCGGCAATGTGAGCGATCAATTCTGCTTTGTTCATAGATGTGTTTTTTATAAGTTTAAAACGATGTAACAAATTTATTGGGTTTTATCAATTGAAAAAATATTTTTTTTAAAAATGTATTTTTATATATCGCTTGAAACCCTTAAATAGTAAGGTTTTCGTGCAAAAACACCTATTTCGTTAGTTTAAGATATTCATTGCAAAATGACTAAAACCATTGCTGGTATTGAGTTTCATTGATAATCGGCTGAAATATAAGCCTGCCTTGAGTTTCGGCTATTTAATCTATCCACATTCAATTCACAATTTGCATTTCGGTGCAAAAATAGTAGCATTTTTCACCCCAGGTATGATGTACTTCCTGTAAATGCTCAGTTGCCTGTAATTCTTGATAGGCCTGCCATAGCTCGATGTTGTCACAATAAAGTTGTAAAGTATAAGTAGGCGATTGGTCGGCATTAACTTTAATTTGATACAATTTATTTTCTTTAAAATTTTGACTTGCCATCACCTTTGGAATAAAATTATTTTTCATCCATTCCAACCATTGAAATTCCAAAGCGGGATCAATCTGAAAACTAATATTATATACTTTCATGTACTGTAGTTTTATATTTTATTTTATTTCTAGAACAATGGGACAGTGGTCGCTATGTTTCACCATCGGTAGTATGGTAGCGGCTTTGATAGAACTAGCTAAAGCTTCTGTGGTGCATAAATAATCAATGCGCCATCCTTTATTTTGGAGTCTCACACTGGGAAATCTTTGCGTCCACCAAGAATAACCACCTGTGGTAGTAGGATTTATTTTTCTATAACTATCCATCCATCCATTTGCTAAAAATGTATCCATCCAGGCTCTTTCTTCTGGTAAAAAACCAGAAGATTTTTTATTGCCTCTAGGATCATGTATATCTATTTCTTGATGAGCAATATTATAGTCGCCTGCAAGAATAATTTTGGGGCGTTTCTTTTGTAATTTTTTTAAATAGCTTTCAAATTCTTTCAACCACTGGTATTTGTATGTCTGCCTTTCATCGCCACTGCTTCCAGAGGGGAAATAGGCATTAATAATGGTAAGCTCTCCAATATCCACTCTAATCACCCTGCCCTCAAAATCGCTCATTGCATATCCATTGCCTGTTTGCACTAAGTCTGGTTTTATCTTGCTAAAAACAGCCACACCACTATAGCCTTTTTTTTGAGCTGAAAACCAAGAGACATGATAGCCAAGTGAAGTAAATAAAGAAAGGTCGATATCGTTTTCAGTAGCCTTGGTTTCTTGTACGCAAAAAATATCTATGGGGTATTCGCTTAACCATTCGATAAGCCCTTTTTTAATAGCGGCTCTAATTCCATTGACATTATAACTCACAATACGCATGCAATAGTTTTTTATCCTGGTTGTTGAAATATTTCTGCATAGGCAATAAGTAATAATAAAGATTGCAAATTCGAAGGAAGACTTCCTTTTGCCACCATTTGACTAGGTTTTTTATTGCCACTAATGACCATGACCATTACTTTATCAACAAGTATGGTGGTTATATTATTTTCATAATTTAATTGAATAGAAAAATTGCGATTCAATGCATAACCATTAATTATTCTTGAATGAACAATGGGTTGTTTCGCAAAAAATGTACCTAAGGGAGCGCTTCGGCTGGAATCGTATCCATTGTAAACAATGTCTGGGTAATAAAATTTATTATCTTCTTTGACAAAATCTTTTACTGTAAAATTTCCAATACTATCTTTCTCTTGGTAAATGCGATGCGAGGCTTCGGGTAAAAATTGAATAGCGAATTTTGGTTTATTATCATTTAATACAGGTTCGGTAGTAAACTCAATATAGGTATCTAATGTGTAATCGATATTATTTCTAATATCTCGAAGCGGCTGTATTGCTTGATAGTATTCGCTATTATTAAATAAAGACCTTGTCTTTCTTAAAGCGCTAATGATTTCTTTATAAGGATTGGTTTCAGATTTATCTTTTTGATTAATTCTTTTTAAAACAGCAGCAGGCACTCTTAAGGCATGAACACCTTCTTGATCG
>Ga0209499_1000419_pt1 | contig 31466 bp, 31 predicted proteins | sample C_130208_EF_Meta_FD_187306 | JGI IMG/M metagenome (GOLD analysis project Ga0209499, IMG submission 187306) | Freshwater microbial communities from Lake Croche, Canada to study carbon cycling - C_130208_EF_MetaG (SPAdes) (version 2) | ecosystem: Environmental > Aquatic > Freshwater > Lake... | reverse complement strand
CAGTCCGGTCGAGTACCGGTTGAGTCTCGTAATTGCGGCATAAATCAGTCCAACTTTTACGCCGCACCCCCGATTTTATAGATTGAGCTGGCCAGAACTCTAGCTGGGCTGGGATCGACCCTAAGCGGACGATGATCCATGACGGCCTAGTGCCGATGATATACAATCTATATCGTATATCCAATGGATTTGAAGGGTCACTTTATGCAAGTAGCAAAATGGGGCAACAGCCTCGCAATTCGTATTCCAGCCTCTGTTGTTGAAGCCCTTGAGCTAAAGGAAGGTGACAACATTCATCTTCATGCTGCAGGGGTGAGGGACCTTGAGATCGAAAGGCAACCCGATACGGGTGAGCTTTTGTCGCGGCTAAGAAAATTCAGAGGAAAGCTGCCCAACGATTTCAAATTTGATCGGTTGGAGGCAAATGAGCGCTGAAACACCGTTTATTGATACAAATGTGCTCCTTTATCTCCTATCAGCAGATTCCGGGAAAGCTGATGTTGCCGAAGAGCTTTTGAGGAAAGGGGGCATCATTAGCGTTCAGGTTCTCAGCGAATTCACCTCGGTCTGCTCACGCAAACTGAAGATGAGCTATGGCGAAATCCGGGAAATTCTTACGACGATTAACTTGGTTCTTGATGTCAGAGATCTGACGCCAACAATACATGAATCTGCCCTAGATATCGCAGAGCGCTATGGTTATTCCTTCTACGATTCGATCATTCTGGCTGCTGCAATTAGTGCCGGTTGCAGTCTTGTCTATACCGAGGATCTTCATTCCGGACAACAAATTGAAGATCATCTGCTGATTGTGAATCCCTTCTAAATGCTGGATGGAGATTTTCACTCGGCATTAACAGAACTATGCTTTTGCGTGAAGAGGTCATCCTGCCTGGGTCTTCGTTCAAAAGTAAACGGCCAGCCGATACACCTGGACTGAACCTGCGTCAGGCCAAATGGGCAGACATCAACCTCGAGCGCGCAGAGTGGCGCTATTTCGTATCCAAGACAAAAACCGATCATTTGGTACCCCTCGCCAAGCAGGCAGTAAGAATCTTCAAATAAATCTACCCGCTCACCGGCACAGACAAATACGTATTTCCGAGCCCCAATGCGATAAATCGCCCGATGAGTAACAACGCCGTGCTTTCAGCATTCCGACGGATGGGAATCAGCAAGGAGGAAATGACAGGGCACGGGTTCAGAGCGATGGCTAGGACCCTTCTTGCGGAGGAACTAGATTTCAGATCGGAAATCATCGAGCACCAACTGGCGCACAAGGTCCCGGATGCCCTTGGCAGTGCCTACAACCGAACTCGGTTCATCAAGGATGAGGACTCAAATGATGCAACGATGGGCTGATTATCTTGATAAAGTTAAGGCAAAGTAGCCAGAAAAGCGATGATTACGTCAACTCTTCGAGCCCAATTTTCCGCTTTACAGATTCCGCTGTACAGAACAGAATATGATTCGATCATTCGCCTGTCGGGACACTGAAGACTTATTCCGTAGTCGCGTCGTGCCGAAGTTTGGGAACATAGAAAGAATCGCAAGGCGGAAATTGCTCCAACTTCATGCTACTCCGGACATCAAGAGCCTCAGGATTCCCCCGGGCAATAGACTGGAGTCACTCAAAGGTACGCGGAAGAACCAGTACAGCATTCGAATCAACGACCAATGGCGTATCTGCTTCAAGTGGGCTGATGATGGCGTCAAGGATGTAGAAATCGTGGATTACCACTAGGAGAACCAACAATGGATGCGGTGCTTGAAGAAATTCATCCCGGGGAGATCCTCCTTGAGGAATTCCTAAAGCCCATGGGGATCACCTGCCGCCAACTTGCCAGCGACATTGACGTTTCATCAAGTCGTATCAGCGAATTGGTTCACGGGAAGCGACCCGTCACGGCAGATACGGCTCTCCGTCTCGGACTTTTTTTTGGGATGGATCCACGATTCTGGCTGAACCTACAGACGGAATACGATATGCGGATTGCATCACGCACCTTGCTGGAAAAAATTGCACCGCGGATAAGAGTTCTCCAACTGATGCGTGAAATCGGTGACCATCACGGAACGTGATACCGGGGCCGGTCGTGATCGGACTGAGGAGCCTGAGAAACGCAACACGACCATCGCCTCTGGAATAAGCGAAGACGTCCATCAGAGACTGCGGTAACAAGACATCTTCAGGGGGTGGTGGCAAAAACCACCCCTTAAGCTAAAAGAGATTTGGGGAATCCGTATCCGACTCCAGCTGGCTCATCGACAACGCGACCTTGCTCTCTTCAATCTGGCCATCGACAGCAAGCTAAGGGCTTGTGATCTGGTCAACCTTCGCCTCAGAGACATTAACCTCAACGGAAAAGTTTTGACGCGGGCTACCATCCTCCAAAAAAAGACTCATCGCCCCGTACAGTTTGAATTGACTGAACAAACCAGGGAGGCGGTGACATCTTGGATCAAAACCAAAGGATTGGGTGCCTCAGATTATCTATTTCCAAGCCGCAGTCATCCAGGATGTCATATTTCTACCCGGCAATACGCCAGAATAGTCGCTGGATGGGTGAAGCTGATCGGTCTTGACCCCAGCAATTACGGGACTCATACCATGAGGAGAACCAAGGCCACATTAATCTACAAACGAACAAAGAACCTAAGAGCCATCCAACTCCTGCTCGGACACACCAAGCTGGAGAGTACCGTAAGGTATCTTGGCATTGAAGTTGATGATGCTCTCGAAATTTCTGAAGGAACTGAGACCTGACCGACCCAAAGCAGACCTCTCGCAAATTTCGACTTGGCTACTGATCCTCATGATCAAGATCCCGGATGAGCGCCTCGTAGTCCTGCCCCCCATGATATACCCCTAAGATAAGAACCTGACTCTCCTCAACGGTGTAGGCAATTAACACTCTCTTTTTGTAGGGAATTGTTCTGATCCCAGAACGAATATCATCGCGAGGGGAGCCACGTAGGGGAAAGCTCTTTAATTGGCCGCAGAAGCTAAGTATGGCCTCAACGTAGCGTTCAGCAATTCGTGTAGAGGCTTGAGTGCCAATGTACTCGAACAACGCGGTGATTTGTTGCTCCGCTTCGGGAGAAAACCGGACATTGAAATTCATTCTTCGCCGACAAGTGGCATGCCTAGACGTTCACGGATCTGATCTGAGCTTACTGCCCGACTGGGGTCAGCCCGCATCGCGTCATACGCGGGTCCAACCTGGTTTAAAAGCCAACTTTCCACTGCGCGGTCCCTAGCCAAGAGTGCTCTCAGGCCATCGCGGATGACTTCGCTTTCACTCGCATATTCACCTGTACGTACTTTTGATTTGACGATATCGGCCATGTCATTGGGAAGTGTAATGCTGAGCTGCTGAGTCGTTCTCATGTGCTGCCTCCAAACGGTGAATGGGATTTAATCCTACTCGCGTTCATGCCCAATGTCATTGGGAATCAAGATGGCGCTGAGAAGGGTATTTCGACGCGCCCAACCGCCAGAATGACGCGCTTTTCAACAGCCAACTACACAGATACAGGAAGCTTCTTGGCGAGGGTCAGAATGAGGGCATCCATCAGCAAAGTGAAGCCACTCCCAGGCCGCGCCCAAGGGACTTCGACTTGAGTCACCTTGCCGCAATGCCCACACTTCACCCGAGGCAACGGAGCGTGCACAAAGGCCTTGTACTGAAAGAAATGAAGATGCTGCCAGGTCCGTTGGGTTCGATCATGCATCGGTTGATCCCCCTCAGAACAAAGCAGGACATCCCAGGCGTTTGACCTCACAGGAGAGATCAAAGTGGATCTCTCCTTGTTCAGGCTCAAAGCGAATATCAGATACTTTCCAAGGCTCCTTGAGACCCAGGGCTGCAGAAAAGAGGGCTGTCGATTCCATGGGATAGCAAACTCATTGAAGGCTCAGAAGGGCCATTAGATTATGCTAATTCCCACTCGAAACGGAAGAGCGCCCATAAGTTGCCCCCAAAGTTGCCCTGCTGCCCCCGTAGATCAATGAGTTCAAAGCCATCAGATTCATCCCAGTTCTGATTGCAAGACAAGGCGATCTGCAACAGCACGCACCTCTTTTTTGAGCCCGTGCCCAGGAAGTTTGACGCTCGTTACGGTTACCATGCCAGCCTCTGCCAAGACATCAACGTCACGCTTCACCGCACTGCGGTCTCTATGGAGTCTCGCAGCGACATCAGTGATTGATCCTGGCATTTCCTTTACCGCCATAAACAACTTTACGCGTGTCCCAGTGAGTAGCCGTAGCATGTCTTCAGGGTCTTCAAAACTGAGGATATGAGCTTCAGCAAGCCCTTCACCACTATCGATTAACCGGGAGATATGACGTCCGCGACCGAAAAAATGCTCTTCTGAACAAGTGTTCACTTCCATTTTCATCATCATCATCTCCTCAGATTGACCCATTCGCTTTCGAATCGAGCTTCGATGTCCGCGTAGCAAGTGAAATCAATTGGTTCCACCGACCCCATGAAATGGCGGTGGTGATAGCCATGCGCATTGTCATAACCAAACACCCGACCATTATCTAATCCAAACACCATATGGTTGATGTAAGCCAGACTATATCGAGTCACTTCACCAGTACCCTCATCAACCCAAATTTCGCGACTTAGAATACCGTTGCCTCTCTTTCGAGAAATTACGTGCGTTTCCTTATGAAGTCTCCTCTCAGCCATGACCTATTTTATCATGTCTGCATGGCAGACAAATAGCTCTCGTGAGATACGAGCGAAGATCCCTCCCCTTCATTGAGTTCTTGCCAGAACGCCTTCCGTCGAGCACCGATTTCAAGAGCTGACCAAGCTCATCCTGGAGACATACAGGAATAAGAGCCTGAGTTGACTTCCTGTTTGAACACTATGGAACGTTTCAGAACGTCCTCACCAAGTGAACATTTTTGGGGGCAACATTTTTGATGTCGTTTTTAGATCTCTGATTTATATGGACTTTTTTATAATTCAATCGTTCGAAAGCGCCCCATGAAGATCTTTATGGGGTTCCGCTTTTTAGCAGCGAAATGAGCCTCCACGCCCGGATGCTTTACGCATTATCAAAATACGTACGGCCTTCTCAAAGGGGGGTGAAAAGTTATGCCTAAACTTAAGCTAGGAACGATCATTCCATCGAAAGATGAATCTCGTTTATGCAGACTCCAAGCAGTTGGTGTAATCAATCGGCAATGGCAGCCCCAGCTTCTGGGCTTCTGCCTTGATTGCAGCAAGCAATGAAGAGAGGCGTTGTTCCGGTAATCCCCCCATCTTTAAAGGCTTCAACAACCTCAATTTCGAAACATCGAAGAAGTGCATGGATGCACGCCGACCCCCGAGGCGATGAGTCAGTGCGTCGCAGGACGACCGAGGGCCTTTTCGGTGTCCATCCGGCCTGTTTCATCCTTTTCCTTTTTTCTAAAGTGGGGTTTCTGTTCTGGCGATTTTAATCGGTTCTTCATCTTTTAGCGCTTGCATCGGGTTCGATGGTTAGCATACGCTATCCGTCATGAGCCAAGCCGTTCAAAAAGCCTACAAGATCAGGGCGTATCTGACCCCGGAGCAGCGCCGTGCCTTTGCTCAGGCCGAGGGCGCTACGCGGTATGTCCGAAGAAGAGTCCTTGGGGAAATAGATGCCCACTACAAGGCAACCGGCACCCGAAAGTCCCTTCTCGCAATGGGCCGTGAGGTCACCCAGTGGAAGCAGGCCGAAGAGACCCTTTGGCTGAAGGACATTCCCTCGGATGTCATCCTTCAGGAGCTTCGGGATCTCAAGCAGGCCTTTGAGCACTTCTTCAGGGCGCTGAAGACGAAAGGCTCCGGAAGAAAGGTCGGTTACCCCAAACCCAAGCGAAAGAGCGCCTCGGGCGCGATCCGGTTTGCCTTTGATCATCGGCATCCCGGGAAAGTCGCAGGCTGGACCGGGAAAAAGGTGATTCTCCCCAAGCTTGGGATGATCAAGCTGGCTCAACCCGAAAGGCTCCCGGTGGAAATGCCCAAGCTCGTCACCTTGAGCCGGGATAGCTCAGGTCGATTTTTTATCTCTTTCAGCGTCAGGCAAATGATCGAGGCCCTCCCGGTGACGGGCGTGTCGCTCGGCGTGGATCTCGGGCTCATCGATCTTGCGGTCCTGAGCGATGAGGCACGGATACCTGCCATCAAGGGACTCAAGAAGAAAGAGCGCTACTTAAGACGCCAGCAACGCACCCTGAGCCGAAGGCAAGGATCGAAGAAGGGCGAGAAGAAATCCCGGCGTTATCTCAAGCAGCAACAGAAAGTGAACCGGATCCATTGCCGGATTTCTGATGCCCGAAGGGACTATGCCCAAAAGGCCAGCCGGGCCCTTATTAAAAAGGCCGATGTCATTGCGCTGGAGGATCTCAACGTCCAGGGCATGATGAAGAACCCGAGACTGTCCAAGGCGCTTTCTGATGCTGCCTTCCGATTACTGCGCACCTGCCTTGAATACAAGGGCAAATGGTATGGCCGGACGGTTTGTTATGCAGTCCGTTTTGTCCCGACGACGAAGACCTGTAGCGTATGCGACCATCGGGTCGAGGAAATGCCGCTTTCCGTCAGGACCTGGACGTGCCCCTGTTGTGGCACGCTCCATGACCGGGACATCAACGCGGCCAGGAATATCCTGAGATTCGCTGTAACCCTGGGAGAGGGTGAGGGAGCGTATCCCGAGGCTCGTGGAGGGGTAAACCCCCTGAGGGAGGGGGCCTTCGCCCCTTTGCTGAAGGACTCCGTTGAAACGAGAACCGAAAACCGACTTCCCCGATTCAGGGAAGGTCATGCGCCCGAGGATCACGACGATTCGAGGGTGTCATGACAAGGCCGGATTCCAAAGATCATCCTTTAGAAAATGCCAAAGGGGTCGTACCACTCTGGCTCCTTCGGTGGTGGGGGGGGTGGTGCTTTAAATTTCACCTTTGGCCGGGGTGACGGCAGCGGATCTAAAGCTCTTGATCGGGATTCATCAGCCGGCGTCGCTGGGGTAGCGCTCTTCATCTTAGGCTTCTGGTCACCTTCAGAATCGCTCCCCTTCAAAGGCGAGACCGATTCATTTTGATAGGACCTTGAGCGGCCAACTGGCTCGCTGGCTCTAGGCGCAATCACCTGACCGTCCAACGTCCTGATGGTCGTCGGCAGTCTGACCGTGGGAGCATCTGGCCGGTTCGGATCAATATCGGCCGGCAATTCAACAGCCTCTGCTTTTTCCCGAAGGGGGACTGGCGCAGGGGCCGTGAGCTCGCAAGGAAAAAGCGCGTCACACACCTGAAGGACCTTAAATTCGATACGCTGATTCCAGAAGGTCACAAAAGGCTGATCTTCCGTTCCTGGCTGCTTCTCGCTGACAAGGCCTCGTGTCTTCAGTCGATGACCAGGAACGCCCGCCTGCAAAAAAGCATCACGAACGGCATTCGCCCGCTCATGAGCAAGCTTTAAGCTTTGGCTCTGTGACGTCTGCTTCTGAGTCTGGACCGCTATTTCGAGCAAAAAGGGCGGATCCATGTTTTTAAGAATCTCGCCGGCTTGCAGCACCACCTCCCTTGAATCTTCAGGAAATACCGAACTCCCCTCTTCAAAGCGAACAATCCAGCGATTAAGAATAGCGATCAGGTCCTCCAACTTGTATCCCGGCTGCAGGCTGGCCAGCTGATTCAGCACCAGACGCTTGGCATCTTGGGACAGTTCGACTTCTTCGCTTCTCAGATATCCATAGCGATATCCTGGCCCCATGGCGGCTTTAAGGCTCCTAAGGACGCTTTCGCGATCCGCTTCATTGATCCAACCCCCTACCCTGACCGTCGACCCATCGATACGCACGTCGAGGCCTCGGATATCGAGTTGGGGAAGAATGCGATCCATCATCGTCAACCAAGGGGGTGACGCCAACAAAGGATCAATTTGAAGATCACCTTTGATGCGGGGTTGACCGAAGAACTTTTGCAGTGGATCAATGACCGCCGTTTTCCCCTCAAGGCTATTAATGGCGCCACTAAGAAAGAATTGACCGGCCTCATTCCTTAAGAACAGTTTGGACTGAGGTTTGGTCATATCAACCACGGGGGACGGAGGGGGCGCCACCTCTTCAGAAATCGTGTCCTTCAACGAGGGGGATACTCCCTGCGAAGGATTCTTGAGAATATCAAGCCCTAGGAAAAGACCTGACAGCAAAAGAACCAGAACCCCTAGAGTCCAGCCAAGCGTTGCCGATAACCTTTTTTTGGGGGCCCGCCGACGAGGCCGAAGGGGCAGACTCCGTGGGACGATGGCGGCGGAAAAATCTCGATCAAAAAAAAGAGTCATTTGAGACGGCAAGGTCGAGGGCAGCGAGGCGCCTTGCGAAAAGTAACGGATCAGCAAAGGGACGACAAAGGCCATGGCCGTTCGAACTCTCGCATTGGCGAGCCCGAGCTTTTTCCCCATCGCCTGAATACTGGCGCTTCCGAGCAGGGTTTCAAGAACTTGGGGGTCAAGTGGCTTCAGCGGTTTCTTGGGGTTCTGCCACAGCAGCAGGTCTTCTTTTAGTCCAGCCGCCTCAAGATGCCCGATAAACCCTTGAAGGCCCCCGAGGCGTTCTTCAAACAGCATTTTGGCCGTTTCAGCAACCAGCGGCCCAGCCTTATGGCCCAACCCGAAACTATCCGCGGTTTGATCGACGATATCGCTCAATAAATCCATTGCCTGAGATCCACTTATGAAAGAAACAGACACTCCAGTGCCTACTGAACATCGTGAGGCATCATAAACCCTCACGGGGATCACGGGAAATTCAATCGCTCCTTGAGATCACTCGATGGATGAGGTGGGGACACCTTGAGAGGGCGAATGGTCAGTGAACCTTCGCGGGTCAGTGGGTGGTTCGTCTTCCTATGGAAGAAGGGGGTGATACCGGGCGATTTAGCCTCACCGGCAGCACCCACCTAAGGATTTTTTTCATGTGCGTCACACGAGGATCAATGGGTACAGGGCCCCATCGGAACCACAGTCATTTTTCGGAATCGCCGAGTGTCTTGACGACCGCACCGACCAAGATACCGAGACTGATGAACATAGAGGTCATCACCAATATAGTAGACATTTCCATCATCATCTCCATTCATAAAAAGGGGCATGATGATTTTCACTGAAGGAATGACCCTTTGGAAGCGCCTGTGCGGGGGCAGATTGTTTACCATTTTAGATACAACGATCAATCTAGCCCCCGTATTGTGCATATTTCGCACACAATCGGTCATGGCCTTCCTCTGAAAAGGAAGGCGACCCCGCCCCCTTATCGAGGTTGCTTTAATGCGCCTATCAGCGCGACACCGCAAACCCTTTGGACCAAAAGACCGCTCCGCCCCAAAGACGCTCACGTCTTAACGACAAGCTAAAGAAGATGGCCTGTGAATTGCTTATTAGATTTGAAAACATTCTTCCTTCAACCTTATCAAGGAGCCAGCTGTGGGCCAGATCATCGCACTCGGACAACGTATTGGCGACTGGGTCATCGTGGATGAAGTCGACCGACTGCACCAGGAGGCTCGGTTTCTCTGTCAATGCATCTGTGGCACCGAAAAGGTATTCTCGGCTCAAACCCTTAGGCGGGGCAGTTCACTGCATTGTGGGTGTCAAAAACACCAGACGGTCGAGGGGTCGATCGATCAGGAAAAAAAGCCTATTCCCCATTCGATGGAGGACTTCGATTTGATACACCAAGGATACCTGCCGTTGGCCGATCAAGTCAGCCCCAAGGATGGGTGCCCCACTTGGTCGTTGAAGGCCTGGGCGAATATTCTGGGAATTTCCCGCCGAGAACTCATTACCTCTCTTAAGGGCACTGGAAAACGTTTTGAATCCAGCATCAGAATGACGGACTAATCGATGGATACCCTCCGTATCGGGCGTTTTTTCCAACAGCTTCTGGGACGAGGGGAGACGCCGCCTAAAGCACAAGCACTTCGCGCGACGCCCCTTGAAGATTACTGGCTTGAGGTCCAAAACATCATTCTGGTGCGCCAGGACTGGCTGACGGGTCTGCTTCCGGCCAGCACAGCGATAACCCACCATGGCAATTACACCGACGCCTGGGTTCGCGACAATATTTACAGCATCCTAGCCCCTTGGGGCCTTTCAATCGCACTTCGAAAGCAGCGCGATACCGAGGGGCGCGCCTATGAACTCGAGCAACGTGTCGTCAAGCTGATGCGCGGTCTTCTGATCGCCATGATGCGTCAGTCTGCGAAAGTAGAACGATTCAAACACACCCAGGATCCACTTGATGCGCTGCATGCTAAATACGACACCAAGACCGGGGAGAGTGTTGTTGGTGATGAGGCCTGGGGACACTTACAGATCGATGCCACCTCGCTTTATCTTTTAATGCTGGCCCAAATGACGGCATCAGGATTGCGGATCATCTTCACCATCGATGAAGTGAACTTCATCCAAAATCTAGTCCACTACATCGCTCGTGCCTACCGCACCCCCGATTACGGGATCTGGGAAAGGGGTCACAAGCTCAATCATGGCGAAGCTGAATTAAATGCCAGCTCCATTGGCATGGCTAAAGCAGCGCTTGAAGCGATGTCAGGTTTTAATCTTTTTGGGAAAGGCGGCGGTCAGGCCGCGATCATTCATGTGATCAGCGATGATATCGCTAGAACTCGAATAACCCTTAACGCCCTCCTCCCAAGAGAGTCTATTTCAAAAGAGGTCGATGCAGCCCTTTTAAGCATTGCAGGCTATCCAGCGTTTTCAATTGACGATCCCTTGGTCCTTGAGCAAACGCTCGAGAAAATCAAAGCGCGACTTGAAGGCCCTTATGGCTACAAACGTTTTTTGCTTGATGGACACCAGACGGTGATCGAGGACCCCAACCGTCTCCATTATGAGTCCCATGAACTCAAAGCCTTTGCCCATATCGAATGCGAATGGCCCCTCTTTCTAACCTATCAGTTGCTCGGCAGTTTGTTCCGCGGGCAGCACGAAGAGGCAGACCGGGTCTTAAGCAAACTGGAGGCACTGACCATCGAACGGCATGGACAAAAACTGCTCCCAGAACTCTATCGAGTCCCTTTTGAATCGATTGAGGCTGAGCGACAAAACCCAGGATCACAAGCCCGCGTTCCCAATGAGAACATTCCTCTTGTTTGGGCTCAGAGCCTCTACATTCTGGGATCCCTGATGCACGATGGTTGGTTAACCGCTGAAGATATAGACCCCTTAAACCGGCATCGCAGCCGACGATCTCACTCACTGGTGACCGTGCAAGTCGCCCTTTTGGCTGAGACTCAGTCCATCCAAGAAAGCCTCCTGCAGCACGGCATCCCGTCTCAAACCCGAATGGACATTGCTCCCTTGGAGGTCCGTGATGCCAGGGAACTCTCCTTAGCCTATCGTCAGATAGGGCGCAACGATCAGATGGGCCTCAGCGGAAGACCCTACCGGCAGCTTAGAACATTGGCGACATCGAAAGCCTATCTTCTGGCCGGGGTTCCAGTGATGTTTATCCCCCAATTCATCAATCAAAAGGGGTTTTACCTCGCGCTGGACAACACCCTGTTGATCGAACGGCTCAAAACGGAGCTCACCTATATCAGCCAACATTGGGATAGCGCGTCAAAGCCTCTTTTGGTGATCGATGTCCATCCCAACATGATCGCCGGCCCAGACGGGGAAGTGTTACTGGCGTTTCTTCAGCGTCTCGTAAAGGGTGAGGCCTCTGATACGCCGGTCAGGGTGTGCCGCCTCTCTGAATTTTCAGAGGACACAGCGCTTGAACGCATCGCTTTTCTTCATAACTTCCAATTAGGCGCTGAACAGTTTGGCCCTGAAAATCCTGAAGAGCTTGATCTCGATGACCGCATACGCGCTCATGATGGGGCTTATAACGGCCCGCTCATTGCCCATGAAATGGCTGCGGATGATGAACTTATCCAGCTTTTTGAGACGTCCTCCAATGCCGCCGAACAGCTTGATCTTTTGACCATTCTGGTGAATCGTCATGGTCTTGATTACCCACTAAAACTCACGTCGTCCGAAAGAAGATCAACCCTCACAGTCCATCTTGAATCCCTCTATCAGTGGGCCAGCAACCACCATGACTGGCGTCTGCTTCGACTGATCGCCGCCTTGCTTGGAAAATACGACATTGACCTTGAGCAGGCTGTCACCGAAATTTTGGTCCGGCAACATGCTCTCACCGTCGGGAAGTCCTACAGTGGCAAGGCCACCATCGTAAAACCGATGGATTCCTCGGACATCCTCAACGCCATCAGAGCCTATAACCCCGATCAGCTCAGCCTGCAGGTGCTGATTCAGGAGCTGATCATCGCAATCGGTCTCTTAATCAAACAGGATTCAAGTCTATTTAAAGACATGAATACCATTCGGGTGGGCCAAATTCTAGATTTCATCATCGCCGCCGAAAAACACCGTGATGGCGCAGAGTGGGATCATTCCTTCGATAAACTGATGCGATTAGCCCCCCATCACCTCGCTGAAAAACTCCGAGAAACCCTACGGGATGTCCGCCTAAGCCAGCATCAACTGGGCGCCGTGGAATCACTCCACGCGGAGAAAGATCAGGGCTCTCTCGCCTTGATCCGCTCACCTTTAGAAGGTCAACCGCCCATAGAACCGCCAAAAAACCCCATCGATTGGGCGCTCTGGCGCGAACAACAGGGGAGTTTTGGCCGTGAAGGTGAGGCCTTTTTCGAAGGGGTCTGGCACATTCTCCACCACAGCCATGGCCTCATGATCGGGGATAAATACAACAGCCAAGGACGCATCGATAGCCAGGAACTCCTTTCCCACATGACGGTGGGAGAAAAAACCTTTAGGCTCTATGTCACCCACGTCCTTAACAAAATAGAGTCGCCGATTTATCGCCAGCTGACCGTTGAAACGCTGATGACGCTCGCGGCCATTTTTAAGGACCATAAGGATTTCAGAATCAACGACACCCTCGTCATCGATATTCTGATTGGGCATGCTGTCAGGATTGAGTGGCTGACTTTAAACCCTCTCCAGGAAGCACATTATGGTCAGCACGTCGCCGCAGCCTGGGAACATCTCTACCAACTCGATCCTGGCGCTCTGGCAAACGCGATTGTTCGAGCACTGAACTACCTCATGACCCATGATCACCGCTTATAAGGAGACAAATCCATGAAGCTTGCAGGCGACATCGGGGGAACCAAAACCTTGCTGGCCATGATAGAACACCCATCAGATGGGCCCATCCTCCTTCGGGAGGAGGCTTTCAACAGCCAGCATTTCAAATCCTTTGATGCGCTGCTTGATGCCTTTATCGCTCCAGGTGAGGTCATTGATAACGCTTGCTTTGGGATTGCAGGTCCCATCATTGATGACACCTGTAAGACCACTAACCTACCCTGGAGAATCACCGGTGATGCGTTAAGAAAACGTCTTGGAACCAACAAAGTCAAACTCCTAAATGACCTTGAGGCCATGGCCTTTGGGATGCTCGAATTACCTCAGGAGGACTTGATCACCCTGCAACAAGGGAATATCGAAGCGAGGGGGAACCATGCGGTCATTGCTGCTGGAACGGGACTGGGCGAGTGTTTCTTACACTGGGATGGGGCCAAATTTCAAACCATGGCGACAGAAGGTGGACACGTAGACCTTGCGAGCCAGAATGAGCTTCAAGATGACCTCCTCCGCTATCTACGAGGTCGGTTTCATGACCATGTCAGTGTCGAACGGGTCCTCTCCGGGAGCGGCTTTGGAGTTCTCTACGATTTCATCGTAACCACCCAAAGGGCGGCTGAATCGAGCCTCGTGCCTCCGGCGGACCATGTCGGGGGGGCTGACCGAAATGCCGTCATCTCTCAGCTGGGTCTTCAAAAGACCGACACGGCCTGTCGTCAAGCCCTAGAACTTTTTGTTGATGTCTATGGGGCTGAGGCCGGAAACCTTGCACTAAAAGGACTCACACATGGCGGCGTCTTCATCGGCGGTGGCATCGCACCAAAAATTCTGCCGGCGCTTCAAGACGGCCGCTTTATAGCAGCCTTCACGGCTAAGGGTCGTTTTCGCTCCCTCTTAGAAACCCTGCCGGTGAAGGTGGCGCTGAATCAGAGGGCCCCGCTGATCGGGGCGATGCAGTATTGGTCCCATCAGGGCAGTGCCGCGTGAGCCTGATCAAGCGTCTCAAACAGCGGCGGCTTGGGCTAACTCGGTTATAGCGGACCAATTCTTGGCTTTCACAAGCGCCTTTGGGGCCAGCCAGGACCCCCCGACACACGCCACATTGGATAGCGCAAGATAGGAACGGTAGTTCTCTGGAGAGATACCCCCGGTCGGACAGAAGGTGATCCCGGGGAGCGGCCCTTCAAAGGCCTTCAGCATCGGTATCCCGCCCGCAGCCGCCGCAGGAAAAAACTTGAACGCCGTCAGTCCACCATCGAGTCCTTGCATGATCTCAGACAGTGTTGCAATCCCAGGAATCAGTGGCATAGGCCGATCTGTTGCCGCAGTCAAAAGGCTCTGTGTAAGCCCTGGACTGATCGCGAAGGCCGCACCAGCAGCCTCCACCTGATCCAGTTGCCGCGGATTCAAAACGGTCCCTGCCCCGACCACGGCGCCCTCCACTGACCCGGCAATACGGCGAATCGCCTCAAGCGCAATGGGTGTTCTGAGAGTAATTTCAAGGACCCGCACACCCCCTTTGACCAGCGCCCGTGCCAAAGGTATCGCATCATCAAGATCATCAATGACCATCACCGGAATCACCGGACCTAAGGTCAGAATATCTTTAGAATTCATCCATCACCTCACGTGAAATCGGCCACTTGAAGGGTTGAGCGTCTGGCTTTAGTCCACTACAAAAAGATTACTAGCCCCGGTTTCTGCCGTCGTCGCTCCCAGCCGGAAGCCACCAAACAACTCACGGCCCATGCCAATATGGTGATTATCGGCGGAGCTCTCATCGGGGATCCGCCCATTGAACTCGGTTTCATCCACCAACACATTGACGATCCCTGACATGATATCGAGATGGATGAGGTCACCATTACGCACTTTGGCCAAAGGACCACCGTTGATGCATTCAGGGTACATATGAATGGCAGAGGGCACTTTGCCGGAAGCTCCAGACATTCGGCCATCGGTCAATAGCGCCACCTTAAAGCCGCGATCTTGGAGGAGCCCGAGAGCGGGCGTCAGTTTATGTAATTCAGGCATCCCGTTTGATCGGGGACCCTGAAAGCGAAGAACAGCGACAAAATCCCTTTCAAGTTCGCCCTGACGAAAGGCCTCAAGCATTTCTTCTTGATCATCAAACACCATCGCCGGAGCCTCGACAACCTGATGCTCTTCAGAAACGGATGATACTTTTGAAATCCCGCGGCCCAGATTGCCCCGCATGAGGTGGATACCACCGACCGGCGCAAAGGGCTCTGCGACTCGACTGATCACCAAAGGGTCCCTCGATACTTTGAGGCTATCTCGATACTGAAGATCACCCTGTTCGAGCGAGGGTTCTTCCACGTATTGCTGCAAACCACGCTGATCTCCAATGGTGAGGACATCGCCATGGAGCAGTCCGTTTTCTAGAAGCTCCCGGATCACCATGGCCATGCCACCCGCCTGTTGGAATTCATTGACATCGGCTGGACCATTGGGGTAAATCCGGGCGATCAGGGGAATCACTCTGGAGAGATTGTCAAAATCGTTCCAGTTGATGATGATGCCAGCCATGCGAGCGATAGCGACCAGATGCATCGTGTGATTAGTCGAGCCTCCGGTTGCCAAAAGACCGATAATGGCATTGATAATGGCCTTCTCATCAACGACATGGCCGATCGGCCGATAATCATCGCCACGCGCGGTGAATCGCAACACCTGTGCTGCGGCTTTTTCCGTCAGACGATCCCGAAGCGCCGTATAAGGATGAACAAAGGAACTCCCCGGAAGATGAAGGCCCATGATCTCCATCATCATCTGGTTGCTATTCGCCGTCCCATAGAAGGTACAGGTACCAGGACTGTGGTAGGACTTCGATTCAGACTCTAAAAGCTCTTCGCGTGATAGCTTGCCTTCGGCATATTTCTGACGGGCCCTCGCCTTTTCCTTATTACTCAAGCCGCTGGGCATGGGGCCTGCGGGGATAAAAATCCCCGGCAAATGGCCAAAGGAGAGCGCGCCCATCAACAGGCCAGGAACGATCTTGTCGCAGACACCCAGGTAAAGCGCCCCATCAAACATGTTGTGACTGAGGCTGATGACCGTCGCCATAGCAATCACATCGCGACTGAACAAGGACATCTCCATCCCGGGAAATCCCTGAGTGATGCCATCGCACATGGCCGGAACGCCCCCAGCAAACTGACAGACCCCACCGGCGAGCTCGATCGCGGATTTGATCTGTTCAGGCGCCATGCGGTAAGGCTCATGGGCCGACAGCATGTCGTTATAGGCGGAGACGATCGCAATATTAGGTTTCTTATCCGCTTTGAGGTCGGCTTTTTCTGCGACACTGCACGCGGCAAACCCGTGCGCCAAATTGCCACAACCTAGCACCTTTCTGGAAGGCCAAATAGCCCCGGCCTTCTCAATGCGCTCAAGATAGTTCTCGCGGGTCCGATGGCTGCGGTCAACCACTTCACGGGTAATTTTTTCAAGCTGTGGATGCATAGGACACTCCCAACGTCATCAATGTAAATCCATTACGGGTCATCCTCATCGAGGAGACACATCAAAAATCTCAAAGCGGCGCCCGCTCAAGACCATGGAGGAAGCGATCAGGCCGCATTGAATCGATAACCACGAGGAACCACGATAATGCCCTGCTCTGAAACCGTGAAAAGCTCCTGATCTCTCTGACGATCCACACCCAGGGTGGTACCCGGCGGAATATCCACATACTTATCGATGATACAGCGGCGAAGGACCGCACCCTCACCCACGGTCACATGATCAAAAAGGACAGAATCTTCCACCACAGCGCCTTCTCCGACCCGAACTCTTGATGCGAGGATCGAGCGCTTAACGATCGCGCCCATCAGCAAGGCGCCGGAACCCAAAATAGAGTCCACCAGAAGGCCTTCGGCGCCTGAGGGACCAGGTACCATTCTCGCTGGCGGATTCTGGCCATGATAGGTCCTAATCCCCCAGTTCTCTTGATAAAGATCAAGCGGCGGCAGCGGCTTCAATAAGTCCATATTGGCCTCATAAAAGGCATCTATGGTGCCGACATCCCGCCAGTAGTAATCCGCGCTGACACGTCCCTTCGCACCGCCGAAGGCATAGCCGTAGACCCGATCACGTTGAATCATTCGAGGGATAATGTTCTTACCAAAATCGTGATCGGAATCAAGTTCAAGATTATCGTCCGCCAAGACCTTGCACAACACCTCCTTGGAAAACACGTAGATCCCCATCGAGACCAGGGCCGTCGTTTCATCCCCAGGCACCGTCAAGGGGTGTTGAGGTTTTTCTTGAAACTCGATAATGCGCTCCGCTTGATCAATACCCATCACCCCAAAGGCACTGGCTTGCAGCGCAGGGACCTTCATACACGCAATCGATAAATCAGCCGAACGCTCTCGATGGAGGGCGATCATGGCCGCGTAGTCCATCCGGTAGATGTGGTCACCCGCGAGAATCAGCACCTGATCTGCCGTGCTGCGTTCAATGAGATAAAGATTTTGATGCAGCGCGTCGGCAGTCCCTGAATACCAGGAATCACTGGTTCTCATCTGCGGCGGCACAATAGTAATGTATTCTCCGCATTCGGGATTGAAGATGCTCCAACCATCCCTCAGATGGCGGTGAAGTGACTGTGACTTGTACTGGGTCATCACCAGAATCTTGCGGAGCCCAGAGTGGAGACAGTTGGATAATGAGAAATCGATGACCCGGTATTTACCCCCAAAGGGCACCGCGGGTTTAGCACGATCAGCAGTCAATGGATGCAAGCGTGCCCCCTGCCCCCCTGCGAGCAATATCGTCAGCGTATTATTTGGCATCTCGTCGTAATCGCTCCCGGAAAACGCTTAGTAACATGGTTGAGATCATGTCCCACTCAGTGAATCATTGTTTTAATAAGCACTATTCAGGCCGACACTGCGTGCATTCACCTGAGATCACCCTCTAAAACACGATGATATTGAATCAACGGCGCTATGACCTCGTCACTTTGGGAGAGGGGTTGATTGAGTTTAACCAAACTTCACCGTCAGCTGCCACCTACCAGCAAGGCTTCGGTGGCGACACCTCCAACGTGGCCATTGCTGCCGCTCGGCAAGGTGCCCGTGTTGGCACACTCACTCGACTGGGGGCTGATGATTTTGGGGACATGCTGCAACAGCTGTGGGAACGAGAAGGGATCGATACCCGATTCATTGCCCTCGATGAAGCAGCGCCCACCGGTCTTTATTTCATCACCCACGGCCCGGAGGGCCATCGCTTCAGCTACCGGCGTTCCGGGAGTGCAGCGAGCCTTATGACCTCTGAGATGCTCTCAGGCGGACTGATCGAGAGTGCCCAAATTCTCCATGTTTCAGGGATCACACAAGCCATCAGTCCATCGGCTAAAAGTCTCGTTCGGCAAGCAGTTCATCAAGCCAGAGAGGCGGGGACGCAGGTGTCTTATGACACCAACTACCGACCGCGACTGTGGCCCCGCGAGGAAGCCTTTGAGGCGCTCCTAGAGATGCTGCCGATGACCGACCTATTCTTCCCCAGCGTGGATGACCTGAGCCTTCTCACAGGGCTTAAGGACCCTTTTGCGATGCTGGCGTGGTCGCGTCAGCACGGCGCCCAAAAGACGATCCTAAAAAGAGGGCCTGAGGGCGTCCTGGTCGATCACTGTGGAGGGATCGAGGTCATTTCTGGACACCCCGTGCATCCGGTCGATGCCAGTGGTGCTGGCGACTGCTTTGTTGGGTGCTTATTAGCCCGCCTTAGTCTCGGCGATGATCTTTTGGATGCAGCCCGCTATGGAAATGCGGCGGCGGCCCTGTCGACGCAGGGATTTGGAGCGGTTGGACCCATTCCCCATGGCGCGGAGGTTATCGATTTCCTTAAAAGGGCTTCTTACGTGCACCATGACTGAAAAAAAGCCGCCTTTTTTTGTGCATATCGCGGCACCTCCTTGGCGCGATTCTTAAGATCGGACCCCAACCATGAAGCAGCTGCGGCGATGATGGTTCGGCCTGAATCCTGCTTATAAAAATACGCCGCACCGATAGAGAGATCGTCAGCCATGACCCATCAATACCGGCCTCAACGTTGATTATCCGATGACACCAGAGGGAACCGCCATGTCGAGCCCGAATACCATTTGCCTGTCCGATCAACAGGACACGATTTGTTTGCTGCCCGTTCACACCGGCTCGATGGGACCCGACGTCATCGACGTCCAGACGCTCTACAAAAATACCGGTAAATTTACCTATGACCCTGGCTTCAACTCGACGGCCAGTTGCCGCTCTCAGATCACGTTCATCGACGGTGAGGAAGGCGTTCTCCTCTACCGAGGCTATCCCATCGAACAACTCGCCGAAACATCGAACTTCCTTGAGGTCTGCTATCTCCTCCTCCATGGGGACCTTCCAACCCCAGAGGCCCATAAGGCCTTCGAGCAAGACATCACCATGCACACCATGGTTCACGACCAACTGACCAATTTTTTTAAAGGTTTTAGACGCGACGCCCATCCCATGGCGATCATGGTGGGTGTGGTCGGTGCCCTCTCAGCCTTCTACCACGAAGCACTCGACATCAGGTCCAAAGCCGATCGGGACATGGCGGCTATTCGGTTGATCGCTAAAGTGCCAACGATTGCTGCCATGTGCCACAAATACAGCACCGGAATGCCGTTTATGTACCCACAAAATCAGCTTGGGTACGTGGAAAACTTTCTGCGGATGATGCACGCCACCCCGTGCGACCATTATGTCGCCAATCCCGTCCTGGTCAGGGCGCTGGATCGGATCTTGATCTTACATGCCGACCATGAACAGAATGCGTCAACCTCGACCGTGCGGCTGGCAGGATCCAGTGGCGCCAATCCCTATGCTTGTGTTGCCGCTGGCATTGCCTGCCTCTGGGGGGCAGCCCATGGCGGCGCTAATGAATCTGTCCTTCATATGCTGAGAACCATAGGGGACAGCTCGAGAATTCCTGAGTTCCTAGCAAAGGCCAAGGATAAAAACGACCCTTTCCGCCTGATGGGGTTTGGCCACCGTGTCTATAAGAATTTTGATCCCCGCGCCAAGCTGATTCGAAAGACCTGTCATGAAGTACTTGATGCCTTAGACCTCCATGACAGCGCTCTTTTTAAGCTGGCGATTGAACTTGAACGGATTGCGCTCGAAGATGAGTATTTTCACAGCCGAAAACTGTATCCCAATGTGGATTTCTATTCCGGTATTGTGCTGCATGCGCTCGGCATTCCCACCAACATGTTCACTGCCCTATTTGCCATGGGACGAACGGTTGGGTGGATTGCCCATTGGGACGAAATGATCTCCGATCCTGACCACCGCATCGCAAGGCCTCGCCAATTGTATACGGGTCCACAGCGCCGTGATGTCCCTGGGTTTTAGTCATCTTAAGCCTCAAGGTTTCAGTCACAGCAACCGTTTGCCACCCAAAAGGGTCTCGTCCATGGAACACCTTTGGATCACGCCATGGGTATTGACCTTGAAAACTGGCCTCCAAACCTTTATATTTTTCGGCCATTTGCTCGAGTGTCTGGCCCCTTTCAGGCGCTTCATAACAGGCCGCGATGGCTTTAAGTGCAAAAGCCCACCGTTCAGCGTCGTTGCATACGCTTAATCCTGCATGCGGCGCTCAAGAAGGTGAGCCTGCCATCCCATCAGGTTACCGACCGAGGTATTGAATGAGTTTTAACGCGATTCCTGACCAGCAGGGTCTTTATGATCCACGCAATGAACATGACGCCTGTGGCGTTGGCTTCATTGCGCATATCAAGGGACAAAAAAGCCATGATATTGTCTCCAAGGGCCTTGAAATCCTTAGGAATCTGACCCACCGGGGTGCCGTCGGTGCTGACCCTCTGGCCGGAGATGGCGCGGGTATTTTAATCCAGATGCCAGATGAGTTCCTGCGCGCTGAAACCCGCGGGCTCGGCTTTACTCTCCCAGCTGAGGGTCATTATGGCGTTGGGGTGATCTTCCTGCCTCAATCAACAGCCTTTAGAACAACCTGCGAAAAGATAGTCGAAGAATTTATTGCCGCTGAAGGCCAGACGGTCCTGGGCTGGCGAGATGTGCCTGTTGACAGTGAAGGACTCGGCGAGTCGGTCAAGGCCAGCGAACCATTTATTCGGCAGGTTTTTGTCGGCCGCGGTGGTCATTGCAAGGATCAGGATAGTTTCGAACGCAAACTCTTCGTGATCCGCAAACAGATCGACAACCGGATTCGTGACCTGAAGCAGAATGAAGGAAAAATGTTCTACATCCCTTCATTCTCGTCGCGAACAATCCTTTATAAAGGGATGCTCCTCGCCGATCAGGTGGGCACTTATTACCGTGACCTCACCGATGAACGCGTGGTCTCGGCCCTGGCGTTGGTTCATCAGCGCTTCTCCACCAACACTTTCCCCACCTGGGATTTGGCGCATCCGTTTCGGATGATCGCCCACAACGGCGAGATCAATACCGTTCGTGGCAACATCAACTGGATGGCCGCTCGGCGTCACTCCATGTCCTCGAGCATTTTAGGCGAAGACCTTGGCAAGATCTGGCCGTTAATCGGCGAAGGTAAATCAGACTCTGCCTGCTTTGATAATGCGCTTGAGCTCCTGGTCATGGGGGGGTATTCCCTGGTTCATGCCATGATGCTTCTGATTCCAGAAGCGTGGGCCGGCAACCCTTTGATGGACGATCAACGCCGCGCTTTCTACGAGTACCATTCGGCGTTGATGGAACCATGGGACGGCCCTGCCGCAGTCGCCTTCACCGATGGCCGTCAAATTGGCGCAACCCTTGATCGCAATGGGCTACGCCCGGCCCGCTACCTGATCACTGATGATCACCATGTGGTCATGGCCTCGGAGATGGGCGTGCTGACTATCCCTGAACACAAGATCATCAAGAAATGGCGTCTGCAGCCGGGCAAGATGTTCCTGATCGATATGGAACAGGGCCGCATTATCGATGATGCCGAAATCAAGAACGAACTCGCCAGGAAGGCACCCTACCAGCAGTGGCTGACCGAAACCCAGATCCAACTTGAGAATCTGCCTCCTGAAATCTCTGCCATGCCGCCCGATAGCCAGACCCTGATGGATCGGCAGCAAGCATTTGGTTATACCCAGGAAGACATCAAATTCTTCCTGACGCCGATGGCCCTCACCGGTCAGGAACCTGTCGGGTCGATGGGTACCGACGCCGCTCTGGCCGTATTGTCAAAGCGCCCCCGTATGCTTTACGACTATTTCAAGCAAGGTTTTGCGCAGGTGACCAATCCGGCAATTGATCCCATCCGGGAAGAACTGGTCATGTCACTGGTGACCCATATCGGGCCGCGACCGAATCTTTTGAACCTTGACAACGCGGGGAGTCACCGCCGCCTCGAAGCGCACCAACCGATATTGAGCAACAAGGATCTTGAAAAGATTCGCCGGATTGAAGCAAGGACGAACGGGGCTTTCAAGACCACAACACTGAGCCTTTGCTACCCGGTCGATCTTGGGGCCTCTGGGATGGAAGAGGCGTTGACAGCCCTTTGCCTGAATGCCGAAAAGGCGGTGCTTGATGGTAATAATATCCTGATCATTTCAGATCGGGCGATGGATGCCGAACACATCGCTATTCCAGCGCTCCTGGCCACCTCAACGGTTCATTACCACTTAATCCAAAAAGGACTTCGCACCGAAGTCGGACTTGTGGTTGAAACTGGCGAAGCCCGTGAAGTTCATCATTTTGCTTTGCTGGCGGGGTATGGTGCCGAAGCCATTAACCCTTATCTTGCCTTCGATTCCCTCTCGGCGCTGATCCATGAACTCCCTGAAAAGGTGACGGCGGATGATGCCCACAAGCGTTACATCAAAGCCATCGGCAAGGCGCTCCTGAAGATCATGTCGAAAATGGGTATTTCGACCTATCAATCCTATTGCGGGGCTCAGGTCTTTAATGCCATCGGTCTGGGGGATGACTTCCTAGCCCGCTACTTCGTCGGAACCAGTGCCACCACTGGGGGCGTCGGATTAAAGGAAATTGCGGCGGAAACGGTCACTCGTCATCGGCTGGCCTTCAGTGATGCCCCGATTTATCGTCATGCCCTGGATGTTGGCGGCGAGTATGCTTATCGTGTTCGCGGCGAAGACCATGTCTGGACCCCAGAGACCATCTCTAAGCTCCAACTGGCCACCCGAACGAACAGTTGGGAGACGTATCTTGACTATACCCGCTCGATCAACGAACAAAATGAGCGTCTGCTGACGCTTCGCGGACTCCTCGACTTCAATGACAATCTGCCGGGGGTTCCCCTTGAAGACGTCGAATCCGCCAAGGATATTGTGAAGCGGTTTGCGACCGGTGCGATGAGTTTTGGATCGATCTCCTACGAAGCCCATACCACGCTCGCGATCGCGATGAACCGGATCGGCGGCAAATCCAACACAGGTGAGGGCGGCGAACTTCCAGAGCGCTTCAAGCCCCTGCCCAATGGCGACTCGATGCGCTCGGCCATCAAGCAAGTGGCCTCTGGCCGTTTTGGCGTCACCACCGAATACCTGGTCAATGCTGATGACATCCAGATCAAAATCAGTCAAGGCGCAAAGCCCGGTGAAGGCGGCCAGCTGCCTGGACATAAAGTCGATGCGACGATTGCCCGGGTCCGCCATTCAACCCCCGGCGTCGGCCTGATCTCGCCGCCACCGCACCATGACATTTACTCTATTGAGGACCTTGGTCAGCTGATTCATGACCTTAAAAACGTCAACCCCGCGGCACGCATCAGTGTCAAATTGGTTTCAGAAGTGGGCGTTGGGACCGTGGCAGCCGGTGTCGCCAAGGCCCATGCTGATCATGTCACCATCGCTGGCTATGATGGCGGCACGGGTGCTAGCCCGATCACATCCATCAAGCACGCGGGGCTTCCATGGGAGATTGGCCTTGCTGAAACACATCAGACGCTGGTCCTCAACAAGCTCAGAAGTCGGATCTGCGTTCAGGCCGACGGCGGGATGCGAACCGGTCGCGACGTGGTTTTTGGCGCCCTCCTCGGTGCTGATGAATTTGGCTTTGCGACGGCGCCATTAATCGTTGAAGGCTGCATCATGATGCGCAAATGCCATCTCAATACCTGTCCCGTCGGGGTAGCAACGCAGGATCCCGAACTTCGTAAACGGTTCACAGGGCAACCCGAGCACGTGGTTAACTTCTTTTTCTTCATTGCCGAAGAAGTGCGTCAAATCATGGCCAAATTGGGTTATCGCCGTTTCGATGAGATGATTGGACAAACCGATCGTCTTGACATGCGCAAGGCAGTCGCGCACTGGAAGGCCTCAAAAATTGACCTTCAGCGCCTATTATTTAAGCCACAGACCGCAAGCCACGACGCAATCCATCATACGGAGGTGCAAGATCATGGTCTTGACAAGGCGCTTGATCATGTCTTGATAAAAGGCGCCCAGCCGGCCCTTGATCACCGTCAACCGGTGCAATTAGAGACTGAAATCCGCAATTTCAACCGAACCTGTGGCGCCATGCTCTCCGGCGAGGTGGCGAAGCGCTTTGGCCATGAGGGACTCCCCGACGATACGATTCACGTCAAACTCCATGGCACAGCAGGTCAGAGCTTTGGTGCTTTCCTCGCGGCTGGCGTGACCCTTGAACTCTCGGGTGAGGGCAATGATTATGTCGGCAAAGGTCTGTCCGGTGGCCGCCTGATCATCTACCCCCCAGCGATCACGCCTATCGTTGCAGATCTAAACATCATTGTCGGCAATACCGTCCTTTATGGCGCTATTCAAGGCGAATGCTATTTCCGAGGTGTCGCCGGGGAGCGTTTCGCTGTCCGCAATTCGGGGGCTGTCGCGGTCGTTGAAGGCGTTGGAGATCATGGCTGTGAGTACATGACCGGCGGTGTCGTCGTCGTCCTCGGGGAAACCGGCCGCAATTTTGCAGCGGGCATGTCGGGCGGTATCGCTTATGTGCTCGATGAAGCAGGCGACTTTAGCCAACGCTGCAACCTTTCAATGGTAGAACTCCAGCCCATTCCGGTCGAGGAGCGCGCCCATGAACGGTTTGATCATCAAGGCGGCGACCTTGAGAACCATGGCCTTGTCGACATTCTCCGCAATATGACCGGTGATGATGAACGACGCCTCAAGATTCTGGTCGCCAAGCATGCTCGCTACACGGGCAGTGAAAAGGCCAGGCGTATTCTTGACCATTGGGCTGAATTCGCGCCTCGCTTCGTAAAGGTCATGCCCGTTGATTATCGACTGGCACTTGAAAAGATGCAGCAGGCACAGAGACAAGCAGAAGTCAGCCACTAAAGAAATCCAAGTCGCTCCCCGGGTGTCTTGTGACCCGGGCACGGCAAGGGGCCTCCCAAGGGCTTCTCGACACAATCAACAGCGGTGCCTTAAGGCACACATCGAGGTTAACAGCAGATGGGCAAACCTACCGGTTTTATGGAAATTTCGCGTCAGGATCGACGCTATCGCTTGGTCGCTGACCGGGTCCAGAATTACCAGGAATTCGTTATTCCCCTGTCCGAGGATGAACTCAAGAAACAGGGTGCGCGCTGTATGGATTGCGGCATCCCTTATTGCCATAACGGCTGCCCGGTCAACAACATCATTCCTGATTGGAATGATCTGGTCTACCAAGGCAACTGGCTCGAAGCCCTCGAAGTGCTGCACAGCACGAATAACTTCCCTGAATTCACCGGTAGAATTTGCCCCGCGCCTTGCGAGGCCGCTTGTACGCTCAACCTAACGGATGAGCCGGTGACGATCAAATCCATTGAATGTTCCATTGTCGACAAGGGCTGGGAGATGGGTTGGATCCAACCGCAAATTGCGCCCCACAAAACGGAAAAACGCATCGCTGTCGTCGGCTCAGGCCCCGCGGGTCTTGCAACAGCACAGCAATTAGCCCGCGCCGGCCATGAAGTCGTGGTGTTTGAAAAGAGTGACCGTGTCGGTGGCCTCCTCCGCTACGGCATCCCTGACTTTAAGATGGAAAAGCACCTGATTGATCGCCGCATTGCGCAAATGCAGGCTGAAGGCGTGACTTTTCGTCCCAACTGGCATATCGGGAAAGATATCCCCACCGCGCAACTGCTCGAAGATTTCGATGCGGTGATCCTCGCGGGTGGCTCTGAACATTCTCGTGACCTTCAACTCCCGGGGCGGGAGCTGAAGGGCATTCACGTCGCCATGGACTTTCTCCCGCAACAGAACAAGCGCAATGCTGGAGACTCGCTGAGTGAGGACGTCAATCTTCTCGCCACCGGCAAATCGGTCATTGTCATTGGTGGTGGCGACACGGGTTCTGACTGTATTGGTACCTCGCAGCGTCATGGTGCAGCGTCCATCACCCAGCTTGAAATCATGCCAAAGCCACCCATAAAGGAAAACAAGGCGCTGACTTGGCCGAACTGGCCAAACAAACTCAGGACGTCGAGTTCGCACGAAGAAGGCTGTGACCGCCTGTGGAGCATCGACACCGTGTCCTTCGAAGGCGATAACGGCAAGGTCAACACCATCCATTGCGTCAAGGTGGAGTGGACTCAAGATCAAGGGCGCTGGGTGATGAACCGGGTCCCCGGTAGTGAATTCAGCTTAAAAGCTGACCTGGTTCTCTTGGCCATGGGCTTTGTGCACCCGGTCCGAGATGGCCTGTTGATGGATCTTGGCGTTGAGCTTGATGATCGCGCCAACGTCAAGGCCAACACCAACGACTACAAAACATCGGTCGACAAGGTCTTTACGGCAGGTGATATGCGTCGTGGCCAATCATTAGTGGTCTGGGCTATTCGTGAAGGTCGCCAGTGCGCACGGGCGGTCGATGAGTTCCTGATGGGGCAAAGCGAACTTCCAAGATAATCTCATCGTATTCCCCCCTGACTGGCACTTTCGAGGTGCCAGTCACCACCGCCATAAAAATCGCTTCCAACCCGCCTAAAAGAGGACCTCTTTCGCGGGTCAACATCCGACTTTCTTATCGTCCAACGCGTGCCTGCGACTCCCGGCCATCCACCGTCATTGTTACAACATCTAGTACCAAAAAATTTAATAGACACAACATCTGGGAGTTGAACTATAATCAACACACCGCTGTCGGAGACAACGATAGCCCTTGTTTTTTATTTATCATGACCCTGGAGCCAATGCCATGTTGAACTGGGATAACCCCCTGACCGGATTGACCCCTCAAGCCGCTTTACCAAAGGCTATGTCGGCTGCACACTTCAGCGACCTCCTCTCGGATGCCTCGCAAAAGGATCAGCCAGTCGCCGTGACAGCGTCTATAAGCGTCCTTCCGAGTGAGCCGGTACAGCAAGGTGCCACCGGACTTGAACACATTGAGATTGGCGCCAAGCGAATTCAGGTCGATGATAAGAAAATCATCAACTGCCGAGCTGATCTCAATCAACTGGTCCCATTCAAGTACCGCTGGGCCTGGCAAAAGTATCTTGATGCCTGCGCTAACCATTGGATGCCGCAGGAAATCAACATGAATGCGGATATCGCCCTGTGGAAAAGCGCTGATGGCTTGACCGATGACGAACGCATGATCATCAAGCGTAATCTTGGATTCTTTTCGACGGCAGACTCATTGGTTGCCAACAATTTGGTGTTGGCTGTCTACCGACACATCACCAATCCCGAGTGTCGCCAATACTTGCTACGACAGGCTTTTGAAGAAGCCCTCCATACCCACGCTTACCAGTATGTGGTCGAATCGCTGGGCATGGATGAAGGTGAAGTCTTCAATATGTACCGTGAGCTCCCGGCGGTGGCCCGAAAGGCCGAATGGGCGCTCCCTTTCACGCGCTCACTTGGAGATCCCAATTTTGTGACCGGTACACCGGAAGCAGACCAACGACTCCTGCGTGATCTCATCGCGTTCTACGTTATTTTCGAAGGCATTTTCTTCTACGTCGGCTTTACTCAGATTCTGTCCATGGGTCGCCGAAACAAGATGACCGGGACCGCCGAACAGTTCCAATACATCCTTCGTGATGAATCGATGCACATGAACTTCGGTATCGATGTCATCAACCAGATCAAGATCGAAAACCCACACCTTTGGGGCGCTGATTTCCAACAGGAAATCACCACCTTGATCACCGATGCGGTGGACATCGAAATTCAATATGCCCATGACACCATGCCACGCGGTGTCCTCGGACTCAATGCACCGATGTTTGAGGAATATCTGAAATTCATTGCCAACCGTCGCTGCCATCAAATTGGTCTGACAGAACAATATGCCGGCGCTCAAAACCCCTTCCCTTGGATGAGTGAAATTCTAGATCTCAAAAAGGAGAAGAATTTCTTCGAAACACGGGTCACCGAATACCAGACCGGTGGCGCCCTGAGTTGGGATTAACGGCCCTTAAGATCAAAAGAGATCCCGGAACGAACGTGCGTTCTGTTCCGGGTCACCATGGCCAAAAACCCCCTCAACCACTGCCAGAAGATCAGCGCCCCGCTGTAACACAGTCTCGGCATTCTCTAGCGTAATTCCCCCAATCGCGACCACCGGCACCTCAATGATCGATTGGGCCTGTTCAAGGGTCAGGAGCGATGCTGTCGGGGCTAAGGGTTTGGTCCTTGAAGGGAAAAATCGGCCAAAGGCGACATAATCGGCTCCCTTCTCCGAGGCCGCTATCGCCCGGTCGATATCGTCATAACAGGAAATACCGATGAGGGCATGAGGCCCTAATTGTGCCCGGGCGACCGCAAAAGACTGATCCATCGATCCAAGATGAACCCCATCTGCTCCGAGCGATTGGGCCAAGGCGATATCATCATTGATGATGAGGGGGATGCCCGCCCTCTGGCATAAGGCCAATAGCGCTGCGGCCTCTTGGTAGGGGTCTTCTGGTCGTTTGGCCCGATACTGAATGACCGCAGCACCGCCCCGGATCGCTAGGGCCACCTCTTCAACCAACGAGGCCCGATGCATCTTAGGATCGCGGGTGATGGCATAGAGTCCTCGTCTGGGAAATTTCTGAGCTTGATTCAACGTCATCATTCAAGGCCCTCAAGAAGGAAGCTTTATGAAGGGTCGGCAGCCACGCTTCGAGGCCCTATAATGCGCTATTTCATTCATTATCAGGGATCGCTTTATGTCCAAGCAAACCGTCAAGAAAGTTGCTCTTGCCTACTCCGGCGGGCTTGACACCTCCGTTATTCTTCAGTGGCTCAGAGAAACCTATCACTGTGAGATCGTGACCTTCACGGCAGACATCGGTCAAGGCGGCGAAGTTGAACCCGCGCGCGCCAAGGCCCAGGCTATGGGCATCAAGGAAATTTACATCGATGATTTGACTGAAGAGTTCGTTCAAGATTTCGTCTACCCCATGTTCAGGGCTAATACCGTCTACGAAGGCGAGTATCTCCTCGGCACTTCCATTGCACGCCCCCTGATTGCAAAACGTCTTATCGACATTGTGAATGAAACCGGTTGTGATGCCATCTGTCATGGTGCAACCGGCAAGGGCAATGATCAGGTTCGTTTTGAATTAGGTGCTTATGCCCTCAAACCCGATATCAAGGTCATCGCTCCCTGGCGTGAATGGGAGCTCAACTCTCGGGAGACCCTGCTTGCTTATGCCGAAAAACACCAGATTCCGATCGAGATGAAACGCGGCAAAGCGTCGCCCTATTCCATGGACGCCAATCTCCTTCACATCTCCTATGAGGGAGGCATCCTCGAAGATCCATGGGCTGAGCCTGAAGAGGACATGTGGCGGTGGAGTGTGGCCCCAGAAGCAGCCCCTGATGCCCCAAGCTATCTTGAACTCACCTATCACCAAGGGGACATCGTCGCCCTGGATGGGGTCTTTTTAAGCCCTGGGAAGATTCTCGCCCAGCTTAACGAGATCGGCGGATCCCATGGCATTGGTCGTCTGGATATTGTCGAAAATCGCTACGTCGGCATGAAGTCGCGCGGCTGTTATGAAACCCCCGGTGGCACCATCATGTTGAAAGCGCACCGTGCCATCGAATCATTAACGCTGGATCGCGAAGTCGCTCATCTCAAGGATGAATTGATGCCGCGATACGCCAGCCTCATCTACAACGGATACTGGTGGAGCCCTGAACGCCTTTTACTGCAGGAAATGATCAATGCCTCACAAGCCACCGTCAACGGTGTGGTCCGGGTTAAGCTCTACAAGGGTAACGTCACCGTAGTCGGCAGACAGTCACCCTCAAACAGTCTCTTTGACATGAATATCGCCACGTTCGAAGACGATCAGGGTGCCTACAATCAACAAGATGCCGAAGGCTTTATCAAGCTGAATGCTCTTAGAATGCGCATCGCTGCCAAGAAAGGGCTGACATTCGTCTAAGCCTTTAGGCGCCGGCCGTGGTTTAACACCCTTCGGCCGAGCCTTTAAGCCTCACGTTTCCGAGCGACCAGGCAACAACCGCCACAAAGGCCAGTTTTTGACATGGAGGTACTGCCGTATGGGTGTCTTGATCACAGAAACGCACAGAGCAATCGAAAACAAGCACCAGACGGCCGCATACTCATTGGGATCATCGGTGGTGAGATCAGAAATCCAGGGCCCGACCAGATAATGAAAGCCGACGAAGCGCCAGGAGCCATATATCACCGGCATCCAGAAGGCCGCCAGAATGTAAGTGAAGGCGTGGAGCCCCCAGCGAAAGCCTAAAAACTGGGTGGCTCCATCATCCGACATCAGTCCGTTGAGGGGCATCTGCCAAGCGATATGCCAGTCCCCCGAAACCGAACACACCCGATCCCCACAAAATCCCTCAATACCCACCAGGCAGTGGCCCGCCCAGGCAAAAGGATACATCTTGACCAACATAGCAACGGCGGCGACCGAACAGAGGGCATAAACCGGGAGGGCGATCTTTTCCTTGACCCGGACGGGAATGAAATAAAGGGCCACCATATTGGCAAAAAAAGGCTGAAAGGCAATGTGGAGATAGCCAAAAAGCGTCAGTATCTGATTCGGAGGGGCATCGCAGAGATTGATGTAGAGATAGGTCGCCCCTTGGAGCAGCTCCATACACGCAAAATAGGTCAAAGGAACCCAAAGCTCCTTGGATTCCCCTTTCTTTGCGACATAGGCCGCGGTTGCAAATCCGGCTATGGCTAATACCGCCGATGCCTCGCCACTCCAACACATAAGATCTCTCCTGATGGTTATTGTGATGCCTTGATGAGGCATCAAAAGACTTTATCTGCGCATGAGATTTTCTTTTTAAGGGGGGGTCTAAAACTTTAGCTGATGCCG
>Ga0209499_1000416_pt1 | contig 31621 bp, 35 predicted proteins | sample C_130208_EF_Meta_FD_187306 | JGI IMG/M metagenome (GOLD analysis project Ga0209499, IMG submission 187306) | Freshwater microbial communities from Lake Croche, Canada to study carbon cycling - C_130208_EF_MetaG (SPAdes) (version 2) | ecosystem: Environmental > Aquatic > Freshwater > Lake... | reverse complement strand
CTCGCAAGCTGCACGGGACGAGCTGGGGATTCATGTGCCCTGTAGAAACTCCAGAGGGTCACTCGGTCGGTATTGTAAAGACGATGTCGCTCTTGACCTCGATCTCGCAGCACGTGCCGTCCTCTACAATCCTCCACTTCTTGGAGAAGGCGAACGTGACCTGGATTACAACGCCCAAGGTCTATGAGGGAACATCCATCACTGTGAACGGTGTTCTGGTTGGCTACACGTCTGACCCTCTGACGGTTGTGAAGTCCATGCGCTCAGCGAAACAAACCCTGCGCCTTCACCCACACACCTCGATTGCGTGGTATACACTGCTCAACTCGATTCTGATCGAGACGGACGGTGGCCGTGCGGTTCGTCCAGTGTTCCGAGTAGGTGCTCCGGAGCCGGAGGGCGAGGACCGCAAGGATTGGAATGCCTGGCTACGGTGCTGCGTCGAGTACATCGATGCATCAGAAACGGAAACACTTCGCATTGCTCTGACCAAGAAGGATGTGACGACGCACTCGCACTATGAGATTCACCCTTCGATGCTAGTCGGTCACATGGCGGGCACGATTCCACTGTCGGACCACAATCAGTCGCCTCGAAACACCTACCAATCGGCTATGGGCAAGCAGTCGATGTGCGTCTATGCGACCAACTTCGCTAAGCGCCTGGACAAGAACGCATATGTGTTGTGTTCCATCAGCCGCCCGATCGTCGAAACGCGATCGATGAACATTCTGAAGATGCAGGAGATGCCCTTCGGTATGAATGCGATTGTCGCCATTGCCTGTTACGGTGGTTACAATCAGGAGGACTCGATCATCATGAATCGATCTGCTGTGAACCGCGGCCTGTTCCGGGGCCTGTACTACACGATGTACAAGGATGAGGAGCACCGCAATGTGACCTCAGGTCGTGAAGAGAAGTTCATGCGTCCTCAGAAGCACAATACACGCAAGTTCAAGAACACGAGCTATGCGGCCATCAATGAGAGCGGGATTCCGATGCTCCATGCGAATATTCAGGAGAACGATGTGGTCATTGGCAAGGTCGTGAACCTGCGCCACGACACGGCTGGTTACTCGTTCCGCGATGCGTCGACTACGCATAAGAATGCAGAGCCTGGCCGTATCGATGGAGTGTGGCAGGACAAGAACTCGGATGGATATCCCTTCGTCAAGGTTCGCGTGGTGTCCGAGCGTGTGCCTCAGATTGGCGACAAGTTCAGTTCTCGCCACGGTCAGAAGGGAACGGTTGGAATGCTGCTTGACGAGCAGGATATGCCGTTCACCGGCGCAGGTCTTCGCCCGGATCTGATCATGAATCCACACGCTGTGCCTAGCCGTATGACTATTGCGCAGCTGATGGAGTGTATCTTCGGTAAGGTCTGTGTTCGCAAGGGCACGCTCGGTGATGGAACGCCGTATTCCCACCTGAAGGTCGAGCAGCTCCGTGAGCAGATGCTGGAACTGGGCATGCATCCCTACGGTAACGAGATCCTGTACAACGGTCAGACCGGTGAGATGATGCAGGCGGAGATCTTCATGGGCCCCACCTTCTATCAGCGCCTGAAGCACATGGTGATTGATAAGAAGCACTCTCGAGCCCGCGGTCCTATCGTATCGCTCACTCGTCAGCCCTGCGAGGGACGATCTCGAGATGGTGGTCTTCGCGTAGGTGAGATGGAGCGTGATTGCATGATCTCACATGGTGCCTCTGCCTTCACGAAGGAGCGATTGATGGATGTGTCTGATCCCTTCACGACAGGCATCTGCAAGACCTGTGGAACTCTCGCAGTGGTCAATCCACAGGAGGGACTGTATTCCTGCGGCTCGTGCGGTAACAAGACGGACTTCGTTCAGAAGACGCTCCCCTATGCAATGAAACTGTGGGTCCAGGAATTGGAGGCCATGCACATCATAGCTCATACGATTCTTGAGTGATATGAAAATCAAACGACAGAGTCCTGATCTGATAACGATACAGGGCGATAGCGGCGTGGACACCAGATACGGTCCACAGCATAAATCAAACACAACGTAACACCCACAAATCCAACACACGCAATTCCTAGGGCCAGACCTTGGTCTGTGTCCATTTTCACTTACTAGGCATGGTCTAGGTAAATGTCTCTCGAGGTGGTGATCGGACCCATGTTTTCAGGGAAGACATCCTACGCGATCGAAGTGGCCTCGCTGTATCGTTCGAAGAATATGCGCGTGCTGATCGTGAAGCCCAACCGTGATACTCGGTCTATCCCGAATCACATTACGACCCACACTGGTATCTCACTTCCTTGCTTTGAAACCGGAACACTCAATGCATTGACTCAAGAGTTTATGGCCAATTACGAAGTCATCATCGTTGACGAAGTACAGTTTTTTCAGGGTCTGGTTCCCTTCGTTGAATATGCAGTAGATACGCTTGGGAAGTTCGTCTATCTGATCGGCCTGTCTGGCGACTCAGATCGGCGTCCGTTTGGTGAGATTCTCAATACGATTCCGTTGGCGAATGAAGTGATTAATTTGAATGGACGATGTGCCTGCGGAGAGCCTTCCTTTTTCTCAAAGAGGCATGTATCTGGATATCCACAGATCGCCATTGGTGGTGTGGAAATGTATAGTTCAGTCTGTCGGGTCTGTTATCACAGGTAGAAGTTCTCACGCGAAACAGTCATGAAAAGGTCAGGCTTTCCTGCGTTAAATGCACATATAGACGCTTCCTCTGGACTCTCCACTGCGATGGGCCACATCAATGTATCGCGACGGCATCCAAGAATCGGGTCGAACATGACCCAATCCGTGATGAAATGCGACTGGTATGGGCCAGACACATCATCAACCTCAAAGATCTTGCAGAACTTGGCTGCCCACTCACGCGTGATCATGTAACACTGTGCACCCCATGGATTTGAGACGCCTACGTTGCGAATCAGAATATGCCCATGTGTATGATAGTGATCTCCATGTGGGATGTTGATATATCCAAGTGAGAGGATGTCGGTGTTTCCCTCCTTCATATACTCGGCCATTGAAGCTACAACCTCATTGAAGTATTTGTGAAACCTCACATCGTCTTCAATGATGATTCCCAACGGCTCTCCAGAATCCACCAAAGCCTGCATACACCGAATATGCCCCAGGGTGGCTGCGAATCCCGTAGGATAGGAGGTATCGCGTGCGAAACAGGTAGCTCCGCGACGCACAACCTCTGGGTCGTCCTTGAGAGGGGATTGAACCAGAACGATGTCGAGGTTCAGTGGTGCTGCGGCAGCTTTCAGACGTTCGCCGCGCCCAACATCACAGTTGACCGCATAGATGCGCATTTTTAAGGACAGTCGCCGAGCGTGTAGATTGTTGCTGAAGAAAATTTTGTTGCGATGTAGCATACAAACGATATGGGTGGCGGTCTTCTTCAGCTCGTTAGCTATGGTGCGCAGGACATCTACATCTCGGGCAATCCCCAGATCACGTTCTGGAAGGTGCTGTTCAAGCGCCACACGAACTTCGCCATGGAGTCGATTGAGGTTACCTTCAACGGCCAGGCGGACTTCAACAAGCGCGTGACGGCCATCATCAACCGTAACGCCGACCTGATGTTCCGCACGTACATCCAGGTGGTTCTCCCGGCGGTTCAGCTGGATGCCCAGAACAACCAGTACATCAGCCGTTTCCGCTGGCTGAACTACATCGGCCACCGCATGATCAAGACGGTTGAGCTCGAGATCGGCGGCCAGCGCATCGACCGCCAGTACGGCGACTGGATGCAGATCTGGACCCAGCTCACGCAGGACCTGGGCACGGTCAAGGCGCTCGATGAGATGATCGGCAACACGCACGACCTCGTGCTGATGAAGGACCGCAAGGGCTATGCGCTGGACGTGTCGTGCGCTGGCTCTGAGCTGACGAACTCGTGCGCCCCCCGCGCCGGCACCCCGGCCCGCACGCTCTACATCCCGCTCCAGTTCTGGTTCTGCCGTAACCCGGGCCTGGCGATCCCGCTGATCGCGCTCCAGTACCACGAGGTGCGCATCAACGTTGAGTTCGACCAGTGGATCAACTGCTGCTACTATGAGGTTGCGTCCGGCCAGTCGGCGCCGGCGGCCATCCAGTCGCTGACGGCCGCGTCGCTCTACATCGACTACATCTACCTGGACACGGAGGAGCGCCGCCGCTTCGCCCAGCAGACGCACGAGTACCTCATCGAGCAGCTGCAGTTCACGGGTGCCGAGTCGATCACGTCCTCGTCGAACAAGATCCAACTCAACTTCAACCACCCGGTGAAGGAGCTCGTGTGGGTCGTCCAGCGCGACTCGTTCGTCGACTGCACGCAGCCGCCCCCGCCCCACATCACTGAGGTCAACGGCTGCCAGCCGTTCAACTACTCCGATGACTTCAGCACGGAGGGTGTGATCATGGACGTCCTCGCCCGCGGCTCGCTGGGTGGTGGCCCCTCGTCGCTCGCTGTCCCGACGCTCGCGGCCGATGGTGCGTCTGGCCCCTACCTCCCGGGTGTGGGTATCGCAGTTGGCCCGTCGCTGGCTGGTGCGTCGTGGCTCGACACGAACTTCGGTAGCATCGGTAACGACCAGCAGTACCTCTTCGAGGACACGACCAACTACCTGCTCGCGAAGGTCATCCTCGACTCAGGCACGCGCTGCTCCGGCAAGACCCCGACGGAGGTCGCCAAGCTCCAGCTCAACGGCCAGGACCGCTTCACGGAGCGCGAGGGCCGCTACTTCAGCTACGTGCAGCCGTACCAGCACCACACGCGCACGCCCACGGCGCCGGGCATCTGCGTGTACTCGTTCGCGCTCAAGCCGGAGGAGCACCAGCCGTCCGGCACGTGCAACTTCTCCCGCATCGACAAGGCGACCCTGCAGCTCACGGTGTCCGTGAACACGGTGCGCTCTGGCCGCACGGCGCAGGTCCGCGTGTACGCCGTCAACTACAACGTGCTGCGCGTCATGAGCGGCATGGGTGGCCTCGCGTACTCCAACTAAGTACCTAAACACCAAACTAAACCACAAAACAAAACCACAAATGCGGCTGGAAACCCAACTACATTTGTGATGTTAAAGGTGTTCATAAACAAGAATCATGCGTTCAACGAAACTATTAACTGTTCTTTATTGCATTGATTGCGTCTAACACCCTCTTCTTATGGTAATCAAAACATACCAATGCTCTATTAGGTTCAACATATGCATCGTCGAGCGACTCGGTGTTCACGATCTCAGTGATTTCTTCTATGGTAGAGTACTTCATACTATTCGAGAATAACGTTTCATACAGGGGTTTGTTTATGTTTGAAATAGGAATCGTTCCAAGTCCTATGGCCTCCCAATGACGGTAACAATCATCCCTATCTCCAATCGGCGATATAACGAAATGAGTGTCCGCTAACTGTGTGAAGAAATCGTACGGTAAGAGCTTCGGTAACACTGGTAAACTAAACCTACATGGATGAGTATTTGTGCTAACAGGTAGATATTTGACCTTATTGGTCTTTACCCCATCATGACTTACCAACACTTTTGCATAGCTGTCTATCGCGTAGTATTCAACCCCATAAGGAAACGGTATGTACTTTGGGTGATCGCGATAGATTGGGTTCTGTGATATCCATAACACAACAGTCGGATGATTGAGCACCCTTTCCGATAGCGAAGAACGGAGAATCTGAGGCGAGTTATACTGACCCGTCATCAATACAATCTTCCTCCTAAGCTTATCAAGAACTTGACTACAAAATAGTTCAAAGAAGTTCACTTGGACATATATGATATCGAAGTCCTTAATGGAGCTAAAGGCCTGTGTTCGAAGTAGGTCATTGCTCTTGGTTTCAATACGTATGTTCTCAAGCTTGTGTATCTCATCACCGAAGAAGTGATCGCACAAGTAGTAAGGTGAAAAGTTGTGAACTAATTGTTCTCTTGCGCGTGACCTATCCTGGCGCAATATATCTATCATAGATTGAAACATTTACACTTAGAGCTTATTTAAACTGTCCTGAAAGATTCGCATCACGTTCTCCTCGGTGTAGTTGAAATACGGAGCACCCGTAGTATCTCGCTTGTATTTATCCCAGTTTGTAACAACATCAAACACCTCAGAATACGTCGAACACTTGATCATCGCATTGCCTAGAAGGTCCTCATGTGCACATCCCGGTTCATTTGGCTTCGCGATAACAGGCTTCCCACTGATACAGAACTCGCCACACGATAATCCGAACGTTTCACCTCCCGATCTACCATAAATCATTGCGTTGCATGTATTGATGAAACGCTTTTTGTATTCCATATCAGCGGTTCCTGGAAAGAACTTCAACCGATCATTTGATGGACCAAACCGGTCAATGTTCAAGTAAATGAAATAGATGTTGGAAAAGGATGGATTCTGAACGACATCGCAAACGACACGCTTAACATGATCCGTGTTATACTCATCTGCTCCGCCATACGACCCAAACACAACTGCGTCAGCAGGGATACCAAACTCCTGCCTGAAGTTCTCTTTTGTAGGGTGAACTCGGACCATGTATGGGAGAACTGGGACGTTCGTCTTCATGATTTTGTTTAACGAATCTGATATCGATGTATAGAGTGTTCCGTGGGGCTTTGTTGTATCAAACACACAGTGCATGATCGTCTTACAACAAGTAAACACTAACCCGTCCTCCCATGAGCCTGCCTTTTCGATAAAGAGGACATCAATGTTATTCCTCTTCACGATATCGATTACATCCCTTGGATTGACGTAGTATTCAACCTTGAACCTCTTTTCAAACTTCTCATATGCGAGAGGGTGGACATCGCGCTTAGAAACCTGCATGACCACATGCTGCGGCCTGGTCAAGATGATCGATTGGTGGCCAAGTATCTTTTCAGAACAGTCGGCGTAGTCATATATAGTTACCTCCGTTCCCCGCAAGGTTAGTTTGTTAGACAGGAAACCGATCTTCATTTACTATTTAAATATGGATTACTTTAAGTAAGTATGAGCGCGGCGTTGTATATTCACTTCAATGGGTTCTGGAGTGGGTTCTTCGAGCGGACAAATCCGACACATGTCGGGTTCTTTCTTCAGTTACTTGAAAAGGTATATGATAAGCCTGTTCAGGTAGGAACAGTTGAGAACTCGGATATTCTCGTAGAGAACACTCAGGTGACGCAATCGGTCCGCCAATCGAAGACATGGATGCATACGTATATGGTTTCGGGAGAGTCATATCTACATGCAGATCATTCTAAGTATACATGTGTACTTTTTGGTAATAGAAATCATGGAAACGTCGTCAATATGCCGCAGTATGTACCGTATCTAATCTCTTCGTTTGATGAGAGCGTAATCCTCGAGAATAAACCACTATCTGTGACTCGTGTTCCAAATAGAGATGTTCTGGTGGTGGTTTCGAACCCAAATGGAGCACTTAGAAATCGCTTCTGCTCCGAACTTGAAAAGCGTATGAATGTAACCTACGGAGGACATTATAAGAATAATACGGGCCGGCCAATTGAACATCTCTATAATTCGAAAGCATTCCTAGAGTATGTCGGTTCGTTCAAGTTTATCGTAACAATGGAGAACAGCGAAGAAGAAACATATATCACAGAGAAGATCACGCATGGACTTCTAGGTGGTTCGATTCCGGTTTATTGGGGGTCAAAGCGTGTAACCGAGTATTTCAACGCAGAGAGGATTCTCAACCTTGAATCTGAGGCTTCAATTGGGTCTATGATACAGACCATGAAAGATATGTCCGATGAGACTTGGTTGCGTAAGGTGAATTCAAAGCCATTTACCCTAAACGGATCAAGGTATGGCCTTGATCAAATGTCGAAGTACATCAAGAATGTTGTATTTCCAAGACCATTTCCACTGCTCAACCAAGTGTACTTCCTATGCAATAAGGAGTTCGAACCCAAGAGGTATGACCGTATCCAAAAGATGTGCGTGGACATTGGTCTAAATGACTATAATTACACATGCATCTCTCCTACATACAAGCATACGATTACAGATGCAGATTATAATCGATGCGTCAAGAATGATCTCGTTGCACGCGTAAGACGTTCCCCAATGAAACGGTCAGAGGTATCGCTGTTTATGAACTTCAAGGCGGCATTTGAACACGCTACAATGTACTTCCGAGATAGCATGATATTGACTCTTGAGAGCGACGTATTTGTGAAGCCCAATTACATGGGGCTCAATGTATGCTTAGAAAAGCTACAGAATAAGCCATGGGATTGCATTCATCTTGGAGGAGCTGGTGATGTACACCAACAACCCGTCCCCTTTATCGAAGGAAAAACAATGTACCGCGATATTCCAGACAGAACTCGACTATATGCGAATGCAATTGAAGACCTCTCGTCTTCGTCGGATGAATTGCGTTTCTCAAGAAGGTTCCATACACGATGCTGCGATTCCCTTCTTTGGAGATCAAGTGGATGTGAGTCATTTTTACGGCATATGCGGAATGATACGAACTATGGTGCGCCGTTTGATTATTACTTTACGAACAAACTGGAAACCGATATGGCGTTCAAACATTATTGGTCATATGTATACTACTTTGAGCAGGGTTCAAATACAACTCCGCCTATGGAAGAAAGCACCATCCAGAATGATTAGTCTACGGTCGAAAGATATAGTTAGCCGCGTCAAATGTCTTATCGATCTTGTAGCCGTGACTTTCTAGCAGAGTACATATCTCTTCCGCAGACGTTCCTGCATCGGTTAACGTTTCACCAATTTCGAATATGCCTGCGCGAATACGTTTCTCATGCAACATCCGGTACGCCCCGTCAAGTACAACTTTCTCACCGCCTTCAACGTCTATTTTCATGAAAGCTATCTCTTGTATACCGTGATCTGAACAATATGCGTCGACTGTTCGACACTCGACGTTATGTGTAACGATTTCCTGGTTTAGCCTATCGAACACAGGACGCTTAACTATACTAGATATACCAACACTCCATTTTGGGATGTAAATATCAACCCTCCCATTGATGTTTCCAAGGCATACTTCATTCATAGTGATAAACGGATATACCGTCTTTGTTGTTCCTGCTAGAACAGGATGAGGTTCGAAGCAATGAACATTCGATACATTGGGATTGACGTCGCGAAGAGCCCGAACAAAGCTACCTGCGTTTGTTCCAACATCAAATACAACACTCGATGAATCGAGTACACATGTATTAAGCGCCCTTGTGAGGAGTTGTAGATCCCCCGAGTTGAGCTCTTGGAATGAATGTTTCTCAAAACACTTGTTAAATATGTCTACCATATGTCCTGCATAGATATTGGTTATACCATTCCAAACGGATGGCCTATTTGATCCATTATATTCCGATACGCAACTTTGAGCGAAACACGGTCTTCGATAACTTTACGAGGCGCGAATGTATCAACCTTGGAGGTCATCTCGTTAAACGCCGACTCAAGTTCATTCTCATCGAAGAACTTAATTCCGCAGTCAGGAGACCATATATTCGCAGTGGTTGCTAGAAGTGGCTGACTATATGACTTATACGGCCATCCATTCGAGTACTCGTCGTGCATAGACCGGACGTCCCATAGAAGAATAGGTACATTCGACGCCAGTGTCTCTTGAAATGCGAACCCCTGTGATTCATGACTTCCGATCCAGATAACAAACTTGGTGTTCTGTAGCTTATTCTTGAAGTCGGTTTCGTTGTAGGATCCGTACTGCAATACATCATACTCAATGCGTCTGGCTTGCAAGAAACCAACAACCTTGGTAAGGAGATCTGGGTGTCTGTGCTTGAAGTACACCATAATCCTTGAGCGATTGTTCGATTGGGGGACTGTGCATATCGACTCAATGTCCACACCAAATGGACATGTGATGAACTTTAGTCCAATCGCAGGCGCGAAACCTTCATGAATAATCTGAACCCACGGACTCAATGAGTTGTAGAAAAATCGACCCGGTTCATATGTATATCTGTGAATTGGATGGCCATGGTCATCCGGAAACACAAAGAACTGAGGACCATAGATAACCTTGCAGTTCTTCGGGAAAGAATCTGGAGGGAAGAATCGAGTACAGCAGAAGGCTAGAGTATATGAGTCATTGATCTGACTTAGATCATTGCACTCTGTATATGGAACGTTGTTTATAGACATCATCTTTCGGATTGAATCGACGTTCTTATGATGTCCACTTGGGTGCACGATATATACACGCATGACTTATATATACTAGGATACACTCTTCCGCACATACAACGCATCTCCCCATCCGTGCTGCGTCATCTTAATATCAACACGAACAAATCCGCGCTCAGCAAGCCATGTATCCAATTCTGGAAGTAGAGCACATCCAGCATAGAGCTCCTTCTCATTCACTTCGGCGTATATCGCATTGATCATCCCGAGTCCCTTTTCGAACCCCTTGAGGCACTTCAACTCTGCACCCTGGATGTCCATGTTAAGAAAATCGGCCTTGATATTGTATTGCTCAACGAGTGTATCCAGTTTAACAGATGTTGTCTGAATTCGTCTGATTACATCAATATTCGGGTGCTCAATCAAATGAGTTTTCAATTCAAGAATAGAACTCGATTGGAGGTTATTCGTTATCTTGAATTCAACAGGTCCAACTGTGTCGGATACAACTGCCTGGATTACATTGGGGAACCGATGGGATAGAGTCGTACAAAGCTCGGGGATCGCTTCAACCCAATAAATCGAAGACTGTGGAACACCTTCTGCGAGGTATGCATCGTTTTCCTCGCCTGTATGAGCACCGACATGGAGAACACCTGTGATCTTAATACCATGATTTTTAACACAATCACTGAGAGGGAAAAGCATTTATGTAGGGAACTGCTTATTTTGCACACCGAATAACGCCTGGAAAGTATAATCCTTCTGCGTAAAAGGTTGGGTTATTGAACCACTTGTCCGGCATTACAACAGTTCGGTTTGGACTTAGGAATGCACCCCACCAGGAAAAACTAGAGTTCGCGCATATGCCGCCACGCGTACAAGACGACATCTGGGCAAGTGATATCAGTTCATCTGAGTTCACAAATGTATGAGGTATGGACTGCAAGAAAGTAAACGATCTTGCATATGCGATGTCGTTCGTGAAGATGTAGAAGTGTGCACCAGGGAAGTGTTTTACAGCATTTCGATAGTACTCATTTCCTAAACCAACATCGAGAAGGGGATGTCCTCTATAGTCGCCGCCCCGAATGTGTATAAACGCTCCATTTAATGGTTCGCATGCGGGGAGTTTGAGTTTCTCTACAAACGATGGTTGAACGTACTCCCAGTTTTGAAAGAAGCCGTCCACTCGAACAGATGATAGCCCATTCAGCATGGTTTTCCAATCATGTTTCTTGTACGACGGTTCATTGATGATAGTATATGGTTCTTGTAGCAACGGATAGTTTGCCCAATTATTCAGGAGTGATGAAAAGTACTCATTCGATGAATGAGGAGATAGGTTAGCAGTCTTTCGACTAATACACATCGGTCTACCGGTTTCAAGTGAGAGCGTTTCCGCCGCCGCTAATTGAAACAGGATGTTCCCTAGACCTCCGCCAAAGTTAACAGTGATCATGGCTTGTTTATAGTAAAGTTAAACACTCCCTTCTTTTTCGGATGAACTAACCATCTATCATCTATAACAAAGTTGGTATATGAATCACTGTGATCTGGTGAGTTGAACTGTGCAGACTGATAAAAGGATGGCCTCCTATTTGCTAACACTCGAAAGATTGGTTGAATGCGAGAAATTGCTATATCTGTATGACCTCTACAGTCTTTCAGCTGATTTATGACCGCAGTCTTATATGCAGGACTGATATATAGTATCGCATGTGTACCTAGCATATTATGAACTCTGGCTTGTGTCTGCGAGTATGGTGTGAGGACGGCAGGTTTATCGTTGTAGTTTTCCGTTGCATGACTCCCACACTGGCTAATACCGACATAAATCGCATCGGCGCCATGAACAAAGTCAAAGTCGGAAACCCCGGTGAACTCAATGTCGTCTTCGAGGAGAAGAAACGGTATATACATATACTTTGTTAGAATTTCGATGTTTGCATTCGCCAGACACCTCGGGTATCCCTCAGTTCCAGACTTGAAGTGTTCAACATCCTTGAATCCTAACTCCGTAAGCATGGTATCCATGTGGACTTTCCGCGCATGATACTTTTCATTGTGGTCTGGACAGATGTAAACTGCCTTGAAGTCTTGAATTCGCATTGATATTACCTAGAAATGTTAACCACACGAAGTCCCGAACTGGTGAGGACGAACCTCTGTAATTTCGGAGTCGGTGGAGGTTCGCGAAACATCGCGCTACCGCCGCGTAAATTCTTCTCGATGAAGACGATGTATGTATTTGATGTAGGTGTATATGGCTCTGTAATTGCAAATGGGTATGCAAAGACCGCAGGTGGGTTCTTCCAGAAGTACCAGTTCAAATGAGACTCATCGTGCCAATCAGCCATAACTCGATTGTCGATATCTGTCTGAATCCGAGATCTGAGCTCGGTCGACATGTTCATAAACATTGCATGGCTACCGCCGAAGAACCCTCCGCAGAAGTATGCAGTATTCTCACCTACTGGTATACATGCAGTGCTTGCTGGATTAGAGCATACTGTTCCTTTCGTACCGGTATATCCTGGATGAATAGTCCCGTACAGTGTGTCTTTCAATAGGTCAGTAGTCAGTGTCTTTGCGAAGTATGCATCGACATCGCAATAGAAACTATAGTCTGCATCGATTGAACAACCTGAGAAGGTATGGAACCTCTTTAATGTGATCATTGGCCATGCCTCATGTTCAATATGAACGTAATGAAACACAATGGTTGGAGCAGGATCTCCGTATCGCACGTGGTTTTCTGGATTGGGCATGTTTGTATAGACAACAACGTGTCGTAGTGTTTTCGGAAAGAAATGAGTGTATACAGTTGTAGTCATCTCTGGGAGAAACGAGATGTACTTATTCGTAGCAATCAAATGAAGCATAGGCCTTACCAGTTCAACATCGGTCCACCTTTCGACGTGACCCATATCATCATTAAACTTCGCGGCCTGATAGAATACCGGTTTCTTATTTGCAATAACCTTGAAGTGGGGATGTAGTCTTGATAATAGAATATCATGCGGTGTTTGCGAATTCGTCAATAAGTTGATAACCGAAGTCTTGAACGCGGCCGATATAAACAAGATAGCATGTCCGCTTAACATGTTTGTGATGCGAACCTGAGTCGCCGAATAGGGCATAAATTTACACTCCCCATAATGCCGCGGTTCTGTAGGATGACCACCGGATCGACTGTTTCCTAGATAGATGGCGTCCGCATCCGGAACAAAGTCAAACTCTTTAATACCGGTCCATTCAATATCATCCTCCAAGATGAGAACAGGAGTGTCTGAATATTGAGTAAGAATGTCTATCACTGCATTAGTCAAGCAGGTTGGATATGCTTCCGTACCAGACTTGTAGTGCGTGAAATCCTTGAATCCTAACTCCGTAAGCATGGTATCCATGTGGACTTTCCGCGTATGGTACTTTTCAGTGTGGTCTGGGCAGATGTAAACGGTCTTAAGATCTTGAATGCGCATTATATACTATCGCCCCAAGAATCCACTATTTTAACCGGATACGACGAATACAAGTCCGTTAATGAATTACGCAGAACAACTGGCGTAGCCCCGCAGAAGATGGCCTCCCAGACTCGATGTGTATCCATACCCGCGCCTTCTGGACAGAGCACGTATTTCGAACGACAGAGGTCTTCATAATACTGTTCACGCGTTCGGTCACCTTTGATCACCACTCGCGGATCATCCTTGAAGGCGTTATAACAATCCATTCGCTTCTGAATGTTTGTATCGACTGAGAAGTTCAGATAGATCTCGATATCTCGCGGGAGGTTGGGTTGTTTGAAGCTGGACACAAAGTCCAGAGCTGCATCCGGAAATCCGAGCGGTACTGTGGTCAGTCGTGGATGCTTGACGGTGGTATTGATCGCGTAGATATGGATTGCATATGGAAGCAATGCATTCAGCTTTCCTTCGTCGAAAGGTTGATCAGAGTTATGAACCACAAAAATGTGCTTCTTTCGTGGGTTGAACCGTGTTCCCATTTTTGTTTGAACAAACTTGTATACAGCTGATCCCCGTAAAAAGACTCGATCCCCATAGTTCGCTTCAAGCGGTGAATACATTGGGCGGTCGGGATACATCCAGTCGACTACCCATCGACAACCATCTGCGAAGTATTTCCCCGACAGCATTACTGTTCCTTAAGATAAGATGAACGTATTCTCGTTCTGTTTATATGGTCCCTATAACCCCCGGTATTATCCGGGTATGATTGAGAACATTCAGCTGATTCATAAGCACTTTCCGGGGTGGTTTGTTTTCGTCTACACTGGGTCTGATGTGACGCCTGAGATGATGACGAAACTTCAAGCTGCACCCTACGTGGTCGTGAAGCCCACTGGAAAGACCGGAATCGAGAACATGATTGACCGGTTCACTGCGATCGATGAACCGGACGTAGATGTGATGTTCGTACGTGATGCCGACTCACGTATCCATTGGCGTGACCGATGGGCCATCATGGACTTCATGAACTCACCGCAATTTATCGCACATACCATCCGCGACCATAAGGAGCATTCGGCATCTCTCATGGGTGGGTTATGGGCCCTCCGCAAGTCTGCGGGGATCAACATTCGGGCGGAATACACCGCCTACAAGCTCAATCCAGAGGATCGAGGTATCGCATTAGACCAGAACTTTTTGAGCGTGAAGATCTATCCGAAGGTCAAACACAATATCCTCGTTCACCACGGCGGAGGGCCAACAAACTGGTTCGAAACCGTGCGTAAATTCCCGACTCCATGGACAGATGCGCTGTATTGTGGTCAGATCGAGAAACCTGGGTTCAGTGAGGAAGCACCACGCCCCTTTCGTTTGAAACTTTCTCGGTGATTCACAATGAAGACTCTACGTGCTATTGGATCTCGTCGTAAGGTGTGGAATGGAACGGCTCAGAAGACGCCCGGTGGACTGACGAAGGGTGACCTGATGATGAACAAGTATGGCCGCATCGTTTCACGCAAGAAGGCCGCGCGTGCTCGCAGTGGACGTGCGTTCACACGGCGCCACTAGATTACTCCGCTTTCCTAAGCAGATAGATTCCTACAATAGTCAAGAATAGCCCTACATATTGAAAGGGATGCTCTAAGCGGTCACCGAGGACAAAATAGGCGGCGATACTTTCGGTTACACCCGATACACCGTCCCACATTCCGTTCACGTACAGGACATTGCCTGACCGGAGGGACTTAATCAAGTAATAAATCACGCCAGCGTATCCAATCAACCCGTAGACGAAATACATGTTGTTGTTCGTCTCCGCGTACCATCTCAGATTGAAGTCACCAAACACTTCTACGACAGATAAGGCTACGATGTCGTTGAAGCTCATATTACCTCATGAATGTGACTATTTTTTTTAACCGTTGAAGATAATGGATCCGGGATCGATCGGACTACTTGTAGCGGAAGGGTCCGCACTGGCTGCGATTGCCGCCGCGTATTCACTTGGTAAGGCGCCGAGTGAGGAAACTGCATCGACAGCACCAACAGCGCCGGCTCCTGCTCCTGTACCTGCACCTGCTCCTGCATCATCGACTGCATCTGTCCCGCCTTCCACACCCGCTGCACCACCGGCTCCGGGAAAGGCTGTTGCAAATGTTCCTTTGCCCACTCAAAGTCAGCTGGACATGGAAGCCCAAGCCGCTCTCGACGCGTATCCACCTCCTCCGGGAATTCGACGCCGAATCAAAGTTGCACCTCCTCCGGTCCCCCCACCTACACCTGCACCTGGACCCACCGGTCCTGAACCTCCCAACCCAATACATCCTGCACTTGGACACACCGGACCTGCTCCTCCACCAGCACCAGCACCTGGACCTCCCAACCCACCACCTCCAGGTATGCACGATGCAATTCGCCGTGATGAAGAAGCAGCACGTGCAGCTGCTCAAGCTGGACCGGCTCCTCCACCAGCACCGGCTCCTGGACCTCCCAACCCACCACCTCCAGGTATGCACGACGCAATTCGCCGTGATGAAGAAGCAGCACGTGCAGCTGCTCAAGCTGGACCGGCTCCTCCACCAGCACCAGCACCGGCTCCTGCACCGGCTCCTTCGAATCTCGTTGATAGGATTCATGACCGCTTCCCTGGTCGCACCAACGAAGACATAGAGAGGGACCTAGATGCTCTCGATAATCCAGTGCAAGACGATGGAATTCGGGCTATTCAGGATGATATATCGAGGTTGCGCATCAGGATTCCACCGACGCCGGCGGAAGAAGATGCAACTGTATCTACTATCGCCGCCGGTCTTAGCGCCATCTCCTTAGTGAACAGAATTCCAGCTGCGCCTCATAACACGCCAATGGATTATGTTGCGGAACTTGAACAGCGTATGAGTCGCCATCGAACTGAAACACCGGCCGCTACTCCGAGCGCGATAACGATTGAGTGGACAGAAGCTGCTGATGCAGTACTGTTCGCACGGAACATTGTTGACCCTGTTGTTCTCAACCACATCGCTGAGGCTCTCACTCGTCCTGAACTTATGTCCGCGGCCGTTCCGTTACCTGTTTCCGCACAACCACCTATTCCGCCTGCTCAATCTCTCTCCACCCCAGTCCCGACCCCCGTTTCAACTCCTGCCCCAGTTCTACCTCCACCGGTTCCCATCAATGAGTCAGTGCAGACTTCGATGCCCACCAATGAAGCACAGACTTCAATGACTCCAATTCCTGAACCAGCGATTGCAGTTCCACCTGGGTTGGAAGAACGACTCAAGAAGGCCAAGGAGAAGTTTGATTTATTACAAACCCTGCGTCGCCAGGCAGAGCAGAGCCTAGATACGCTTGAGGATTCGGTCAAGAAGAACAAGCGGTTCAAGAAGGTGAAGCGTGGCCGTATCACGGCGGCCGACCTGAACAAGCACTACGAATCGACCATATTCAAGGCAGATGCGGCAGAGGTTGAGAAGCAGAAGGCAGCGCGTGAGGCACGCTTCACCAGGCGTGCGACAAAGAGTGAAGCACAGACCAGACGGACGAAGATTGTTCCCGAGGAAGCGGTGGAAATTGCGAGTATCGAGAAGAACTTAACGAATGCGGAAACACTCGTCAAGGACTACAAGAACCAGTTGGAGGCCACCCGAACGGAGTTTCCAGACGAAGTTGCGAAGGAGGGATGGAATGCGGACATTGATAAACGCCTCGAGCTCGAATTCTCTTTCCTGCTTCAGGTTGAGCGGGCATTGGCGGATGTGCCTCCTACTCTTCGTGCTGGTCCGCCATCAGCGCCTATTACTGATACGATGAATAAGGCCGATAAGGCAATCGCATCCGCAAAGGCGGCAATGGAGAAGACAGCCAAAGCTCGCGAGCGTCTGAACGCAATCACTCCTCCACGGGTCCCGTGGAAGCCAGGTGGTGGTAGGACGAAGAGGCGAAAGCCGCGTACATCTACTTTCAGGAGAAATCGTAAGCATTGATAAATGCCCGAGTCCGAGGACATTGTAATGGCGAAGACAGTCCAGACGGCACCCATCCGCATCCTCGCCGAGGGTCTTAAGTCCATGCTGGTGGAGATGAGCCTGGTGTTCGATAAGGACGGGATTCGCATGATTGCGATGGACAATACACGCACGGTCTTGACGCATATGCGGCTCCATGCGTCGAAGTTTGAACAGTATGAGTACAATCACTCTGCACCCAAGCTGGATGTTGGCCTGAACACTGACCATTTCTACCGTATTGTGAAGACGGTGACGAACGACGACACCATTACTTTTTCAGTATCCAGGTCAGAGTCGAACCACCTCTGCATCACGCTGGAGAACGGTGAGAAGAAGCGCAGGATTCGCAATAAGCTGAACCTGTTGGACCGCGATGAGTCGGATATCAACATGCCCGAAACAGAGTTCGCCACGCGCATCACGATGCCGAGTATGGACTTCCAGAAGATTTGCCGCGATATGACTCTGCTCTCTGCGAAGACGGTCGATATCAAGAACGTGGGTGGGACTCTGACCTTCACCTGTAAGGGTCCGTTCGCATCTCAGACGGTCACGATGGGCGACTCCACGTCAGACATGGCGATTACCAAGTCGAAGCCTGACGAGATTGTGAGCGGGACGTTCAGTCTTCCCCACCTGGTTCTATTTACCAAGTGCTCCAACCTCTCGAACAACCTGGAGATTCACATGAAGAACGACTGGTTCCTCATGATTCGCTATGTGATCGCGAATCTGGGCGATATCAAGCTCTGTTTGATGCCGTGCTCAGCATAAAACGAAATCCCCTAATGGAAAGTAAAGAACATCATGGACATTCAATACGGAAACTGTTTGCAGCTGATTCCTGATCTAGAGGATGCGTCAGTTCAAACTGTTTACGTCGACCCGCCTTTCAACAGCGGGCGCACCTACACGTTGGAGGCCGGAGCAGGCGTTGGGTTCGACGACAACTGGACCGATGAATCCTATCGCAGTTTCGTGGAGAACCTGGTCGATGCCTGCCTGCCCAAACTCAAGAAGGATGGTTCCTTCTTCTTCCACATCTCGGCCGATCAGATGTGGATCCCTGAGCAGGTTCTACGCTCCAAGTTCAAGTACGTGCGACCCATCTTCTGGAAGCGGTGTCGGTCGAAGAACAACGTCAAGAAGACGTTAGGTGCGTCGATCGATGTGATCTTCTGGTGCTACCAATCGGAGAAGCGCAAGTTCAATATGGTCTATCAGGCCCTGGATGAGTATTACGCCGAGCACTCCTTCACAAACAAGGATGAGCGCGGTAACTTCTCGCTTGGACACATTGTTCCTGACCGGACACGGACGGGTCACGTCTATCCGTTCACGATCGAAGGTCGAACATTCAACCCTGAGCGGGGATGGCGCATGCCTCAGGCTGAACTCCAGGCACTCGCAGATGATAACCGATTGTATGTCCCGAAGGGTGCGAAGGCGAACCTGTATAAGAAGATCTACATGCACGAATCACTGGGTAAGCCGGCGATGGACTTGTGGGACGACATTCCTAGTATCGCACAGGGATCGGAGGTGCGCAAGTATCCCACCGCGAAGCCTGTGAAGCTGCTTGAGCGGATCATCGCAATGACCACAGACAAAAATGATTTGGTGTTGGATCCGTGTGCAGGATCTGGAACAACCGGTGCAGCGGCCGTGGATCGGCGCTATGTGTTGATGGATATGAATCCGGAGGCGATTGAGATTATGCGATCGCGATTCGCTCCCGCTTGACGGTGGAGAGAAGCTGATTCACTGCGTCCTGCTGAATCTTCAGCGTTAGGATCGAGTTCTTGTTGGCGTTGGACAGGCCTAGTAGCGCAGTCACACCATTGTTCGTGACCAGGCGGAGGCGGAGGTGGGTATTCACACCGAGCCCATCCTTCTCCCGCCACACTTGGCGTGACTCCTTGGCGCGGCCAGCCCGGAGCACGTAGGTCCAGCTTGGATCCTTCGGGAACTCGGACAGTTCGCGCATCTCCTCGTGGCGGAAGACCGACATCTCCGTGGCCTCACGCACGAACATCCATTCCGGTGTGCGATCGTTCACTGCGAGTAGCAGCTTCCGGATGCCCTCAGAGGTCATGTTGTCCCAGGTAGAGTTGGTCGCGTCTTTGATCGCGGTCTTGACCATGTCCACCGCGGATGCATCGCCGTGGTGAACCGCACGGAGATCATCGATCGTCTTGAGTAGGGATTCGCAAGGCAGGTAGTCAAGTACCTTGCTGGTATTCACGTGGTCAAACGTGCCGCTGCGGTGCAGCTTGTCGGATCCACCGGCGACGCGAACGTCGTCTGCGTAGATCCCCATGTCGCTCACTTGGTGGGTGCCGCCCTCCTTGCGGAAGGTCAGCTTGCCCGGGTATTCGTATTGGATGTTGGAAGGGGGTGTAGAGTTACAGAGGTCAATAGTGTGGCCTTCATTAGCCACGCCTGCATGATGAACCTCGCCAGTTGTGTTGTAGCCGGGCCTGCGTCGTGTGAAGAAAGTAGATACGGAAGACATTTTGGGGGGCTCTGGACATTTTCGTTATAGCCAACGATTCGTTTTCCGTCGTCGAGTCTTCCTTCTCCGTGTCTTGCGTCCACCCTTCAATCTCGTCCGAAGTAAGTCGTATAGCTCTTTTGCGCTTGCTGGCGTCATTTTTCCAATCATGACTGCAGCTGTGAAGCCGGGCAGATCACCGGCCTTTGCTAATGCACGTGCCTTTGTACCCGACATTTGACTCACTTCGTCAGCTGCATCGCGATTGAGGCCGATGAACTTTGGTGGGTTCTCAACCGACGCCCATATCGGTGCGCCTTCACCGAACACGGCTGCTCGGTCAGATCCCGCGACAAGTGTGATGTCCGTATAACCCTTTCCTTTCAGATACTCATATGCCGCTAACGGCCCACCACATGCTGGGTCACATGTTGCAGTGTCTACGAAGGTAACTCCGCTGGGGAACATGAGTGTGAGGTATTTCACCTTTTCAACCGAAGTCAGCGGATTCTTCGCAGCTTCCTTCCCACCTGGTTTGCTCGAGGATACGAAGACAAACGCATCTCCACCCTGCGATTTGACGGTTTGAATCAACTTCGCATGCCCAATGGTCGGAGGCTGAAACCGACCCGCTGTGTAGACAGCCTTCATTATTACTCCAATTGAAAAAGCAATGGATAACGAGTCTACGAACCTCGTTCTAGTGGTTCTGGTCACAACCCTTCATGCGTGGATTATCTACACGACCTTTTGGTGGTTTTCTGAGTGCGGGCACGGATGATTACTTCGGCCTCATGTTATGCGCCTTGTACGCGATGTCGTCACCCAGCTTCATCTTGAGGGTAGGACTGAAGAGCCGGCGATCGGCGACAGCGGTGGTGAGGTTCCACACCTTCACGATATGGAACTGACCCTTCGGGGATACCGTAACACCTGCGATGCACTCGTTGTGGTTCTTGAGGAATGAATTTGCTAAGCAGTGCACCATACAATCGATGAAGACCGTATGCGTATCCGACGCATCGACCTTCTTCGACCAGGCACCACCCTTGTCGTTCTCCGGCGCGTCCCAGAGCGGACGAACCCCGTCCTTCATAAAGAAGAACATACCTGATTCCCAGACGTCCTTGGGAATACCGTCCACGAGGCTCCAGAACTCGGGAATAGTTGTAACGTCATAGATGCGGATGTAGCTTTCAAGGCTGTAGTCATTGTTCGACGGATCGTGATACCAAAGAGTCCACTTCATTTTTGCCGACACCCCTTCCTTGTTGAGTGTGAAGCAATCCGTTTTCCGTTTCACCACGAAGGTTCACCAACGGAAAATGAATCCTTGCACCCACACAAGGAAACGAGAGCGTCGAAATGGAGTCCATCACTGTGTCTTCAATCTACGCTCTCCGCCCTTCCGTCAAGCAGCCTCTTCCCGATAGTGTAGTGGAGATCTTCTCCAAGCTACGCACATCCTTCCGCCCAGTCTTCCGCAAGCCCCACCGCCGTGAACCTCCGGCCGAACCCGCCAATTGGCGCCAAAATGTATTAGTCGAAACCCTCCGCAAGGTGCGCGAGAAGGATGATGCCGACTATGATGAAATCAACGCAGCCATCAACAAGCTGTCCAAACCCACTTACTCCAAGCTTACGGAGATGATCAAGACCAAGCTCGCAGCTCGCGACGCGATGTTCCGCCTCCGGGTGACGACATTGCTGTTCGACCGAGGTATTCGCCAGAACTTCTATGCAAGTATGCTGGCCGACCTGTATTCCGATATCGTGAAGCTGAGTGAGGATGCACGCCAAGACCTGATGACTCAGGTGGCGATGTTCGACTCACTCTACGATACGTCCGCAGTCACAATTGTTCCCGCATCGACGGATGCAGGATTCGATGACGCTCTCATCGCCTGGACGAAACAGAAGGAAACGAAGCGCGGCTTCGCAGTCTACACGTCCGAGCTCTATTCTCGTGGCCTTATCCCCGAGGCGACCATGGCTGTGTTTGTGTCCACAGTCGTAGACGACCTTCGCGACACCATCAGCCAGAAGAAGACGCCACCTGTCGAGGAGCACGTGGACCACCTTGTTCGATTCCTGGCTGCCGTCGCGCCCAAGGTCAAGGAGGTCAAGCCCAAGGTGGCTGAGATTCTCACAATTCCCCGTACAGAAACGCCGTCCCTCACGATGAAATCACGCTTCAAGCTGGAAGACGTCGCACGTTAAAATAAACGCAAACACATCCTCGTCCTCTCACAAATGAGTGTCCCCTCCGCCACAGTTATGGCGCACGTTGCTAAGCTGGCGATCGAGCATGATAAGCCGATCTACCTTGACTATTTTTCTGATTCGCTGTCCAAGGCGTGCTGCATTGGCGTGTCGGGTGAGAGCAAGTGCCTGGTCAAGTCAGACACGGAGTACACGTCGCCGATCGTGTCGATCATGCGCCTCAAGGAGGAGAAGATGTACATCATCATGACGGAGAACAGTATCTACGTGGTGTCGGCCGACATCCCGGTGAAGCGCATCGTTCAGCCGTCTACGGAGTCGTCGAGCTCTTAAGATAATGGATCTCTTCCCTCCTCCTCATCGTATCCTTTTTGAATCACTCAATGATAGGTCATCGCATACTGCATGGGAAGAGTATGTGAAGGCAAATAAACACCGATGCGACTTTGAAGAGGTGGATGCCGCAAAGATGAACTCTATCGATGACTTTGCGCCCTGGATTACGCAATGGATGTCGTTCATCCCCTCTCAAACTCATATTCGCATTCGTGTCTTGATGGTGTGGCATGCGCACTTTTTGACTGCAGCATGTCAGCAGATGCTTCGTAGGTCACTCGAACAGCGGTCCTTCCGCTGCCGAATCTGGTTTCACATTGAAGAGCCAACGCTACAATCCGCGATTGTCTCCCGCTGTATCATCACTAGGATGCCGGTGTATACCCATCTTCCCGAGATTCACGGCGAGGTAGATACATCGCTATGGAACGATCCACATGCGTATGAAAAAGGAATCTTGGATGGCGAAGCATAGATAAGTCATGCGCGTGTTCACAGATGGAGCTTGTTCTGGGAATGGACGAAAGGATGCAAAGGCTGGATATGCGGTTTGGTTTCCGGAGCACCCTGAGTGGTCAACGGCTGCGAGAGTGCCCGACTCTGAACCACAAACCAATCAGCGGGCCGAGTTGTCCGGTATCTATCACGCGGTGTCGATTCTTTCGACCAAGGGCGCATTCAGCGAAGACCTGGTCATCTATACGGATTCGGACTACTCGATTAAGTGTCTGACCGAGTGGATGCCTGGATGGGTTTCGCGCGGATGGAAGACAACCATGGGAAAGGATGTTCTACACCGCGACCTGATCGAGGGGATTGCGGGCCATCTGAGCAAATTCAAACACCGGTTCCATCACGTTCGCGCACACACGGGTGGTTCGGATGATTTGTCGAAGCAGAATGATGTTGTCGACCGCATGGCTCGCGAGAGTGTTGAGGGGAAGACAATTGAGTTGCCGCCCGCCCGTCCAGACGATGAGCTGTTTCCTGGCTGTCCGATTGGACTTATGGGCCCTGCAGTTTCAGCTGCCGTGGTAGCTGGGTGGGTTCGCAGTAACTTGGCGACCCTCGATCAAGAGATCGTCGACAAGCATCTGTTGAAGGCATTTGCTGAGATGTGTAAGCTTCGCAACGTGACGCTGACCAAGTCTACGGTTCAGAAGCAGTCGATGTTGCGTGCAGAACTCACGACACTTCACATTGAGAAGACCGAATAGCTTACAGGTTTAGTGCGGTATACAGTAAAGATGGCCCTTCCCGAGCGTATTGCTTATCATTTTTGGTCGCCTACGTGCGGTCCGTGTGCATATATCAAGCCCATCATTGCCGACCTGATTGAGGACTTTCCTGGTATTTACTTCATTGGCGTCAATACGAAGGATGACCCACAGGGAATCGCTGAGAAGTTCGGGGTTCAGTTTGTTCCTACGTTTGTGATTCTCAAGAACGGCGAAGAGATTGGTCGCTACACGGGTTCCCAAGCGTCTATGTTCTTTACGTTATGTCGCAAGCTCATGTCGTCCTAACGAGGACATGTGGCTGCTGATGCAGGTCCACCTGCTGTGGCCATGTTTGGGTCTGCACCAGCACCTGAACTCATTCCGAGTCCCTTGCGCCCGGGACCTCCAACACCACCTGCTCCACCAGATCCGCCCGCAGTCTTGCTTCCGGGAATCGCGCTTGAGGGGAGGTAATTCGGGGCCATCGAACTAATGAGTCCGAAGCAGATACCGCCCAGCACAACTCCGAGGATTCCAGTCAGTGCAGCCTTATTCGGACCACCCTCAATTGCGAAGGCCTGACCGCCGAACAACAACATAGACGCCACGATGGCTCCAGCGGCATCTAGCACGCTCAGATTCGTCACCAGGTCAAAGATGTAGTACGCCAAGATACTCGAGGTCACGACGAGCGTTTCAGGTGTATCGGCTGCAGGTGAATTCATCGACAGCATCTCGATACCCGGGTATTCGCCTGGGATAAGTCCACCTTCCTGCTTGGCCTCCATGCGGTTCTTAATTGCTGCGATCAAACGAATACAGGCCGCGGTGACCCATGGAGCCAACGCTGCGGAAAATACACCCACAGCACTTCCAGTCCAATACACGCCTTCATATGTAAACGCGTCTGCTAGGATTCCGAACAAGATCAAGAAATGCGGAATGAACCGCAGGAGCTGAGTTGCCCATCCGGGACCCGCGGGCGCGTTTGGACCTCCTGGCTTTAACACAAAAAGAGCGGCGACTACGCCAATTAAGGCGCTGCTGGCGGCAAGGATCAATCCCTGCCACCAGTTGAGAAGCCCACGTGGAGCTGGCGGTTGTGGACTCGACATCTTGTTCTCTTTCGCAGACTTGTTTTGTCCACACTAGAACAATGGGTGGTGGAGGTAGTAAGTGTAGTAAGGTTGACCGAATCGATACGAAACCCAGCGTAACTGCCGATATCGGTGTAACAATCGCGGGGTCCAAACAATGCAATAACTGTTCGTTGACTGTTTCGCAGTCAAGTTCTTCGTCAGTTATCATGTTGAAGCGCGATCCCGTCACGAAAGGCATGCTTATCTTACAACCCTCTGTGCCTCTTTCCGTGAACTTCAATGGAACAACTGCGGTCTTCAATCAGGTTGCCCTGTATGCTCCCGCACCGACCAGCGTAGAACATGTGAATGCAGATGCGGTTCTCCATTGTATTTCAGATTCGATCTGGCTTTTCATTCCTCTAAAGGCTGGTGATTCTGGACCTAACATAGCATTCTTGAGTGCGATTACGGGTGTTCTAGACCCTGCGACATCCGCGGGTCTGGGAATCGTTGACTCTAAGACTGGGAAATATGGAACCGCGACAGCTGCACCTGGACAGGACTGGTCGATTGCTTCCCTTGTGAATGGAACCACCGACCCCTACTTCACATGGGTCAACGGAAAGCTCGAGCAGTATACGATTTCTGATTCTGAGTGTGAACGTCATCTCGGGTGGAAGTCAAGTTCTGGTCCGCAGGTCATTTACTTTCAGAACTCCGTGTCGGTTGCGTCTGCAGACATTGCGCGTCTGCGCGAAACAGTCGGAACCGTGCTGCCTGCAGACATTGGTCTGACGATTTCTAACACAATGTATTCGCCTGGACAAGCCAACTGTACTCCACCGCCTGTGAAGCTTAAGATGCCCAAGTTCCAGCCACCTAGCGCAGTCACTGACTTTGTTGGGTATTTCGTCATTCTATTCATCGCATTCTTCGGCGTTGTAGCTGCGGTGTCCCTGATGTTAATGAAGAACGGCCCAATTCAATACATCTCGGCAGCCATCTCAAGGATGTTCGATTCAATCATGCCTCCTCCCCCGCCTCCTGCTCCGGCAGCCCCGCAACTTCCAAGCGTTGCCGGTTTAGGTTCTCTTGGTGCATCGGCATTAGCAGGGAAGCTTCCAGGTGGTCTAGGCAACCTTGGTGCGTCTGCGTTGGCGGGCAAGGTCCCTGGTGGCCTAGGATCGGCATTAGCAGGTAAGCTCCCTGGTGGCCTAGGATCGGCATTAGCAGGTAAGCTCCCTGGTGGCCTAGGATCGGCATTAGCAGGTAAGCTCCCAGGTGGGCTAGGGAAGCTTGCTGCGCTGGCCGGAAAATGAATCTAAAGACCAACAACCACACCACTAGCAAGATGGTTGTCGCACTCTTCATTTCGACATCCGGCACATTGACCGAAACACCCCTTCCAGCAAAGACATCCGACGTTCTCGAATGGCTTCGCAAGAAGACGAAACAGCCCCTTATGCAGTTCCAGGGCAAGATGATTCACGACGAGGACGTCTACGCAGTCTTTGGCGTTCCCTGTGAAGAAGAGGAGGAGAACACGAATCAACACATGCTACCCTCGCCCTTCAACGACGACCTGTTCTCCGGAACGATTGTCGTCATGAAGTCGACAAATGCGAACACCGATGATTATGACGCCCATGCGAATCAATACTCGGACCTGCGCTCAGCTGAGTATGATGAGTTCTATCAGTCCTCAACCTTCCAAGAGGAGGAAGAGGAAGAGGAAGTTGACGATGAGGATGGAGGTGATGCCGTTGTTGAGGACGAAGACGATGATATTCCGGAGGCTGACCGCGAGCTTCTACCGGTCCATACGGTTCATGCGTCCAACGTGTTCGTAGACCACCCGCTCCGGACACTTGTTCGCGATAAGTTTGATTCGAATGAAGTGGAAACTGCAATCCTAAAGAAGTGTGTTCAGGATGCACAAGAATGGTTTGTTGACCAGTCATGGGATAACCCTGTGTTCCTCAACCTGTATCGCAATCGGGCCATCGACCTGTATCGCTATCGCCAACTCATGCCGACCATGAACACAGATGCGTTCGTGAATTCCACACCTCTGATTCAGAACCCTGAACGATGGGCGGAGATTGTGCAGAACACAACGGAGAAGGAGAAGGCTACCCACTCGAAGAAGCAGACTGCGAGCATCTTCCTCTTCTGCCAGCGGTGTCAGAAGAAGACCCGATGCGATTACTATCAGATGCAGACGAGGTCTGCGGACGAGCCGATGACGACCTTCGTGACGTGCCTTGAATGTGACAAGCGTTGGAAGTTCTAACTTTAACGCCCCCATCCAAACAAGACAATGGCTGAGGAAATCAAGGAAACCCTTCGTCAATGGATCGCAGCTGATGACGAGATTCGCGCACTTCAAGCCCAGATCAAAACCATTCGTGAACGCAAAAACACTCTGGGTGCTCAGGTTATCGCCTTTATGAAAGAGAACGAGCTAGGTAACTTTGTTCTCGACGGTGCCCATGGAACGATCGCTCGGTCGGAACGCGTGTCCCGCCCTGCACTGAAGCGGTCTACGCTTCGTCAACAGCTCTTTTTACAGTTCGCAGACCAGCCTGAGCGCGTGGCGGAGGCTCTGCGTGCGATTGAGGGCATCCCTGAGGGCGGTGATGATATGTCTGTTGGCGGGACGAAGAGGGATGTGCTATCCCGTCGTTTGCCTCGCAGTCAGAACATCTCGATAAGCTAAAAATGGACTGGTCGTGGACCATTGTAGCTGCGGTGTTGATCACCTATGTTCACACATTCAATCATTTGGCTGAACGGTATTTGGATGGGCGTGTTGTTTCGTGGATGGACTTGGTTCGCGTGACTACCACGTCAATGGACCGGGAACAGTGGCTTTCCGTTGTTCGAGGCTAATCTTGAGCTTGCGTGGCTTGGCTTTGGGCGGGGCATGTGCTTCACACATGGCGTAGAATGAATCACGCATCTCTTCTGGCGTATCGCCGCTGATGCGCTTGCGTTCGTGTAGATGGATGAAGCACCAGCGGTGATCATCGTCGTTGGCCAGTTTCTCGTGGCGGGTGATGGCGTGTTGGCAGTAGGGACAGAACATCTTACTCGTAGTCGGCGACAAGAGGTAGATTTATAAACAGGGTACAATCCGTTTTCAGAGAACATAAGGTGTGAGCAGCTACGACCATGTCCTGACGATCTTTGACCTCCTTGATAGCCCTCTGGCGGGCCTTCTCGAGCTTCTTCTTCTGTTTGTTGAGCTTATCGCGTTGGGCTTCGAATCGGGCTAGGCGAGCAACGCGGCGAGAGTAGCTTCCAAACGTTGCTGCTCCGTGAGAGATGAGTTTGCGTTCAATCTTGTCCATTGTAGTTGAGAGGGGTATGGTGATACAGGAGCAATCCATTTTCAGACGTTGAACTTCCGCCTGAAGGTCTGGGTGTTCTTCTTGAGCGACGTCGAAGGCCCCCATAGAATCCAGCGAGATAGTGCACCGGGTGTGTCCGGACGTGACCAGTGTTCACCCATTCCAGAGTGTCTATCAATGTACCGCGCCCTTCGCGTCTTATCCTTGTGCTTTGTGTAATCCGACATCCCGCGTGCACCAAACGGAACTGTCTTTGTCTTTCCATTCGGGAGGTCAAAAATAGCGTCCCACTTCTTCGCAGGGTTGTGTGACCGGCGTAGTGTCCGGAGTTTCATTGTTTACTGTAGAGATTAGAGCGCGTCAATCCATGGCTCCCATTGGTCGCGGGGGATGTCGAACTCTTTGAATGCAGCTAACGCATGGGCGGTTTGAAGGATGATTCCACAGTCCATGTTCGCGATAACGGCCATCCGATTCTGCAGCTTCTCTGCTGGAGAGAGCTCCGGAGCAAAGGCCTCATCGAATCCACAGAGGACATTGGCCAAGCGAGTAATGTGCCCGTCACAGCACATCCCCACAGAGTCGACCATCTCTTGCCACAAACGAATCTCAAGCTCTTGATGAACAGGGGATGTCTTGATCTTAGCCCAAAGACCGTCTAGCAGCCTCTTGTAGAGATAGTCGCCATCCGTTCGGCACGTGATTGTCCTGTACCAGCGCTTCACATCGCGGTCGACCTGGTCAATTACGTCCAACGTCGTATGGATGCGGTCTAGCGCAACGTGTTCCATGAACTTCAGATGTGACTCGGCTACTGTCTTCTGATTCGAGGGCACATCTGTGTTCAGTAGAATCTGGAGAGCCGAGTTCGTCTGTTGCGTCACTACACGTGTATGGACATTCTGGTTGTCCTGAACGAATGCCTCAAGCTCTCCGCGTGGAGGGGCTCGAAGATGCTCCTGAAATCGCCAGCCAATGTCGCCTTGGACGTTCATTGGCGCATGATTGGCCATATGGAGATTCCATAGATCTGGGATGACCATGTCCCGCGCTAGATTGAGTTCGAGGTGCTGGACGACGCCCTGGTCCATGAATGGCTCGCCTGCTGCAGCTTGCGCGCGCCATCCCGCGACGACGTCACGCCACTGCGCCCGTCCATCGGCTAACATCGTCAGCGCGGCGAAATACAAATCGTCGATGAGCATTCTCTGCTGCCGCCGAACAAACATCGGTTCGTGACGAACACATCGGTTGTGTCCACGGGCAGCTCGCAGGCAGTGAGGATGGATACACCGCTGCTCAGGTGGAAGGTCTGGTCGCGGTCGTAGTTGTTCATGTTGACCACAGTATTCGCCATGAACGGCTGTGCGAGTACAGTTGCGACACTGAGGTCGTGGAGCTTGTTGTTGATGAGGTGGGATGTCGGCAAAGAGGCGAGTATTGGGGTTATCTACATGAGTTCCGCAGAGGGTGCGTCGCCCCCAGACTTGTCGAGTGCATTGATGTCCGGCTACAGTTACCGCTGCGCATTGGTGAGGCGGCATCTTGGTCACTCCTCTTCTTGTTGATGTTACTTATTCCGTTTTCTAGCTTCAGCCAAACGGATATGCTTCGCTGACCCTAGACGATGTTCGCTGGCGCCCTTCTCCTTCTGATTCTTGATGCTCTGCTTCTTAGTCTTCGGCGGGTCCATTGTTCTCTTTGTTCCGTAGCTCCAGACAATCCATTTTTCTGAAAACGAATTGTTCGCAGTTACGAAAGGTTGGTGAGCCCCCCGCCCTACAGTATCATACTCACACTACTACAATGTCTTCGCTCAACAACCTCCTCAAGCAGCAGATCAAGGACGCGATCAACCACATCTACGATGAGTCCGGCTCAGCAGCCGAGAACCGATATTCCAAGCCAGAGGAGCTCGCTAAGGCTCTCCTCGATATCCTCTTCCCGACCGAGGCGGAGGACAACACCCAGGTCACCGGCGTCGTCCGCGTACCCACCGCCGCAGACACCGAGTCCGACGGCTCCACTGACTCCAAGCAGCGCAAGAAGCGCGCTCCCATGAGCGATGAGGCCAAGGCAGCCATGAAGGCCAAGCGCCAGGCCACCATCGCCGCCAAGGCCGCCGGCGCACCCGCCCCGGCTGATGCTCCTGCTCCCGCTCCCGCAGAGCCCAAGTCCGACACCGAGGATAAGAAGGCCCGCAAGCCCCGCGGACCCATGTCCGATGAGGCCAAGGCCGCCATGAAGGCCAAGCGCGATGCGACCATCGCCGCCAAGAAGGCCGCCCAGGCCTAAGCTATCACAGCTACCCAAACCCAATTTTTACATTACTGGGCAGTCCAACTCATGAATCCACATTTCTGAAAACGAATTCATCGGACTTACGAAAAGACCTGAAGTAAGTCCTACAACGACCGCATAGCAACAGTTGAGGCATTCCCGATCAGAATGTTTAACCCGATCCCTTTCTCCGTCCGTATGCGCGCAGCCGGCTTCGTCTTCGACAAGCACGTGCGAAGCATGAACATCTACGACAAGTGGGTGCCTAAGGGCACTACCATCGCAGACAAGCGCAACTACGCCACCAAGGTCGACCACACCGTCGACATCCTGGCCCGCTTCGTCGCCAAGTGGACTCTCCAGTCCCGCAAGGCCCGCCGCGAGTACCGCATCCGCGAGGCCGGCCGCAAGTGGCGCGACGCAGCCCTCAAGCCCAACTGGGCCGATCTCTCGGAGGCCCACGAGCGCCGCGAAGCCGAGGTCGCCCGCCGCCAGTTCGACAAGTACGTCCTCATGGCCGAGGCCGACTGGAAGGCCGCCTGCCGCGACATGATCGAGCAGCACAAGGCCGCCGGCAAGGACATCCTGCCCCTGATCCGCAGTGTGATCACGCCCGTCTGGGAGGCCCGCGACCGTGCCGCTGCACTGGCCGTGGTCAACAACGCCCAGGTCTGGGTCGAGCTCAATGCCGCGCCCCGCCTCCACAACACTCAGCGCCCTACCCAGGTGCGCGTCAGCCGTAACCGGTTCGCCATCGACAGCGACTCTGAATAAAACCATAAATAACGAAGAACTACCAAGTTTTTCAATTCCAAACTCTCTGTGAGGCATTTATCGAACGAGTCGTTGTACAAAAAAAGTTTCAGAATCGAGTCCAACTTTCATCCATTTTTCGTAGGTGGGGAATGTAGATTTCGTGGGTGAATACTCGGGGGCGCGCAGTCAGTGCGCAGCTGCACCGCAGGTGGGTCGCTTCGCTCCATGCGGACTTTTGTCTTTTTGCGGGGTGGG
>Ga0209499_1000412_pt1 | contig 31824 bp, 28 predicted proteins | sample C_130208_EF_Meta_FD_187306 | JGI IMG/M metagenome (GOLD analysis project Ga0209499, IMG submission 187306) | Freshwater microbial communities from Lake Croche, Canada to study carbon cycling - C_130208_EF_MetaG (SPAdes) (version 2) | ecosystem: Environmental > Aquatic > Freshwater > Lake... | reverse complement strand
TCGATTGCGGGAACAGCACGCTCCAATATTACGTAGGACGCATAATCCAAAAACCAATCTTTATACATTCCTGTAACTTTGGTAATGGTGTCGCTTCCTTCGTCGTTATTTTCGTAAAAATGTTGTCCACCTGAAGATATTATATCTTCAAAGCCTTCTTCATTTACAGATTCATTTAACTCTTCGTTAGATTCGTCTTCGTTTGGGATACTGTTTTCTTCGTCTTTGTCCATTTTTTATGCATAAAGTTTTAAATTTTGCTGAAAAACATAAACTTAAAACTATTTTTAATTTGATTCAATCTCATCTAAATCTACCTTCAAATTCTTGATGATAAACTCCTGACGGTCTGGTGTATTTTTCCCCATATAAAAAGACAATAATTGCTCAATTGAGGTGTTTTTGTCCATCATAATTGGATCCAAACGAATAGTTTCTCCAATAAAATTCTTGAATTCATCGGGTGATATTTCTCCCAAACCTTTAAATCGGGTGATTTCTGGTTTTGGTTTCAATTTTTCAATTGCCGCTTTACGCTCGTCATCAGAATAACAATAGATGGTTTCTTTCTTGTTTCGAACTCTAAAAAGTGGTGTTTGTAAAATATACAAATGGCCTTCTTTTATCAATTCTGGAAAAAATTGCAAGAAGAAAGTAATCAATAATAATCGGATGTGCATTCCATCGACATCAGCATCGGTAGCAATTACAATATTGTTATAGCGTAATTTTTCTAAACCATCTTCAATATCCAAGGCTGCTTGAAGCAAGTTGAATTCTTCGTTTTCATAAACAATTTTTTTAGTCATTCCGTAACAATTCAACGGTTTTCCACGAAGACTAAAAACGGCTTGGGTATTTACATCTCGAGATTTGGTAATCGATCCAGAAGCCGAATCCCCCTCCGTAATAAAAAGGGTACTTTCCAAATTTTTAGGATGTTTCGTGTCGGGAAGATGCGCGCGACAATCTCTTAATTTCTTGTTGTGCAAATTGGATTTTTTAGCACGATCCGTGGCCAATTTTCGAATACCAGATAATTCTTTACGCTCTCTTTCGGCTTGCAAAATCTTACGCAATAAAGCATCAGAAGTTGCTGGATTCTTATGTAAAAAACTATCTAATTTATTCTTAACAAAATCATTGACGAAGGTTCGAACGGAAGGCATTCCTGCTTCCGAACCCATATCCGTAGAACCTAATTTGGTCTTGGTTTGCGATTCGAATACCGGCTCCATTACCTTGATACTTATGGCTGTTACAATCGATTTACGAACATCCGAAGCTTCGAAACTTTTGTTATAAAACTCTCTTATAGTTTTTACAATTGCTTCTCTGTAAGCCGCAAGATGCGTTCCTCCTTGAGTGGTATTTTGCCCATTTACAAACGAATGGTATTCTTCGCTATATTGTGTTTTACTGTGCGTTAAAGCTATTTCAATGTCGTCCCCTTTCAAGTGAATTATTGGATATTCCAAATCATCCGCATGAATGGTTTCTTCTAATAAATCTTTCAATCCATTTTCAGAAAAGTATTTTTCGCCATTAAATAAAATAGTCAAACCATTGTTTAAATAACAATAGTTTTTGAGCATTTTGATGATATATTCAAAACGGAATTTATAATTTTTAAAAATGGCTTCATCTGGAATAAAAGTAACTTTGGTTCCTTTACGTTTGGTGGTTTCGATAATATCTTCCTCTAAAACCAAGTTTCCTGCCGAAAATTCTGCTGCTTTTTGCTTATCATCTCGAACCGATTCTACACGAAAATAATTAGATAATGCATTTACTGCTTTTGTTCCAACTCCGTTTAAACCTACTGATTTCTTGAAGGCAAGTGAATCATATTTCCCACCTGTATTCATTTTAGAAACCACGTCAATTACTTTTCCTAGCGGAATTCCACGACCATAATCGCGAACCGTAACTGTTTTGTCCTTGATAGTAACTTCGATCGTTTTACCAGCGCCCATAACAAATTCGTCGATACAGTTGTCTAAAACTTCCTTGAGAAGTATATAAATACCATCGTCTGGCGAAGAGCCGTCACCGAGTTTTCCGATGTACATTCCAGGACGCATTCGAATATGTTCTTTCCAGTCGAGTGATCGAATATTGTCTTCGGTATATTGATTTTGATCTGACATTTTAATTTTTATCGAATTTTTGCTAATGTAAGGAATGTCAATCCATTTTAAAAGAGGAATCCATCAAAGTTATTAAGAATAATATTGACAAATTAGAAGATTGATTTTAGAGGGTAGATTTCAGCGTTAAACCATAAAATTTTTGACAATTTCCTTCAATTGCGAATCCAATTCTGCATTTGAAACTGTACCTTTTTCAATATCAAAATTATCATTAAAACTAGGCAGCGAAAATGTAGCTTTTAGTATTGCACCAAATCGTGGAAAAGCATTTTTAGCAATCTCTAAAACTGTTGCTCCTCCTCTAGCTCCGGGCGAAGTAGCCATAAGCAACATTGGTTTATCCTGAAAAATTTTACCGTTTATTCTGGAACACCAATCGAAAACATTTTTGAAAGCCACCGAATAATTGCCGTTATTTTCAGCCAAAGAAACGACCAAAATATCCGCTTGTGAAATTTTATCTAGAAAAGCTTTCGCCAAAGGATGTTGACCAATTTTATTTTCGACATCCACACCAAATAATGGCATTTCATAATCATTTAAATCCAAAACTTCGACTTCGGCATTCTCAAATAAATGAGTTGCATAAATTACTAATTTTTTATTGATTGAGTTTTTGCTATTACTTCCAGCGAAGGCGATAATTTTCATGGGAAACAATTTAGTGATTAAATATAATGAAAATTGTTACGCCAATTTTAAAATAATAAAAAAAACTACTCAATTTCTTGAGCAGTTCCTGTTATTATGATCTATTTGAATGAGATTGCTTCATTCCTCGCACAATGACTAAACGTTAAATCTAAAGTGCATTACATCTCCATCTTTTACAACATATTCTTTTCCTTCTACTTTGAATTTCCCGGCTTCCTTACATTTGGCTTCTGAACCGTAATGAACGAAATCTTCATAAGCAATTACTTCGGCGCGGATAAATCCTTTTTCGAAATCAGTATGAATAACTCCCGCAGCTTGGGGCGCAGTGGCTCCAATATTGATGGTCCAAGCACGAACTTCTTTAACACCTGCTGTAAAATAAGTTTGTTGTTTTAATAATTTATAAGCAGCACGAATTAAAACAGACGCTCCTGGCTCGCTTAATCCCATATCTTCTAGAAAAACTTGACGTTCTTCATAACTTTCTAATTCTGTAATATCAGCCTCGGCTCCTACTGAAAGGATTATCACTTCGGCATCTTCATCTTTAACTAATTCGCGAACTTGATCTACATATTTATTTCCGTTAACTGCTGAATTCTCATCAACATTACAAACATATAAAACAGGTTTTGCTGTTATCAATTGGAAACTTTCCATCAAAACTTCTTCGTCATTATTTTGAGGAGTTATAGTTCTTGCCGATTTTGCTTGAAGTAAATTTTCTCTGATTCTGTCTAAAAGTGCTTTTTCAGTTTGCGCTTCTTTATTTCCTGTTTTGGCGGCACGATTTACTTTTTCCAATCGTTTATCAACTGTTTCTAAATCTTTCAATTGCAATTCGATATCGATGGTTTCTTTGTCACGAATTGGGTTTACATTTCCGTCCACGTGTACAATATTATCATTATCAAAACAACGCAAAACGTGAATAATAGCGTTACATTCTCTAATATTTCCAAGAAATTGATTTCCTAAACCTTCTCCTTTACTTGCTCCTTTTACTAATCCAGCAATATCTACAATATCAACCGTTGCCATTTGAACGCGTTCTGGATTTACTAATTCTTCTAATTTTGCCATTCTCGAATCAGGAACATTTACTACTCCTATATTCGGTTCGATGGTACAAAACGGAAAATTAGCACTTTGCGCTTTTGCATTAGATAAACAATTAAATAAGGTCGACTTTCCAACATTTGGTAATCCTACAATTCCTGCTTTCATGATATTTTTGTTTGCAAATAGTAGTTTCCTACTAAAAGTTGATGATTTTACTTTAAAAGTTTGCAAATATAATACATATTATATGTAAGACAGCAAAAACCGTATTTATTAACTCATCCCAATTAATTTGAGCTAAACTAACTCCCTATTTAGAAAAAAACTGACTTATTATTAATCTAATACTCTTTTATAAAATAAATTAATAAAAATTTAATTTTCCCCAATTTATTTCTGTAAATCTACAAAAATTACATTTTATTTTAACTTAACATTAATATAATGTTAAATTAATTCTATATTGCACCCGATTTCAAAGAAATTTAAAAACCAAACCAAATTGTTTTATGAAAAAAATCGCATTATTATTACTATTAAATGTAAGTTTTATCTTTGCCCAAAAAGAAATTTCTGGAGTTGTCAAAGATAATTCAGGTGCTGCTTTACCAGGAGTAAACATCATCGAAAAAGGGACTAGAAACGGAGTTTCTACTGACATCAACGGAGCTTATAAAATAGGTGTTGAAGAAGGAGCTACTTTAGTATTTAGTTATGTTGGATATTCCAATGTTGAAAAAGCAGCTACTTCAAGCAAAATTGATGTTGTTCTTGCTGAAAACGGAGGTCAAAACCTTCAAGAAGTGGTAGTTACAGGAACAAGAACGGCTCCAAGAAGTAACACTACAACTGCACTTCCTATCGATGTATTAACTGCAAAAGATTTAGCATCTACAGGACAAGCTACTTTTGATAAGGCATTACAATATAGAATCCCATCTTTTAACACGGTTCAAACACCAGTTAATGATGCGACTTCTTTATTAGATCCTTACGAAATTAGAAACTTAGGACCAAGTAGAACTTTAATCCTTATCAACGGAAAACGTAAAAACATGAGTGCATTGCTTTACACTCAAACCTCTCCAGGACGTGGTGAAACAGGGGCAGATATTTCTGCAATTCCTCAAGACGCTATCGAAAGAGTGGAAATTCTTCGTGATGGTGCTTCTGCACAATATGGTTCTGATGCCATTGCGGGTGTAATGAACATCATCTTGAAAAAAAGCACTAATGGTGGTTCTGCAACTTTTAGATCTGGAATTACTGGAAAAGGAGATGGAGAAATGGTTGGAATCAGTATCAACAACGGAACAACTGTTGGGGATAAAGGTTTTGTAAACTATACTGTAGATTTTTCTAAAGTAAAATTAGCGAACAGACCAGGGATATTGAACGCACAAGACGAAGCTGATTATTGGGGTGTTCCATTGGCAACTACTCAAGCATATTTAGCTAAAAAACCAGACGGAGGAAACGTAAATGGATCTCCAGAAACAGCTGCTGCTAAATTTGAAGTTAACGGTGGTAAAGAACTAAGCGAAAATTCTTCAATGTATTATAATGCTGCTTATGTTTACAAAAAAGTAAACTCTTACGCTAATTACAGAGCTCCTTATTGGAGAGCAGCTGCTGATATGCCTTACCTTTCAAGTTTATATGGAAATGGTACTCCATCTTCTTATCTTGGATATGTACCAACGTTTATTGGAGACTTAAATGACTACAATGCTACTTTAGGATACAAATCCGTAACAAACGGTTGGAATACAGATGCGAGTGTTACTATTGGTGGAAACAAACAAGTTTACACAGTTACAAATTCTCAAAACAGATCTACTTATGGTGATTTAAGTGCTGCTCAGTTAGCTTCTATCGGAGGTTTAGATGGCCATCTAACTAATGATTTTATTTATGCAAATGATCCAAACAAATATACTGGACTAACTACTTTCCACCCAGGTGGAACTGCATTCAACCATGTTGTAGGGAATATAGATATTTCAAAAGTACTTTCTGATAAAGTTAGTTTTGGTTTTGGTTCTGAATTTAGAACTGAAAATTTTGAAGTAATTGCTGGAGATGCTCCATCTTATTTAGGAAAAGGAGCAGATTCATTCCAAGGAAATGACCCTGCAAACTCTGGTAAATTCAACCGTTATAATGTTGGAGCTTATGCTGATGTAGCTGTTGACTTTACAAAAGACTTCCTTGTAAACGGTACAGTACGTCATGAAGATTATAGTGATTTTGGATCGGCTAATGTTTGGAAATTAAGTTCAAGATATAAATTTGCTGATGACAAATTTACATTAAGAGGGTCGCTTTCTACTGGATTTAGAGCTCCTTCATTGCACCAAATTTATACTGAAAAATCTCAATCAACATTTTCAGGTGGTGCAATTGCTGTAACAGGAATTATCAGTAACGTTTCTACTGCTGCAAGAGCACTTGGAGTACCTAAACTTACTGCTGAAAAATCTGAAAACTTAACCTTAGGTTTTGGATTTAAACCAACTAAAAACTTCAATTTTACCTTAGATTATTATAACATCAAAGTGAAAGATAGAATCGTATTAGGAAATTTAATTAACAACCAAGCTTATTTTGTAAATGCAATTGATTCTAGAACTGCTGGACTTGATTTTGTTGCTGGATACAGAAACATAAATTTAGGTACTGGTAAATTAGCACTTAATTTATCTGGAAACTATTCTTTAGTGAATGAAAGAGTTGGTGATGTTAAAAATCCTACTAGTGCTGGAAACCAAACTGTATTTAATGCAACACAAGAAGCATTAATGTTTACTTCTAGACCTAAATTCAAATACATATTTGGAGGAGATTATGAAATTAACAAATGGGTTTTCTCTTTAAACAATACTGTTTTTGGACCAACAAAATTCAAAAATGCTGATTTTACTGATCCAGGTTTATCTACTGTATTCGAAACAAAAATCGTTACAGATTTAGGGATTAACCTTAATGCTACTAAAAAATTATCTTTAGCTTTAAACGTAAACAACTTATTTAATGTTTTGCCTAAATACAATATCAAATCTGATGGATCTGCATCTGCAAATGCTATTGTAGCTAACCCAGCATTACTTCATACTCAAGATATGAACATTACTTTTGATGGTCGTTATAGCAACATGAGTTATGATGGTTTTCAATTTAGTCAATTAGGAACTATGTTCAATTTATCTATGAACTACAAATTCTAATACTTCTAGTTTAGGTTTTAACTTAAATCAAGAATACCAAAAAGGGCTGTCTTTCGACAGCCCTTTTTATTTTTAAAACCCTAAAAGATTAAATTAAAGCCATAAAAAAACTGGAGCTAGCGCTCCAGTTTTCAGTACTATTTAGCTAAAGCTAATTATTCATTGTGTAAAAAAGCTTGTCTGTTTAACAAGGTTTCTTCGCTTTCTACATGATTATCATCTGGAATACAACAATCTACAGGACATACAGCAGCACATTGTGGTTCGTCATGAAATCCTTTACATTCGGTACATTTTCCAGGTACTATATAGTAAATCTCATCAGATACTGGCGTTTGCGGTGCATCTGCATCCACTTCTTCCCCTGATGGCAAAATTACTTTTCCACTTATTTTAGTTCCGTCTTTATATCTCCAATCATCTGCCCCTTCATAAATTGCAGTATTTGGACATTCTGGCTCACATGCGCCACAATTGATACATTCGTCTGTTATTATTATTGCCATTATTTTTTATTTTTAAATTGTATAAACTCAAAATTTAATCGTTCCAAATTTCTTTTGACTTTCAGACCTTTGACTTTCGACTTAATTATGCTTATTTTTGCACAAAATTACAATCAAAACTATTCATATACAAATTACTTATGTCAGAAAACGATAAAAAAAGATGTTTCATTGAATTAGGAAAGTTTTTAAAGCAATTTTCCGAGGAAGAAAATATCAAAAATACATCCGTTCTACAAAACGATTTGTTCTATGATGATTTTGTAAATTTAATTCAACTTTCGCAATCACATAACGGTTGGTACACTCCAGAAAACGTATTTTTTTCGATACAATCATGGGCAACAGCCTTGACCGAAGACAATCTAAATCAATGGCTTAGTGGGTATAATTTAGATACAAACGAACCGAAAAATGTAGCGCTCATATTAGCCGGAAATATTCCATTAGTTGGTTTTCATGATTTTCTTTCGGTTTTAATTTCAGGAAATAGTGTATTGATAAAAACGTCTTCAAAAGATCAGTTTTTATTGCCTTTTTTAGCAAAATACATAATTACAATTGAACCAGCATTTGCCGATAAAATTTCATTTGTCGAAGGAAAATTAGAAAATTTTGATACCGTTATCGCCACAGGAAGTAATAATACAGCCCGTTATTTTGATTATTATTTCAAAGAAAAGCCAAGTATTATCCGAAAAAACAGAAATTCGATTGCTGTTTTAAACGGAGAAGAAACCAAGGAACAATTAGCCGCTTTGGGCGAGGATATTTTTAGGTATTTTGGTTTAGGATGCAGGAATGTTTCAAAACTATTTGTACCCAAAGGATATTCATTTGTAGCTTTTTTTGAAGCAATTTTCGAATATCAAAACGTTATTCACTATGAAAAATACGCCAATAACTACGATTATAACAAAGCCGTCTTCCTAATGAGCAACTTTAAACTGCTTGATAATGGTTTTTTGACCTTAAAAGAAGACAGTAGTCATGCTTCTCCGATATCGAGTGTTTTTTATGAATTTTATGAAAATATTGACGATTTGCAAATTCGATTAAACTCAGAAAGTGAGCAAATTCAATGTATTGTAAGCAATACAAGCATAGAAAACAGCATTGACTTTGGTCAAACCCAAAAGCCTAATTTATGGGATTACGCAGACAATATTGACACCATTTCATTTTTGTTAACAACAAAATGAAAAAATGTTTAATTATTTTGAAAATATTAACGCTTATTCAACTCCTATTCCCGAAATTTGCCTTTTTAAATTTTGGACATAAACTACACCATGAAAAAACACAACTACAGCGCAGGACCTTGTATTTTACCACAAGAAGTTTTTGAAAAATCGGCACAAGCCATTTTGAATTTTAATGATTCTGGATTGTCGATTTTAGAAATTTCGCACCGAAGTAAAGATTTCGTTGCCGTTATGGATGAGGCTCGTGCATTAGCAATTGAACTTTTAGGCCTTGAAGGCAAAGGATATCAAGCGCTATTTCTTGCAGGCGGAGCAAGTTTAGAATTCTTAATGGCTCCTTATAATTTAATGAAGGAAAATGGAAAAGCAGCTTATCTTGACTCAGGAACTTGGGCAAGTGCAGCAATAAAAGAAGCTAAATCTTTTGGAGAAACAGTTATTGTGGCTTCTTCTAAAGACGATAATTACAATCACGTTCCTAAAGGATATACTGTTCCCGCTGATGCAGATTATTTTCACTGTACTAGTAACAACACTATTTTTGGAACACAAATGAAGGAATTTCCAACTTTGGATATGCCAATCGTTTGCGATATGAGTTCTGATATATTTTCAAGAGTTTTGGATTTTTCAAAATTCGATATTATTTATGCTGGAGCACAAAAAAATATGGGTCCTGCAGGAACAACTTTGGTAGTAATCAAAGAAGAAATCCTTGGTAAAAACGGACGTGTTATTCCAAGTATGTTAGATTATGCAAAACATATCAAAGCAGAAAGTATGTATAATACACCTCCTGTTTTTCCTGTTTATGCTTCATTGCAAACTTTGAAATGGTTGAAAAACCTTGGCGGAATTGCTGCAATCGAAAAAATAAACAATGCTAAAGCAGCTTTACTTTATTCAGAAATTGACAGAAATCCATTATTCAAAGGAGCTGCAGTTGTGGAAGATCGTTCGAATATGAATGCTACTTTCTTATTGAATGACCCATTACATGCTGATACTTTTAACGCTATGTTGAAAGAAGCTGGAATTGTTGGTTTACCAGGACACCGTTCAGTTGGTGGTTACAGAGCATCTATGTACAATGCTTTGCCATTAGAAAGCGTGCAAGTTTTAGTTGATGTAATGAAAGAACTAGAAACAAAAGTTTAATCGGTTAATCGTTAATTTGGTTATTCGAAATAAAATATAATTAATTTGAGGACAAGATAGCTTCGTTCCTCGCAATGACAAAAAAAAATGAAAGTATTAGCCAATGACGGAATTTCAGAAAGTGGAATTCTAGCCTTACAAAAAGGAGGTTTTGAAGTTATAACTACTAAAGTAGCACAAGAACAAGTGGCAAATTTTGTAAACGAAAACAACGTAAGCGTTGTTTTAGTTAGAAGTGCAACCAAAGTTCGTAAAGATATTATTGATGCTTGCCCAGGATTAAAAATCATTGGTCGTGGTGGTGTTGGTATGGATAATATCGATGTTGATTATGCAAAAAGCAAAGGAATTCATGTAATTAATACACCTGCTTCATCTTCAGAATCTGTGGCTGAATTAGTTTTTGCTCATTTACTTTCTGGTGTTCGTTTCTTGCACGATTCTAACAGAAATATGCCTCTTGAAGGAGATTCAAACTTTAATGGTTTGAAAAAAGCGTATGCTGATGGAGTTGAGTTAAGAGGAAAAACTCTTGGAATTGTTGGTATTGGTCGTATTGGTCAAGCAACAGCAAAAATGGCACTTGGTTTGGGTATGAAAGTTATCGCTGCCGATAGTTTTATTCCACAAGTCGATGTAAAAGTGGTATTTTTTGATGGACAATCAATTACAACTACAATCGTTTCTCAATCATTAGAATCTTTATTCAAAGAATCAGATTTCATTACCTTGCATGTTCCAGCACAAGATGGTTACATCGTTGACGAGGCTGCCTTAGCAATTATGAAAGACGGAGTTGGTATTGTAAACTGTGCTCGTGGAGGTGTTATTGATGAGATTGCATTAATAAAAGCATTGGATTCTGGAAAAGTATCTTTTGCAGGATTAGACGTTTTTGAAAGCGAACCAAAACCTGAAATGACCATTTTGATGCATCCAAAAATTTCATTAACTCCTCATATTGGAGCTGCAACTGGAGAAGCACAAGACAGAATTGGAACAGAACTAGCATCACAAATAATCAGCATATTAGGTTAATTGTATTCTAAATCATTTTAATAAATCAAAGGGCTGTTTTAAAATCAGCCCTTTTTTTATGCAAAAAAATATAAAATCAATTAGAATTTAAAGGAGAATTATTTAATTAACTACTACAACAATTTATTTTAAAATCAGATACAAACATTATCTCAATGGTTATGTACCAATGAGATAATGTTTTACATTTGTAATCATTTAAACAGAGATGGGAACTTTTAAAGAACGTTGGGGAATTAAATCGAATTTGCAACTTGCAATCATATTTGTTGTTTTTGCAATTACAGGATCTGCTTCAGCTTGGTTATCTAAACCTTTTTGTATTTGGTTGGGAATTGTAAAAGAGGATTTAGAGTATTGGTTTACTCCTATTCGACTCCTTTTGATTTTCCCGATATACCAAGTACTTTTAGTTGCAATTGGATTTCTTTTTGGCCAATATAAATTCTTTTGGGCTTTCGAAAAAAAAATGTTAAAACGAATGGGCTTAGGTTTTTTTTTCAAAGAATAAAAATTCTGTTTTTCAATTCTATTATCCAATCTTTTCCCTAAAATCTTTGTTTCTTTGTGAAAACTATTCCAAAGATGATTCAAGCAAAAAACATACATAAATATTACGATCAACTTCATGTTCTTAAAGGAGTTGACTTACATATTCAAAAAGGTGAAATCGTATCTATCGTAGGCGCTTCGGGTGCTGGGAAAACCACGCTTTTGCAAATTCTTGGAACATTAGATAAACCAAGCCCCCCAACCCCCGAAGGGGGAGCAAAAACAGAAAACGGAATACAATTGCGTATCAACGATCAGGATATTTTGACTATGAATGACAAAACATTATCAAAATTCAGAAACCTAAATTTGGGGTTTATTTTTCAATTTCATCAATTATTACCTGAATTCACGGCATTAGAAAATGTTTGTATTCCTGCATTTATAGCCAATAAATCCAAACAGGAAACAGAAATAGAAGCCAAAAAACTTCTCGACTATTTAGGTCTTTCTCATCGAATACACCATAAACCAAACGAACTTTCTGGTGGTGAACAGCAGCGTGTTGCTGTTGCAAGAGCTTTAATAAATAAACCGGCGATCATTTTTGCAGATGAACCTTCAGGAAATTTAGATACACATTCAGCGGAGAATTTACACCAATTGTTTTTTAAACTAAGAGACGAATTGGGACAAACTTTTGTAATTGTCACTCATAATGAAGAATTAGCCAATATGGCTGATAGAAAATTAGTTATGGTAGATGGATTGATTTCAAATAAATAAACATGATAATAATAGCATTTACTTGGTTAATTCTGCTGATATTCTTCATTCCAACTGGAATCGCAGTCAAGTCGCTATTAAAAATAAACACAGACGACGTTTATATCCCAATATTTTTGGGTATTTTCATCCAATGTATTGGATTAAGTATATGCAGCTTCTTTTTTAAAATTGGATTAGTTGTGTTTATTTTTAATTTTTTTATCATTATTGGATTATCCATCTGGAAGTTACGAGAAATTAAAGACAGTTTAAAAGAAATATTTAACAATTTAAAATCACTTTCAACAACTTCAAAATTCACACTTTTAACAATTTTTATTTTTTCATTATTTAAATGTTCTCAATATCCATTCATAATTGACAACGAGAGCTACTACATTCAAACTATTAAGTGGATTAATGAATATGGCTATGTAAAAGGTCTTGGAAATTTACATATATATTTTGGACAAACCTCTCCATTTCATGTTTTGCAAGCAGGATTCAATTTTAATTTTTTGACTGACAGAAGTAATGATTTAAATGGATTAATTTTAAACCTTTCCTTAATATATTTTATCACGGAATTTGAAAAGAAATATACAATAAATGGAAAAATACATTGGATTGGGTTTGCAATTGTGTTCAATATATTATTTTTTCAATTTATAAATTCACCGACTCCTGATTTATCTATTATACTTTTTTCTCAAATACTTTTTTATTATTTTTTAGACAAAGAGGATTCTCAATCAAATTTTAAAATAACAACACTTCTATTATTATATCTAATATTTATAAAAATAACTGTTGCTCCCTTTGCATTAATTATTTTATATCTTATCCATAATAACAAAAAAAGATTCTATTTTTTTTTCATTTTGAGTATAATAATTACAACTATATTAATTCTAAAAAACTTAATTATAACTGGTTATCCAATTTATCCGTTTGATCTTTTACCATTAAAATCAGATTGGACAATTCCACAAAAATTATTAAAATTTGTAGTTAACATAACCGAAAAAGCAGGTTATTTTAAAACTAGTTTTATAAGAAACCCCTCGATATCTGAAAAATTAAACTCTTGGATTCATCTCAACGGAATTAATAGAATCTTTAATATTGGCATACTTATTCTTTTTGCCTTAGGATTGCTTGTAAAAAAAAATCAAACTCATTTAAAATATAAAATATTATATTGTATTCTAGCCTGTCATTTTATAATATTACTTTTAACTTCTCCACAGTATAGATTTTTCCTTCCTGAATTCGTTTTTTTATTTGTGTTAATTTTAAGCACTATTTTTAATTATTTTAAAATAAATTTTAAAACTATTCAATATTCAATTTTAATTTTAATTTTAATATCTTTTGTACTAGCAGAAACTGTTGATTATCCAAATTATATAAAAAACAAACTACACCAACAAAAGGAAAGAAACAATTGGAATCAAATTCTATTTCCTAAAGAAAATTCTAAATTTTCAGATTTAAAATTTAGTAAAATCAAAGAAGGTAATTTGATTTATAATTCACCTAAAGAAAATTTCTTTTTTTATGGAACTGCAAATGGCGAACTACCTTGTGTCAACCAAGTGCAAATTAATTATTTAAAAAAGAAATACCATTTCAAACCGCAACTTCGAACTTCTAATTTAGCAGACGGATTTTATTCTAAAAAAGACAGCCTAAAATGAATCAAATAGATCTCAAATCTTTCCTTGACGAAAAAGTAGAATTGTATAACAATCCTACTTTTATAGCAAGTGATCCCATCCAAATTCCACATTTGTTTTCACAAAAAGAAGATATCGAAATTGCTGGTTTTTTGAGTGCTACCATCTCTTGGGGAAATAGAAAAATGATAATAAAAAACGCCCATAAAATGATGAATTTAATGGGAAATTCTCCTTTTGATTTTGTAATGTCACATTCTGAAAATGATTTGAAACATCTAGAAACATTCGTTCATCGAACCTTTAATGGTCAAGATTTTGCTAGTTTTGTTAGAAGTTTACAGCATCTTTACAAAAATCATGACGGAATGGAATCTGTTTTTGCTAAATACCAAGAATCGAATTCGATGCAAAAAAGCATCTCCGAATTCAAGAAAGCATTCTTTGAAATCCCACATCAAAAAAGAACTCAAAAACACGTTTCTGACCCCTTGAATGGTTCTGCAGCAAAAAGATTGCACATGATGTTGAGATGGTTTTGTCGGCAAGATAACAAAGGCGTTGATTTAGGGATTTGGAAAAGCATTTCGCCTTCACTCCTATCATGTCCATTAGATGTTCATTCCGGAAATGTAGCTCGAAAACTTGGATTACTAACTAGAAATCAGAATGATGCAAAAGCATTGAATGAATTAGATACAAAACTACGAGAACTGGATCCGAATGATCCCGTGAAATACGATTTTGCTTTATTTGGACTAGGAGTTTTTGAAGGATTTTAAAAAAGTAGGTATTTAATATTATAAACATCATTTACCCGTTGCGTATAATTCAATTTGTTTAATTTTTCAACTTGCTAGTTTCAAGTTCAGGATTAAAATCTATTAAATTATAAACAAAATTAGAGAATACACTCGCTTCCAGTAAATTAAGTGTTTATAATTATGTTAATTTTAAATACTTAATTTTGATTTTATAATTTATTAATGTAAATTCGTTAGACTTTAACCTATAAATACTTGTATAAAATATATTATGATTTAAATTAAGAATAATATCTTAGACCTTTATAAGATATTATTAAAAAAAAATAACCCCCAAAAACTTAATACCATTATGAACGATGCTAAAAAAAATCTTTTAGCTGAAGACAATTCGATTCTTTCATTATTATTTAAATTACGATTAGAAAAAGAAGGCTATAAATTTCTAATAGCCGTCAACAGAAAAAAAGCAACAGATTTAATAGAAAAACACAATTTTGAATTCAATTCAAACTACGTTTATGATATCTTTCAATAACGGACTTGGAGTAATTAGAAACGTTCTAAAAATAATTTCTTCAGGCTTTTTTTCTTCCGAAAGGCTATTAGAATCAGTACTTAAAAACATGGGATTGAACGCTAATCATTTTATAGACAATTCATTAATTTCCACAAATCAGTAATTAAAACGACCCAATTTCTTAATTAATTTTTTAATTAAAGCCCCCTTAATAAAAAATGAATACAACTCTACCCTTCAATTCAAAAATAGAATCCTATTATTCCAAATAGAAAGGTTTTTTGCATCGTTTTTTTAAGTATAAAATACCCCTATGAAAATTCAAATTAAATGTTATGACAATAAATTATAAAAACAGTTTTGGAGAAATCAATGACACTGAAATTTCTTTCGAAATTAAAAAAAACAAGTACACAATAAAAAATGATACTATAAAACAAATACGTTTTATCAAAACTCAAAAATTCCATTTAAATTACTTAATCGTAATAATAGCTTTATATTTATTATATAATTTAAAATACAAAACATATTCAAATCCAATTCAAATTTATTTATTTACATTAAGTATCGTACTTTTAATTATAAGCTATTTTCTTAAACAATTCAAGTACAAGTTACTCCTTTTAAATAAAAATGATTTCTTAACTATTGATATACCAAAAAATGAAATTGCTGATGTTACCGAATTTGTAAATCAATTTAACAAAATAGTTAAAAAGTAATAAGATTCATAAAAATAAAAAAGCAAACATTCATCAACAACATTTAGTTTAATTTTAAAATCATTACATATTTCTGCCTGTAAATAGAATTTTGCAATTATTCTATTTGTTGAATTACCTCCAAAATTCCATTAAAAAATCATCAAATTAGCTAATCCCCTAATTTAATGTACCTTTGCAGAAAATTTACCTTTTATGACCACTTTTGAACAATTCAATCTTCCAAAATCAGTACAAAAAGCAATTGATGATTTAGGATTTACTACGCCTACTCCAATTCAGGAAAAAACTTTTTCTGTGATAATGTCAGGACGTGATATGATGGGAATTGCACAAACTGGTACTGGTAAAACTTTTGCCTATTTATTGCCTTTATTAAAACTGTATAAATTTACACCTGGTCATACACCAAAAATTGTAATTCTAGTTCCAACACGTGAACTTGTGGTTCAAGTTGTTGAGGAAGTTGAAAAATTGACCAAATACATGTCAGTTCGTACCGTTGGTATTTTTGGAGGTGTTAATATAAATACTCAAAAAACAACCGTATATAAAGGTTGTGATATTCTAGTAGGAACTCCAGGAAGAATCATGGATTTAACCTTAGATAATGTGATTCGTTTTGAAGAAATGCAAAAATTAGTCATCGATGAATTTGACGAAATGCTTAATTTAGGTTTTCGTACCCAATTGACAGCTATTTTGGCAATGATGCCTAAAAAACGTCAAAACATCTTGTTTTCGGCAACAATGACAGATGAAGTAGATGCTATTTTGAATGATTATTTTGATTATCCTGAAGAAGTAACACTATCTGCATCAGGAACCCCATTGGAAAACATCAAACAAATCACCTATAAAGTTCCTAACTTTAATACCAAAATAAATCTTCTAAAACACTTATTACAAACTAATGAAGACATGAGTCGTGTTTTGGTTTTTGTCAATAATAAGAAGATTTCGGATATGGTTCAAGATCGAATCGAAGAAGATTTTGAAGGTCAATTTGGTGTAATTCACTCCAATAAATCACAAAATTACCGTTTAAGTACGATGGCATCTTTTCAAGAAGGAAATTTACGTGGTTTAATTACCACTGATATTATGGCGAGAGGTTTGGATATTTCTAATATTACGCATGTAATCAACTTTGAAATGCCAGAACTTCCTGAATTATACATGCACCGTATTGGTAGAACGGGTCGTGCCGATGCTAAAGGAACGGCTATCAGTTTAATTGCACCTCGCGAAGAAGAATCGAAAGTAGCTATTGAAATATTGATGGATATGGAATTACATTCCGAACCTTTTCCAGAAACTGTTGAAGTTTCATTAAAATTAATCGAACCTGAAAAAGACAGACAACCGATTAAATTTATGATGAAAAAGCAAAAACTGGAAGGTGACGGAGCTTTTCAAGAGAAAAGTAAAAAGAACAAAAAAGTAAATCTTGGAGGACCTGGTGTTACAAAGAAAAAAACACACGGATCTGTCAATAGAAATATGCTTAAAACTCGAGATAAAAAGAGAAAAGATAAAAATAAATAAAATGCAAAAGAGGCTAAAAATGACAATCATTTTTAGCCTCTTTTTTTTACCTAGCATTTTATATCGTACCGAAAACCAAACAAACTGGCGAACATAAAGGAATTCTTTTTCCAGTATCTGTAATATTTCCAGTAGTTACATCTCTTTTAAAAATTACAATATCATTTGTAAATTGATGACCCACTAAAAGAAAATTACCAGTAGGATCAATTGCGAAATTTCGAGGTCCTTTTCCTAAAGTACTAGTTCTTCCCACTAATTCTAAAGCTCCGCTTTTTAGTGTTTTAAAAATAGAAATTTCGCCTATTTCACCTCGATTTGTAGCATAGAGAAATTTCCCGTCAGGTGAAATATGAATATCTGCAGAACGAATTTCTCCTTTATACTCTTTTGCAATAATTGTTGTTTCAGATATCTTTTTTAACATTCCATTATTATAACTAAAAGTAATCAAAGCACCATCTAATTCCTGTAATACATAAACATATTTCCCATCTTTACTGAAAGTCAAATGTCGAGGTCCGCCTCCCGGTTTAAGGGAAACACTATTTTTTAATTTTAAAATTTTATTATCTCCATTCGGATTGTATTGGTAAACAGAAACTTGATCCGTTCCTAAATCATTAGACAAAACATATTTTTTATCTGGCGAAAAATAAACCATATGCACATGTGGGCTTCCTTGTCTTTGGGCATTAATTCCTTTTCCTGTATGCTGTACCACTTGTTTAACTTCAGTGATGCTTCCATCGCTATTTTTTCCAAAAACAGAAATTGAACCTCCAGTATAATTTGCCGTTATAACATTTTTATCATCATTAATAATGTAACAGGAGTCATCTCCTTTGGTCTGAGAACTATTCAAAAAGTCTAATTTACCGCTTTTAGAGTCAAATCCAAAAGCGCTAACGGCAGTTTTTTTTCCATTTTCGCTTACCGAATACACATAATGATTGTTTGGATCGACAGTCAAATAGCTAGGATTTACAATTTTTTCCGTACTGTTTTTCAAAATAAAATCGCCCGTATTCGAATCGAAATCATATACATAAATTCCTTTGCTATCACAGCTATTAGTATAGGTTCCAACAATTAAATTAAACTTGTTTTCTTGTGATTTAACAGTGCTTAAAGCAAAGAAAGATAAGAGAAGTGCATATTTTATTTTCATAGTTTCAGTTTATTTTAAAGCAAAAATAAGTAATTTATAAATGCATCAACATCTAATTTATATACATATTGATAAAAACATAGAAATATGAACTTACAATTATTTACAAATTTGTACTTTTGACAAACTCTACTATTGAATGCAATTAAAACATCCGGAAATCCTCTATTTTCTCTTTTTACTGGTTATACCAATTTTGGTGCATTTGTTTCAATTGCGCCGTTTTAAAAAAGAATATTTTACGAATGTGCGTTTCTTGAAAGAGCTTTCCATTCAAACTAGAAAGAGTTCTAAAATCAAGAAATGGCTTCTTTTAGCCACCCGTTTATTATTATTGACTTTCATTATTGTTGCTTTTGCCCAACCTTTTTTTAAAGCCAAAGACAGCAAAAACAGTTCGAACCAAATGTACCTTGTTTTGGACAATTCCTTTTCGATGCAAGCCAAGGGTCAGAAAGGAGAATTACTAAAAAGAGCGGTTCAGGAATTACTCGAAAACACACCCGAAAACCAAACATTTTCTTTGATTACGAACTCAGAAACTTTCTGGAATACGGATATAAAATCGATTAAATCCGCTTTACAAAACTTGAAATATAGTGCCTTGCCGTTTCAAATAGAAAGCGCTATGGCAAAAATTAAATCTAGAAAAACAGCCTTTAATAAAGACATTGTTTTTATTACAGACGCTATTGGTTTAGACCAAAAACAACTAAAAAGTATTGATAAAAATTTCAACACCTATTTTATTATTCCAAAAGCAGAACAAAAAAATAACGTTTCGATTGACAGTGTTTTTATTCACCAAACTCTAGACGATTTCTATGAGATTGGCTTAAAATTATCTGCTTATGGCGATGGTAAAAAGGAAGTTCCAGTGGCTTTATACAATGAAAAAAAACTAATTGCAAAGACACTTATAAAACTTGATTCCAAAGAAAAAACCCTTTATTTTACTATTCCGAAAAAGGATTTTCATGGTTATGCATTGATTACCGACAGTGGATTAGAATATGATAATACCTTGTATTTTAGCATTTCAAAACCAGAAAAAATCAACGTAATTAGTATTGGAGATTCGGAAAAAAGTCTCTTTTCATCAAGGATATATACTAAAGATGAATTTAATTTTAGTAATTCCGCTATTAGTTCTTTAGATTACAACTCCATCGAAAAACAAAACGCCATCATTCTGAATGAGCTGGACGAAATTCCGCAAGCATTACAAACTACATTAAAATCATTTGTAGAAAAAGGCGGGAATTTAGTTGTAATTCCTTCCACTAAAAACCCTGTCGAAAACCTAAACTCATTTTTAAAACTATTTGGAAACATCCAATTTAAGTCATTAGCAAAAAAAGATAAATTGATAACAAAAATCAATTTTAATCATCCTTTATTCAATGGTGTTTTTGAAAATAAAACTACTAATTTTCAGTATCCAAAAACACAGAATTCTTTCGAAATAGCAAGTCAAAATCCAGCAGTTTTGTTTTATGAAGATCAAACTACCTTTTTAACTTCTATAAACAAATCCATTTCATCGGTTTATGTTTTTGCAGCACCCATAAATCTGGCGAATTCTAATTTTCAACAATCGCCTTTGATTGTGCCAGTTTTTTATAAAATGGCTTTAAATAATTTAAAAAAAGGGATTACTGCCATTACAATTGGAGCCAGTAATACTTTCTTGGTCGATGTTAATTTATCGAAAGAGGCCATTTTAAATGTCAAAAATCAGAGCGAAAGCTTTATTCCAATTCAACAGATTTTGAATACAAAAGTGCAACTAACATTCAATGATTTCCCAGAACAAGCAGGGAATTTTGGAATTTACAAACAAAAAGAATTAGTTCAAAACATTAGTTTCAACTATAATCGAACAGAAAGTGATTTGGCTCCAGCCAATGAAAATATAATTTCGGATTTCAAAAAAATCGATTCTATTGAGTCTGTTTTTAACACTTTACAAACAAACAGAACAGACGATCAAATTTGGAAATGGTTTGTTATATTTGCAGTGTTGTTTTTGGCAACCGAAATGGCAATTATACGATTCGTAAAGTAAACACGAAATTCAAATAATGAGATAAAACTATGAAAATAATCATCCGAGAAGCAAAAATAATTGATTCAAAAAGTCCTTTTCATAACCAAACCGTAGATCTTTTAATTAGTGATGGAATCCTCGAAGAAATTGGAAAATCCATATCGAATTCAGAAGGTGCTACAGAAGTAAAATTGGATAATTTACATATCTCGCAAGGTTGGTTTGATAGCAGTGTTTCGTTGGGAGAACCCGGTTTTGAAGATCGCGAAACTATCGCAAATGGATTAAATGTAGCTGCAAGAAGTGGTTTTACCGCAATAGCTTTGCAACCAAACTCCTCCCCAATTATCGATAATCAATCCCAAATTAACTTTGTAATAAACAAATCTAATGGATTTGCCACGCAACTTTTCCCAATTGGCGCTTTGACAAAAAATAGCGAGGGAAAAGATATGGCAGAATTATTCGACATGAAAAATGCAGGTGCAATTGCTTTTGGTGATTACAACAAGAGTTTAGATAATGCCAATTTGCTAAAAATAGCCTTGCAATATGTGCAAGATTTTGATGGATTAGTAATTGCTTATTCGCAAGATGCAAATATAAAAGGAAACGGAGTTGCCAATGAAGGCGTCGTTTCTACCCGATTAGGATTAAAAGGTATTCCCAATTTAGCGGAAGAATTACAAATCGCCAGGAATTTATTTCTATTAGAATATACAGGTGGGAAATTACATATTCCGACGATTTCTACAGCAAAATCAGTTCAATTAATCAAAGAGGCAAAGTCGAAAGGGTTGCATGTAACCTGTAGCGTTGCGGTGCATCATTTGGTTTTAACCGATGAAAAATTGGAAGGATTTGACACAAGATATAAAGTTACTCCGCCTTTAAGAACTGATTTAGATAGAAAAGCGCTAATAGCAGGAATTCTTGACAATACCATAGATATGATTACCTCAGATCATAATCCGATTGATATTGAACACAAAAAAATGGAATTTGATTTGGCTAAAAACGGAACTATTGGATTAGAAAGTTCTTTTGGAGCCTTATCCACCATAATACCTTTAGAAAAAATAATCGAAAAACTGACTTCTGGAAAAGAAGCTTTTGGAATAAAAAACGATAGTATTAACATAGGAAATACAGCTTGTATCACCTTATTCAATCCTGAAGGAAAAAGTATTTTTACCAAAGAAAACATCTTGTCAAAATCAAAAAATTCTGCTTTTTTAGGTACAGAAAGTAAAGGAAAAGTATATGGAATTTATAATCAAGGAAAACTAGTTTTAATATAAAATTTAAACACAAGGTGCACGAAGCAGGCACAAAGAACAGTATTAACAATTATCTAAATAAAAACTTTGTGAACTTCGTGTAAAACCTTTGTGAACTTTGTGGTTAAATAAAAATGGAAAACAACATCGAAGAAGGAAAAACAGCAGCGATAACTAGTTATATATTAATTGTTGGCGTTTTTATAGCCATGTCAATGAATAGTGGTGAAGATAAAAATCCGTATGCGTCTTTTCACATTCGCCAAGCATTGGGTTTATCTATTACTTTTATTTCCTTGGGTTTGATAATCAGTAATTTTGACAATCCGATGATCTCCATCTCTATGTGGGTTTTCTTATCCGTTTTGTGGACTTATGGTATTTTTAGTGCCATTAATGGAGACACAAAACCACTTCCTTTATTGGGGAATTATTTTCAAAAATGGTTTTCAAATATATCTTAAAAAATGAAATTATCACTTGAATACGTAATAAGAGAGCCAAAAATAAAATTAGAAACCAATCCACTTTTGTTATTACTTCACGGTTATGGAAGTAACGAAGAAGATTTATTTTCATTTGCTAGCGAGCTTCCAGAAGAATATTATATAGTTTCTGCTCGTGCCCCTTATAATTTAATGCACGGAAGTTATGCTTGGTACGCCATCAATTTTGATGCAGATCAAAATAAATTTTCAGATAATGATCAAGCAATAATTTCAAGGGATATTGTTGCTGGTTTTATAGATGAATTAGTTTCTAATTATCCTATTGACGCTAATAATGTAACTCTAATTGGCTTTAGTCAAGGAACAATTTTAAGTTATGCCGTAGCACTTTCCTATCCTGAAAAGGTACAAAGAGTGGTTGCCATGAGTGGTTACATCAATCCAGAAATTCTTGAAAAAAATTATCTAAAAAATTCCTTTTCAAATCTTCAACTATTTGCTTCTCACGGAACAGCCGACCAAGTAATTCCTGTCGAATGGGGCCGAAAAGCAAAACCGTTTTTAGAAAATTTAGGAATAAACGTTACTTACAAAGAATATCCTATTGGTCACGGCGTTTCTCCACAAAATTTTTATGATTTCAAAAATTGGCTTTCAGAGAAATAATTACTTTTGGTAAATAAAAGATTGTATTGTTTCGAAGGAAACACTTTCATCTTCATTGATAAAATACTTTAATAACACTTCTCCCCAATATTCTCCGTCGCTAAAATCAGCGATTATCCAACGGTGATTTAAGATTCTTACTTTGTTAATAATAAACTTATTAGCACCTATTTGATCTTGACCAATAAATGGATTTCCTTTTGGATTCGAATTAAAATCTAATAATTTTTCGGTTACAATAGGAATTAACTTTTCAATTTGAATCGTTTTTGTGGCATTGTCAGGATTAAAATAATTTTGAGCATTTTCATTTTTTGCCAAAGAAAAATAAGAAGCGTCATCTAGTTTTTTAGTCATAGAAACCAAGCTATCTTTCAATCTTAATTCTGTTTTACTGGAATTATCTTGTTCGAAATCTAATTGTTTACTAAAATACATGTAAGTAAAAATATTCATTAAAAGAACAAGAATAAATAGGTAAAGCAACAATGATTTTTTCATTTTGAGTAATGTTAAATAGTGATTTCTAAATTATCGTAAGCCAAAAATACGTTTTTTGGAAGTTTTTTTTGAACTTCTTCATGAAAACCCATAATGTGGCTAATGTGAGTAATATATGCTTTTTTAGGTTGTATTAATGCAATAAAATCTAAGGCTTCCTGCAAATTAAAATGGGTGTTATGGTGTTCTTCTCTTAAAGCATTTACCACTAAAACCTGGAGTCCCTTTAATTTCTTTATTTCTGCTTCTTCGACTGTTTTAACATCCGTTAAATAAGCAAAATCATCAATTCTATAACCAAAAACTTGAAGATTACCATGCATTACTTCAATTGGAATAACCCTTTTATTTCCAATCGAAAAAGGATGATTATTAATCACTTCATGTGTTTTTACAGAAGGTGCTCCAGGATATTTATTTTCGATTTCAAAAATATAATCAAAACGCTTTTTTAAATTATCCAAAACACGTTGATGCGCATAAATAGGAATTTCTCCTTGTTTAAAATTAAACGGACGAATGTCATCGATACCGGCCGTATGATCGGAATGTTCATGAGTAAACAAAATTCCGTCCACTTTTTGACAATTCGAAACTAACATTTGCTGTCTAAAATCAGGTCCACAATCAATTACAAAGGAATATACATCCCAACTAATCCAAATCGAAACTCGAAGTCTTTTATCTTTAAAATCAGTACTTTGACAAACAGAATGTGTGCTACCGATTACTGGTATTCCTTGAGAAGTGCCTGTTCCTAAAAAATATACATTCATTTCGCAACGTCTTTGTTAATTATTTTACAAAAATAGGTTTAATTCTCTTTCATTAATAACCTATTTAATTAACTTTGTAACAAATAAGCACTACCAAACATTATGGGTATAGAAATAAAACTGAAAGGTGATCGAGTCATCGAACAAATTCCCTCCATAAAAGACAAAGCCCTTCGAATCAATCTGAACGAAAATATTTACGGAACTTTTGCGGAAATTGGTGCCGGCCAAGAAACCGTTAGGCATTTTTTTAGAGCTGGTGGTTCCTCGGGTACTATAGCTAAAGCAACTTCTGCTTATGATAAAGATTTTAGCGATGTTATTTACGGTATCGAAGAAGATGGACGGTATGTAACCGAAAGTAGATTAAAAAAAATGCTTTCTCATGAAGTAGATTTAATTGAAAAACGATTAAGCAGAGCAAAACATCCTAATAAGATGTTTTTTAGTTATGCGAATACCGTTGCTACCATTGACTTTGCAAAACAATTTAAAGGACACGGATGGGTTGGAATTCGTTACCAAATTGAACCAGATGAAGAATATAATGATATTATACTTCATATTCGTTTTAAAGAAACTGATGTTCGATTACAACAAGAAACGCTTGGAGTTCTTGGAGTAAATTTAATTTATAGTGCTTATTATAAGCATATTGATCCAAAAAAACTGTTGCGTTATTTATATGATCATTTAGATAAAGACCAACTTGAAATAGACACTATCAACTTTTCGGGACCTCGTTTTGCAGATGTTGACAATCGTTTGATGAGTTTACAATTAGTAAAAAACGGAATGACCGATGCGGTAATTTTTGATCCACAAGGCAAAAATGTACTTCCTGCTGCCATTTTATACAAAAAAAACATACTTGCTTTAAGAGGAAGTTTTCGTCCTGTTACTAAGGTAAATATGGATATGTATGACGAATCCTTGAAAATGTTTTTGAACGAAAATAAAGTTGATGTAGATAACACCTTAGTTATTTTTGAAATTACATTATCTAATTTAAGATCCGATGGTGAAATTGACGAAAGAGATTTCATGGATCGAGCGGAATTACTTTGTTCTCTTGGACAAACGGTAATGATTTCAAACTTTCAGGAATATTACAGAGTGGTTGAATATTTTGCAAAATACACCAAGGCCAGAATGGGATTAGCCATGGGAGTTAATAATTTAGTTGACATATTTGACGAGAAATACTACCGTCATTTGAGTGGTGGAATTTTGGAGTCTTTTGGAAAACTATTTTACAGAGATATGAAAGTTTATTTATATCCAATGTTAAACGAAAATGGAGAAATTATAAACTCCGAAACCTTGAGAGTGCATCCTAGAATGAAGGAACTCTATAAGTTTTTCAAATTCAATGGAAAAGTAGAAGATATTACCAACTACAACCCAGAAAACTTGGAAGTTTTCTCTCGTGAAGTTTTAAAAATGATTAGTGAAAGTAAACCCGGATGGGAATCGATGTTGCCTTCTGGAGTTTCCGAAATTATTAAAAATCAAAAATTATTTGGTTACAATCCAGATAAAATCAAAGAAATCAACTAAATAGCATTAATTGTTTTATAAAAAAAGCCAAGAAAATATATTTTCTTGGCTTTTTTTTGTGAATTAAAAACGCTTACTTGAGTATTTGCCCTGCATGAGCTTTTGTTTTTACATCCGAAATTACCTCTTCTATAATTCCGTTTTCGTCTATTACAAATGTGGTTCTGTGAATACCATCATATTCTTTTCCCATAAACTTTTTGGGACCCCAAACTCCAAAAGCTTGAATTACGGATTTATCTTCATCCGCTAATAATGGAAATGGAAAACTGTATTTTTCCTTAAATTTGGCTTGCGCTTTTGCAGCATCGGCACTAACTCCTAAAATAGAATAATTATTAGCCTCAAAACGTTCAAAATTATCTCTTAAATCACAAGCTTCGGCTGTACAACCTGGAGTACTTGCTTTTGGATAGAAGAAAACGACTAATTTTTTTCCTAAATAATCGGCTAATTTATGTGAATTCCCGTCTTGGTCAAGTCCCGAAAAATTGGGTGCTTTGTCTGCTTTTTTTAATGTTGTCATTTTTTCTTTTTTAAAATCTGAAATCAAAAACCGTTAATCAACAATCTTCAATCAAAATATGTATTTTTACGATTCAAATTTAATGAAAAATGACTAAACCTGAGCGGATAACTTTTGTTATAAATACGTTAAAAGAATTGTATCCTGAAATTCCGATTCCGTTGAATCATAAGGATCCCTATACGTTGCTAATTGCCGTTTTACTTTCGGCACAATGCACTGATGTTCGAGTGAATCAAATCACGCCTTTACTTTTTGCCAAAGCGGATAATCCTTATGATATGATAAAAATGTCGGTCGAAGAAATAAAAGAAATTATTCGTCCTTGTGGTTTATCACCTATGAAATCTAAAGGAATTCATGGTTTATCACATATTTTAATTGATAAGCACGGTGGAAAAGTGCCTCAAAGTTTCGAAAGTTTGGAGGAATTACCAGCCGTGGGGCATAAAACGGCTAGCGTTGTGATGTCTCAGGCTTTTGGGGTTCCCGCTTTTCCAGTTGACACCCATATTCATAGATTAATGTTTCGATGGAATTTATCGAATGGGAAAAACGTAGTTCAAACTGAAAAAGATGCCAAACGGATTTTTCCAAAAGGAATTTGGAACGATTTACACCTTCAAATGATTTGGTACGGACGTGAATATTCTCCAGCTCGAGCTTGGGATTTAGAAAAGGATATCATTACCAAAACTATTGGTAGAAAATCAATTCTAGAAGAATATAAAACAAAAACCCCCCGATAAAATTATCGGGAAGTTTTCTTAATTAGCTAGAATTTCGAATCTCAAATTATTCAATTTAAGGATACTCAAGGCTTTTGAATAATTCAATAAAAAAGAAACGGTTTCTTTTTTGGGTTTCATTTTGGTACTAACTAAATTTTTTGCAGAGTAGATTTTTGCCATATTGTAATAATATTTGTTTCTATTACAACGCAACATTTTCTACTTTAGTATATTAGTTTGTCAAAATAATTTGATGCTTCTCGATTACTTTCCTCATATTCATCAAAGCGTAACGCATTCTTCCTAAAGCGGTATTGATACTAACTCCCGTAATTTCTGAAATTTCCTTGAAACTCATATCCTGATACATTCGCATGACCAAAACTTCTTTTTGATCGGCAGGAAGTTCTTCGATTAGTTTTCGTATGTCAATTTCTACTTGTTCTTTTATAATTTTATTTTCTATTGTAAGGGAGTCATCTGACATAATCGAAAAAATAGAAAACTCCTCTGTTTCTCGGTACATCGGCATTTTTTTGTTTTTTCGAAAATGATCAATAATAAGATTATGAGCAATTCTCATTACCCAAGGCAGAAATTTGCCTTCTTCATTATACGCTCTTGATTTTAAAGTTTTGATCACTTTGATAAAAGTGTCCTGAAAAATATCATTCGAAATATCTCGATCAGAAATTTTTGAATATATAAAACCGAAGATTTTTGATTGATGTCTATTAATCAATATAGTCAAAGCATTTTCATCGCCTTCAACATAATTTCGTACCAGCAAAGCATCTGGAATTTGCATATTAGCCATAGTTATACCCTTTAGTTTCTAAATAAAATAATTTTCTAAAAAGTAGTTCTATTGAATAGGCTAATGTGTTTTATGATTAATAGTTAAACAAATTTAACAAATTATTATCTTAAAAAGCAAGAAAAATAAAATAATAACCAATTAGGAGGAAATTAATTCAACAAATAGACTAATCTAATCTAGAAAAATTTGTGTTTAACATCTAATTTATTGAGTTCATAGAATCTAAATTGATTAGTGAGAATAAATCCTATAAAATTGTATTTCAGTGAATTTTGTGATTCGTTCATTGGTAATTCTCATTTCAAAAATGATTACTTTTGTGAAAATTCGGTTTTCACATGCAAATTGACCTTTCAACATTAGATCCAAAGAAGAATATTATTATAAAAGGAGCGCAAGTTCACAACTTAAAAAATGTGGATGTTGCCATTCCTAGAAACAAATTAGTGGTTATTACCGGGCTTTCGGGTTCTGGAAAATCAAGTTTGGCTTTCGACACTTTGTATGCCGAAGGGCAACGCCGTTATGTGGAAAGTTTGTCTTCGTATGCGCGCCAATTTCTTGGAAGATTAGATAAACCAAAAGTAGAATACATCAAAGGAATTGCTCCTGCTATTGCTATTGAACAAAAAGTAAATACAACAAATGCGCGTTCTACAGTGGGAACTTCTACCGAAATTTACGATTATATCAAATTATTATTCGCCCGAGTTGGAAGAACTTTTTCGCCAGTTTCTGGACAAGAAGTCAAAAAAAATACGGTTTCGGATGTAATCACGGATGTGAAAAATTTCGGAATCGACAGCAAATGGTTGCTCCTTGCTCCTATTCATTTGGAACACGGAAGAGCGTTAGAAGACAAATTAAAAGCACTCCTAAATCAAGGGTTTTCGAGAATATTAGTCAACAATGAAACCTTTCGTTTGGACGACTTCTCGTCTCCGCTCGAAATGACAGAAGGACATACTTTAGAAAATAAAGACATTTTACTAATCATTGACCGAATTGTTGTCAAAGACGAAGAGGAATTCTACAATCGACTTTCAGATGCGGTTCAAACTGCTTTTTATGAAGGTAAAGGAATTTGTCATTTACAGGAATTAAACACGCACAAACGCCATTCGTACAGCAATAATTTCGAATTGGACGGGATTACTTTCTTGGAACCAAACGTTCATTTGTTCAGTTTCAATAATCCTTATGGTGCTTGCCCTGTTTGCGAGGGTTACGGAAACATTATCGGAATCGATGAAGAATTAGTTATTCCGAACACATCATTATCCATTTTCGAAAATGCCATTTATCCTTGGCGTGGCGAAAGTATGGGCTGGTTTCGAGACGAATTGGTAAACAGCGCTTACAAGTTTGATTTCCCTATTCACAAACCATTTTTCGAACTTACGGAAGCTCAAAAAGATTTAATTTGGAAAGGAAATAACTATTTTCAAGGGTTGAATGCGTTCTTCAAAGAATTGGAGGACAAGAATTATAAAATTCAAAATCGGGTAATGCTTTCTCGTTATCGCGGTAAAACCAAATGTCATTCCTGCAGAGGAAAACGCTTGCGAATTGAAGCTTCTTATGTAAAAATCAATTCGAAAACCGTGTCGGATTTGGTTGATTTACCGATTAAACATTTGGTTACTTTTTTCAAAAACATTGATTTAGATGTTTATGAAAAGCAAATTGCCAAACGATTATTATTGGAAATCAACAATCGATTATCGTTTTTAACGGAAGTTGGTTTGGATTATTTGACATTAAATAGAAACTCGGCGACACTTTCAGGTGGCGAATCGCAACGCATTAATTTGGCAACTTCGCTAGGAAGTAGTTTGGTGGGTTCGATGTATATTTTGGACGAACCAAGCATTGGTTTACATCCAAAAGACAGCGAACGATTAATAAAAGTTTTACTTTCGCTTCGTGATTTAGGAAATACCGTTATCGTAGTGGAACATGATGAAGATATCATGAAAGCTGCCGATATGATTATCGATATTGGTCCTGAAGCAGGAACTTTTGGTGGCGAATTAGTGGCTCAAGGAACTTTTGACGAAATCCTTAAATCAACTTCATTAACAGCGAAATATTTGAACGGTGACCTAGAAATTAAAACGCCTCGAATCCGCAGAAAATGGACGAATTATATTGAAATTCTTGGTGCACGCGAAAATAATTTACAAAATATAGATGTCAAATTTCCTTTAGAATGTTTGACCGTAATTACTGGTGTTTCTGGAAGCGGAAAAAGTACCTTGGTGAAGAAAATATTATTTCCAGCTATGCAAAAAAAGTTGGATGGCGTTGGCGAAAAAGCAGGACAATTTTCAGAAATGCGGGGTTATTATCATAAAATTCAACATATAGAATACGTGGATCAAAACCCAATTGGGCGAAGTTCTCGTTCGAATCCTGTAACGTATATTAAAGCGTATGACGATATTCGGGAATTGTTTGCCAAAGAAAAACTGTCGAAAATTCGAGGGTATCAAGCCAAACATTTTTCGTTTAATGTAGATGGCGGTCGTTGCGAAAGCTGCAAAGGCGAAGGAACTATCAACGTTGAGATGGTTTTTATGGCTGATGTGCAATTGCATTGCGAAACTTGCAACGGCAAACGATTCAAGAAAGAAGTTTTGGAAGTCACTTTCGACGGAAAAAGCATTCACGATATTTTGACCATGACCATAGACGATGCGATTGCTTTTTTTGCTGCCAATAAACAAAATAAAATCACCCAAAAACTGCAACCTTTACAAGATGTTGGATTGGGATATGTTCAATTGGGACAATCCTCGTCCACGCTTTCTGGCGGTGAGGCACAGCGAATTAAACTAGCTTCGTTCTTGGTAAAAGGGGCCACAAAAGAAAAAGCACTTTTTGTATTTGACGAACCAACAACTGGATTGCATTTTCACGATATCAAGAAACTTTTGGCTTCGTTCGATGCTTTAATCGATAAAGGGCATTCGATATTAGTAGTCGAACACAATTTGGATTTGATAAAATGCGCCGATTGGATTATCGATTTAGGTCCCGAAGGAGGAGAAAACGGCGGACAATTACTCGCCGAAGGAACTCCCGAAGATATTGTGAAAAACAAAAAATCAATTACGGCAAAGTATTTGAAAGAGAAATTATAATGGATTTCTATATTTCATCGGAAATATCAGGATTGATACTTTATAAAATAGTATGAAAATAAACACTAAAGATACCTTTAACAAAGAGCTGAAAGCAGATACAGATTTGACCAATACAAGACGTCAAGTGACAAATGCTTGCTATTCTTTTGTTACGCCAAGAATCCCAAGCAGTCCAAAACTAATTCATTTCTCGGATGATTTTGCAAAAGAAATTGGCTTAGAAAACGAAGTGAATTCGGAGGAATTTTTAAAAATATTTTCAGGTTCTGAAGTTTATCCAGACACAAATCCGTTTGCAATGTGTTACGGCGGACATCAATTCGGCAATTGGGCAGGACAATTGGGCGACGGAAGAGCCATTAATCTATTTGAATTAGAGCACAATAACAAACATTGGGCGTTGCAATTAAAAGGCGCTGGCGAAACGCCGTATTCAAGAACAGCAGATGGTTTTGCGGTTTTGAGATCCTCAATAAGAGAGCATTTATGTAGCGAAGCCATGTATTATCTTGGTGTACCTACTACTCGATCTTTATCCTTAATAATAACTGGTGATGAAGTAGTTAGAGATGTACTATATAATGGCAATCCCGCTTATGAAAAAGGAGCTGTTGTTTGTAGAGTCGCTCCGAGTTTTATTCGT
>Ga0209499_1000409_pt1 | contig 32038 bp, 38 predicted proteins | sample C_130208_EF_Meta_FD_187306 | JGI IMG/M metagenome (GOLD analysis project Ga0209499, IMG submission 187306) | Freshwater microbial communities from Lake Croche, Canada to study carbon cycling - C_130208_EF_MetaG (SPAdes) (version 2) | ecosystem: Environmental > Aquatic > Freshwater > Lake... | reverse complement strand
GGTTCTGGTGTCGGCTCGGGGGTGGGGTCTGGACTAGGAACTGGTTCGGGGGTGGGTTCTGGTGTCGGCTCGGGGGTGGGGTCTGGACTAGGAACGGGTTCAACAAGTGCCTCGGGTTCAAGCTCTATCGTGTTTTCAGGTTCTAATGTGACTTCTGGCTCTGCACTAGGCTCAATAGCCGATTCTACAATTACTTCGGGTTCTACTTCTTCCAATACAATCTTTATATTTTCATCACTAGAATCGGACATAATATTATACAATAATAATATAATATATAATATTATGCTAAATTTTACTTAACCTTCATAATACCAGCAATTCCGCAAGGAATCGCGATGGTATTACTTGTTTACGTGAGAGACCATGTATGGTCTCTCGCGTAAATGAAGGCATGCCTAAAGCTACCAAAAAGGACTAATAGCCCCCTTTGGGGGCTAACAAGTGGATTGTCGCTCAAAGAGCGACAATTTACACATGTGTCCTTTCTGGTAGCTTAACGGTTAACAATCATGTGTATGTCCATCATCGTAATAAATCTTATAAACAACTTTCGCAGGCATTGGATAAATCGGCTTAAACCATTCACGATGCGATAATACATATGCGTGTAAATTAATAGTATTATCTCGGGGAATTACGATTTTTTCGCCAGTTTCGCTTAAAACATATAATTCAATTGTGGATGAAGGCATCTCAAATAATATATGCTTATGCAAATCTTCCAATGTATATTCGCGAAATAATACTGAAAAAAAACCATATCCACAACACTTGGTAATTTCAAACAAATAATTGTTTGTTAATATACGATTATTCATATCATTTAATTTATTATTGTAAACATCTAAAGACATTTGTATAACAAATAAATGCCCATTGCTTTATACTGTTTCGTTTTGTGCATATTTCTGCAAAATACATTCAGGCACTAATTGCTCTTTGATTTTATCTAATTTTCGGAAACATTTGTTAATAGTCACCTCACTCACCCCGCAAATCACCTTAATATCCATTTTTGATATAGCCAAATTACATGTATATGCGATAAAATATACGATTCCTGCTGCAATAGAGTGCGGCGTATTATCCAATATAATACTATTCTCTTCCACCTTTTTCGCAATGAATTTAGATAAGATGGTGAGTTCATGATTGATATTGAGTCGGCTGCAATATCGCTCTATAAATGAACTCGGCGTCGTCGTGGCCAATGTAGATTGATGTTCAGAATCACTACTACGTTCAATATTATGCAAAATTGTGACGGCCATTGAGCATCCTGTTGTCGCACTGGTTTTATCCAATTTGAATATTTCGGCGATTTCGTGTGCTGTTCGGGGACAACCATTTAGCCGACATGAAATGTAAATTGATGCGGATTTCATACCATCGCGATTAAGCCCACGAAACATTTTCTGTTCACCGATATCTTTATGAATAACCATCGCATCATCAATGAAGATTTTAGGAATACCGGCATTCTGGGCCATCACCGTAATAAACTGGAATTCGTCATATAGGGATTTTTCGCGATGCGGCATGGCCTGCCACTCGGTCCATTTACGTATCTTTTTCATTTCATATGACGATTTATTGGTGCACAGGATTTTGCAACCAAACGACGATTCAGCTAATAGGGGATTAATCGGATTTCCGCATCGGGTTGGGTCGGCGGCATTCTTATCGTCGGCACCGTAAAATCGCCATTCTGGGGAATAATCTAGCGTATTGCGATACATGAGTCCACAACCATTATTGGTGCATGTGGGAAATCCGTCATCCATAATCATAAGACGCGAATTGCATAGGACACACAATTCTTTATCGGAATTTGTAGCAGTCGGACGAATATCAACTTCAACTGGTTCTTGCTCTTGAACTACATCTGTATCAAATATAGACCATAAATCGGCCTTTTCTTTATTTGATAATAGAGTCTTCTTCTTCTTTTTTGTTGTATTCGCCGGAACTGGATGATTAACCGTTAAGCTACCAGAAAGGACTAATGTGTCCTTTCTTGTAGCTTTAGGCATGCCTTCATTTACGCGAGAGACCATACATGGTCTCTCATGTAAACAAGTAATACCATCGTGATTCCTTGCGGAATCGCTGGTATTATGAAGGTTAATTTGTTCCTTCTTCTTTGATTTTAACTTTATTATTATTTGTTGGTCGCCTAGTATAATAAATGGTTTACTATTCATATTCATATTGATATTTATAATAAATAATATTTACCATAATAGTGTATCAATTTTATGGTAAATATAATAGTAAATATAATATTGATACTATATAACTAATAATATATATATATGAGTAAATACACGAGAACTGGATTTGACCCGGCAATGCTAGAACAACTGGGGGCTGCTGTCTCAGGTGCGGGTAATACAGCGAATATTACCGGTACAGGAGCTAGTGCAGTAACTAATGCAGTAGCGACTCCCGGTGCAGATGCAAATGAAGAATTAATTAAAAAAATTGCTGATGCTATATGTGCTAATATAAGTGAAACTATGAAAAAGTTAGACAATGAAATAATTGAAAATTATAAAAATAAACCAATTCCTATAATAGCCGATATATCACCCAACCTTATTGCCGATTTACAACAAAAATTAGCAGATAAGTTTGTAGATTCATTAGCATTTACTGAAGACGACAAAACTAAATTTAAAACTGGTTTATTAAACAAAATAGTTAACGAATTTACTGGTATTTTAGATTATATCGTAACTAGTGAACCGGATTTTTTCCAAAAAATATTAAAAAATGAGCTTCCGATTAGTAACGGCGGTAAATCCAAAAAAAATAAACAAATGCATAAACATAAACAAACCAAAAAAATTAATGGGGGGGATTCGGTGACGGCATTTACAAATCCTTTAAGTTCTTCAATGCTAATACCACAAAACGATAACGAAAAAACCAACTCTACGACCAACTTTAAAGAAGATATCAAACATGAACCATTTACACAACAAGTAAGTGAACTATTAGAAGGACAACCCGCCAAAATTATGGATAAAGTAAACCAATTATTAAAAGAAAAAGGTCATAATGTTGACGCCATTGTTGACGCGGTTGTCCAAATTAATGAACCACGAATAGCCGATATCGCGAAACAAATGATGGATAAATATCTAATTGATAATACAATAATTAATAATACACTTATCTCTGAATTAATTGCTAATAAAATGGGTCATTTACTTAAAGATATTGATAAAGAACTAATACTCAAATTTCATGAATTATATATTAAATATAGACCGAATGTTATACCATCTGCACCACCAGAAGAAAAAGAAGAAAAAGTAAAAACACAACTCAGTTCAGGAGGCAAAAATAAAAACCAAACCCGAAAACATAAAAATCTAAGTAAATCTAAGTAAATCTAAGTAAATCTAAGTAAATCTAAGTAAATCTAAGACACCCGTTTCTCAATTTTTTCAAAAAACTCTGCATTATAAACCAAGTTTCCCGTTGGTTTATATTGCCCAATCGGCGTATATTGCTTTTGTTCTTTTTGCATCGGCCCAGTCTTATCATTAAACAAATTCCCATTCAAATTATCTTTCACTGCTTCCTCTCCCTTTTCGCCTTTTTCTACAACTTGGCCTTTTTCATTCAAAATAAGTCCAGTTTTCTTTTTAAATTCACTTCGCACATAAGAAGGCACCCAATTTTCCCAAGATACAAACAATGTATTGGGATGCATATATTTGATATAGAATCCATTTATTTCCAATTTTGATACTAAATAGGCGATACATTCGCCTTTATCGTATATCGGTTCACCAAAAATATATTCAGGCACGGTAAACCATATTGACTTTGTAGTTCGCGTATTTCGTGCAGTAGTATTCACCCGTTTATGTATACGATTCAACAATTTATTGAATATGGATAACTGTTTTAAATCGCGACGTTGATTTTTTTCGTATAAATCATCTATATTTATCTTTCCATGCGTCTCTTCATCATCTACAAACAATAAACACGACATTTTGTATAATATATTTATCTTATAATATTTTATTGGATAAAAAGCATATAGGCTTTTTGATATACTAAATCAAATAAATACTGATAAATGGACCAAGATTCATCCCTAGATTTATCGGGTCCGGTCTTATCCCAAGATTTACCAAAAGAACATACTAAAATCAAGCATCTTGTATTATCTGGCGGCGGAACATTTGGTATCTCGGCTTATGGTCTCTTAAAAAAACTGAATGAAGATGGCCTATGGCGAATAGAAGATATACAAACTATTTACGGCACTTCCATCGGCTCAATTATAGGCACAATGATAGCATTAAACTATGATTGGCTAACTCTAGATAATTATATTATCAATCGTCCTTGGGAAAAGGTGTTTTTTTTCAATATGACTACTATATTAAATTCTTATGAAAAACAGGGGATTTTCAATATAAAAATGGTAGAAAATATATTCGCACCCTTATTTGGGGGTAAAAACATTCATTTAAATGTAACTATGCGCGAATTCTACGATATCACACATATAGAAATGCATATTATGACTACCGAATTCGACTCAATGACTACCGTTGATATCTCATATAAAACACATCCCGATTGGCGAATGATTGAAGCCATATATAGTTCAGCATGTTTACCGATTTTATGTAGTCCATTTGTGAAAGATTCTAAATATTATTTAGATGGCGGAATTTTATGCAATTATCCGCTGAATAATTGTATAAATGACCAAGAAGTCGCAAATTATAATGAAATCTTGGGAATAACCCGACTACGAAATGAAGTTGACCGTGTGAAAATGGATGAACAATCCACTTTGCTAGATTATGTATTTTCATTATTATATAAACTTATTGACCGTAAACGAATGATACCACCCATCATCAAACACGAAATGAAAATTAATGCGAATATTGTTTCAATATATGATATATATATGTTTTCTGTATCTAAAGAAGAACGGTCTAGACTCGTCGATGCGGGATATATGCATTCATTCACTATTGAATAATCGTGGTCATGAATTTGTTCATGGAATATTCTGAAATAGACCCTTCAAAATCATATATTTGGTCATCCACCGCCAATTTCACCGTAGGATAATGTTCTATTTTATAATTATTGACTTTGGTTTGGACTGTATTATCATCAGTATCCGTGCAATCAATTGCGATTAAATTGACTAAGCGGCCATTGACTTGCTTAGTAGATGATTGATATGGGAATGCATTCGGCGTTCCAGTCAATGCTGCCCATGTTTCGCCGGAAGTTTTGCAATGAGGACACCACTTAGCATAAAAAAAGAGCAAATCTGCGGTATTTTGTCTGCGATTAGCATTCGCGACATCATCATATGCCGGTGCAGTTATTACTGGTATAGCATACCATTGATATGCATATGCTCCCGCTATAATAAATAAAATGAGCAGAAATACGATTAACATAATGCGTTTATACGGCCAAATGTAATCTCTATATAAAATTTCTATGATATTAGCCATAATAATATAATATATCATTTGTTTATATATTATTTTTGAGCCAACCGACGTAAAATATAGCAAAAAATATTTTATGCTTATATTGTAGCCTAAATGAAAAAAACTAATCGCATAAAAAAAATCATGTCCAAATACACTCGCAAACATTATCAAAGTAATGATGGAATGCTTACCAGTGTATGGGGACCAAGCACATGGCACCTACTTCATACAACCAGTTTCAATTATCCGGTTAAACCTACATGTGAAGACAAACGGCAATATCGTAATTTTGTATTGAGTTTACAGCACATAATACCATGTGGGAAATGCCGACTAAATTTAAAGAAAAACTTTCAAAAATTGCCTTTGCGATGGAAAAACATGGAATCTAGGCATTCATTTTCCTTATATATTTATAAGCTTCATGAACTAATAAATAAAATGCTTAATAAAAAATCGGGATTGTCTTATGATGAAGTCCGAGACCGATATGAATATTTTAGGGCAAGATGTGCTAAAGATATGGTTAAAGATATAAGCAAAGATTTAGGTAAAGAATTAGACAAGGGTTGCACCGAACCTATTCACGGATATAAATCCAAATGTATTTTGCAAATTGTTCCCCAAGAAACCAAGTGCGAAACCTTTCAAATTGATAGTCAATGTGCTAAAAATATGGACAAAGTCTCGGGATAAAAGTATAGTAAATTTTTGGTGTAAACATTATCAACCCGTAATATATCTAATATTATACTATAATGTCTTTACCAAGCACTGAATATATTAAAAATGATATAGGTAATGATAATGATGTTAAACCCGTTAAAATGGTTAAAGAAGATGTGGTTATACAAGATAAACAATACCATGTTCTTGGTCAAAATACCGATAAACCGCCTATTAAGACGTCCCTTTTCTGGTCCAAGAATCCAAATGTTTTATTTGAAAAAGACCATATATTTGAATTCTTTCCGGTAGAATCCATGACGTATGAAGAAAAACTCAATGCGATTTCGCGAACAGTCATTGTTTTAACCATTGTTATATTTATCATCACTCGCAATATGCGAATATTGGTAATCTCCGGTATCACCCTATTCGCCATCTTTATAATGTATTTTTACCAAGAAAAGGAAAAACGGAAAATGCGAGAAAAGAAGGAGAATTTAGAAAAAATCAAAGATGGATTTGTGCGAGAAGGTTATGAAAACGTGGGTTTAGCAACTCTTCAAAAAAACGGAATCGCTATAAATACCGAGACATTTGTTCATCCGAATGCTTCCAACCCGTTCGGCAATGTTCTCATGACTGATTATGATTATAATCCTAATAAAAAATCGGCACCGCCTTCTAATAATGCCGTTGTTAATAATGATATATTAAATCAAGCCAAGAAATTAGTCATTGAATCAAATCCCGACCAACCAGATATCGCCGATAAATTGTTCACGGATTTAGGCGACAAATATGTATTTGAACAATCTTTGCGACCATTTAATTCTACGGCCAGCACGACGATACCGAATGACCAGACGGCTTTTGCCGATTTCTGTTACGGCAGTATGGTATCTTGCAAAGAGGGAAATTTGTTTGCTTGTGCACGCAACTTGTCGCGATATATTAATTAGACAATATTTTATAAATTTATATATTATATTGTATACTACTAGTGCAAATAAATGTCTACTATTCGCAATTATATGTTTAACAATTTAGGTAGAATAGATGCGGACCCGGTTGATAATACTCAACAAAATTTGCAAAATACGCGATTCGCTAACCATATGTTAGCCAACTATTTCGGCGAATCTTTGTCTGATTCCCATGTGAAATTCGCGACAGCACAACCTACGATGATGATATCGGGATATGCGGGGGCTGGTATTGGCGGTGGACAAATTGATAATGATTCAAATCTTTTATTGCGAAATGAACAAGAGCGTCCTTTAGAAAGATTGCTATTGATACAACGACCTTTCTTGACGGTTCCTTATTTAGGCCGGGGTTCATGTGACCCGACTCTAGAGTCGCAATTACAACAGGGTGAAGTCGTTGCGAGCAAAAAGAGTGTGTCGACTATTATGGACAAGAGTTTTATGGGATATACTTTGTATCCGGTAGATGATAAAATGAAAGAGAAAGTGGATAATGCATCTAATACTGTAGAAGAGGCGGCTTTGGCTGGGTGGGTCAGAGGCGGGGCGGGAACTCGGGAAATGACGACAGACCCCAACTTTAGCAAAAATCAACGACCAAGTGACCAGTCTTTTTAGGGGGCTATAATAATAGTGCGTATGACTAATATGTTAGTATATTATATAAGATAATGTCTGACCCATCATCAAACCAGGTAAAAACAGTAGAACCACCAACAGTAACACAAACAGTAGCACCACCAGTAACACAAACAGTAGAACCACAAACAGTAGCACAAACAATAGCACCACCAGTAACACAAACAGTAGAACCACAAACAATAGCACCACCAGTAACACAAACAGTAGAACCACCAAAAGGCGGTCGCCGCAGACGCAAGAGTGCCCGCAAATCCAAGGGCAAGAAGGGTGGGGATGGTAACTTACTCTCTACACCATCCACAACAAAAGAATCAGTAGAAGATTCAACACCAGTAGAACCAACACCAGTAGAACCAAAAGGTGGTCGCCGCAGACGAAAGTGCACCAAGAAGAGAGGTGGGTCTGCTTTGGCTTATTCCACTGTCGGTGGTCGCCGCAAACGAAAGTGCACCAAGAAGAGAGGTGGATCGAGAAATCATCGTCAATAAATAATATATTATTTCATCCGTAAAATAATATATACAAATCGGGTATAGATAATACATACCATGTATAATACACAATTCCACATACAATACACAAATAACCAAGAATATCGTCAACAATTACGAATTCTATTTAACATGGCGAAAATAAACTTGGACCAAGATATTGAATTAGGGATTGATGAAGAAACTTTAGATGAATCCGATTTTGATTCTGTTGCCGCCGGTAAAATGATGGACTATGTATTTGATGTAACAAAGAACGACCCAGTATTCCAAGTATTGTATGATTGCGGAGCGGCAACCATGCTTTCCCAAGATAGAGAAATTGGAATCGCAGTATTATTCTCATACGATTATTTAGCATATTTTCATCCTTGTATTTGTGAATTCTTGAACAATGGACAAACCATCACAATGATGGATGGCCCAGTTGTCGCATTATTACGCAAAATACGACCGACCCGTTCCTAATCTTCATTTCTGGTAGCTTAACCTTCATAATACCAGCGATTCCGCAAGGAATCGCAATGGTATTACTTGTTTATGTGAGAGACCATACATGGTCTCTCACATAAATGAAGGCATGCCTAAAGCTACCAGAAAGGACACATGTGTCCTTTCTGGTAGCTTAACGGTTAACCCGACCAACATAAAAAAATATATATTATAGTGTATAACAAATAATGGCTGGAACCCGTAATAAAAATACTTTAGGAAATTATCATTTGGAACAACTCGGTATGGTCCAACAGGCCGGTTATATGGCTTATAAAAATTATGGTGTGCCTGAGAAAACATTTACCCCCGGAAATGGTCTGCTCGCGGGTCGTGTGGGTTCAAGTCAATTGGCGTATAATAGTCCGGATATAGAGTCATTTTTACGAGGCATCGGTTCTACTAATTTGGTCGAGCCAAAAACCGAACCTTTACCGCAATTTAAGACGATGGCCAGTCTGGACATTTTTGACCGGAACACATTGATTTTACCCGAACCTTTGGCCGTGAAACATGGACAGAGATACAATTATTTGAACTAAATCCACGTTTTAGCCGTATAATTATGACTATTTGCCTTGTATGTTTTGAATGATGTATTTTGACTTCGTTTTTTATTATTTAATATTTCATCTGGCCGAATAAATAATTTTATTATAGATTCTACTTCTTCTTTTTCTGCTATTTTATCAGGTTCTTTTTCTGCTATTTTATCAGGTTCTTTTTCTATTATTTTATCAGGTTCGTCTATTTTAGTAAATAATCCATCAAACATTTTCTTGAAGTTTTGATTATAATTAGCTTTGCTATGTTGAGCAGTATTTTGTATATATTCATCAAAATTGGAGCATTGTTTGAATTCCATGCTTAAATAATCCGACATGGATGTATATTTTCCATTCGGTAATACTTCCATCGGTATTTGTATATGTGCTATTATATACTTTTTTTCATTCATTTAGTTTATGATTATGCTAATATGCATAATCATATTTGTTTTTTTCGGGATACGCACTTATAGCATGGCCGGTATGTACGAAAATAATCCATTTTCATAAATAGTGGATTGAAACGTATCTTTATAACCCTCTACATAAACCACGTCGCCATTACTTATTTCATCACAGCCATATTCACCCGAACAACTCCGACCATTTACACTTACGGGCAATTTAGTATTCATATTGCCTGTATTAGATATTGTATAATATTGCAGTTTATTACGTCCATTCATTATACGCCGACCCATTAATGGTAATATCATATCTCCACCACCAGTTCTCGTTAAAATCCCGATTTGGCTATATGAACTGCTAAATCCCCGAGTTTGCATATTAACGGGGACATTAACGGGGACATTAACGGGGACATTAACGGGGACTTTAACGGGGACATTAACGGGGACTCTTGGTGGTTGTCCCCGAATATCGCCCGAATCTATCGGGAAAAACACACCATCATTTTTGAGTGGAGGTGCATACGGATTATTCATAATATCATTGGCCATAATATCATTGGACATAATATCATTGGACATAATATCATTGGACTGATTCGGTTGTGCATTTATCACGATGATTTTATCATTATTATTATTTCTATGAGAAACAAACAAATAAATGACCATAATCAAAGTCACTATCAAAATAAACAAAGTCATATTCTCAATACATATGAGGCCAGGAATACATTTTTTACCCATGTTACTATAAAGTATATATAGATTTATTCGGCTTATTTGCCCAAACTTGCGAAATCATCGGCCAAACTATGACGCACATAATTTCCTTGTTGTAAGATTGCTTTTGTTTCAACCGGGTATGGTTGAAAATCGGGACTAGCTTCAGTTGATGGATGAGTAGAAGTTTTTGCTAACTTATCAATATCGTTTTGAACATATGCATCAGTTCTATCATCATAATCTTTACGATATACAGCGTCCATTTCTATTTTTGATTGAGCAAATTTAGCTGCAGGTTCATTCATTAAATTCGGTATTGTTCTATGATTTGGGTCTTTTTTTAATGTTCTAAAATCAGGATCTGTCTCATTAAAATCCGCATGTATTCGGTTCATTTGCTCTATGAACCCAGGCATGGGATATATATCCGAGCATAAATAACACTGGTCCATTATATCATCTGACCATTTCATAAAATGATAATGAAACATTTCATATAAAAAATCATCTATAGTGTACAATACATCCCATCCCATATTTACTTGTGGGGTTAAATCATACCCGACTATTAAATTTATTAAAAATAAAGGTAAACGAACAATAATAGAATATAACATTTCACCAACTAATTCACATAAATAATATTTGAAACATTTTTTAAAATTTCCCATTTTTTCAAATGAACATTTTAGACGAGATGCTAAATAATGATTAAAAAATTTACCGATTAATGGAAAAAATCCATCAATATCATCATTCGCAACTTTTAATGATGCTCCTAAATTTGTCCATCCTATCTTGATTCCTTCGGTAATAGAATTTATTGATGCAGTAAGTTTTCGTTGCCTGTTTGGTATATATTTTAAAAAATCTATTATAGGTTGTATTGGTTCCAAAATTTTTTTTATAATATCGTCTTTAACTTTGTTGATTAAATCAGTAATAGGTTTCAAAATATCGTTTGTAACACTGTTTTTAATATCTTCTCCAATTGGGTTAAAAATATCTCTAATTGCACCCCCAGGGTCATCAAAAAAATTACCTTCTCGTAATTTTTCTCTCTCTTCTTCATATTTAAAATATCCAAAAATAATAGAAGTTAATAAAATAATACCCACATATATCAAAATTATTTTATTATATTGTGATATTGTGTTACTCATATGATATATATTGTATATACATTTTCATATATAATATATTACAATTGCTAACCGTTAACCGTTAAGCTACCAGAAAGGACACATGTGTCCTTTCTTGTAGCTTTAGGCATGCCTTCAATTATTTCATGACCATAAATGGTCATGAAATAATCGTAGTAACCCCGAGAAAATCTTACAGATTTTCTGGGGTTATGAAGGTTAACCGTTAACCGTTAACCGTTAAGCTACCAGAAAGGACTAATAGCCCCCAAATGGGGCTAACCAGTGGATGGTCGCTCAAAGAGCGACCATCTGTTATGAAGTCTAATTTATATTTTGCAAATTCTCTTTCATACTACTGACTAAACCTTCGGCTTTTGATAATGGGTCGTTTATATTTTTCATACTCTGGGTTATTTTTTCTTGTAGCCCCAATAATTCTCTATATTGTTCAAGAATTTTCTCTTGTTTATCATTTAATTTCCCTTCCGGTTCTTTATCATCTTTTTTTTGGCTTGATTTGCTCGTCATATCCGCCGTTTCGGTTTTTGACGATTTTCCTGTAGCCATTAAAGCATCCGTATTCTCATCGGCGGCCGATTCCATACCCTCTACACTGGCTTTGCTCCCATATTTCAATATATTAGTTACGACCATCGCAATACACAAAATTACCATCATATTCTTGCTGAAAAATGAGGTTATAAAACCGACTAAGATGAAAATACTCGCAAACATATATTCTTTTGCCGAAATCAAGAAAAAGAGATTTCCCATGGATACAATCAAAATGAAATATAATACGAATTTGTTATATAATACGGCATTCATATTGGATAATACGGCATTTGACCCACCACCCTTTATTTTTAATCCATTTTTTAATTTTAAAAATGCACTTTTTAACGTATTCATTATTAGATAGTATATACTTTATACGGATAATATTTTATTTTGAATCCATACTATGAGAATAAGATTTTGTCTAGACCCGTCCGAACACAAAACGCGCGATGTACGACAATTCCTAAAGCAAATATTCCCAATAATGTCGGCCAAAATGGCCACTGAAAAAACCACGCAATTAACCATGCACAAATTATCACAATTACTGTATCACTTATCGCTATATCAAATATCCGATATTTTCGTATTCCCGCATTCGGTTCGCCAAATAAATGCTTGTATTTGCAAAGAGAAAACATGTATATGCATTATATTATTATTTTATATGTAAAAAATCAACATAAAAATATTACTAGTATATTATTTAGTGTATTAATTTAGTAAAAATGAGCAATAATACAGAACCCTTATTGCGACCCGATGAACACCGATATGTGATGTTCCCCATTCAAGACCAAGATATATGGAAAATGTATAAAAAACAAATGGATTGCTTTTGGCGGGCCGAAGAGATAGATTTGTCTAAAGATTTGATAGATTGGGCAAATCTCGAGACTGATGAAAAGTATTTCATTTCCATGGTTCTCGCTTTTTTCGCGGCATCCGACGGTATTGTCTTGGAAAATCTGGCCGTTAGATTTATGAGCGATGTGCAGTTATCCGAAGCCCGTGCTTTTTACGGCTTTCAAATCGCCATGGAAAATATACATAGTGAGACCTATAGTTTGCTCATTGAAACCTATATTAAAGACCCGGCCGAAAAAACGCGGCTATTTGAAGCCACTGCGAATTTTCCATGTATTGCTAAAAAGGCGGATTGGGCGAAGAAATGGATTACTGATAATGAGTCGTCGTTTGCCGAACGGTTGGTCGCATTTGCTTGTATAGAAGGGTTGTTTTTTAGCTCGTCGTTTGCGTCGATTTATTGGATTAAAAAACGGGGACTCCTGCCCGGTCTCACCTTTTCCAATGAATTGATTTCTCGCGATGAAGCACTTCATACCGAGTTTGCGATATTATTATACCAAAAATTGCAGAATAAATTGACTACTACCAGAATTCGCGAGATTATTTGCGATGCCGTGGCGATTGAGAAGGAATTTATTACGGAAGCTCTGCCTTGCCGATTAATCGGCATGAATGCAACACTAATGACGCAATATATTGAATTTGTGGCGGACCGATTGTCTTTGCAATTGGGCTGTGATAAGATATACAATTCACAGAATCCGTTTGATTTTATGGAACTGATTAGTATTGAGACCAAGGTGAACTTCTTTGAACGGACGAATTCGGAGTATGCATTGGCGAATAAAACCGTGGCTGATGATATTTTCAGCTTTTCTAGCGAATTTTAGATATTACTACAAAATATTATATAAAAGTTTATGTATATAATATTATCAAATGAGAACCAAATTATCCGAAAAATATCAAAATGAACGTGAAGAAATATGTGTGAAAATATTGAATATTATTGATAATTAATATAATAAGTCCCGGGTCCCAGGTTACACATTGATTTGAGAGGACTCAACAAAATTACATAATAGTGTTGTGTATACACGGGTTCTGTTAAATGTTTGAGTCCTCTCAATTCAATGTGTAACATATCTAGTCCAATGATAATCTCTAGATTATAGTAGTAGTAAGTAATGGATGAATGGGCCAAAGAATGGTCCAAAGAATGGTTCAACGGATGGCCAATGGTAACTAAAAAAATGTATTATAATAAACATTGGGTTGACCAATATAATGGATTTTATCCACAAACTCTTGTATTATATGGACAAATGTATAATCATATGTATGTTCGGTTTCGTTTATTCCTTTATGCCGCAAATACCTATGGATGGACTCAAATTAGCGGACCAGTCATTCGCGGATTTACCAAAAAAAATGGCCAAGATTTATTGCAGGCATTGAATAATGATGTGCATAATAATACACATATTGAGGCATTAGTCATATCAAACTCGGGTGGACGTATCGTATATCCAGCGACAGAAATTGCGACGTTTTATATAATGGATAACTATGGATAAATGACTATGGATAAATGACTATGGATAAATGACTATGGATAAATGACTATGGATAAATGACTATGGATAAATGACTATGGATAAATGACTATGGATAAAATTGAATTACTTTTTTCCGTATATTTTAGATGAATATTCCGCAAAAACCCCCGTATAAAATGTCGCTAGTTCTATTGTGTTTATTAGTATTATACATGGTATTATTCTTGGTAAGTGGAGCCAAGATAGAGACTAAGATAAAGACTAAGATAAAGACTAAGATAAGTAAAAATATCATGGTCGTTTTGGGTTGTGCGGTCGACTCAATACAACAAGACCGGGTTGATTCGGCAATTGACTATGCGAATACAGTGGTTGGACCTAAAACGTGGTTCCTGACTGGTGGTGTAAAGAATGCACTAAAGAATGAGCTAAAAAATGAGCAAAAGAAGACCGAGACTGAAGCCGCAAAAATGTCTAAAACTATTGACCAAAAAACGGTTAGTCAAAGCGACGAATTCATATTAGATGAATTGGCTACAAATACAGCAGAGAACTTCGTCAACTTGAAGAAATGGGCATATGCGAATCCTGATTTAGAACCTACATTTGTAATCACTACTTCGGCTTTTCACCAAGAACGGGCATCCAAAATATTTGATGGCGTTTTCGCCGATTATGATGCAGATGTAATATGGAATGTAAGTCAAGGTGCATGTGCCGATTGTTGGTCAAATGAAAAGATACATATGAAAAATGTGGAAGTCGATGTATTGAGAGCATTGTTCTTGATGTAGCTTAGTAAAAGAACATAAAAATGTATTATTATAATATAATAAAATGGCTTTTCAAAAAACAGTCCCTATAAAAATAAATACTGCGTATAATTCAACTATAAATTTGGATACTTTGGCTTTAGGCAAAAATGCATTACCTAACGTATCGGTTATTTTTCAAAAACGAGGCGAGATTAGTCAAGATACATTTTATGAAGCCATGACTAAGGCACCTGAAAATATTATTACGAATGATAATGATGTATATAAAAACCAAATTCGCGACCATTTAAAATTAGTGCCTGATTTTACTATTCCAGACAATGATGCAGTAGATGATAATTATGTGACTAAATTTTATTTAGGGTCAATTACATTGGTAGGGTTGTATATTTTTTATCGGTTCTTGGTCAAAAATCGCTAGATTGGGAATAAAATCGCTAGATTGGGAATAAAATCGCTAGATTGGGAATAAAATCGCTAGATTGGGAATAAAATCGCTAGATAAATATTATATGAATGTATAATATAGTATAATGAATGCTGCAATAACTGCTATACAAAATGCTGTAAGTCGTTTATCTCCTACACGAGCACGTGCTATACAAAAGGTTGTAAGTCGTTTACATTTATCTCCTACACGAGCACGTGCTTTTCAAACCCGCGCAGCAAATAGATATCAAGAAATTCACAACAAAACAGCACCTAAATCAATCGGCGGATTTGATGCAACTAAAACACAACGTAAAAAAAGAACTGGAACCAGTTCTAGAACTAAAAGTAATTCTAGACGCAGTTCAAGCAAAAGTAATTCTATACGCAGTTCAAGCAAAAGTAATTCTAGACGCAGTCCAAGCAAAAAAAATCAATAATCAAATATTTTATGACCACATATAGTCATAAAATAAAACTCAAAAATTAGAGTTTGAAACGTTTGTATATTTCAAACGCGGTTAACCCTCCCAAGATTTGGGCAATGCAATACGGAATCAAATCCGCGGTAGAAAGTTTGCCTGCCGCCGCCATGGTAATAGATACCGCCGGATTAATATGTCCTCCAGAAACATCGCGGGTTAATAAGATAGCTAAAGCCAATGCCGCACCGATGGCTAAAGGATTCCCCGTCGCCAAGATAATATATACGAAAAATAAAGTGCCTAAAAACTCAAAAAAGTATTGTTGCATTTTTTATAAATTATACATAGATTTTATCTCAATGAAAAATCGGAGCCCCCACATAATTATTCGTTTTTTTCGCTGGGACGACAGCCCCACCACTTCTAGTTCTATGTGCGGCTTGTCGTGCGGTATTATTATCAACTACAGTTTCAAACGACATGGGTTTTTTCAAGGCGTTTAATGAACCATTTCCCACCGCATTTACCCTACGACTATTTATAATTTGAGATGCATCGCGATTACCGCCTATCCATTGTTTTTGAAAGTGTTGTTTAACTGTCGTGGTATTCGTTGAACTTTCTATATACCTATTCCGGTCCATTGCGAATTGATTTTCATTATTAGACGTCAATGCTTTTTGCGGCATGGCCCGATTCGCCGATAAAATACCGTTGTTTATTTGGGTTCGGATAGGAAAAAGCGATATCATTGTTATACATTATACACATTTTTATTTTCATTTGATTTTTTTAGTTGGCGTCGGTTTTGGTATCGGTTCCATATATTGTTTTGTTTCAGTGAATCCGCCGATAAATATCCCTTTATGGAAAATAATAGGGAATGTTTTATGTGGTTTCCCCATAACGGTCTGCATTTTTTCAAAAAATACGGCGCTTCCTTCGCTTGATAAATAATCATCACAATCTATAATAGTTACTGTCTCATTTTTCAAAATCTGTTTAGCATAGGTACAATATGCACAACCGAAACGGGTATAAACCGTGAATCCTTTCTTTTGGGGTGTCGGGATATTCATAGTATGCTATATAATATTCCGTGAATATACTTTATGCAAAATTATCTATATTCTATTTTTGTCCATCTTGGGAAATATAAATCTTTTGATTCAGTTTTATGAGATTCGGTTTTATGAGAATAACATACACAGTTTTCAATATTTCGGTTCATATACGCCCCCCACCAACTAAATGTGCTATTAGCGATGATATTATGGTCGCAAATACTCATAATAACCATTTGTTCCCAATCGCCGAATTTGATTTCAGTATTATTTATATAGTGAAAATCGCACATCGGAAACCGTTCTTGTAATATACAAATCTTGGGAAATATTATTTTTAAATCTGATTCTTCACAGAAATATATAACATTATAAATATTATTTGGATATAGATTGGTTATATGAGCCAAACACGCTATATAATATTCTATAGGTAATATTTGAACACCGTTTATATGCTTGTAATCTCCTAACCGGAAATGCATGCTAATAGATTGTCGGTTCTTGGTAATTAACCCACATTCCTGAACAATGTTAAAATACTTTTCTTGGAAATCGTCTAATCCAATCATGCGGGCAATTTCGCCGTATTCATCTTGGAAATACTTGTAACTTTGGAAATATCCCGTTAATTTGATATTATTATTATTATTATTATCCATTAAGATTATCGGTTGATAATCTTGGGACTTTTCGGTAATATTTTTGAATTGTGGGGGACACGGTTGGTCGGTAGTTAATGGACTTAATGCAGATAAGAATGAATCCCAATACGTATTTCTTGGGGTGCATCCATTAGTCAAATGATATGTATAATGGAATAATACGGTCTGCTTTGTTTGTATCGCATATGCTAAAGTGGTGAATATTATGAATAATTGGTTTCCTAAACCGCCCATAATAGTAGCCGTAATCATGGTTATTATAGAGTGTTATTTTGTATCTTACTATTTGACTGACGTCTTACACCAAGATGCTGGACATAAATCGCGCGTGTTTGCATCAATTCTTGGCCCAAACCATACATCAGGATAACATACGATTTTATTGCGATTTGAGTTCAAATATGCTCCCCACCAACTAAATGTGCTATTTGCGATGATATTATGATTACATTGACTCATTATTAACAATTCCATATAATCTGGTATGGGTGTATAATCATGTATAGAGCAGAATTTGCATCTTGGGAAATCGGCGATTAATCGCTTAATAATAGGTAAAACATCATCAACATCCCCCTTTTCAAAAAAATACAATATAGTAGAAGAATCTTGGCGAATAGTGTATATATAATCTAAACTATTCTTGTAATATTGGTAATTTAATACTGGATGACTATCTTGAATTGCTTTATAATCTCCAATACGGAAATGCATACTAATTGTATTATCAAAATACAATCCATTTTCAATTGTCCATTCTTGGGAAATCGTATCAAATTTTTTTAAATCTATCATATCGCAAATCTGTTCATATTCCTTTTCAAAATATTTGTAACTTTGGAAATAACCGTCAAATATATAAAGTATTGGTAAACGTTCGCCATGCAAAAAATAGTTTATAAAAATCGGGATATTATGAAAAGCGGATTCTTTGTAAGATTGGTTCATAGATTGACCAGCATATGAATTTACTAAATGTGGCTGTAATGCGGCAAATAAAGTATTCCAATATGTATTACGACTAGTACAATTCCCTCCCCCCAATATATCCGATTTTATAAAACAAAAAGGTTGATTTGTTTTTATGGCTTGGGCCAAAACATTGAAAATAATGAATAATTGGTTGCCGAGACCTCCGACCAGATTGGCTGTTAGCATAATTGTATTATTATAATGAAATTATGTTTTTATGTTTATTCTTGGGTATAATTTCGTAAAAAATTGAATTATATTGTGTATATCAAGTCATACATCAATTTATTCAGACCAAATACAACATTCAGACAAGTTAGCTTAACCGTCATAATACCAGCGATTCCTTGCGGAATCGCAATGGTATTACTTGTTTATGTGAGAGACCATGTATGGTCTCTCACATAAATGAAGGCATGCCTAAAGCTACAAGAAAGGACACATGTGTCCTTTCTGGTAGCTTAACGGTTAATCATGTGAAAATAGCGATGAAACCAATGTAGATAGTTTAGACAGTGTGAATTATGCAGTGGGGGGGATTAATTATATTATGACTGGGATACGAGTCATAACATAATTATCATTATCATTATCATTGGTCTAATTTAGCGTCTAACACGCATTAGAGGCTCATACGACCCGTTACTTTGGTCTCCGCCGAATTTATTATCATTATACGTTTGCATTATCGCACGTTGTTTTTTATACGTCATATAATCAGACGAATCGGCGACGAATTTCACATTGCATGAAGATGATGGGATTCCTGTAGTATCACATTGGGAGATAATGCTCCCAATATGGCCTTTCCATCCAGGTTTGCTCGCATTCACTTGGTTTGGTCCGCCGCAAATGTAATGTTGGCGGCTCAAGAAATCACCCGAATTATTAACCGCCCGGAAAGGGGTGGTTACGCGATTTTTACCATTAACGGTGTCCGTTGCATATGAATTATTCCAAGAATTACGTAATACGCGGCGGGCCATTACTTGATTACTATCTTTATAATTATTAACGGTTTGATGAGGAGAAATACCCTGTATTCCACCCCCGAGATTTTTTCCTCCAAGATTAGGCATTTTTGGTATTATATTATATCATTATATTATATTATAACTTTAATATAAAATGGATAGTCCCAACTCTATTGTAAATGATTTAGATGATATAGGTAATATAGAAATTTTAATCAAAGACAATAATGTGCTGACGTTTGATTCTCAATGTGTTCGCAAAAAATCGAATTGGTCTCGGCCATCTAATACATATAAATTTGATTCGTCTGAATTTGACCCTAAAATGTTACTAAATGATATTAGTGTACGTTCACCGAAGTTAGACGCATTACTGCAAAAAATAGCAACTCTGGATGCGGCAGATATGCGTAAAGATGGGAAAATGTATAAACATTTTGTGTTTTCAGATATTAAATCGAGCGGGTATGGGGCTAAATTAGTAGCATCGGCACTTATTGCTAAAGGATTTCAATTGGGATATACCGCACCTAAAATTAATCCTAGTCCTTCTACACGTCCTTCTACAAGTCCTTCTACACGTCCTATTCCGGCTAGTTCTATTCCGGCTAGTCCTATTCCAGCTAGTCCTATTCCGGCTAGTTCTATTCCGGCTAGTTCTATTCCGGCTAGTCCTATTCCGGCTAGTCCTTCTACTAGTCCTTCTACAAGTCCTTCTACAAGTCCCATTCCCGCTTTACCTTCTGCTGAATCAATAGCATCAGCCGCATCAACCGTTGGGTCTAACGTTTCATCGGCCGCATCAAATGCTACAAATGCGATTTCTGATGCTGCGTCTAGTATATCAAGCACATTATCTAGTGCTTTAATCCCATCAGGACCGCCACCGGTTATAGAGGGAGAGGGAGAGGAAGCGGAAGAGGAAGAGGAAGAGGAAGAGGAAGAAGAAGAGGAAGAGGGAGAGGGAGAAGAAGAAAAAGTAGGTGGTGCTTATGATAGTGATGATGAAAATGAAAATGCCGGTAAACGAAAGAAGAAAATCTGGCGAAAAATGCGATTACTTACCGACGATGAACTTCAAGCAAATACCAATAAGAATTTCTATTTATTATCATCCATCGGTGTATATGACCAACCGATTAATGTATCTACCAAAAAAGCCATTCTGAAAAAGTTCAATCAACGTCCTGAAAATATTAATGGTGAAGAAGCCCGTATTATTGTGATGGACAGCGGATTCAAAGAAGGAATTGATTTATTTGATATAAAATATATACACATATTTGAACCACAACGCACGGGTGCCGATTTAAAACAAGTGATTGGTCGCGGGACTCGCACATGTGGTCAAAAAGGCTTGGTATTTCATCCTACCAAAGGTTGGCCCCTCTATGTTTATATATATGATTTATCTATTCCTGAACAATTACGTTCGGCATTCTTGGGTTCATCAAGTGTATTTGATTTATATTTGAAATCGTTAAATATTGATTTGCGGTTATTTAATTTCATGGATGACTTAGAAAAAATGAATATATTAGGTTCAGTAGATTATGAATTGAATAAAAAAATACATAATTTTGCATTGAAGCGGGGGTCTAAAGAAAGCGAATCTTCTAATGAATCTAACGAATCATCTAATAAAGGCGGTGCAAAACGTCGTATTATAATAAATAATGAACAAAGTCCTATAATAATAGGTCAAGATATTGACCAAAATTCAGTTCAAGCTCGTATGGCCGAATTGGAAAATATGGTGATGAATGTGCCTACATATATCAAACAACCGAAGTCTAAACCTAAACGTAAAATAATTATAGATAATCCCAATCCACTTATTGTTGATTTCCCAATGATAAATAATCGGCCATTACACCAAGAAATGCGTGAAAATATCCGCGAACATTTCTCGGCATTTGCTTGGCCCGACGTGAAAATGGAGAATCTATGTGCAGAGAAACCGGCTACCTTGGGCGGGTCAAGTCACTTGATAAAATACACACCTACCCAAGATTTCATCCGCAATTATTTCACCCCCGCAAATCCATGCAAAGGATTGTTATTATGGCACAGTGTCGGAACCGGCAAAACGTGTTCTGCAATCGCCGCTGCATCCAGTTCATTTGAGCGTCAAGGTTATACAATCCTATGGGTTACCCGATCGACATTAAAAGCCGATATATGGAAAAACATGTTTGACCAAGTATGCAATGAAAGTATTCGCAGTATCATGGCGAATAATCAGATTCCCGAAGACCAAGCCAAGCGTATGCGATTATTATCTAAATCTTGGCGAATACGTCCCATATCATACAAACAATTCACCAATTTAGTTTCCAAACAAAACAGTTATTATAAAACATTGGTGAAAATCAATGGACAAGTAGACCCCCTACGTAAAACGCTCATTATTATTGATGAAGCCCATAAATTATATGGCGAAACGGGAATGTCGTCGTTAGAACGTCCCGACATGAATGCCCTACATGCGGCCTTAATGCATTCGTATCGCATTTCGGGTGCCGATTCGGTCCGGCTAATGTTGATGACTGCGACACCCATGACGGAAGACCCCATGGAATTTATCAAATTAATGAATTTATGTAAACCAATGGAAGAACAAATACCGAATGATTTCATCCAGTTTTCCCAAGAATATTTGGACGAATCGGGGAAATTTAGTGCTAAAGGTCAGGCCCAATATTTGGATGATATTGCCGGATATGTGAGTTATTTGAATCGGGAAAAGGATGCACGACAGTTTTCTCAACCCATTGTTGAAATCATATCACCACCCCTTGTTACGGACCATGAAGCATTAAAACGGTTTGACCGACGGTTTGTTCGGGCCTATCTAGATACGGATATAGTGGAATTGAAAAAGAAAGTAGTGGAAGAAAATGCGAAAATTGATGCCGAATTGAAAGATTTGGAAGCATCAAAATTCGGGTTTTTGAATAAAAAATGTGATGAGATAGAAGACCCCAAGGCAAAAAAAGGATGTGTAAAAGTGGTCCGCGAAAATATCCGTGCATTAGTCAAAGAAGCCAAAGAACATACGAAAAGTATTAAAGTCGGGATGGATGCTATCCGCGGCGAAATCAAAAACAAGAGTTTATTCAAAAAAGATGCCTTGAAAACTATCGGCGAAAACTTGGAATCTGATGAAGCCGGATACGCAGAATTTAAAAAAACTGCGTATTATAATTTGAAATATAAATGCGGGAAAAAGGTGAATACAAATACTTTGCTGCTAGATGCTTTGGGAAATCATCCGAACGTCGCCGTAATGAATGCCGAATTGGCCGATTATGATATTCGTATTCAAACCTTGGAACGCAATCTCAAAGTGGATATACAATCTTATCAATCCCGAATTAAACGTATGAAGGAATTGTTGAAAACGGATTTGACTGATTTAGAGAAATCGGTGATACGTATGACTATTCGGGATGAACGGAAAACCATTCGACGAATGGTGACGATTAAAAAGAAGGATATGCTTGGTAAAAAGAAAATCATTAATGAACAACGAAAAGCGACGGAAAAGAAAAAGAATAAACGAATGAAAACCATTAAAAATACATTTAAATCAAATCAAAGAGCGACGAAAAAAGAAGAAAATGCGACAAACCGTGAGTTGGTTAAAGCCGAAAAGCAATTGAAAAAAGCATTGCGAAAACAGGGACAATATGATGATGAAATCAAGAATGATGTGTTGAAAGAATTAGTCGCAAAATATACCGATAATATTGATGTAGAATATACGGGTTTACTAGGGGCTATTAAAGCCAGGGCTGAAGAAACGGCACGCGTAAAACAAGAAAAGGCCGCGATGAAAGCCCAGATAAAAGAAGAAAGGGCTCAAGCTAATCAAACCCGAAAAATGCAGAAAGCCAAGTTAAAAGAAGAAAGGACTCAAGCTAATCAAACTCGGAAAAATCAAAAGGCTTTAGAAAAAGCCCAAGAAAAAGCCCAAGAAAAAGAACAAAAAGCCCAAGAAAAAGCCCAAGAAAAAGAACAAAAAGCCCAAGAAAAAGCCCAAGAAAAAGCCCAAGAAAAAGAACAAAAAGCCCAGAAAAAAGCATTTGAAAATGAACAAAAACAAAATAATAAGACTAAGAAAAATCAAATCGCATTAGCACCAGCACCAGCACCAGCACCAGCACCCGTGCTAACACCTATATAATGTCTTCTAAAAAATCGCGACTAACCAAAAATAGATAACACCCGATTTTTCTTTGCATTTACTGGGCTTCAACATATATGTGGCGATTTCATTACACCTAACTAAATCGGGTGGCCGATTGTATTCGCGATATTAGCTTTCATAACCCCAGAAAATCTGTAAGATTTTCTCGGGGTTACTATGAATATTTCATGACCATAAATGGTCATGAAATATTTGAAGGCATGCCTAAAGCTACAAAAAGGACACATGTGTCCTTTCTGGTAGCTTAACGGTTAGCTGATAAAATATCGCGAATATCTATATCATTTGTAATATAGTATAGTATAACATAATGGACCCAGTTGATAAATTGACGTTGGAATTGATGATGAACAAAACCCATTATCAGAAATACTTGGCTAAAATGGACCCGGCCCGATACCAAGAAAACCAAGACCATATTCGCAAAATCCGGAAATATAGACATCGTATATTGGAATTGACTAGCGAACTTTTAGACAATTATATGGATTCGCGGCCAACCAATAAACATAATAATGAAGTGAATGAATCATGCGATGAATATATACGCACTTGTATACAATATTTTGAAATGCGGGATTTAGAAATACAGATGACCTCGGTGTCGCCTGATGATAATGATGTGATGTTTAACCTTCACATAAATGAATGCATGCCTAAAGCTACAAGAAAGGACACATTAGTCCTTTCTGGTAGCTTAACGGTTAATGAAAATAAAATGGTTGAAAATACGAATATAGAACATGAACCCGATAAAGAACCCGATAAAGAATTTGATATAACCACATCATCTGTGTGGGGCAAACCCATTAAAAAAGGAAAATTGTCGTATTATACTATGGATATGTATATGAAGAAAAAATAGTAAAAATAGTAAAATAAATTATAGCATAATAATGTATAATATTATAATGGATTTTTTAGGATGGGCCGGAACTAGGACCAATACAAAATCCGCCAATACTAATCATAATAAAACACAAAGAAAACGTCCATTTAAGAAAATGAATTGCAGTCCCGCAGTGAAAGGAAAAACCTCAACTAAAGATACGTGTTATCCCGATAAGGTTCTTATGCAAATTAAAAAAGTATATAATGAGAATCATCCATCGCAGCAAATCGCGGCGACTGATCCGATACAAATAGTAGATGAATTGAACACGCGGCTATTAAACTGCGAAAAAGAAGATTGTTGGTTGAAAGAACTGCCTAAGAAAGAACATGCGTTTTTAGATAAACATATATTCGCACCAGACCAACCGAGTGATTGGGCCAAGAATCCCAATGAGTGGTTATCCAATTTTGATATATTCAATGTTTTGCATCAATATGAGGAAACATATCCCCAATTCAAAGTGATTGGACCGACACCGATTGATTTCAATACCCGATTACCGGAAAAAGGCGGCAAATGTGTTTGGGAAGAATTGTGTAAATTCTCCGTTGCCGAACAATTACGCAAAAAAAAGACTAAAATTGGTGTCGTCTTTAATTTAGATAAACATGATGGGCCGGGGTCGCATTGGGTTTCACTATTCATTGACTTGGAACATTGGGTCATGTTTTATTTTGATAGTGCGGCAAATACGACGCCGAAAGAAGTGACTGAATTGGTGCGTAATATTAAAACACAAGGTAAAGAAATGCAACATAAATTCAAGTATTACCAGAATTATCCCATGTCGCATCAACGTAGCAATACAGAATGTGGGATGTATTCGCTTTATTTTACTATTACGATGCTTACAGGGGAAACCGAACAGCAAAAGAATATGACTATGACGAATAAAGTGCAGTTATTCAAGAAGAAACGTATTCCGGATAAATATGTGGAGAATTTTCGCAATATTTATTTTAACCGTAAATAATTATTTTATCAATATACTATAGACTTGGTATATTGATATGAAAACACGAAAATTATATATAAAAAAAACTAAAAAAACTAAAAAAACAAAAGGTGGACAAGATGAGGATGAAAGACAAATAGATTTTATGATAAATAATTCGGTATTTAATGCTAGTCAAGATACAAAAGATAAAAAAGAAGATGCATTCAGTAATAAAGATAACTATAAAGGCCGAACGGTATTGAATGTATATAAACGCGATAATAAAACATTGACTGAATCGTTTTATAAAGCCGATGAATTAATTGCGTCTATATTATTGGGATTTCATGATGTGAACCCGACTTATTTGCCCCAATATAAAAAACAAATTGAGTTCAATGTGAAAAATGGACGGAAGAAAAAGGATAAAAATGATGAAGATGTAGATTCTGTTAATAAATATACATATGATTTGGTATTTCATGAATCGCCGTTTAATGTGAAGACGGGGGGCGGAACTGACGAATCCGCAAAATTAAGGGCTATTATAGAAACCCAATATAAAGAATTAAGTAACGATTCTAAATATAAAAACCTTTCGCCACTTGCTATAAGGCAGTATAGAAAGGAAAAATTAAAAGTGTATAAAAAAGAGTTTATACAGAGTTATATACAACAAATATATAATGATTTAAAAATTGATTCTAAATATGCAACACTTTCGGGACTTGCTAAAAGACTATATAGAAAGGAAAAATTTAAAGTGTATAAAAAAGAGTTTATACAGAGTTATGTGCGGAATAAATCATTAACCGATTTTTTTGAAAAGAATGTTGATAAATATATTCAAGGGTGTGAACAAACAATAGAAAAAGTCAATGCATTTAATGGTGTATTACCGACTGACCGAGTTGTTGTTGAAATCCATGCAAAAAATGATATGGATGCATTAGAATTGATTAGAGAAAGCATAACTCAAGTGGATGAATCATTGGCTAAATTATCAAAAGAAGCTCGAGGTAAAATATTGCACATTTTACCCAAATATAAAAAATCAGTCAAAATCGCGAATAAACATGGACTAAATATATTTGATAAAACCCGAAAAGATATTGGAAAATCAAATGCTGATACTAGGAAAAATATGCGTCAAAAAATGTTAGAACCTATACATAAATTTGCAGAAAGTGCAAACAATAATGTGTTTAGACCTGTATATAATAGAGGACTTGAAGTATTCAATTAATTAATTTTACAGAAAAAAGAAAAAAATTGAATATTGAAAGAAATAAATTAAATGAGGAAATAAAAAAAACTAGAGATAAAGAGATAAATCGTATAAAAAACAGTAATTTTTGATTACAATCTGTAAAAAAATATAGAATATCTACCAAAATCAACATAAAAATAAAAATAGAGACATAGATAAAATATGTCTCTATTTATACATCCCGAAAATCAAAAAATATTATGGAATGTTATATCTGCTTCTTCACAATTTCAATTAATTCCGCAAAAAGAAACCTGGTTTAAAGATATTATCCAAGATTTTTATAATAAAACGAGTCATATCCAAATTACACCAGAAGCATTACAAATATTAAATAAAGAAACGATTATTTATATGTTGGACCGCATTGGCGGACCTAGTAAAAGTCCTGGTCCTAGTTCTGGACCAAACAATCCACCATATCAATATCACCCCCCTGCCCAACAACAGCAACCGGTGCAACAATATCAACAACCGGTGCAACAATATCAACAACCTTCTCAGCAACAACAATTTCAACAATATGTTAATAATAATTCAAATCCTAATATAACATATCAATTAGACTCAACACAAACCCAAACAAATGTATCTCGCGATTATCTGTCTGGCCAAAAACAAGACATGTTATCTCAACAATTCAATCATAAGCAAAAGGAATATGAATCAATGCGGTCAAGAGAATCCCCAAAAGACGTGAATTTCCGTGATGCACCATTAGATACTCCTATGACTAATATAGATGAATTAGTCAAGAATCATTTAAGAGAACGTGAAGCCGAATTACAAAAGTTTGCTCCTCAATCGCCCTCATATATGGTGCAACAAGCACAATCTATGCAATCTGGGCAAATGAATCCTTACAAATTAGTTCCGCCACCGATTCAACAACAACAAAATTCAAATACAAGACAAACTCCGACTCCTACATTGAAAATTGACCAAACTTCAATAGAACCTCCTATTATAGAAAATATCGTGGAATTTGCGAATATGGATAAGCCAAATGAAATTCAATCTAATAAAAAGGTGCATTGGACCCCTTCTCCCTCAACCGAATTATCACTCGCCCAATTCAAAGAAGAAATAGATATATTACGTAATGAAATGCGAGAAGAAGTCAAGAATGAAATACGAGCCGAATTCGCCATGATGCGTGAAATGATAGGCACACTTCAAGCCCCGCTTCTAATCGCATCTCAACAACTTCATGAATTTCGTAATCAAATCGTTCAAGAACATAGTCAAAATACCATTGTGCCGTTGCACCAAGACCAAGCGTTGGCTCAACCCAAATAATAAATAACTACGGTTACGTAAGTTGTAAAAATGTAGACAATACTGTTTTATTTTTTTCGGCATATTTCATAGACTGCAATTTGGCGTCATATTCTTTCTTCATGATATGTTCTCGCACTTTACTCTCTTGACTATCCAATTGATGTTGGGCTAAAGTTTTATCTAATGGCGTAAGGTCTTGTTGTCCTCTTACGCGATTAAACTGGTCAACGGATGCATACGTCTGAACTTTATCAAAATCGCGTTCGCTTACTGCGAATACCGTCTGGTCTTTATGCACTTTTCGCAAATCGTCGTATTTCAGTTTGCTAAATGGGTCGCTACTAACATACTCCAGATTTTCGTCGTCATCATCTTCATACAAATTACCTGCTCCCGTTCTAGCCGATGAAGACAGAGTTTGCACTCCCCGATATAATGCGATGCCGTTTGATTGTTGTTTTATACGGTCTAGGGCCGAACCCATTGTATTCGCCGTCAAATCTTCTTCCATTTTATAAAGGGGGTCGTTTTTCGTAAACCATGCATTGGCTTCTGCCTGTTTTCCTTTGCTTACATCTTTACCCATATTTTGTTCAAATAGTTGATTGAATTTCGCTTGAAATGCTTCTTTAGACATACCATCAATTACCTTATTAATTTGTTTATTCGCGGCCTTATTCCATGCTGCCGTTTCGTCAGGAACATACTTTGTCGTATCTTCCGTGATTTTCTGGTTTTGCCTGTTTTGCGATTCGTAAAATTGCACAACAATTTCCAAAGCTTTTTTGTAGAAAAGGAAATATTCGGGACCTAAATGGGATTTATCGGGGTGCAACATGAGCACCTTTTTCTTGGCTCGCTTCAAATCATCTATTTGTATATTATTAGTCAAATCAAATAAAGCCAAAATCTCGTCTAAATTATACAAATGAATATTTAGATTGTGTTTATGTGTATTAGCCATTGTTGAGTATATATTTTGATAACAAAGTATTTGAATTTTTGGAACACGGGAAACTATAGAAAATTGATTAGTCAATTGTATAGAAAATTCTATGATATTATCGTAAAATATAATGGAACAAAATAAACCAGATAATGATGCAGTGCTAAAGCAACACTTGGATAAATATGGTATGTCCATATTCCTGCAAAAATATGGAACAAAAGAAGATATACAACGAATTCTACAAAAATTCGCTTTAGTCCAATATAATGAATTGTGTAAGAAATCGCAATAAGATAGCAATAATACAATGATATAGAAAAATAATTATATATATGTATAATGTCTGACCCAAATCATTTGCCCATTAGTCATTTGCCCACTAGTCATTTGCCCACTTTGACTGAAATAAAGAATGCTCTACATTTAAAGGATATATTAGAAACTAATCCAGGATTAATTATTATTAAATTCGGTGCTACATGGTGTGGACCATGTGTAAAAATCGCCGATTTAGTTGATACATGGTTTGATAAAATGCCTCCCACTATACAAACGTATTTGATAAATATTGATGATAATATAGAAATATACGCTTTTTTGAAAAATAAAAAAATGATACAAGGTATACCTGCGATATTAGCATATAATAAAGGTAATCTCAATTATATTCCGGACGATTCAGTTGTAGGTGCGATACCAAATGAAATCAATTCCTTTTTTATACGGTGTCTACATAAAGTAGTTCTGTAATAATTATTTTCTATTATTTTTGGTTTTTGATTTTGTTTTTTTATGTTTGTGCTTTGTTTTACTTCCGCCTTCAGCTCTGGTCGGTAATTGTTCTGCTATCGGACTATAATTTGATTCTGGTATTGAATTTTGTGCAAATGGATTCGCAGGCATTTGGGCCATAATATTTGTCGGCATAGCTGGTATCATAGATGCGGTTGATTCACTATTTTCTACAAGAGTCACATATGCTAAAATAACTGAAGTTAGGCCAATTAATCCATAAGTAACTATAGGCACCCCATATACCGACGAACCCAAAATTGCTCGGGACTTTGCTATAATACTATTCATATATTGTTGCGAACCATTTAATGCATCTGCAGTTTTACTCATGATTATGTTACAATATAATGATATTTTATTTTATTGTAATTCTGTTATATTATTTCTGTATAAGCTTCAACATGTCGGCGTTTATCCACTGACTCACGGCGTGTTTGTTCTTCAGTAAATGCATTTAGCCATTTATCTTTAATCTCTTGCGATACTGTGCTATAAGAATGTTTCTCATATTCTGTCGGACTGTCGTAATATAAATGTGCGGGGGTTTGGCCCGTCTCTCCGGTGCATAATCCCATCTTGAAAAATAATCGTTCCGATTTACTCCCCACCTTCATACCATGTTCATAACGACCGGTTATAGCATTGCGAATGGTCGCACCCATTATAATTGGAGTCTCGTAAAATTCAATACATTTTTTAACCTTTGTATTATCTCGAGTGGCGATTTTGCGGTAAACCCGATGAAATCCAAGGTCCTGCAACTTCGCATCTTCAATTAATTTACGCTGCTTCTTGATATTTGACGATACTGATAAGTCATTTTCTTGACTGTAATATGAACTTTCATCGTCCATATTATGACTAGGATTCAACTTTGCATCACAATCGTCATAATCATTCTCCAAATTAGGGTCGTATGGGTCGTCGTGATACATTACCGAAAATTAAATGCTATAAGCGAGATAGGAGCTAGGTAATATACATTATATATGGTATAATCTTTATATCGGTTTTACAAACAAATATTATGTTTGATATACGCGGATATGAATGCTAAACATAATATGCAAATAATATATAGATAAATGGCCTTTGAACCATCTTTACGTAAAAATGGTGATAATACTATGCAAAAATTCTTTGAAAAATCAAAAACTATAAAGCCGTTGGATACAGTAAAGGCGAATATTAATAACGATTTGGACCAAGGCTTGGACCAAGACCTGAACCAAGACCTGAACCAAGACCTGAACCAAGACCTGAACCAAGACCTGAACCAAGATTTAGAACAAAACAAACCAACATTACATAGTCGTGATACTTATACATTTAATGACCAAGAATACTTTTATCTGAGCGACCAGTTATTAAGCCAAAAATTCGGCGATTTTATGAACACTGATAAACTATACAAGGTTCATATATGCATATTTAAACTAAATAATGATTGCGATATTCCTTTTATACAATTTCTTCTAGATAATACAACTGATAATCTTGATTTTCCCAAGATTGACTTTCATTGTCCTCCTATTAACACTGCACCCATTAACACTACAAAATCTATAATTAACCCGGGTGAGAAACCGTCCACTGGTATTATGCAGTCAATTGGTAATAGTATTAGTTCATTATTCACACCCGATAAGGTTGAACAAAAGGGAGGACAAGAAATCTTACCAATTATTCCTAAACAACCGATTCCCCAAGAATTTCCAACAACTATTCCTAAAGAAATCCCTACCAACAAATCTCTCTATCAAAATCTTGGGAAAAGTCCCGACCAAATAAATCATTCAACTATTCCTAAACAACCGATTCCCCAAGAATTTCCAACAACTATTCCTAAACAATCAGAA
>Ga0209499_1000407_pt1 | contig 32050 bp, 31 predicted proteins | sample C_130208_EF_Meta_FD_187306 | JGI IMG/M metagenome (GOLD analysis project Ga0209499, IMG submission 187306) | Freshwater microbial communities from Lake Croche, Canada to study carbon cycling - C_130208_EF_MetaG (SPAdes) (version 2) | ecosystem: Environmental > Aquatic > Freshwater > Lake... | reverse complement strand
AGGGGGGATGGGCAACGCGCGGTTCCTCTCCAATCGTCGTCGTGCTCCTGCCTTTGCCGAGCAGGGCGAGGTTGGTCAGGAGACCTGGTTCAACCTTGAGCTCAAGCTGGTCGCCGATGTGGCCCTTGTCGGCTTCCCGAATGTTGGCAAGTCGACGCTGATTGCCAGCGTCTCGGCGGCCAAGCCGAAGATCGCTGACTACCCGTTCACCACGTTGATCCCCAATCTCGGTGTGGTGCGTGTCGGTGGAGAGTACGACATGACGGAGTTCGTCATGGCTGACATCCCGGGCTTGATCGAGGGTGCAGCCGAGGGCAAGGGCCTCGGCCATCAGTTCCTGCGGCATATCGAGCGGGCTCGGGTCCTCGTGATCCTCCTCGACCTCGCCGAACCGGACGGTCGAAGCCTGGCGGAGCAAGAGGCGGTCTTGCTGCGTGAGCTCGAGGACTACCAACCTGATCTCATCGATCGACCACGACTCCGGGTGGCATCTCGCTCCGACCTGGTTCCCGACGTCGAGTTGGCCGACGGTGATTGCGATCTCGTGATCTCTTCGGTCACCAGGCGTGGCCTCGATGAGCTGGTCGGCCGGCTGGCCACCATGGTCGCTCAGGCTCGGCGGGTCGAGGAAGGCCCCTCGATGGCCATCAAAATCCATCGACCGGCTGAGCGCATGGTCTCGGTGGTGCGCCATGACGATGGAGCGTTCGAAGTCCTTGGACGCGCTGCCGAGCGTGCGGTCCGCTTCTCGAACTTGACTGATGACGGGGCGCTCGATGAAGCGGTCCGCCGGCTCGAGAAGCTTGGCGTCGCCCGCATGCTGCGTCAGGCCGGCATTGGCGAAGGCGCCAAGGTCATCGTCGGCGATGTCGAGTTCGACTGGTGGATGGACAAGACGATGGCTGGTCTCTCTCCAGAGGACCTTCCTCGCCGACCCCACACGAAGCGGGCTGCTCGTTGACCCGGCGCATCGTCGTCAAGGTGGGCTCGTCGTCGGTCACCGGTGATGATGGTCTCCCCAATACTTCGCTGCTGATGGCCCTCGCGGCCGAGCTCGAGAAACTGCGTGACTCGGGGTGGGAGAGCGTGGTGGTCAGCTCCGGGGCAGTGGCGGCCGGGTGGGCCACCATTGGCCAGGGCAAGGACCGACCGACCGACGTGTCAGTCCTCCAGGCCGTCTCCGCCATTGGGCAGCACCAGCTGATGTCGACCTGGGCCAACGCCTTCGGGGTGCAGGGCCGCACGGTGGGCCAGGTGCTCCTCGTTCCGCACGACTTCACCGACCGCCGCCAGTACCTCCACGCCCGCCAGACGCTGTCCACGCTGCTTTCACTGGGCGTGGTCCCGGTGGTCAACGAGAATGACGCGGTGGCCGACGACGAACTTCGATTCGGCGACAATGACCGTCTGGCTGCGCTGGTGGCTCACCTCGTGGGCGCCAGCCGCCTCGTTATGCTCACCGACGCCCCGGGACTGCTGACCGCTGACCCTCGCCTGGACCACGAGGCCTCATTGATCGAGATTGTGACCGAGGTCGATGCACGTCTCGAAGCGGCGGCCGGAGGAACGACCGGGGTGGGCTCGGGTGGCATGGCGTCGAAGGTTGCTGCGGCGAGAATCGCCTCCTTCTCGGGAGTCGAGACCGTGATCGCTGATGCTGGGCTCGAAGGCGTGCTTCGGCTCATCGACGCCGAGCCCCGCACCGTCGGGACGACGTTCGTGGCCCGTCAGAGCGATTTGAATGCCCGACGCCTCTGGATCGCCTTCGCCGTGGCATCGTGCGGCCGGCTGATGATCGACGATGGAGCCATTGACGCCCTCGTCACGCGTGGGGGGTCCCTGCTGGCAGCTGGGGTGACCAAGATGACGGGCGAATTCTTGCCCGGTGATGCCGTGGAGATCCATGGGCCCGATGGCTCGCTGGTCGGCAAGGGGCTTGTTCGATGCTCAGCTGACGAGTTCACCCTAGGAGCAGGCAATCTGGTGGTTGTCCACCGCGACGACTTGGTGCTCCTCGGCTGACGCCGGGTACCGCAGGGGTTCCCTCGATGCATTGGTACGCTCTGCCCTCATGACGCTGTCCCGCATTGCCGTGCTCGGCGCAGAGGTCAAGAGGGCGTCGGTCGAGGTCGCTCAAGCCTCCGGTGCTGTTCGCCAGGAGGCACTCAGGGCCGCCGCACGGGCACTGCGCGCGGCTCAGGGCGAGATCCTCGAGGCCAACGACGCCGATCTCGTGGCAGCACAGGCAGCGAATATTGGGGCGACCGCCATCGACCGGCTCCGGCTCGATGAGGGACGCATCGAAGCGATGGCCCAAGGCCTCGAGACGGTGGCGGGGCTGCCGGACCCAGTTGGCGTGACCGTGGACGGCAGTATCCGACCCAATGGGCTCAAGGTCACGAGGGTTCGGCGACCACTTGGGGTCATTGGGGTCATCTACGAGAACCGTCCTAACGTCACCTCAGATGCAGCTGGTCTCTGTATCGCCGCAGGCAACGCGGCATTCCTGCGGGGATCCTCGACGTCGATCCACTCCAATGTGGCGGTGACTGCAGCGCTGCGCTCTGGTCTCGTCGCAGTTGGACTTCCGGCTGCGGCGATCACCTTGGTGGAGGACACAAGCCATGAGACCGCTACGGCCTTCATGCAGCTTGAGGGCATCATCGACTGCCTGATCCCGAGGGGTGGACCGGCGCTGATCGGATCGATGCGAGCGCACGCCACGGTGCCCTATGTCCTCGATGGCGGTGGGAATTGTCATGTCTATGTCGACCGCGCCGCCGACCTCGATATGGCCATCGCGATCATCGTCAACGCCAAGACTCAGCGTCCTGGGGTCTGCAACGCCATGGAGTCGCTGGTCCTGCACGAGTCGGTGGCGGCCGAGGTGCTCGATCGACTGTCGAGCGCCATGCCGGAGGTCCGGCTCCTCGGTGATGAGGCGGCGTGTGGGTTCCGTGATGACATTGAGGCCGCCACCGAAGAGGATTTCCATATTGAGTTCCTCGACCTCGTGGCGACCGTTCGGGTCGTGGCTGATCTCGACGAGGCAATCGACCACGTCAACCGCCATAGCTCAGGTCACTCCGAAGCCATCGTCACCGACGACGTGGTGGCCGCCGAGCGATTCTTGAACGAGGTCGATGCGGCGGCAGTGCTGCTGAACGCCTCCACCCGCTTTGTCGACGGCGGCGAGCTCGGCCTCGGCGCCGAGGTCGGTATCTCGACACAGAAAATCCATGCTCGGGGCCCGATGGGCCTCGAGGCACTCACCAGCATCCGCTGGGTCATCCGAGGAGAAGGACAGACACGCACGTGAACGACATCACCGCACCGCGATTCTCGAGCCCCGATGAGGTCGGGGACCGACTCAACGAGGTTGACTACCTGTCGGACGAGGCCATCGCCGCCACTGTCTTCTTGGCTGATCGACTGCAGAAGCCCATCTTGGTGGAAGGACCTGCCGGAACAGGCAAGACCCAGCTGGCCAAGTCCGTCGCTGAGCTCACGGGCGCTCGGCTGATCCGGCTCCAGTGCTACGAGGGCCTCGATGAATCCAAGGCCCTCTACGAGTGGAACTACCGCAAGCAGCTGCTGCGGATCCAGGCCGGACAAGGGAGTGCCCAAGATCGGGATTGGTCGGAACTCGAGGAGGACATCTTCGACGAGGACTTTCTGCTCACCCGACCGCTGCTCGAAGCCATCCGAGCCAAGGACCCGGTCGTCCTGCTTATCGACGAGGTTGACCGGGTGGAACTCGAGACCGAGGCGCTCATGCTCGAGATCCTCTCTGAGTATCAAGTGTCGATTCCTGAGCTCGGAACGGTCACGGCCGAGCAGATACCGATGGTGTTTCTGACATCGAACAACACTCGTGAACTTTCCGAGGCGCTCAAGCGCCGATGCCTGTTCCTGCACGTCGGCTACCCCGATGTCGAGCGCGAGCGGATGATCGTGGAACGTCGCGTGCCTGGCATCTCGGGAGAGCTGGCGCTCCAGATTGCCCAGATCGTCCGAACCATCCGGTCCATGGAGCTTCGCAAGCACCCGTCGGTATCGGAGACGATTGACTGGGCGCGAACCCTGGTGGTCCTCGGCAAGGGTGAGATCAATGAGACCGATACGGCCGAAACGCTCCATATCCTGCTCAAGTACCAGAGCGATATCGAGCGAGCCCGCCACGAGCTCCTTGGCACCAAGCCTGCTCCGAGGAGATAGGGGATAGGCGTGCTCGACGTCCTGAATGACTTCATCGTCGAGCTCCGGCGCGCCGGCCTGCCCATCTCGCTGACCGAGCACGTCGATGCCGCCAATGCCGTCTCGGAGATCGACCTCGGGCAGCGGGCGGTTTTTAAGTCCTCGCTTCGAGCCACCTTGGTCAAGTCCGAGGACCATCGTGTGGCCTTCGATTCGGTCTTCGAGATCTACTTCGCCGATCGCCGAGACCGCTCGGCAGACAATGACGCCGATGATCACGACGACGACGATCGTGACGACCAGGACGATGAGGCACAGGGCCAGGGGGCCAAGGGCCTCAAGGGCGCAGGAAAGTCCATGGGCCAGGGCGGCGGATCGACGATGTCGGCTGAGGAGTTGGCCCAGATGCTCGAGGCAGCCATCCGGAGCAATGACGCCCAGATGCGCTCTGCCGTCGCCCAGCAGGCAGTCAGCCGTTACGCCGGGATGGAGCCCGGACGCCCGGTCGGAGGGACCTACTACCTCTATCGGACCCTGCGAAACCTCGATCTCGACGGGGTGCTCGAAAAGGTGCTCGACGAGCAGCGCCGGGACAAGGGCGAGGCCGGCTTAACGGGACTCGAGGAGCGCCTCGCCCGCGACGAGCTCGGCGTGCGCGTCGAAGGGATGAAGCGAGCGGTGGAGGCTGAGATCCGACGACGGCTGGTGGAGGATCGTGGGGCCGAGGCTTTGGCTCGATCGGTGCGAAAGCCCCTGCCCGAGGACGTCGATGTCATGCATGCCTCGCGAGACGAGATGCTGTCGCTCCAGCGGGCACTCGGGCCGCTGAGCCGCAAGCTGGCGGTGCGTCTGACGCGCAAGCGGCGCCATGGGCGAAAGGGCCCCCTTGACTTCCGCCAAACCGTGCGGCGGTCGCTCTCGACGGGGGGCGTGCCGATCGACCCGCGCTACAAACACCCGAACCCCTCGAAGCCCGAGATCGTCGTGATCGCCGACATCTCAGGGTCGGTGGCCTCGTTCGCCCGATTTACCCTCCACCTCGTCTACGCCATCAGCTCGCAGTTTTCCAAGGTCCGGTCATTCGTGTTTGTCGACAACATCGATGAGGTGACCCGTCTGTTCGAGGTGGCTGATGACCCAGCGGAGGCCATCGAGCGGATCAACTCCGAGGCCGACGTGGTCTGGGTGGACGGCCATTCAGACTACGGCCACGCCTTCGAGCGCTTCCATGACCGATGGGCCGACGAGATCAACTCGCGTACCAGCGTGCTGATCTTGGGAGACGCACGCAATAATTACCACGCGTCGAATGCCTGGGTGATCGCTGATCTCCAGGCGCGAGCCCGCCACGTCTACTGGCTCAACCCGGAGCCGTCGTCCTATTGGGGATCAGGCGACTCAATCGTCGGGGAGTACGGGGTGCACTGCGATTCCGTGGTTGAGGTCCGCACGCTGCGTCAGCTCGAGAAGTTCGTCGGCGAGCTGGCGTGAGCCGGATCCAGCCACCCGAGGGACTCCGCACCACCATGGACACACCCGCGGGTGCCACGAGGATCGTGCTGGTGCGCCACGGCCAAGGCGAGGTCAACGTCTCGGGACGCATTGGTGGCCACGACACCTGCAGCGGGCTGACCGATGAGGGTCGACGTCAGGTGTCGGCCATGGCCGATCGGCTTGCGACGACCGGTGAGCTCGCCGATGCGGAAGTCTTGATGGCCTCACGACTTGCTCGAGCCCAGGAGACGGCGGCGATCCTGGCTCCGGCCCTGCGGCTCGATCCCTCGGAAGTGGTCATCGACTGCGATCTGTGCGAGCTGCACCCGGGAGCCGCCGATGGGCTGCTCTGGGAGGAGTACGTCGAGCAATTCGAACCCCGCGACTTCGACACCAATCCCGGCGACCCCTTCGCCCCCGGCGGAGAATCCTGGAACGGGTTCGTCGACCGGGTTGGTCAGGCCATGGAACGAATCGCCGGTGCTCGAGTTGGACGTCTCGTCGTCGTGGCTACCCATGCGGGGGTGATCGAGGCCTCCATGCTTCGGCTTCTTGCGGGATCTCCCGAAGGAGGACCCCACCGCCGCCTTCGGCTCCAGACCGCGCATGCGTCGTTGACCGAGTGGGAGCACTCGGACTTCGGGTGGCGACTCAAGCGCTACAACGACGTGCATAGCTGATCTCGCAGCGCCCCCCCGGCACGTTGCGTGCCGGGCTCCCGGTTGTGTCGTGCACCGAAGTCAGGCCGTTCGCACCGACGAATGTGAATCTGCCCCTGATCGGGGCCGAAACGGCTCCGTAGCCGCCGCTCGATCAGGCTCGGAGCTGCTCGGCGACCAAGAACGCCAGATCGAGCGATTGGCGAGCATTGAGTCGTGGATCGCAGATCGTCGTGTAGTTGTCCGCCAGATGGCCCTCGAGGATGGACTCCGAGCCGCCGAGGCACTCGGTCACGTCGTCGCCGGTGAGCTCGATGTGCACGCCACCGGGCCAGGTGCCCATAGATCGGTGGACGGCGAAGAATGCGGCGATCTCGGCCACGATGTCGTCGAAGCGCCGGGTCTTGTGACCGCTTGACGAGGTGAAGGTGTTCCCGTGCATCGGGTCACATGCCCAGACCACCAGATGCCCTGAGCGGCCAACCGCCTCGATGAGTTCCGGCAGATGGGCACTCACCCGGTCGGCGCCGAAGCGGGTGATGAGCGTGAGCCGTCCTGGGGTCATCCCGGGATCGAGCGTGTCACACAGAGCGGCGATCTCATCGACGTCGGCGGAGGGCCCAACCTTGATGCCGATGGGGTTCTTGACGCCGGAAAGGAACTCGACGTGGGCGCCGTCGATCTGGCGGGTGCGGTCACCGATCCAGAGCATGTGCGCCGAGCAGTCGTAGGCGTCGCCGGTTGTTGAGTCGATTCGGGTGAGCGCCTGTTCGTAGGGCAGGATCAACGCCTCGTGGCTGGTGTAGAAGTCGACCTCGTGGAGAGAACCCTCGCGCGATAAGTCGATGCCACAGGCAGCCATGAAGTGCAACGCCCGGTCGATCTCGCCTGCAATCGTCTCGTAGCGCTGACCCTCGAGTGACGATGCGACAAATTCCTGGTTCCATGAGTGGACCTGACTGAGGTCGGCAAAGCCACCCTTGGTGAATGCACGAAGCAGGTTCAGCGTCGCCACCGACTGGTGGTAGGCCTCAAGCAGGCGCGTGGGGTCCGGCGTCCGGTCGGCAGCGGTGAACACCTCGGAGTTGACGATGTGGCCCCGGAACGAGTCGAGCACCAGGCCGTCGCGCTCCTCGGTAGCGCTCGATCGCGGCTTTGCGAACTGCCCTGCGATCCGGCCGACCTTGACCACCGGGACGCCAGAGGCGTAGGTCAAGGCGACAGCCATCTGCAGAATGACTTTGAGCTTGTCGCGGATCTGGTCGGCGGCAGAGTCGTGGAAGGACTCGGCACAGTCGCCGGCCTGAAGGAGGAAGGCTCGACCGGCGGCGACGTCGGCGAGGTCGGCCGACAGGCGACGCGCCTCGCCAGCGAAGACGAGCGGTGGCAGGAGAGCTAGCTGTGCCTCTATCGCCGCGAGCGCAGAGTCGTCGGGCCAGGTCGGCTGCTGAGCCGCGTCATGGGCGCGCCAGGACCCGGGGCTCCAGTCCTGAGGGTCTCGGGTCTCGGTCACGGCACTGATGCTATGGGACGTGGCGTGGGCTCGGTCGCCGACCGAGGTTCTAGGCTCGGAAGATGGCTCAGCGGCATCGGTCCACCGTCGGTGCTTGGCGTCGAAGGGGCTGATGGTGGCGACGCCTCAGCAGCCGGGTTCGGTGGGGATCTTTGGCGGCACCTTCGACCCGTTGCATCTCGGCCATGTGGCGGCAGCTGATCGGGCTCGCCAATCGCTCGGCCTGACCAGCGTGCTGATCGTGGTCGCCAACGATCCTTGGCAGAAGTCGCCGGGGCGAATGGTCTCTCCTGCGGTCGAGCGGCTGGCCATGGCGAAGTTGGGGGTCGAGGGCCATGAGGGCTTGGAAGTCTGCGACTTCGAGGTCGAGCGCGGGGGACCGAGCTACACCATCGACACCGTTGAGCAGCTCGGCGAGGGTGGGGTGGTGCTCCCGTGGCTGGTCGTGGGGGCTGATCTCGCTGGCACGCTCGACACGTGGGAGCGAGCCGACGAGCTGCGAAGGCTCGTGCGAGTCGCAGTCTTATCTCGACCCGGAAGCCCCCTGCGACTCCCGCGGGGCTGGCGCAGCGTGGCACTCGAGAGCGATGAGCTCGACATCTCAAGCACCGTGATACGCCACGACGTCGCACAGGGTGTCTCCGTGTCCGGCCGGGTGCCGGAGTCCATCATCCGGCACATCGACGAGCACGGTCTGTACGCTTGAGGAGCAGATGACCCTCGAGACCCCCTCACACCAGCGTCGTGGCGCAGTCCTTCACCGCTCCCGTCAGCACGGAGCGCATGTCGCCAGCTTCGGACACCACGCCGCCCCGAGTCGACGGTCCCGTCGGGCGGCCACTGCAGCAGCACATCGTGAGCGCACGCGATGGATGGCCGTTTCAGTGCTCCTTCTCGCTGCCCCGTTCGCTGCGTCCCTCGGTGCATTGTGGGGTGTCCGATGAGCGATGCCGTGGCTGTCGAGATCATCAGTAACCCCACGGCCGACACCCTCGCCTTGGTGGAGGCAGCTGTTCGGGGAGCCGATGACAAGCTGGGCATCGACCCAATAGTTCTCGACCTCGCCGAGCTCCTCGGAGTCGTAGAGGCGTTCGTCATTGTGTCGGGTCGCAATGAGCGACAGGTGTCGGCGATCGTCGAGGAGATCGAGGCGCAGATCAAGGTGGCCACAACGAGGTCACCTATTCGTCTTGAGGGACATCGGGAGCCGTCATGGGTACTGATGGACTACGGCGACGTCGTCATCCACGTGTTCCTCGAGGAGACGCGCGAGTTCTACGACCTAGAGCACCTCTGGTCGAATGCTCCACGCATCGACGTCTCTGCCTTCGTGAGTCGTCCCGAGGCGGCTGACGAGACCCCAGCGCACTAGGGGCGGACAAGTGGTCGGTAGTCCGCTGCACTGACCGGCAGCGCCGTGGTCACGCCACTTGGCGTCGGCACGCTGATGGAGTGACCACCAATAGAGAAGAGCACTTCGGAGATTCCAGGCTGGCTTGTCGTGGTCAGCACGATCTGGGCCACGGCGGTGACCTCGGCCTCGCCGGTGATCTGACCGAAGCTCTGGCTGAGATCGAGGGTGACGCGGGTCCCTTGGGTCGTGGTGTCGAGCACCTTGACCTCAGAGGGAAGAGCAGTGGTCAGGCCCTGCGTGGTCTCGGTGGTCGTGGGTCCAGCAAAGAGCGCCTTGAGCACGTCGATGAGTCCAGCAGGAACCACGACGTCACGACGGACCTCGACCACATTGCTCGAGTCCGCGAGGAAGATCGGCTCCGACACGAAGGCAGCAGCTGGCTGGGTCGTGGTGGTGGTCGAGGGGATGGTGGGGGACAAGAGGTGGAAGGGCACCCGGTGATCAGAGACAGATCGGGCGTCGTGTGACGTCGGGATGCCGCAGGCACCGAGGACGAGGCCAGCGAGGCCACAGGCGGCGACTCGCACGAGGGATTTCATGCGGAGGACTCCTGACTGAGTGGCAGGGTGACGATGAACGAGGAACCAACGCCCTCCCGGCCGGCCTCGATACGCACGTCGCCGCCGAGTCTTCGGACGTGTTCGGCAACCAGAGCCAGACCGAGCCCAGAGCCATCGGTCGTGCCGCGCCTGCCAGAGGTGACCCCTCGATAGAAGCGCTCGAAGATCCGGTGACGATCGTCGGCTTCGATGCCCGGTCCGGCGTCGTTCACGGCGATCTCGAGACCGTGGTGGTCTCCCGTGATTTCCACCGTCACGCCAGTCGCCCCCCCTGCGTAGAGGCTGGCATTCTCGAGCAGGTTCGCAATGATTCGCTCTACTCGCCGTTTGTCCACCAAGAGCACGGCAGCGTCGGCCCTTGCAGAGATCTGTATGGGGGGCTGCTCGGTGGCGGGAAGGCTTTGGCTGGCAGCACTCACGCACTGCCGGACGAGCTCGCCTGCGACCACCTCGTCAAGCAGGAGATCACTTGATCCAGCGTCGAGCCGCGAGATCTCGAGCAGGTCGGCGACCATGCGCTGGAATCGGCGAAGGTCACCGGCCATCAGATCGACGGCCTGCTCGGCTCGTTCGGGGAGCTCGGAGCGGGTGGACTCGAGTACCTCGAGCGATGCGGCGAGCGTGGTCAGCGGTGAGCGCAGCTCATGGCTGACGTCGGAGGTGAACCGAGCATCCCGTTCTATTCGATCCTCGAGCTTGTCGACCATCGTGTTGAACGAGGTCGACAACGCCCCGAGATCCGGGTCGCGGCGATCAACTGGAAGACGGGTGGTGAGGTCCCCGACGGCGATCGCTGCAGCGGCGACGGACACTTCAGTCAGGGGCCGCATGGTCCTGCGACTTGCCAAGAGGCCGACCAGGGCGCCGAGCACCGTACTGATGGCAGCTGCGGCGGCAAGAGCGGCCAGCAGAACCCTGAGCGTGTGATCGAGATCGCTGAGGTCGACGACGAGGTAGTACGAGGAGCGCACTGCTGGGAGTGGGACGCCGACCATGAGATGGGGCGAGGAGGAAGACGGGGCGGTCACTGTGGCCACGTGACCCTGCCGAACCTCGCGGCGCAGCGAGGAGGGAATGTTCGAGCGCGAGATCGACAGCGAGGTGGAGAACCATCGGCCGTCGTTGTTCAGCAGCGACGCGGTCGAGCGGCTCGTGTCGAGGCTGGTCACTTGTGCGTCGATGGAAGGAACCGATGCCCCGAGTGCATTTCGGAGCAGGGCTGCATTGGCATAGGCCTGTCGGAGCGCCGCGCCTTGTTGCTCCACGATCAGGGTGTGGCGAGCGGTGAAGTAGGCGAGCCCACCCATGAGGACCGACAGGCTCAGTGCGCCGAGGGCGAACGCGGCGATGAGCCTGGCTCGCAGGCCGAGTCGACCAGGGCGCTCGGGCCCGATGGTCATGGCGAGGGACTCACGGGACGAGCTTGAAGCCGATGCCGCGAACCGTGACGAGGTGGCGGGGGAGTGCGGGGTCGGGTTCGATCTTGGTGCGGAGGCGACGAACGTGGACATCGACGAGACGACCATCGCCGAAATAGCCATATCCCCAGATCCGCTCGAGGAGGTGTTCTCGGGTTACCACCTTGTTTGGTGTGGCCGCCATCTCGCACAGGAGGCGGAACTCGGTGCGGGTGCAGTGAACCTCTGAACCGTCTGGGTGGCGGAGCACTCCCTCGTCGGGCAGCAGCTGCATGTCGCCGATGGTGACCATGTCTGCGTCTTCGTCGCTGCGCGAGCGCCGCAGCAGCGCTCGCATCCGTGCGGCGAGCTCCTTGGGGACGAACGGTTTGGTGACGTAATCGTCCGCGCCCGCCTCGAGACCGGCCACGACGTCGTGAGTGTCGGAACGGGCGGTCACCATGATGATCGGGACTGCTGAGCCCCGACGAATGGCTCGGCAGCACTCGAAGCCGTCGATGCCCGGGAGCATCAGATCAACGAGGACCAGGTCGATGCCACCAGCGGCGAATCGGTCGAGAGCCGCTTCGCCACTTGCGGCCTCATCTACCTCGTAGCCCTCACCTTCGAACGACAAGCGCATCGATGAGCGGATGCGCTCATCATCTTCAACGATGAGGATCCGATCGGGCATGGAACTGAGCTCCTCCTCTGCATCGAAGTGATCGAAGGCGTACCCTCATCGATCACGTTAGGGCACGACCCTGCGCATTCTGCGGACGCTCCCGGCGTAGCCTCGGTCCATGTCTGTCGATCTGTTCCGGCATGATGACTTCGGGCTCTGGCTCGAGGGCCGATCCCCAGCGACGCGCCGGGCCTACTGCTCCGATGTCCGCCAACTCGACGCGTGGCTCGGCGAAGTGGGCGTCGCCGACCCCGCCAAGGTCTCCCGGCTCCACCTGCGGTCATGGATGGCATCGATGACCGATCGTGGCCTGGCCAAGGCGACGATCGCTCGAAAGGTGCGACCGATCAGGGCGTACTTCTCATGGCTGGTTGAACGCGGGGTGCTGGTCGATGACCCGGCGGCTCGACTGAGCTCCCCTTCGGCGAAATCGCGCCTACCCGACCTGGTGGGCCAGGTTGAGCTGATCGAGCTGCTCGACGGCCCCGAGGATCGTCATGACCCCTACTGGATACGTGATCAGGTCGCGATCGAGGTGCTCTACGCCGCAGGACTCCGAGTGGCCGAGCTCTGTGATCTCGACGTTGATGATGTCGACCTGACCATGGGCATGGTGACGGTGATGGGCAAGGGTGCCAAGGAGCGTCGAGTCCCGATCCACGAGCGCTGTGCGCAGTGGATCGAGCGATATCTCAGCGATGCCCGCCAGGCGACGATGCGCCAGGACTCACCTGCCGCTGCGCTGCTGTTCAACCGATCAGGGAGGCGGCTTGGTCCCCGCGACGTCCGTCGGATCCTCGATCGCCGATCTAGTCAGCCCACGCACCCCCATGCGCTGCGGCACACCTACGCCACCCACTTGCTCGATGGTGGGGCCGATCTTCGCGTGGTCCAAGAGCTGCTCGGTCACGCCAGTCTCGGGACGACGCAGATCTACACCCACGTCTCAAAAGATCGCCTCCAGCAGGTCTACGACCGCACCCACCCGCGATCGTGACCTCACGGTGGGGCGAGTGGGTGGAGCCGGGCTAGTGTCTAGGGGTCGCGTCAATCGGCACGACACCAACGAGGAGTACTGCCCTGCTGCGTCCTTACGGTCGCTCCGCCCAGCGGAGCGCTGCAGCATGGGTCGACAACCGCTAAGACACGAAGGAGATGACCATGGCTGTGGTCACGATGCGCCAGCTGCTCGACGCTGGGGTCCACCTCGGACACCAGACGCGACGTTGGAACCCCAAGATGCGACGCTTCATCTACGGAGAGCGTTCTGGGATCTACCTGATCGACCTCCACAAGACCCTGTCGGGCATTGAGTCGTCGTACACTTATGTGCGAGACCTCGTTGCCGGCGGCGGAACCATCTTGTTTGTCGGCACCAAGAAGCAGGCACAGGGGCCGATCTCTGGCTACGCCGATGCCTGTGGGATGCCGTACGTCAACCACCGTTGGCTCGGCGGCATGCTGACCAACTTCCAGACGGTCTCAGGTCGCGTGAAACGGCTCCAGGAGCTGCGGGTGATGCAGCGGGCCGGTGACTTCGAGGGCATGCCCAAGCGTGAGGCGCTCCGTCACTCCCGCGAGCTCGACAAGCTCGACCGCAACCTCGGCGGAATCTCTGGCCTCGGCAAGTTGCCTGATGCCATCTTCGTGGTCGACACGAACAAGGAGCACATCGCCGTCAACGAGGCCAACAAGCTTGGACTTCCGGTTGTGGCAGTGGTCGACACGAACTGTGACCCTGACCTGATTGACTACGTGATCCCCGGCAACGACGATGCGATCCGATCTGGTGAACTGCTCTGCCGAGTGATCGCTGATGCCGTAGTGGAAGGTCGCTACATCGCGGCCAACCGACCCAAGGCTCAGGCCGCTGCCGCTCCTGCGGCCGCTCCAGCTGCCGCTCCAGCTGCCGCTCCAGCGCCCGCCGCTGCCCCCGCACCTGAGGTGGCTCCAGCACCTGCTGCCACCACGGCACCTGAGGCCGAGGTTGCGCCCGTCCAGGCTCCCGCGACGACGACTGACGTTGCGGAGGCTCCCATCTCGGCTACCGCGGACGACGCGGTTGCCACTGCCCCCTCGGAGGTCTGATCACCATGGCAGATATCAGCGCAAAGGATGTGCAGTCGCTGCGCAAGTCGACCGGCGTCGGCATGCTGGACGCAAAGCGCGCCCTTATCGAAAATGATGGAGACATCGACAAGGCCACCGTGTGGCTGCGCGAGCAGGGGATCTCGAGCGCTGCCAAGCGCAACGATCGAGAGGCGTCGCAAGGCGCGGTCACGGCCATCCGTGAAAACGGCGCAGCCGCCATCGTCGAGCTCCGCTGCGAGACGGACTTCGTCGCCAAGTCTGCTGAGTTCGTCAGTCTGGTCGACGAGATGACAGCCAAGGTGTGTGCAGAGGGACCGGGAGCGGCTGAGTCGTTTGCCGCCAAGATCGACGAGCTGCGCACCACCTTGAAGGAGAACATCTCGGTGGGTCAGGTGGTCTACCTCAAGGCCACCGAGGGTCAGGTGCTCGATACCTATGTCCACCTGCAGGCCGACCGTGGCGTGAACGCGGTGATCGTGCAGCTCGAGGGCGGCACCGAAGAGACGGCACACGACATTGCGGTGCACGTGGCCTTCGCTCGACCGGAGTTCGCCAGGCGTGAAGAGGTGCCTGCCGATCAGGTGGCTGCTGAGCGAGCCACGATCGAGAACATCAGCCGCAATGAAGGCAAGCCTGAGGCAGCCATGGAGAAGATCATCGAAGGTCGACTCAACGGCTGGTACAAGGATCGAGTCCTCCTCGAGCAGTCATATGTCAAGGACGAGAAGAAGTCGATCGCTGACCTGCTCGGGAGTGCGACATTGGTCTCGTTCGCCCAGGTCATCATCGGCGGCTGAGGGAGACGGTCATGGGCGTCAAGAACAGGCTGGTGCTGAAGATGTCGGGTGAGGCGCTTGCCTCGACGGCATCGGACCAGACTATTGACGCCGCCACGGTCGACCGGCTCTGCCGAGAGATCGCCGAGACGAGGGAAGAGCTCGATCTCGAGTTGGCAATCGTCGTGGGCGGAGGAAACATCTGGCGGGGCGCCACCGGTGAGATGGCCGGCATGGACCGCTCGACGTCCGACGCCATGGGGATGCTGGGGACGGTCATCAACGCCCTTGCCCTCCAAGACGCCCTTGAGTCACACAATCAGCCGACGAGGGTGCTCTCCGCCATCCGGATGACCGAGGTGGCCGAGCCCTACATCCGTCGGCGGGCCATGCGTCACCTCGAGAAGAAGCGGGTGGTGATCTTCGCAGCGGGTATGGGCAATCCGTATTTCACGACGGATACCGCAGCGGCATTGCGCGCCGCCGAGATTGAGGCTTCCATGCTGCTCAAGGGAACTCATGGAGGCGTCGACGGCATCTATTCGGCAGACCCCAAGGTTGATCCGTGGGCCGAGCGCTACGACCACGTGACCTTCCGTGACGTGGTCACCAAGGACCTCCGGGCGATGGACCTGACAGCCATCACCTTCTGCTCCGACAATGCGCTTCCCATCAGGGTATTTGACCTCATGGCGCCGAATAACCTGCGAACTGCGCTTTCTGGCGGTTCCGTCGGTACGCTGGTCTCGTGATGGACGACGACATGGCAGCGATGGTTCTCGACGAGGCCAAGGAGAAGATGGCGAAGGCGCTCGACCACGTGAAGGCAGACTTCGGCACCGTCAGGACCGGCCGAGCGACGCCGGCGATCGTTGAAGGCCTGATGGTTGACTATTACGGCACGGCGACCCCGCTGAAGTCACTCGCTAGCTTCAACGTCCCCGAGGCTCGATTGCTGCAGATCGTTCCATTCGACAAAGGGGCCATGGCCTCCATTGAGAAGGCGATCAGTTCGTCGGATCTCGGCATCAACCCTTCGAACGATGGCCAGGTCATCAGACTTGCCTTTCCGCCCCTGACTGAGGAGCGCCGGAGAGACATGGTCAAAGTGGTTCGCCAGAAGGCGGAGGATGGACGCGTGCAGGTCCGAAATCTGCGCCGAGCGACCCGCCATGAGCTCGACCAGCTTGAGAAGGATGGTGAGCTCTCCTCCGACGAGCACGAGCGGGTAGCCAAGGCACTCGAGAAGGTGACCCACGATGGCGTGGAGGCCATCGACGCGCTGCTCGCCCACAAGGAAGCGGAACTCCTCGATGTCTGACGAGAACCCGAATCTCTTCGACGAGCCCGAGGATGAACGGCCGACAGCACCGGTTGTCAGAATCTCTGGGGCGACGCCGGCCTCGGATGACCTGTTCACTGAGTTCGATGATGAGGTGGCGACGCCTCCGGCACCCGAGACCGAACTGCCTCACTGGACGGAGAACGCCACCGGCCAGGTCCCTGCAGTCCTGAACCGTCCCGACGCAGATACCGATGAAGACCCATGGTCGGCGGTGCAGTCGCCCACCTGGCGCGAGGCTGACAGCGATTGGGTGGCAGAGGAAGAGGCATTTGACGCCTCGCTTTTGTCCTCGGTCGACGAGGAGATCTCCATGCCGATCGCCCCCGAGGCGGTCCTTGAGGATCGCCAGCCCTGGGAGTTCGACCTCTCCGAGGATCTGGTGCCGGGTGCGACCCCTGCCAGCACCGATCCCGACAGTGGCGACAGCGTGACCGCTTCGCCAACCGACTCTGCTCCTCCGGCTCGACGCCGTGCCGCACATAGCCGGAGCACTTCGAATGATCGCCCCCGCCAGCGCGGACGGGGGCGAAATGTCGTGAGCTCTCAAGCGCAGGAGTCCTCCGAGGGGTCGCCAGCGACACTCGACCGTCCAGAGCCAACCAGTGCAGGTGTCGCCCAGGGTGCGCGAGCTGACCGCAATATTCCGGCGGCAGTTGCGACCGGTACGCTCATTGCGCTGCTGGTCCTGGTTACCTTCGACATCGGTACCGTGCTCGCCATGCTCTTGGTCGTGGTGGTAGTCACTCTCTCGGCCGCCGAGGCCTTTGCAGCCTTCCGTCGTGGCCATCAGCACCCCGCTACGTTGCTCGGCCTGGTGGCAGTTGTCACCTTGATGATCGCCACCTACAACCGAGGGACCCAGGCGCTCGGGTTGGTGGCGGTGCTGCTCTTCGTGTTCACCATCGTGTGGTTCATGGCCGGCAACGATCGGGCCAACATGCTGACTGGCATCTCGTCGACGATGCTGGTCTTCGTCTGGGTTGGAGTGTTCGGTTCCTTCGCCGCCCTGCTGCTCAATCCGAACCTGTTCCCTCATCGCCACGGCCTAGCCTTTCTCCTCGGGGCGATTCTGGCCACGATCTCCTACGACATCGCAGCCCTCTTTGTGGGAGCCTCGCTCGGCAAGCGACCGATCGCCCCGTCGATCAGTCCAGCGAAGACCCTTGAGGGGCTCATCGGAGGTTCGGCCGCCGCCATCTTGGTCTCGGTGATCGTGGTTCAGCTGATCCACCCGTGGACCTTGGTCAGCGCCCTCACCCTCGGCATTGTGGTGTCGATCGTGGCGCCACTCGGCGACTTGGCCGAGTCAATGATCAAGAGAAGCCTGGGCCTCAAGGACATGGGTCGTCTGCTTCCGGGTCACGGCGGGATGTTGGATCGTGTCGATGGGCTGCTCTTCGTGCTGCCCGCCACCTACTTCGTGGTCCGCGCCTTCCACCTCGGCTGAGGTCGATGACGACCACGGTCTCCGTTCTCGGTTCGACGGGCTCCATCGGGACCCAGACCCTCGACGTCCTCTCGCATCATGGGGAGAGGTTCGCGGTGGAGGCATTGTCGGCGGGACGATGCTCGGAGCTCTTGGTGTCTCAGGTCATGGCATGGCGGCCGCGCCTGGTCGTCCTCGCCTCCGAGGAGCAAGGTCGGATACTGGCCGAGAGGATTGACAGCTCGGTCGAGATAATGACGGGTGCCGAGGGGCTCGAGGTCGCTGCCGGACGTGCCGATGTGGCCGTGAACGCGGTCATGGGCTTCGCTGGGCTTCCCGTGACCATGGCGGCACTGCGAGCAGGCCGACGACTGGCGCTGGCCAACAAGGAGTCGCTGATCGCTGCCGCACCAGTGGTGGCGCAGGTGCGCACGACCCCGGGTGCACTGATCGTACCGGTCGACTCAGAGCACTGCGCGATCCATCAGTGCCTTCCACCAGAGGCGGCAGCATCGCAGGTGCGCCGACTGATCTTGACGGCCTCGGGCGGACCCTTCCGCGATGTGCCGGCAGAGCGACTGGCCTCGATCACCGTGGAGGAGGCCCTCGACCATCCGACATGGTCGATGGGCCCCAAGATCACCATCGACTCGTCGACGCTCATGAACAAGGGTCTCGAAGTCATCGAGGCCCAGGCGCTGTTTGGGCTTTCGATCGAACAGATCGATGTGGTGGTGCATCCGCAGTCGGTGATTCATTCCATGGTCGAGATGGTCGACGGCAGCACCATTGCTCAACTCTCGATGCCTGACATGCGCCTGCCCATCTCCTATGCCCTGGGGTTCCCCGATCGACTCGATGTCGCGTTTGGTGGGCTCGATCTGACGCATCCGATGTCTCTCGATTTTCTCCCTCCCGACCGCGAGCGCTTCCCCTGCCTGTCCTTGGCCTACGAGGCTGGTCGGGTGGGGGGCTCGGCGCCGGCATGGCTGAGCGCATCCAACGAGATAGCGGTAGAAGCCTTCTTGGCCGAGCAGATCTCGTGGCGGGGCATCGCCGAGGTCGTGGCCGAAGCGATGGAGCAGTTCATGCCCGTCGACCTTGTCGACGTGGCGACCGTGCTCGCCGTGGACTCGGCGGCCCGCGACGTCACAGCGGCCATCGTGCAAGGAAGAATGGCCCGATGACCACGCACGCCACCGACGAGATTGAGACCGCGGATCAGGGTGAGCCAGGGGCATCGCCGATGAGTGGTGCAGCGGCTGCCTTGCGTCTCCTGCTTGGTCTCGCCGTTGTCAGCGTGGTGTTCGTGATGCTGGGATGGGGTGTCCTGCTGCTGGTGATCCTCGCCATCATCGTGATGGTCCTGCTTCACGAGTTCGGCCATTTCTTCACGGCCAAGCGATCCGGAATGAAGGTCACTGAGTTCTTCGTCGGGTTCGGTCCACGCCTCTGGTCAGTCCGAAAGGGCGAAACGGAATATGGGGTGAAGGCAATCCCGGCAGGAGGGTACTGCCGGATCATCGGGATGACGAGCGCTGAGGAGGTGCACCCCTCAGACGAGCCGCGGGCTTATCGCAACCAAGCGTTCCCGAAGCGGATCATCGTTGCCTCGGCTGGATCAGCGATGCACCTGGTGATCGCATTCCTGTTGGCCTTCGGCGCACTGGCGCTCATCGGTCGCCCGGATCCATCGATCGTGGTGGTTTCGTCCTTTCTTGACCTCGGTGGAGCGGCAACCACGCCGGCTCAGTCGGCCGGTGTCGCGCCTGGGGATCGGATCGTGGCGATCGACGGGCAGACGATCTCTTCGACTGGCCAGATGAGCAAGGTCGTCCATCGCTCATCGGGTCGGCCGCTCACGGTCACCGTTGAGCGAGCCGGCAAGGAAAGAGAACTGACGGTCACACCGATCGATGGGCGAACCGTGACGGTCGATGGCCAGCCACTGGCCCCGACGACAGGACCGTCGAGGGGCTATCTCGGGGTGAGCCTGACCGAGGGATCCTCCCGTCTTGGTCCATGGGCGGCGCTGACGCAATCGGGGTCAATCGTTGCGCAGGCCACCAGCGGAGCAGTGACTGGGATCGTCCATCTGTTTTCTCCCAGCGGATTGACTCACTACGCCAGTCAAGTCGCCCACCCAACCGCGACGGGGTCTTCGGCGTCATCCTCTCCGCAGTCCGGGCGCCCCGAATCCATCATTGGGGCGGTGCGGACCGCTGATCAGGCAGCGCACGCAGGTGCGCTCCCGTTGATCGAGGTCTTCATCTCGCTCAATATCTTCATCGGAGTCATCAACATGCTTCCGATGTTGCCGCTCGACGGTGGGCATGTGGCCATCGCCGCCTATGAGTGGGTGCGCACGCGACGGGGTCGGCCGCGCTACCAAGCTGACGTCACGAAGATGATGCCGGTGGTCTACGCGTTTCTGGCGTTCCTCCTGGTCTTGGTATCGACGTCGATGTATCTCGACATCGCCCACCCGGCGGCGAACCCATTCCGCTAGGGCGGGTGCTCGAACAGGGCAGACTAGGACCATGCAGACCCCCCAAGAGTTCCTGAGCCCTCGCCGAACAACCCGACAAATCCAGATCGGCTCGGTGAAGATCGGCGGTGATGCCCGTGTATCTGTCCAGTCGATGACCACGACGAAGACGGCGGACGTGGAGGGAACGCTCGAGCAGATCTACGAGTTGGCGGCAGCTGGAGCAGACATCGTGCGCTGCACCTGCAACGAGGAGGCAGCGGCGGAGGGTCTTGCGCACATCGTCCCCCGCTCGCCAGTCCCAATCGTCGCCGACATTCACTTTCATCAGGAGATGGCGTACGCGGCGCTTGAGGCGGGCGTCCAAGGTCTTCGGCTGAACCCAGGGAACCTGCGCAAGCCAGAGGAGATCAAGTCGATCGCTGCTGAGGCCAAGGACCGTGGAGTCCCCATCCGCATCGGCGTGAACGCCGGGTCGCTGCACCCGGATATCTCGGCCAAGCATGGTGGAGCAACCCCAGAGGCGCTGATTGAGTCGGCGGAGCTCGAGCTTCGCTACTTCGAGGAGGTTGGCTTCGAGGATGTGAAGATCTCGGTGAAGGCATCGTCAGTGCCGCTGATGATCGCGTCGTACCGCCTCGCGTCAGAGCGATTCGACCACCCCCTTCACCTCGGTGTGACCGAGGCTGGTCCGCCGCCAGCTGGTCTGCTCAAGGGAACAGCTGGTATCGCCACACTGCTCGCCGAGGGGATCGGTGACACCATTCGCTATTCGCTGACGGCGGATCCCGTGGAGGAGGCAAGAGCGGGTCGACAGCTCCTCGAGGCGTTGGGCCTGCGTGAGCGCACCGGCCTTGACCTGATCGCCTGTCCGAGCTGCGGGCGTGCAGAGGTTGACGTGATTGCCATCGCCGCCGAAGCCCAAGCAGCCCTTGAGAGTCGGAATCTGCCCATTCAGGTGGCGGTGATGGGATGCGTCGTCAATGGTCCCGGAGAGGCGAAGCACGCCGATCTTGGTATCGCCGGGGGTCGCAAGAAGGGACATCTGTTCATCCAAGGAAAGATCGTCAGAGTGGTGCCGGAGGACCAGATGGTGGCGGCCCTGGTCGATGAGGCAGAGAAGTTGGTGGCAGAGGGCGTGGAGGCTCGACTTGCCGCGGCCGATGCATCTGCCGAGGCCGAGGCTGCAGCAGATCGAGCTGCATTGCTGGACGCAAAGGGAGCCGATGTCAATCACGCTGCGGTGAAGATCGAGCGGATCCGGGAGCGAATGGGGGACGAGTCCGGCGTCAAGCCCTGAACGAGTGCTACTATGGACGACGGTCCGGTCGGTGAGAGTACCAAGGTTGGAGCGTGGGCTGAGGCCCGCGCTTCTTCTATTTGGCGCCCGAGTCGTCTGGATGCCTGTGCCGATGAAGTTCGCTGTTTGAGGAGGTGAGAGAGATGGGGACCACGCCTGATGCCCTCGTCGTCGAACTCACCCCGATCACCGAGAGTCTCGGACTCACACTGCACGATGTGGAGATCACGAAAGCCCTGATCAGGGTCACAATCCACAAGGATGGCGGGATCTCGCTCGAGCAGCTGGCCGAGGCAAACCGGGCCATCTCTGAGCACCTCGACGCCAATGAACCATTCGAGGGTCGCTACACCCTTGAGGTGTCGAGCCCGGGTATCGAGCGCAAGCTCCGGCGCCCCGATCACTTCAGCGCAGCCATCGGCGAAACGGTATCGATCAAGGCCTCGGCCGACGTTGACAGTCTGCCCGGGCGACGGGTCGAGGGTGAGCTCGTCGAAGCTGGAAGCGACGGCATCGTCGTGGCCCCCGATGCCGGTGCCGACGCCGTAACCCTGCGGTACGACCAGATCGAGAAGGCTCGGACGATCTACGCATGGGGTGGAGGGGCAAAGCCCTCACCCTCACGTGGTGGACCGACCAAGCGAACCAAGACCCCCAAGAAGACCCCCTCACAGAAGGTGACGATGCCATGAGCAGCACAAACTTCGAGTTCCTCGACGCCCTCGGTCAAATAGCGCGGGACAAGGGCATCTCCGTCGATACCCTGCTCGACGCTCTGGCCAATGCACTTGTGGCTGCGTACAAGCGCCTACCGGACTCCGCCGAGGAGGCCGTGGTCACCATCGACCCCGACAACGGCGAGATCAAGGTCTATGGCCAGGAGCTCGATCTCGAGGGCAATGTGATCAGAGAGTGGGATGACACGCCAGAGGATTTCGGTCGGATCGCTGCCCAGACGGCCAAGCAGGTCATCATGCAGCGCATCCGCGAGGTCGAGCGGGACATGAAGTACGACGAATACGCCGGTCGCGAGGGTGACATCGTGACCGGAATCGTCCAGCAGACCGACAACCGCTACACGCTGCTCGACCTTGGCAAGGTGGAGGCCCTGATGCCTCAGGCGGAGCAGGTGCCCTATGAGCGCTACGAGCACGGTGCGCGCCTCAAGGCGTACATCGTCGAAGTGCGCAAGACCACCAAGGGCCCGCAGATCGTCGTGAGCCGGACCCACCCAGGTCTTGTGAAGCGCCTCTTTGAGCTCGAGGTCCCGGAGATCTCGACGGGCGTTGTCGAGATTCGGGCTGCGGCAAGGGAGCCCGGTCATCGGACCAAGATCGCCGTGTGGTCGAACGATCCTCATGTCGACCCGGTGGGGGCCTGCGTTGGAGCGCGTGGCAGCCGCGTCCGGATGATCACCAACGAGCTCAAGGGCGAGCGGATCGACGTCATCCCGTACTCGGACGACCCGATCGAGTTGATCCAGAACGCGCTGGCTCCGGCCCGGGTTCGTGAGGTCCGGCTCGATGACACCACAGGAACCGCCACGGTGATCGTGAACGACTACCAACTCTCGCTGGCCATTGGCAAGGAGGGGCAGAACGCTCGTCTCGCCGCCCGCCTCACCGGGTGGAGGATCGACATCAAGTCCGAGACTCAGCTCGAAGAGGAGGAGGCCGGCCTCGAGGGACAGGAGTGGGCTGAGGGCGAATGGGTGGTCGACGACCTCGGGAACCAGGTCTGGAAGCCGGCAGAGGGTGGCGATGTGCTGACCGCAGCCGACTATTCGACGGCCGCCGAGACCGAAGGTGCTGCCGCCGTCGCCGCCAAGGTTGCTGCTGCGGCGACGGAGTCAGCGGAAGCTGATGAGGTCGCCGGCGCTTCTGAGCCAACAGAGTCCGAGCCAACAGAGTCCGAGCCAACAGAGTCCGAGCCAACAGAGTCCGAGGAGGCGAACGCCGAGGAGGCGTCACCCGTGAGCGATGAGGGAGAGCAGTAGCGCCTGAGCGGACCTGCGTCGGCTGCCGGCGTCGCAGGTTGGCTGCGGAGATGATCCGTCTGCGCACGAGCCCTACTGGGGTAATCGTGCCAGCATCGGGACATCTCGGCAGGGGAGCATGGATCTGCCCGGGGGCCTTGTGCCTGAAGCGGGCGGTGACATCAGGTTCCCTTGCTAGGGCGCTGCGCTGCGCCCCCGAGCAGGACCCGGAAGCCCTCGTTGGGCGACTGGCAAGCCTGTTCGGCGTGGACTCCGGTGTGGATGTGTGAGAATAGAAGTTCCGCCGCCGTCGAGGCGTGTGGTGTGAGTGAAACACAGAGGAAACCTTGCCGAAGAAGATCCGCGTCTACGAGCTGGCACGAGAGCTGGGCCTGACGAACAAGGAGACGGTTGATCTTGCCGTGGGCCTTGGTATCGGGGTCAAGAGCCACTCGTCGTCGATTGAGGACGCACAGGCCGACCGAGTCCGACGCAAGGCCGATGCCGACGGACTGCGTCGCGACGTCCAGCCTGAAGAGCCCGCCAAGCCCACCAAGGCTACGAAGGAGCCCGCACCGACGCCGGTACCGGATACTCCAGCACCCGAGCAGCCCGTGGTGGATACGCCCACTGAGGCTGCACCCAAGCGCCTGGTGAGCTCTGCCCGACCCGTGGCGCCGAAACCCGCACCCGCCCGACCAGTCGTCAGCGAGGAGCCCGGTGCTGCCGTGGCCCCTGTGGACGAGGCTGGAGCCACGGCTGCCACACCTCCCGCAGCGCGTCCTGCTCCTTCTCCAAACCCGCTTGACCCAGGGCGCAGGCCAGCGCCGACGCGTCCGCCACTGAGTGAGACCGGCAAGCCCATTCCGCCACCGCCTCGTCGTGCTCCGATGAGCGCCACCGGCAAGCCCATCCCGCCACCGCCTGGGTCGCGTCGCCCCGGTGGCCCCGCAGGAGCGGGAGCCCGTCCGGGCGGACCGCGCCCCGGTGGTCCTCGCCCTGGCGGGTTCGCAGGGACTGGTGGACCGCGTGTTGGCGGCTTCGGTGGTGGTCCAGGTGGCGGAGGAGCGGGTGGGGCACGCCCCGGAGGCTTCGGTGGCGGACCCGGCGGTCCCCCGGCGGGCCGTGGTGGTCCCCCAGGTCGTGGTGGACCGCGTCCTCCTCAGCGCAGGTCTCGTCGTCGGCGTCGCAACACCGAGGAGCTCGAGCCGACGCAGATGACCGAGTACGTGCCGTCGACGGCACCGGTACCCGAGGGCGAGATCATCGTCGAGCGCGGATCGACAGCCCGCGACCTCGGAGCAAAGCTCAACCGCTCTGCCGGCGATGTCATCCGCTTCCTGCTGCTGCAGGGCGAGATGGTCACGGCGACGCAGTCGCTCACCGACGACATGATGGAAATCTTCGCGGCGGAGCTCGGCGCAGAGATCCGGCTGGTCGATCCGGGCGAGGAGAAGGAAGCTGAACTCCTGGCCAAGTTCTTCGAAGAGGAAGAGGAGGAGGAGGAGGACGTCGAGTCCGAACCGCGTCCTCCGGTGGTGACGGTCATGGGTCATGTTGACCATGGAAAGACGCTTCTGCTTGACAAGATTCGCTCCGCCAATGTCGTCGCCGGTGAGGCGGGTGGGATCACTCAGCACATCGGTGCCTACCAGGTGGAATGGAAGGGTCACGCGATCACCTTCATCGACACCCCAGGCCACGAAGCCTTCACCGCCATGCGCGCCCGAGGAGCCCAAGCGACGGACATCGTCATTTTGGTGGTGGCCGCCGATGATGGCGTGATGCCTCAGACGGTTGAAGCCATCGACCACGCCAAGGCGGCGGATGTACCAATCATCGTGGCGGTCAACAAGATGGACCGCGAGAACGCCAATCCCGATCGCGTCTTGCAGCAGCTCGCCGAGCACCAGCTCGTGGCAGAGAAGTGGGGCGGCGACACGATTGTTGTCGAAGTATCAGCGCTCCAGGGAACCGGCATCGATGACCTGCTCGAGCAGCTGGTCATCGTGGCCGAGATTGAAGAGCTGCGAGCTCCCGTTGACGGGCGTGCCCGCGGCGTAGTGCTCGAGGCGAACCTTGAGGTCGGTCGTGGTCCTGTGGCCACGATCATCGTTCAGCGCGGCACCATTCGGGTCGGCGACCCGATCGTGGCAGGAGCGGCGTGGGGCAAGGCCAAGGCGTTGATCAACGACCAAGGCAAGCAGATCAAGTCGGCTGGCCCCTCGACTCCCGTGCAGGTGCTCGGATTCTCTGAGCCTCCTCACGCCGGTGATGAAGTTCGCACCGCCACCGACCTTGCTCACGCCTCCAAGCTGGGAGAGACCCGAGCTCAGCGGATGCGACTCTCCGGACACCTCCCGGTTGCAGCGGCCGCGGGAGCTCGACTCGAGGACATCTTCGAGCAGATTCAGCGAGGGGAGACGGCCACCCTCAACGTGGTTCTCAAGGCCGATGTTCAAGGGTCACTCGAGGCCTGCACCGAAAGCCTGAAGAAGCTCGAGCGCGACGACGTCAAGCTGGCGTTCATTCGTCGGGGAGTCGGCGGCATCAATGAGAACGATGTGCAGTTGGCCGCTGCGTCGAATGCCACGATCATTGGCTTCAACGTCCGACCCGACAAGCGGAGCCGGGACATGGCTGCGGGCGATGGCGTCGAAGTTCGTACCTACGAGATCATCTACAAGCTCATTGAGGACATCGAGTCGGCCATGATCGGCATGCTCGCTCCGGAGTATGAGGAAGTCGTCACCGGTGAGGCGGAGGTCCGTGAGGTCTTCCGGATCCCGCGGGTCGGGGCCATCGCTGGATGCATGGTCCGAGAGGGGACCATCACTCGTGGCTCGAAGGTTCGCTTCCTGCGAGAGGGCACCATCATCTGGAAGGGTGCGGTGAACTCCCTCAAGCGGTTCAAGGAAGACGCCCGAGAGGTCCAGACGGGCTTCGAGTGCGGTGTCGGCCTGACCGACTATCAAGACCTCAAGGAAGGCGACATCATCGAGACCTACGAGGAGCGCGAGATCCCGAGGGTCTAGGGCGATGGCTGGACGACCCCGTGATCGCGCCTATGGCGGTGCGGCCGACTATCCAAGGACGAGACGGATCAACCAATTGCTCCGCCAGGTCCTGGCGGAGGAGATTGAGCGCTTGGCCGACGCTGATGAGCGGCTTCGCATGGCCACGGTGACGGAGGTCAACACCCTGTCTGATCTCCGGAACGCCACGGTGTACTTCAGCTCGCTGTCGGACGAAGCCTTGGCGGCGCTTGAGCAGCGTCGACCAGCGCTCCAGGCTCTCGTGGGGCGTCAGGCGCGAATGAAGCGGACCCCGAAGCTCCACTTCGCCGTCGATCCCGGCGTGACGGAGGGGGCGAAGATCGATGAGGCGCTCCGCCGGCTGGCCGACGCGTCCGACGAGGACTGATGGCCAGGCGGGGGTCGGCAGACGGACCAACCGGCTTGGTGGTCGTCGACAAGGAATCAGGGTCGACCAGCCATGATGTTGTGGCCAGCATCCGGAAGATCTTCCGACAACGCCGCACAGGACATGCCGGAACACTCGATCCGTCGGCCACCGGTGTCCTTCTTGTTGGCATGGGTCGCGCCACGCGCCTGATTCGGTTCTTGCAGGACACGACCAAGTGCTACGAGGGCACGTTGGTGTTCGGAGTCACCACGACGTCACTTGATGCCGATGGAGAGGTGACCGGAACCTATGACATGAAGGGCTTGGACGCAGGCGCGGTGATGGAGGCAGTTGCAGCACTGACCGGCGACATCCTGCAGGTCCCACCCATGGTCTCTGCACTCAAAGTTGACGGGGTTCGCCTGCACGAGTTGGCTCGCCAGGGCATCGAGGTCGAACGCGCGGCTCGACCTGTCCGGATTGACCGTTTCTCGGTCGATCCGACGGAGGACCCCATGATCTGGAGCTTTTCGGTGATCTGCTCATCAGGGACTTATGTGCGGACATTGGTCGATGACCTCGGACGCAACCTCGGTGGAGGGGCGCACCTCTTGACGCTCCGCCGCACTGCGGTCGGAACCTTCGGGATCAATGAGGCTGCCACCCTCGAGGTCATCGCTGAGCAGACCGACAGTGCGTCGCCGGGCACGAGCCCGGTGCTTCTCTCTCCGGCGGAGGCGCTCCGGCACCTCGCCATCCATGTTGTCGATGCGGACGGAGCTGCTCGGGTGGCCACTGGTCGGTCGCTTGAGGCAGACGAGCATCTCACTACCTCGGGCGATCCGGTGGCCATCCTCGATGGGTCAGGAGCGCTGTTGGCCGTCTATCAGCCCAAGGGCGGCATGCTGGTCGCTTCAGTGGTCCTCCAGGCCGGATAGCTGCGACGGACATCGACCCGTCGGCCACCGTCTAGGTTTCACGATTGATGGACGTTCTTGCTCCCACAGAACCCACCCTGCCTCCTGCGGGCTCGATCGTAACGATCGGCGTGTACGACGGGGTGCACCGAGGCCATCAACGGACGCTCGGACGAGTCGTCAGCGAGGCGAAGGCCAAAGGATTACGTTCGGTGGTCGCAACATTCGACCGCCATCCCGCTGAGGTGGTGCGACCGGAGCATGCCCCGCTGCTGCTCTGCGATCTCGACCAGCGCCTCGAGCTGCTGGACAACCTTGGCGTCGACACGGTCGCCGTCATCCCCTTCGATTCTGCCCGTGCCCTTGAGACGGCGCACGACTTCATCGCCAATGTCCTTGTGGGTCAACTCGGTGCCGCAAAGGTCATCGTGGGGGAGGATTTCCGATTCGGACATGATCGTCTCGGTGACGTCGACCTGCTGCGGGCGGCGGGGGATGCCCTCGGGTTCGAAGTCGAGGGCGTCGTGCTCGGCGAGTCCGACGGCGATCCGATCTCGTCGACCCGAATCCGTACCCTGATCGCTGACGGGAGCGTGGCCGAGGCCGCAGTGCTGCTCGGCCGGCTTCACCAGGTGCGTGGTCCGGTCCTCGCTGGTGACGGGCGAGGGGGACCTGAGCTGGGCTGCCCCACCGCCAACGTTCACGTCCCCGACGCGATGGCACTGCCTGCGGTGGGCATCTATGCCGGGTTCTACGAGGACGACGCTGTCGGACGCTGGCCGGCAGCCATCTCCATCGGTCGACGGCCCACCTTCTATGCGTCGGCGGATCCGCTCGTCGAGGTTCATCTGATCGGGTTCTCTGGCGACCTGTATGGCCATGCAGCACGAGTCTCGTTCCTTGCACGTCTCCGAGACGAGGAACGCTTTGATTCCGTTGGTGACCTCATTGCTCAGATGCAGCAGGATATTGAAGTCTCCGCGATCCTCTGCGCCGACCACTTCGATACCTGAGCCAGCACCTACCGAGATCTGGGTCTTACGCCTGCTAACATGAAGAATGCACGTCGCGGGCTCATCTCTTGGGCGCGGGCGCTGTGGCCAGTGGCAAAGCTGCTGACCGTTCCCTCCGTACACAATCCACTAGAGGACGACGACATGGCTGAGAAGCAGGAGATCATTGCGGACAACCGGCTGCACGACACGGACACGGGTTCTTCCGACGTCCAAATCGCGTTGCTCACCGATCGCATCTCCCACCTCACTGAGCACCTGAAGGTGCACAAGGGCGATCACCACACCCGTAGGGGTCTGATGAAGCTCATCGGCCGTCGCCGTCGCCTGTTGGACTATGTCCGCGACAACGACGTCGAGCGTTATCGCTCAATCATCGCCAAGCTCGGCATCCGCCGATAGCGAGGCGACGATCCAAGCCCCGTCGGGCACGGATCGTCATAACACGGGTGCTCCCGCCGTCGGCTGCCAGTCGCCGGTCACCTCCTGTCCATTCGGGGCAGCAAAGGTGGTCGACCACTGGGATCCGGTGCGGGGTCACCCCTCACACAAAGGAATCATCACATGGCAGACGCCATTCGGGTCGAAGGACCCATCAGCGGCACTGACCGCACCCTGAGCTTTGAGGCCGGAAAGCTCGCACAGCTCGCCGACGGTGCTGTCGTGGCCCGGATCGGGGACACCATCGTCCTCGCCACCGCCACTGCAGCCCGCCACGTGCGTGACGGGGCGGATTTTTTCCCCCTCACCGTGGACATCGAGGAGCGGACCTATGCCGCAGGAAAGATCCCCGGATCGTTCTTCCGTCGTGAGGGCAAGTCCTCAGACCAGGCAATCCTGATCTGCAGGCTCATCGACCGCCCGCTTCGCCCATCGTTCCCGAAGGGCTTCCGCAATGAAGTCCACGTTGTTGGCACCGTCTTCGGTGCTGACCAGAAGAACCCCCACGACATCATCGCCATCAACGCATCGTCAGCAGCGCTGATGCTGTCCGGTATCCCCTTCGACGGCCCCATCGGTGCCGTTCGGGTGGCCTACACGACTGATGGCACGTGGATCCCGCACCCCACGTTCCAAGAGGGCGACGAGTCGACCTTCGAGCTCGTGGTCGCCGGTCGCGCCCTGAGCGACACCGACGACACCGACATCGCCATCATGATGGTTGAGGCCGGTGGGACCGAGGGCAGCTTCGACATGTACGCCGCTGGCGCTCCCAAGGTTGACGAGGACGTCCTTGCCGCAGGACTTGAGGCCTCCAAGGTCTGGATCCGTGAGGCCATCCTTCTGCAGCGCAAGCTCGTTGCTGACTTCGTGGCTGAGCGCGGCCCGATCACTCCGATGCCCTACACGGTCAGTTCGGACTACGCCGATGATGTCTTCGCCGCCGTCGAGGAGGTCGGCACCGATCGACTGACTGCCGCCAACGTGCAGACGACCAAGTCTGAGCGCAACGAGGCTCTCGACACCGCTGGTGCCGAGATCATCGCAGAGCTCGCTGAGCGCTTCCCGGAGCGTCAGGGCGAGGTCAAGGGTGCGATCCGATCGCTGACCAAGAAGCTGGTGCGCAAGCGCATCATCGACGATGGTGTCCGCATCGACGGTCGCTCGGTCACCCAGATCCGTCCGCTCACCGCGGAGATCGACCTGTTCCCGACGGCGCATGGCTCGGCCATGTTCCAGCGTGGTGAGACGCAGTGCATCAATGTCACCACCCTTGGCATGCCTCGCATGAACCAGCTGATCGACACGATCACGCCGGATCAGACCAAGCGCTACATGCATCACTACAACTTCCCGCCGTACTCGACGGGGGAGACCGGGTTCATGCGTGGACCGAAGCGTCGTGAGATCGGTCACGGCATGCTCGCCGAGCGTGCCCTGCTGCCAGTGGTCCCGGTGCAGGAGAAGTTCCCCTACACCCTCCGTCTGGTCTCTGACATCATGGCGTCGAATGGTTCGACGTCGATGGCCTCGGTCTGCGGATCGACCCTCTCGCTGATGGCGGCTGGCGTGCCGATCGCGGCGCCGATCGCCGGCATCGCCATGGGCCTCGTGAAGGAGGGAGACGCCTATGTCACCCTCACCGACATCCTCGGAGCCGAAGACGCCTTCGGTGACATGGACTTCAAGGTCGCCGGCTCGCTCGACGCAGTGACAGCGCTGCAGCTCGACACCAAGATCGATGGCCTTCCGTCAGATGTCTTGGCCAAGGCACTGCACCAGGCCAAGGTGGCCCGTCTTGAGATCCTCAAGGTCATGACGGACACCATCGCCGAGCCTCGCGACCACGTCGCCCTGAGTGCTCCGAAGATCGTGTCGATGGAGATTCCGATCGACAAGATCGGTGAGGTCATCGGCCCGAAGGGCAAGGTCATCAACACTCTCCAGCAAGAGACCGGCGCCGACATCGCTGTCGACGACGACGGCGTTGTGGGCACGGTGACCATCGGTGCAGTCGACGGTCATGCTGTCGAGGAGGCCCGTCGACGGATCGCCCTGATCCTCGACCCTCCGACCGCAGAGGTCGGTGAGGTCTACCAGGGCAAGGTCGTGAATGTCACCAAGTTCGGTGCCTTCGTGAACATCCTCCCCGGTCGTGATGGCCTCCTGCACATCTCGAAGATGTCTTCGCTTGCTGGTGGCAAGCGCATTGGTCAGGTTGAGGATGTCCTCGACCTTGGTCAGGCCATCGAGGTGCGCGTCGACGACATCGACCCGCAGGGCAAGGTGTCGCTGTCGCTTGCTGGTGCCCCGGAGAGCTCGAATGAGCGCTCTGACGAGCCGGCTCGTGAGCGTGCACCCCGTGAGCCGCGTGAGCCTCGTGACGACGCATCGGCCCCGACGACCTCGTCATCGTTCGAGGACAGCTTTGAGGCAGAGCTCGAAGCCGAGCTGGGCGACCTCGGTCCTGGTGCTCCGACCCCCACCAGCGATGGTGGCGGCCGCTCAAGGAGCCGAGGACGCCGTCGCTAAGCCCGACGTCGGATCCCATGATGATCCGTAGATCGAGACGCCCGAGCGGGTGCCAGGTGGTCACTGAGGTGATCCCGGGCGCCCGCTCGGTCGCGCTTGGGGTCATGGTGGCGGCGGGTTCTCGGTTCGAGTCGCCAGGGCAACAGGGTGCATCGCACCTCCTCGAGCACCTTCTCTTCCGAGGATCAGCTGGTCGCGATGGCCGAGCGATCGCCGACCTCCTCGACCGGCTAGGCGGTGACTCGAATGCCTACACGGATAAGGAGATGATGACCTCCTATGTCCGAACGCTGCCAGAGCGCACCGCTGATGCACTCGCCCTGCTCGCCTCGGTGATCACCTCGCCGACGCTGGAGCACGAAGCAGTGAACTCTGAGCTGGCGGTTGTGGCTGACGAGATCCTCGCTCGAGATGACGAGCCG